>Ga0247842_10002590_pt1 | contig 26396 bp, 27 predicted proteins | sample LaCruzMarch2015__3_FD_192411 | JGI IMG/M metagenome (GOLD analysis project Ga0247842, IMG submission 192411) | Freshwater microbial communities from meromictic Lake La Cruz, Castile-La Mancha, Spain - LaCruzMarch2015_19m | ecosystem: Environmental > Aquatic > Freshwater > Lake | place: Spain...
ATATTGCTAATATCAGTTCGCAACCCGTCAATTTCAGCCTCATCTAGCTTCAAACTAGAGAGTTGTGCCAAATGCAGCACATCATCACGAGATATCTGTGTCATATATATTATTATAGCCTAAAAATGGGTAAGTTTGAATCGTACAATCAATTTTCATTTTGCGGGTCCTGTCCTTCGGTCCGCCCCTGGTTTTCAAAAATTGATTACAATTTCTTGCAAAACCGGGTCCGCCCCGCCGAACGCCACCCGTTGACAACTATATTTCTACAATAAACGCTGAGTACGGGCGATGTCGGTTACTTTATTGCCAACAGACTGTGCGGTAACAACCGCAGCCGAACGCCACGTGCTGACGATAGTCACACGGTAGAGTGTGCTGTTGGTGTGAAGTAACCGACAGCGAACCGCTAGAAAGAATAGATTTTATTGGTTATCGTCTTGCGTCGATGAATGTGTGGGCGTGGCCGGTGGCACCAGCTCGACCAGTACGGCCAATACGATGAATGTAATCGTCATAGGTTTGTGGTGTGTCAAAGTTGATGACGTGTGACACGTTTGGAATATCTAAGCCACGAGCTGCGACATCTGTTGCAACCATCACGCGCACATTTCCGTCTTTGAATTGCTTCAAAGCTCGTTGGCGCTGAGATTGATTTTTGTTACCATGAATTGCAATTGACGAAATACCGCTGTTATCTAGATGGTCACTCAGGCGTTGAACGCCAAATTTAGTTTCACCAAAAACTAATACTTTGTCATACTGCTTTTCGCGTAGCATCTCGGTCAACAGTTCAATCTTGTGTGATTTATCTCGAGCTTCAATTACATCTTGTTCGATGTGCTCGTTCGTCTCACTAGTTCGAACTGATACGGTTACTGGATCTTTTGTAAAATTAGTAATAATCGCTGAAATTTCAGGAGTAATAGTAGCGCTGAATAGTAATGTTTGGCGATCACGTGGAGTTTGTCCAACAATCGTTCGAATATCAGGCAAAAAGCCCATATCTAACATTCGGTCGGCTTCATCAAGAACCAACGTATTGATATTTTCAAGATTGACAAATCGACGGTTCATCAAATCCTTCAAACGCCCTGGTGTACCGATAATAAAATGCGGTCGACGTTTCAAATCGCGAATTTGCCTATCAACCGGAACACCGCCGACGACCAAGGCTGAATATAAATTAAGCCCTTGACTAAAATCACGAAACTCTTCGTCGATTTGCTGTGCTAATTCTCGCGTTGGCGCAATAATTAATACACTTGGTCTAAGTGATACGCCAGTTTGATGTTCGATAATAGGTAACAGGAAAGCAGCTGTTTTGCCAGTACCAGTATTAGCAATGCCAATGATATCCTTACCTTCCATGACATGCGAAATAGCTTGGTCTTGAATCGACGTTGTAACTTGATATCCTTTTTTCGTAATATTGAATTGTAACTGATTACTAAATGCAAAATCTGAAAACTTAAATTTTGATACATAAGGTATCTCGTCAGCCTTTTCAGTTGCCTTGTTAATAAATTTGCTAGGGTTAATATATTTTTTGATTGGTCCCCTGCCACCAGTGCGCCCACGATTAAAACTTGGGCGGCCACTAGGGCGTCCGCCACTTCTTTGTTGATATGCCATATTTAATAGCCTTTCTGTAATAGTAATATTTGTTTGCAATTTCGTAAAAACAAGAGAATAATTCGGTGAAAGCGCCTAAATAGTAGTAATTGCGCTCTTCGTTGAAAGAGACCCTAGCATCCATCGAATGCAATATGATAATAATAGCATACATAACATAATTTTGCAAGCATCTTGCTAGTGATTTACCTGTCAACAAGGAAAATCTTTAAAATGGAATCGTAGCTACTGGAGCAAGTCTATTGTTACCCGATGTACCATCACCCAACTCACCGTTGCTATTTACTCCCCAGCAGTAAATTAGGTTATCAGAAGCAATAACGCAAGTGTGACTGCCGCCAGACGAGATAGCTAAGACAGTCTTGCCATATAAAGCACTAATACCATCAGCCATACTGACGGCTACAGGAGTTGTTGACAAGAGGTTATTGGTGTTATTACCGAGCTCACCTTCGATGTCAAATCCCCAACAATAAGCTAGATTATCAGAAGCGAGAACACAACCGTTGGTCGAATCGGCCGTAATAGACTTAACTGTTTTACCATATAGATCACTGATTCCATTTGCCATGTTAACGGCTACGGGGTGAGGCTCATCGGTTCCGCCCCCATAGGTGTTGTTACCTAATTGACCCCATTGGTTATATCCCCAGCAGTAGGCCAGGTCATCAGAGGCGACAACGCAAGTATGATACACGCCAGCTTTAATAGATTTTACTGTTTTGCCATACAGAGCGCTTTCGCCATTAATCATATTAACAGCTCTGGGAACCAAGATCGGAGATGGCAAACTACCGAGTCCACCCCAAGCGGTACCTCCCCAACAGTAAGCTAAATCATCAGAACCGATGGCACAAGTATAGCCGTCAGTTGCTACGGTAACAGATTTAACTGTTTTGCCATAAAGAGCACTAACACCATTAACCATATTGACAGCCTTCGGAACAATTCTTGTGTCAAACCAAGTATTCACACCAAGTGCACCCGCCTCATTATTACCCCAGCAATATACTAAATCGTCAGAAGCAATAGCACAAGTATGTGCGCCGCCAGCCGAAATGGATTTAACCGTCTTTCCATATAGATCACTAACACCATTGGTCATGTTAACCGCTACAGGAGCTAACCTATGAGTTGTATCATTATTATCGCCAAGGCGACCCGCAAAGCCATTCCCCCAACAATAAGCCAGGTCGTCAGAGGCTATAGCACAGGTGTGAGATGCACCAGCTGAAATAGATTTTACTGTTTTGCCATATAATGAACTAACACCATTAGTGATGTTGACTGCTACGGGGACATTACTTGGATTAGTCGAATTATCTCCAAGCTGACCAAAACTGTTTGATCCCCAACAGTAGACAAGATTATTAGAAGCTATAGCACAAGTGTGATTTTGACCAGCCGAGATTCTATCCTGATAATTAGTGGAAGGGCAGGCACCGTCTTCGATATTGCCTTTGGCAGACGAAATGTGAAAAATTGAGTTACCAGATTTTACAGATGTTGCGCTGATACAATAGCTAGTAGCGCCATGTTTCGTGTATGTGAAAATTGTACCTGAGCTTCTTGGCAGGCTATCCGCATTTGCTGCATAGCTACCAGTCTTGACATAATCAGATGTCAACTGGGCTGAAGCATTATCTAGATCGGATTTCAGAACGACAACCGCAGCTCGTCCCTGAATCTCGTTATAAGCGACAATAGTGATAGCAGCGATGATACCGATAACGACGATGGCTACTAGGAGCTCAACAATGGTAAAACCACGGCTGGTAAGTGGTAGGTGGTAGGTGGTAGATGGTAGATTACCGAAGATCCTGAGCGTAGTCGAAGGAGTTAATTTGGTGTTTTGTATAATCATTACATTAACCTCATTTATAACCTTAGTATAAGCGAAATGACTATGAAAAGCAAAAAATCAAACTATAGTTTTTCTTTTATGCGTAATTTTTTGGTCGCTTTATCGAAATCACTCTCGAGTTTCTTTATCTCATTTGTACGATAAATCTCATACTGTTGCTTGGCTTTTTCAAGCGCCGTTTCGTGAGTCACTTTGCCTGCACCTTGCAAAATCTTACTATCATTGACGCGTAAATAGTCGTCTAGTTTATCAATCCAATCTGACATTTTCATTGCATTACCGCGCGCTGCTTGCAACTCGGCGTAGTCAAGATATTGTGAGACAATTAAGTTCAATATGTTCAATTCTTGTTCATTTAGATAGTTTTTGGCAACTTCGGTATCGTCGACTGTCACATAATCACCTCGAAAATTCGTCAGCCCCATCAAAGGCTTCGCTGCATTAGCTCGATCTTTGATTAATTCTGCCGCAGTCATACCATGTGCAGCATAATGCATTTTGTTTTGTACGGTTGCAAAAAATTGTTTCGTAATACTGGTATCTTTTTTGTAATCAATACTAGTCGCATAAATATCAGTCACTTGTTGATATAAATTGCGTTCGCTGGAGCGAATATCGCGAATACGCTGCAATAGCTCTTTAAAATAACGTCCACCACCTTGTTTGAGCCGTTCATCATCGAGCGTAAACCCTTTTACGATATACTCACGCAAACGTGTCGTTGCCCACTGACGAAATTGCGTACCACGAAGCGATTTGATTCGGTAACCGACAGAGATGATTACATCTAGATTGTAATAATTTGTTGGTTTAGTAGAAAATTCGGAATTTCCGAATTTTCTCATAGTTTTTGATTCGATTAACTCGCCTTCAAAATATATATTCTGAATATGCTCATTAACTGTAGATTTTGATTTTTCAAAAAGTTCCGCCATTTGATCTTGCGTCAACCAAACCGTCTCATCATCCAATTGCACATTGACAGACACTTTTTTATCGTCGGTTGTATATAACAAGAACTTTTTTACATTTTCGCTCATTACTTAACTATACTCCACTACGTTTATTAAGGCAATTTTAATTTAACTATCCAAATTACATTTTGTCTTTTATTAATTTAATTTGGTCGCGGAGGTCGGCGGCTTTTTCAAATTCTAGGTTGGCGCTGGCAAATTCCATCTGACCAGTCAGCTCACGTATAAGTCCAGGATATTCATCACGCGGAATCTTTTTGAGGTTAAGTTTGGATGAACCGTCGTCTTTTTTAGGAATCAAAGCACGCAGACCTTCACTAATTTCCTTAGCAATACTTTCAGGTGTAATGTTATGTTCCTTGTTATATGCTTCTTGAATACCACGTCGACGATTTGTCTCGTCTATCGCTCGTTTCATTGAATCAGTCATTGTGTCAGCATACATAAATACTTTACCCTCGATATGCCTGGAAGCACGGCCAATTGTTTGAATCAAGGCGCCCGCACTACGCAAAAATCCTTCTTTATCGGCATCCAAAATTGCTACCATACTGACTTCGGGCAAATCCAAACCTTCACGCAACAGATTAATACCAACTAGCACGTCGTATACACCTGTACGTAAATCGCGCAAAATATCGCCTCGCTCTAAAGTATCAATCTCGCTGTGAATATAGGCCGTCTTGATATCAACATCTTGCAAATACGCCGATAAATCTTCGGCCATGCGTTTGGTTAATGTCGTCACTAGCACGCGCTGTTTTTTAGCAACTCGATCGCGAATTTCAGCTATCAAATCGTCAATCTGTCCTTTGGTTGGACGAACAATAATCTGCGGATCAACCAAACCAGTTGGACGAATCACCTGCTGAGCCGGCGCAGGACTGCGCGACAATTCGTAATCACTTGGCGTTGCCGAAACATAAATAACTTGATTAATATGACGGTCAAATTCGGCAAATGTCAGTGGGCGATTATCGAGCGCTGATGGCAGACGAAAGCCATATTCAACCAATACTTCTTTGCGCGCTCGGTCACCGTTATACATACCGCGAACTTGTGGCAAAGTCATATGGCTTTCATCAACTAACAACAAAAAATCATCTGAAAAATAATCCATCAATGTAGCTGGTTGTTCGCCCGGCTCACGATTTGTTAGATATCGGCTATAATTTTCGATGCCTTTGACAAAACCAGTTTCTTCGAGCATTTCGATATCGTATTTTGTCCGCTGACTTAAACGTTGAGCTTCTAGCAATTTGTCTTGTTTTTCGAACCATTCCAGACGCTCAGCAAACTCTTTTTTGATATTCTCAATCGCTCGTTCGGTTTTTGCTTTAGGCGTTACGTAATGACTACTTGGAAAAATTGTCACTTCATTTGGTTCAGCCAAGATTTCACCAGTCAACGGATCAATTCGAGTTAATCGTTCAACCAAATCATTATAAAATTCAATTCGATATGCCGCGTCACTGCCCGCAGGAAAAACATCGACAATATCACCACGAACTCGAAATGTGCCACGGTGAAAATCGACATCATTGCGATGATATTGAATATCCGTTAGCAAACGAACGAATTTGTCTTGTTGTCGTCGTTCGCCCTTTTTAATTGCAATTGACATGTCGGCATAATCTTCGGGCGAACCAATACCATAAATACAACTAACACTAGCGACAATTATCGTATCGCGACGAGTTAATAGGGCCGTAGTCGCTGCATGGCGCAACCTGTCGATCTCGTCATTAATTTTGCTATCTTTTTCGATATAAGTATCGCTACTAGCCATATAGGCTTCTGGTTGATAATAATCAAAGTAGCTGACGAAATAATGGACTTCGTTATCCGGGAAAAATGACTTAAACTCACTATAAAGCTGCGCGGCCAGTGTTTTATTATGCGCCAGCACCAGCGTTGGCACATTGCGATCGGCAATAATATTTGCCATAGTAAAAGTCTTGCCACTGCCAGTTGCCCCCAAAAGTGTTTGCTCTTTGACACCAGCATCTAATCCATCAATTAATTGCTTGATGGCAGTCGGCTGGTCCCCAGTTGGCTGGTATTTAGTTTCTAGTTTGAATTTATTCACTTTGCTATTATAGCAATCTTAGTTCCAATCGGTTTCATGGTGAGCAATTTTATTGTCGGTACCATCATGTTTAAAATCAGAATACCTTTCATCAAGAGCTTTGATCACTTTGTCAACCAAGCGAGCTGGGTCAGTATCATAAATAATATCATTTGCATCAGGGGCCTCAATATTTTCAATAAGTTTCGGGATGAAATCAGCCAAACCACCGCTACCCAGCAATACACCAACTACTTTCCGACTCTCGATTGCTGTAACAAATTCATGCAGGCTACCCATACGTCCACCGACAGTAATGACAGCATCACTGCTACGAACCAGATGGACATTACGCCCAACATAGGCCATACCAGTAAAGTTGATGTAATCAAACTCAACAGTCGGTAATTTGTAAACTGTCACATGTTCACGAAAAGAACTAGCTGGCGAAAATCCAACCGAAACACCTGCACGATCTTTAACACTAAATGCACCTTGCGCGGCAAACCACGGCAAACCAATAGTTGCTCCAGTTGTCAATGTTTTACCCGATTTGGCTATCGCTTTACCTAAATCATAAGCCAGCTGATGCGAAGCTTGTACGGTATCACCAGAAGCTGCTCCTGATACGCAAATCTGATATTTCACTACTTGGCTCCTTTGACTGCTATTTTTGTTTTGACTACTGTCTGGTATTTAGTATACCACGCGTCACTTTCAGGTAGTAAGCCAATCGACAAAGCAATATCGCGTGTTGTTACAGCATCAGTGCGTACATGATCAGCGTAGCGTTTTACTAATTCACCACGCAAATTCCGCTGTCCATGACTAATCGTCTGTTGCTCATACGGCAATCCATGATGCGAATTTTCAATCACATCAATCGGATTAAACGAAATTATCTTGTCATCCAACATCATTAATACATAATCGTTACCCGCCAGTAGCGACTCTATATCGCCACGCTTAGCAACCGCCATTAACGCAAAGTAAAGCTCACGCCCAGTCGTATCGCGCGTATCCAGGCCTAAACTTCTCATCACAATATGCGCTTTTTCAGTAATATCAGCGATTAAACGAACGTCAACCCCACTGTGACCCGTCGTTTTTTCAAGTTTTGCCAGACCTGCGCTAAACATAGGCTCCTGCGCACCTAGTATCAACTGTAAAAATCGTGCCATATTATTTTTCCTACCTAAAATGGTTTCTCGCTAAGGGGCATGGCATGTAAAGTCACACCTTTTGATAAAATCCCAGCCTTGCAACCAATTTTAGTCACAACCGAAGTCGAATTGGCGCTAGCAAACACAATTGAATCTTTCAGAGATTTGCCGACAGCCCATTGGCTCAAAAAACCTGAGCCAAAAGCATCACCTGCTCCTGTCCTATCGACTACTTTTACGTCCTCATACATGCCAGCCCGTACAATCGTCTTGCTATCAGTAACAATTACGCCGTTCGGACCGTCACTAATAATAACAACGGGCACAAGTTGCGATAACCGTCGAATTAATTCATCCAGGCTAGTGCCATTGACAATTAGCTGAGCCTCTTGACGATTGACAGACAATACATCGACGTCCTCTAAAAGTGATTTTAATTTAGGTAGTTGCGTTAGCTCACCTTTACCTGGGTTAAAAAACACCTTCTTGCCTAACTCTTTTGCCTGAGCGAATATCTTGTCTAAAATGTCCATATTGCCAGCCATACTAGAAACATAAATCCAATCGGCATCAGAATCGGCTAAATCAAAATTTTTTATATCGTAATGAGTCGACGCACCTCTATAAGTCAAAAAAGAACGCTCGCCAGTTGAAGCTAGCAGTATAATCGAATAGCCAGTGTGGAGTTTTTCAGAAAAGCTAATCAATGACGTATCGACGCCTTCGTTGTCTAAATCTTCCAAAACTGCATTGCCAGCTGGATCATGAGCAATTGTCCCCATAAACTGCACGTCAAAGCCCTGCCTGGCAAATGTCACAGCCGCGTTAGTCGCACCGCCGCCAGTACTAAAATCAATATTATTAACATCATTTTTTGAACCAAGTTCAATCTTTAAAAATAGCTCATCAGCCGTTTTATCGGACACTGGTTTAAATTCAGGACTATGACTCAAAAAAACGTCTTGAACCGCTGCCCCAATTGTTAGCATTTTTACCACTAGATTACGGCCTTGCCCGCACTACCAAATGCGTTAATTTTTTCTTCTACTACTGCCTGAACGGCACTATAAACCTGAGGCATTAATTTGACGACAGCATATTCATCTGGATTATCGGCCAAAACTTTATCTAGGGTTTTGCGGAATGCATAGCGCAAATCAGAATTAACGTTAACTTTGCTGATGCCAATTTTGGTAGCTTGCTCAAAATATTCAAGTGGTGTATCACTTCCGCCGTGCAAACTAATTAGTGTCCGCTTGTCAAGCGCGTCACGGATACGTTGCAACAGTTCTATGTCTAGTATTTTTGGAACTGGGTATTTGCCATGTAAATTGCCAATAGCAGCTGCAAATGTGTCAATACCAGTTGCGTCAATGAAAGCTTTGGCACCTTCGGGCGTACTAAAGGTTTTTTTGATTTCTTCGAAGTCAAAACTTTCCGTATAGACATCGGATGAACCCCCAAAATAGTGTGGTTCACCTTCGACTAATGCGCCAGTAAATTTAGCATATTCAACCACTTCTTTGGTCCGTAATATGATTTCTTCGTCGCTGGCATCGTGATTAGTCTGACTAATATCGATATGAATAAATTCGTAACCAACATCCATAGCGCGCTTGCAGTCATCGACTGTTGGGCTATGGTCGAGGTTAATATACATCTCTATGCCATACTCTATTTTGTAATTATCGACTAGGTCGCGCACATTTTGCAGACCCATCGATTTGACTTCACTACTGCTTAGTTCGACCATAACTGGCGAATTAAGTTTTTGAGCGGCACGGGCAACTGCAATTAGAGTTTCTTGGTTATCGACATTAAACGCTCCGACAGCAAAATGTTGAGTTTGGCTACGTTGCATCAGATGCCTAGCTCGAATATTATTGTCACGAATTTGGTTAATAGTTAATCCCATATTTTTCTCCTTTAATACTCGCGGTGGTACTGCGATTTGTCATGTACAAAATCTGCAACTTTTTTTGCAATATGCTCGCCTGTTAGGCCGAAAAAATCAAATAATTCCATTGGTTCGCCACTTTCGCCGTATCGATCCTGCATACCAATACGAAGTAGCGGTGTCGGAAGTTTGTCACCTAGGAGCTCAGCTATCGCGCCACCAAAACCACCAGCAATTTGAGCTTCCTCAGCACTGACGACGCGGCCAGTTCGACGTGCGCTGGAAATAATTGTCTCGTCATCGAGAGGCTTGATTGTTGGTATATGCACGACTTCGGCATTGATACCCTGGTCGTCCAATATTTTTGCGGCAACTAGCAGTTGATAGGTCATCGTCCCTGTGCCCATCAAACTGACATCTTTACCTTCACGCAAAACATAGGCTTTGCCAATTTCGAACGGTGATTCATTGGTGCTAATTATTGGAGTTTTTACACGAGTTAAGCGTAAATAGCTAGGCTTGCCATTTTCGGCAATTGCCCGCGTCGCTTTTTCGGCCTCAATACTATCACCAGGCACAACAACTATCATATTCGGCAAAACTCGCATCAGCGCAATGTCTTCAAGCATTTGATGGGTAGCGCCATCAGGACCAACGCTAATACCGGCGTGTCCGCCAATAATTTTGACAGGTTGATCATTCAAGGCAATTGTGGTTTTGATTTGCTCCCAGTTTCGTCCTGGGTTAAAGGCTGCATAACTGCTAGCAAACGGTATTTTACCAACTGACGCCAAACCGCTGGCAACCGCCACTAAATTTTGCTCGGCAATTCCAACTTGAATAAACCTGTCCGGAAATGCCTCGCTAAATTTATTAACCATGGTGCTTTCGGTCAAATCAGCACATAAAGCTACAATTTTTTCATTCGCTTCGCCAGCCGCTTTCAAACCACGACCAAAACCAGCTCGAATCGGTTCTTGGGCTACGTCATCATCAAAAAGTTTTGGATTCAGCAAATAATCGTTCATCACGCGCCGTCCCCTGATGTAATCTTGCCGTCAAGCGTACGTAATTTTTGCAGAGCAACCTTTGCCTGTTCGCTATTTGGCGATATACCATGCCATTTATAATCATATTCCATAAAATCAACACCTTTGCCAGGAATTGTATGAGCAATAATGACACTCGGCCGATTAGTAATAGCCCTGGCTGTGCTGGCGGCATCGATAATACTTTCGATATTATGCCCGTCAATCTCGAGCACATGCCAACCAAATGATTCCCATTTGCCACGCAAATCCTCTAGTGGCATAACATCTTCGGTGCATCCATCAATTTGAATATTGTTACGGTCAACAAACGCAATCAATTGCGATAATTTATACTTGCCAGCGAACATAGCCGCTTCCCAAATGTTACCTTCATCTAGTTCGCCGTCGCCCATAACCACATATACAAATCGATGTTTACTATCGTCCAGATATTGAAAGGCATAGGCAATTCCAGCCGCCTGAGATAGCCCACTGCCTAGTAGTCCGCTGGTGTTTTCGAGCCCAGGTAATTTGGTTCTTTCAGGATGACCTTGCAAACGGCTACCTAATTTGCGTAGTGTCAGCAATTCTTCTTTTTCAAAATATCCAGCTTCGGCCATAGCCGCGTATTGAATCGGCACCGTATGTCCATTGCTAAGGATAAAAATATCACGATCAGCCCACTGTGGATTCTGAGGATCAATCTTCATAATATTAAAATAAAGCGCCGCCAGAATATCGGCCAACCCCAAAGAACCAGCACTATGACCACTGCCGGCAGCCTCTAGCATACGAACAACATCTTGGCGTAAATCATTTGCCTTGTGTTGCAATTGAGTTATTGTTAGTTGCCCACCCACTTAGTTAAATTATCCCTTGTTTGTTAATTTCTTCTATTAGTGTTGTATAAACGCTAGCCGGGTCTTCGGCGGTAGTTAGTGCACCACCAGTGTTCAATACATCTACACCACCTTGCGTTAAAGTAAAAGCGTTATCGACGCCTACACCGCCATCCCAGCCAATTTCGACATTAGGATTGATAGCCTTTATCAATCTAATCTTTTCAAGTTGCATCAGACTTGCCGTACCACCGTAATGACCTAAATCACCCGAGAATACCAAGACATGATCAGCTGCAGTAATTGCATCCGCAATCGTCGCTGGCACCGTTGGTTTCAGTAAGGCTACGCCGGCTTTGATGCCAAACTTCTTGATATTTTCAAAGATTGGCACCAAATTAATACCCGTCTCGGCATGAAATATTATAAGATGCGGATTGAGCGTAATCAGTTTGTCAACGTAATCCATCGGATGCATAACCATGGCGTGAATATCAACAATCCACTCTTTGGGCCACCATAATTTCTCGGCTCCGACCAAAAATACTGGTGCAAACTCACCGTCGCTAATATCAATCTGCACGCGTTGGGCAAATGGCTGAATTTTATCGACAACCGCTTTGTATTGCTCGTCGGTCTCGACAGTGATACATGGTGCAATTATGCTCATCCCATTAGAACTCGTCAATCTGCGCATTACGGCGCTTATAGCGAACGGCAGCAGCAAATGGAGTACTTAGCCAGGTTTCTATTATACCCTGCCAAGCCTTATCGTCATCTTCTAATATGCGCGCTGGCAAACATAAAACATTACTATCATTGTCATTCCTAGTCATTTTGGCTTCAAATGCATCCCAAATAACGCTAGCGCGAATCCCGCGAAATCGATTGGCAGCTATAGCCATACCTTGACCACCGCCACAAAGCAAAATTCCTCGCGGATCATCATCGGTACTGCCAATAATCTGCAAAGACGCAGCTTGGGCAAATTCCGGAAAATCATCACTTGGGTCGAGCGTTTGCCCACCGACATCCTCGACGTCATATCCGTGTTTTGATAAATATGCAAAAACTTTTTCCTTCAAATGAAATCCCTGATGGTCTGAACCAATATAAATCTTCATGCTATAAAGTATAAGCGTTATAGGGTGATTTATGCAAGTTTATGTCATGTCATGATGCCAAATAATAGTGAATATAAAAAGTGACACAAAATAACACCTATAGAGGACGGTGCTCTAAAGGTGCTCACTGCGATTCGCATACTATACAATAAAAGTCTCGTTTAGAAGGACGGACCTTCTAAACGAGATTAATGTTTTATAATATGTTTATTTAAGATGGTTAGTAAATAAAAATAATAAAATAACGTATAATGTATAAGTAATGGAAAAGAGTGAGTTGATAGAGCATGCTAGGCCTTATTATGATGAGAATCAGATTATTGAACTTGAGCGTGCTGTTGATTTTGCAACTAACGCTCACCATGGGCAAAAACGTGCTAGCGGCGAACCATATATCACCCACCCCACCGCCGTCGCTGAAACGTTGATTACGTGGAGCATGGATATTGATAGCGTTTTGGCTGGAATATTGCACGACACAGTTGAAGATACCAATGCGACACTAGCAGAAATCGAAAAATCATTTGGCCACGATATTGCTTTTTTGGTTGATGGAGTTACAAAAGTTTCCAAAGCTCGTTCCGGGATGCGTGACCTCGCCAGTTATTTGCCACAAACTAAGGATAACCTATCTAAATTACTGATTGCCGTCAGCCAAGATATTCGCGTCATTATTATTAAACTCGCCGACCTGTTGCATAATCTGTCGACGCTCCAATATTTGCCACCTGAAAAACAAGTTAAAATCGCGCGTGAATCACTGGAAGTCTTCGGGCCGATGGCTGATCGACTGGGTATGGGACGAGTTCGTATGGAAATTGAGGAATTAGCTTTCAGTTTTCTTGATCCGCCAAAATTCAAAAAACTACAGATTATAATGAAAAAGCGTCTAGGCAAAAGTACTCGCAGACTGGGTGTAGTACGGGCTCAAGTTGAAGCTGAACTTAAAAAGCAAGGTATTAATGCCGAAATTAACGGCCGTGTTAAAAGTATCTACAGCTTATATAAAAAACTAGCTAAAGTTGACGGAAATATAAACGATATTTATGACCTGATGGCCTTGCGAATTGTGGTTGACAAAAAAGAGGATTGCTACCATGTACTTGGCGTTTTACACGGACTTTATAAACCAATGATTAGTCGCATCAAAGATTACATTGCCACACCAAAACCAAATGGTTATCAAAGCTTGCACACCACAGTTTTAACCCCAAATAAACAAATTGTTGAGTTTCAAATTCGAACCTTTGATATGCACGAATATGCCGAACGCGGATTGGCTGCCAGCTTTCACTACAACGAGCAAAAAGCTTCCAAAGATTACACTATCAGAGGTCGAAGTCCATCACTACCTAGCAACATGCAATGGATTACGCAGTTGCAAGAAATTATTGTAAAGCTGAAAAAAGGCGAAAAAATTCCCAAAGACCAGTTGGATATTGACCTGTTCGGTAATCGTATCTTTGTTCACTCGCCCAAAGGCGATATATATAATTTGCCCGAAAATGCTTTACCGCTTGATTTCGCGTATTTGGTGCACAGCGACATTGGCAAACATGTTTATAGCTTCCGAATTAACGGCAAAATTCACCCGTTCGACAAACCACTTCAAAACGGTGATATTATCGAGATTATCACTCGTAAAACATCATTACCAAAAAAAGATTGGCAAGAGTTAGTTACTACTACTCACGCTCGCAGCAAAGTACGTGGGCAATTGAAACAATTGGAAATTATTTGATTATTGGCTATTCCAAAGTTCAATTGATTTATATATATTTTTTTTTGCTTCCGAAATATCGCCCCAACCTTTAACAATAGTGCAGTTCGGTTTTATCATATCTTTATAATGAGTAAAATAGTATGTAATCTGGTCGATTTTTTGGGTTGGAATATCTGAGAGTGTATTTACTGTGTTACCATCGCTTTGATCATCAATCGGCACGACAATTATTTTGTCATCACTATCACCTTCGTCCTCGAATTTCATAACACCAATTATTTTTGCCTTGCAGACAGTCCCTGTAGGTATTGATTCACCAGAGATTATTAACGCATCCAATTCATTACCATCCTCGTTAAGTGTATGCGGAATAAATCCATAATTTGACGGTTCGCTAAATTCGGATGGCTCTACACGATCAAGCTGAAAAGCTGTTTTTTCTCGACGCCATTCGATTTTGTTTGGGCTTCCAATTGGAATTTCGACAACAACATTTACGATTCCGCCTTCAATATCTCCAGATGTTAACGTTTTATCAAAGTCTACCATAATTAATAATATCTCCTTTACAAGTTGTGTAGATACTCACGAATACTATAAGCTACGGTTGCGCCTTCGCCAACTGCACTAGCGATTTGCATAGTTGCACCGCTACGAACATCGCCGCTGGCAAATATACCAGTGATATTTGTCTGAAGTTTTGCGTCAGTTTTAATAAATCCTGTTTCGTCTAGTTCAATACCACTGCCATTCAAAAACTGTGTATTTGGCCTAAGCCCAGCGAATATAAACACCCCGTCGGTATCGATTGTGATAGATTTGCCTTTAGTAGTGGCACGAACCGAAGTTACATGACCATCCGTTGCTATGATTTCGTCTGTCGTCGTTCCAATATGAACAGCGATTTTGCCTTCGTTAACTGATTTTTGTAATTCTCGTTGCAGAATATCGCTGGCTTTGACAATACTGCGAACAAGTAGGTCAATATGGGATGCAAAGTGCGTTAAAAAAATGGCTTCTTGGACAGCCGAGTTGCCGCCGCCAACAACAATTAATTGTTTCCCACGATAAAATGCGCCGTCACAAGTTGCGCAATAATGCACACCTTTGCCGTAATATTCAGCTTCGCCCGGAACGCCAATTTTATTATAACCACTGCCAGTCGCAATTAATATCACCTTCGTTTTAAGTTCAACGCCATCAACTGTGACGACTTTCTGGGTACCTTCATCGCGAATAGTTGTTACTTCACCAATTTCAATCTTTGCACCAAATTTTTCGGCTTGTTTTCGCATTTGTTCGGTTAAAGTTAACCCTTCAATACCGTCTGGAAATCCAGGGTAATTATCAATTTTGTCAGTAATTGCTGCTAAACCACCAACAACTGCTCTTTCGTATAATACCGTGCCAATATCTTCACGCGTTGTATAAATTGCCGCCGTCAGAGCACTAGGACCAGCGCCAATCATGATTACATCTTGAACTTTATCGATCATTTTTTCGGACTCCTCTACTGCGCGGTATTATCGATTTTATAAATCTGAACAATAAATTCAAGTGGTGAATTGGCAGTTATAATGCCTGAGCCATTTGGACCGTATGCTTTTTCTGGTGGAATCGTTAACCTAACAACACTGCCTACTTTGACGCCAGTCAGGCCTTCGGTCCAGCCGGCAATAACTTGATTTAGTGGAAATGTAACTGGTTTATCATCAGTATTCTTCTTCTTGCTGCTATCAAATATTTTGCCGTCTGATGACCAGCCGAAATAACTAGAATTTATAGAGTCGGTTGCTTTGATAACTTCACCTGTACCTTCGGTTAATATTTCTACATTTAGCCTAGTGACGCTTTTGGGGTCAAAGGTCCTGGCTTCATAGCCAACCAACGCTTCTGAATTATCGGCATTCAGTTGAGCAACTAACTTTTGTTGTTCGAGGTATTGTTCATCTTGTTTAAGTGATTGTTCTTGGTCGATTTTTTGATTATTAATTGATAGTCCCATCACCAGAAATGAACCCAGTGTCCCCGCTGCCATTACAATCGCAATAACCAAAATGCCAATCCGTTGCGATCGTGGTGTCGCCATAAAAATCTATCCCCTTTTCATTCAATTATTTGTTATAGTATACCAAAAAGTTCCCAGCCCTACTAGCAGAACAAAATAATTAGATATTATACAATAAAGTTTATGTTTAGAAGGTCCGTCCTCCTAAAAGGAGTTAATGTTTTATAATATGGTTATTACGGGATTACTAGCCGTATAGTTCGCTATGAGAACCGATGAGTGCAAAGATAATTATTATCTCTCCCTGCATAATATAAAGTGCTCTAATATCCCCATTGACGCTCATGCTCCAATAGCCAGCATACTTACCTTTTAGTGGGTGCACGCGCAACTGAGGCAGGGTTGGGTCAAATAGAAAGAGATGCAATCGTTCGTCGAATTGTTTTTGAAATTTGATAGGTAACTTTTTGTATTGTTTTTTGAACTTTGGAAGATATTGGATAATCATTGTCAAATTATTTCTTGAGATCAGATAGGAAATCGTCGACATTATCGAATTTTTTACTAATCTTACCGCTTTGAAGTTCGACTTCAACCTCGGCAATTAATTTCTCAAGATTTGGCGTCATAGGCTCTGGTGCGAATAACTCGATGCGTCTCGTTGCTACCACTTGGCGTAAATATGAATTAATCAATGCACTAATAGTTAAGCCTGCACTCCTTGCAACTTCTTGTGCAGACTCTTTTATGTCTTTATCTAGTTTTACGCTTATGACTGTATTCATACTACATAGTATATACATTGTAGTTTATATGTCAAGTCCGTTGCGATCGTGGTGTCGCCATAAAAATCTATCCCCTCTTCATCGTTAATATCAATTCTATTTGTTATAGCAAATAAGATGATACAGTTCCAATCGCAATCTTCAATAAAACGACACTAATTAACACCTATAGAGAACGGTATTCTAGGAATATTCTAAATGTTCAATCAATTTCCCAGACAGCGCACCGAAAACCCATAGCCCTTTTCGTTTGTAGTACGGAGCACAGTAGATTCGCCAATGAACACATCACGAGACCAAGCACTAGCGCTAGACTCCGTGCTAGACCACCAGCCAGCGTTCTGCGACAGGCTAAAGAAGGATCCATCGGCGTATTCGCTTCCGCCGGCAAATGGCATATTTAATCCAGAAGTTCCACCAGGTTTAAGCTGATCACCTTGATCAGTACCTCGATAGTAGTTAGCAGCGTCAGCCTCTGCTTGTGACATACCAAGTTGCATTTCTAGGATCTTAATATCATTATCAGATGGAATGTGTGAACCAGCTGGACAGATGCCTTGAGCACCTTCGGTTGTGACGTATTGCATGGCTTCGTCCCATCGGTAAAGGCCTCCGTTATTATTGGCTGTACAGTTAGCTTCTAAATCGTCGTAGCAGTATTTCTCAACCTCATTAGTGCCACCATTATTGGTTTGAACAACTGCGCCGTTTATACGCGTACCGACATTAAGATTGTATTTAGCCCAGACTTGAGAGCCGATAGTTAGCCAGTTAACGGGGTCTAATGGACAAGTCCCAGTTCCAACCGAACCGTTATTTGATGAAGAGGAATAGAATGTAGAAGCACCTGCTTGAGTGGATGTCGCTTCCAGACAGTAATAATCATCCCCACTTGTATATTCATAAGTTGTATCTGTGCTCTTTGATAAGCCTTTGCCGTCGTCAACTTCTGCCCCAGTTGCTGGATAACCACCAGTATTGGCTTTGTACGATGCTATTTGAGATGTAGCCTTCTGAACATCTAATTTCAATGTCTCAGTTGCAGCTCTAGATTGGATTAAACCATATGAAGTAATACTAATCGTAGCTAATATACCTATAACCACTATGACTACGATAAGTTCGACAATAGTAAAGGCTGATTGCTTAGACTTAATCATTATATCTATTTATAGCACAAATATTAAAACAATTAAATGACAGTAGCGTGGGTTTTTGATGCGACTGAGGATATGAGTGAGTTGATAACGGTGGATACTTCATCGCCTGTTAATGTGTGATCGTACGAAGTTAATTTGACGCGAATTGTAATATTTTTGGTCTTGTCATCGGCTGGTTGATATATATCTACTGGCGAAATATTTGTTTCCAGTCCCACTTTTTCCAGCGCACTTTCGGCAGAACTTATGATTTGACTATATGGCACTTCCCTATCAACCTGAAAACAAATATCACGCTCTGAGGCTGGAAAACGACTTAGTGGTTTGTAAGCGATACCTAAATTTTTGACTGCTTCAAACAAGGCGCGAGTATTAATCTCAAATCCAGCACTATATTTCGACAGTTTGAAACCTTTTGTAACCGACTTTTTGTATTCGCCAACGATACCAATAACCGAACTTGTCGCCTTGTCCATCACCTTCGCACTGTGGCGATATTCGAACGGGGCAGTTAGCGAATCGTCAGTTTCTGCAGTAATTGCTTCATAGACTAATCTCAAGCCGAGTGATTCGCATACATAGTCGAATATTCGTTTGGCTTGATAATATGACGCACCCACTAACTTATTTTTACTAGTTACGACCAGTGCTGTCATGTCGGACTCATTTGGGACGCCTTCGTTGTTCAAACCATCTTGTTTCTGGTGAGATTTATTAATCTCAAATAGCGCAAAGTTGTTATATCCCGATTTGATATTCGGATGGACCAAATCCAGTAAACTCGGCGTTAATGTTTGGCGATAATATTGCAAGTCTGGACTAATCGAATTACTGACACGATACGAATTTTCTAATTTTTGCCCAGCTTTTTGTAGTATATTGCCGTGCACAAAACTATAAGTCAACACTTCGTTCGCGCCAGCCCGTACTAATATTTTTCGAAGCTTAGCTCTAAAATCGTCAAAATCATTTGGACGAACCGCCGTAAAATCACGCATCGGCAATGTCGGCTGAATATTATCAAAACCATTCAAACGACCAATCTCTTCGATAACATCCTCGGCAATGTGAATATCAGCTCGCCAATACGGAGGCTTTACGACCAATGTATACGGCGCCTCGACGTCAATATCAAAATTAACATTGCCAAGTGGTGCAATGGCCTGCGTTATGCTCATATTTGTGCCTAGAACACCATCAATTTTTGCTAAAGGCACCGTAATTGTCGGCCTGTCAGTTTTACCTGGATAAACATCTGCCACAGTCGATACCGCCGTAGCGCCAGTCCAATCCTTGATTAATCGTACCGCTTCACCTAAGGTTGGTGCCGTTAATTCGGCTGGTTGACCCTTTGTGAAGCGAGTAATTGCCTCGCTAAAAATTCCATGACGCATTTGAGTTGTGCGTAATTTATATAAATTAAAAGAGGCACTTTCGATGATTATAGCCCTTGTATTCTCATCAATCACAGTATTTGCACCACCCATGGCACCAGCCAGTCCAACTGCAGTTTCACCCGCAGCAATAACTATATCCTCAGTCGTCAGTTCAATCGTTCTGCCATCTAATAACTCTAGTTTTTCTTTGTCACGTCCGGCCCTGACATTAATATCATAATCGTATGTATCACCAGCTACCTTGGCCATTTTATCGAAATCAAAGGCGTGCAAAGGTTGCCCAGTCAACATCATTAAATAATTCGTAACATCAACGATCGCATTAATTGGCCTGACGCCGACTCGGGCTAGATATGTTTGAATCAGTATCGATGATTCCTTTTTACAATCAGTTTCGGCCATTACAATCGCCTGGTAACGGGATGCTAGTTCAGAGTTCTCAATCGCTACACTAATTTTGTTCTTGCCTTCACCGTAATATGGCGATAAATTCATTATCCAATCTGGACTTTTAAACTCTTTACCTAATATGGCCGATAATTCGCGTGCAAAACCAATAATTCCAAAACAATCTGGTCGATGAGTCAGTGATTTATTCTCGATGTCAAATAAATAGTCGTCCAGTCCATATAATTTAGCAAACGATGCACCAGGTTTTGCATCCACGTCAAGTTCTAAAATACCCTCATGTTCATCGAATAAGCCTAGCTCACGAGCGCTTGCAATCATACCATTACTTTTCACACCGCGCAGCTGGCGAGCATCAAGAATAAATGGATCAGGACTACTATAAGTTTCAGGCACAATTGATTTTGGTGGTAGCCAAGCAATCATTTGCCCAGCTTTGACATTTGGAGCACCGCAAACAACTTGGACTAGACTTTTTTCGTCGCGTTCGATGTCTTTGACCGTACCGCCATCATCGATTTTTGTGACAGTTAAATGATCTGAACCGTCCATCTTGTTGGCTTCAATAACTTTGGCAATAGTGACGTCTTTGTATTTTGCCCCCAAATCAATAACTTTTTCAATTTCAACCAAGCGGGCGTCGATTAATGTCACCAGTTCATCCACGGGCATATCGATGTCAGCGAATTTCTTTAGCCAATTTAGTGAAATAATCATACAAATTTCCTCAAGAATTGCAATTTACCAGATTTGAAGTGACGCAAATCTTCAATGTTATATTTCAGCATCACTAGCCTTTCAATTCCGCCACCCCATGCAAAACCACGATATTTTTCTGGGTCAATATTAGCTGACTTTAAAACATTAGGATGAATCATGCCACAACCTAGCATCTCGAGCCAATCACCAGGTTTACCACCAAGCGCAGCCGGCTTTTCAATCACAAATTCCAGTCCAGGCTCGACAAACGGAAAATAAGATGGCTGAGTTTTGATTTTTAAGCTTTGCCCATAATATGTTTCGAAAAAACTGCGTAAAGTTCCGATCATCTGCCCCAGCGTTGCATCTCGACTAACAAAAACGCCTTCGCATTGGTAAAAAGTATGTTCGTGAGTCGCATCAACATCCTCGTTGCGAAAAACTCGCCCATAAGAAATGGCTGCTATCTGGCCGCCTGCTTCTAATTTGGTTTTACCGTCTTTTAAAATTCGGTTTTGCATAGTACTAGTATGGGCTGGCGGGATAAACCCTTCTTCTGTGCGAAAAGTATCATAACTATCACGAGCTGGATGATTTTCGGGGAAATTAAGCGTCCCAAACATATGCTCGTCATCATCAATTTGACGCGATTCAATTGCCTCAAAACCCATACGAGTAAAGATATCCATCACATTTTCTAGTTCAAGAGTTAGCGGATGCTGAGTGCCGTTCTCGGTTGGTAATAGACTTGATTTGCCAGTGTTGACATCCCACGGAGCGGAAATATCAATTGGTTCAACAGTGGCATCTTCCAACTCTGCTTCACGAGCGATAATTGCTGATTCAAGAGACAGTCGTAATTTGTTAACACTTTTGCCATATACGCCACGTTTTTCTGGTGGCAAAGTCTTGATTACATCGTAGAGTTTTTTTAGCTCAGGAGCCTTTAATATTTCGCTCGGATTATCACTAGCCACTATCTGCGCTATCAGATTTTTGCGAACATCTTCAATACTTTGCATAACTGTTAATCATTATACCTAAATAACTGTTAGCGTGCCATACTAAGCACTGTTAGCCATATAATTATTCCGACAGTGACCAGAATAATAACTATCCACACCCACGCCAAACTGCTGGTTTTTTCGGTGCCTTTCATATACTGAGAATCTTCGACGCCATCAGGTCTATCGGCCATTTTGGCACGCTGCCTGGCTTTATCTTGCAATTCTGTTGCTAGTCGATTTTGCAATTCACTGCGTTGTTCGTCTTGTCGAATAAATAATGCCATGCAATTATTATAGCACTCGTGTTTATTTTGATGATACTATGCTATACTAATTCCATATTTCACTTAAGGAGGAAAAGTTACTATGGCAGACAAAACAGCCATTTCATCAACCAAAAAATCAATCGTAAAAGCGATTCCAGATATCAAGCAAATAATTGCGTATGGTCGTGATCCATCAATAAAATCACCAATCGTAGGCGCTATTGTTGCTGAATTCATTGGAACATTTTTGTTTGTTACAGCATTCTTTCAGATGCAAGGTAACCCACTATTTGTCGCATTCACATTAGTCGGCATATTCCTAATTATCGGTGGCATATCAGGTGCACATATTAATCCTGCCCTAACAATTGCCGCATGGGTAACACGAAAAATAGGTTCTTTTCGAGCAATCGGTTACATCATAGCTCAAGGCCTTGGTGCAACCGCCGCTTGGTTAATGCTAGTAACATTCTTGCGCGGAGCCGAGACTGCTACATCATCATTGATGTCAGCCGCAGCACCAAAGTTATTCCATTCTGCAATTTTATTAGATGGTAAAATGGCAGAATCAGTAGCAGGTAAAGAATGGTACATATTATGTGCAGAACTACTAGGCGTAACTATCCTAGCATTTGGTTTTGCAACAGCTCTACGCGTAAGACGAGAGAAAGTCGCTGCTGCCTTTTCAGTTGGTCTAGCTATTTTGATAGCACTATACGTCGCAATGTCATTGACGACAGTGTTCTTGACAGAATCTAACAGTAGTTTAACGTTCCTTAACCCTGTAGTTGCATTCGCAGCCAATGGTATATCTTGGACAAATATATGGCCAACGGTCATTTACATCCTTGCGCCAATTATTGGTGCAATCGCTGGGTTCATGTTACATGATTTCTTGCACAATCAAACTAGCGAAGAAAAAAGCTAATAGTCTAAGTAATTAGTTATTAATACCCCGCCTGGTTAGCGGGGTATTTAATATAGATAAATCAGATTGTATCAAGTTTTGACGGGTCCTGTCGTCCGGTCCGTTGTAAACCGTGAGCGTAGTCGAACGGCCCCATATAGTAAATCTTTTGACTTCGCTCAAGATGTTCGACCGGGGCACCCCGCCGAACGCCACCCGTTGACAACTATATTTCTACAATAAACGCTGAGTACGGGCGATGTCGGTTATTTCATTCCAACAGACTGTGCGGTAACAACCGCAGCCGAACGCCACGTGCTGACGATAGTCACACGGTAGAGTGTGCTGTTGGAATGAAGTAACCGACAGCGAACCGCTAGAATGGACAGGACCCGCAAATCAAGCATAAAAATTTAATATTATTCAATCTGCGCAAGTATAACTATGTAATTATGGCCATATTTCTTGGCGCATTTGGGACAGGTTGTATAGTAAAAGTAGTATTTCAATATTTTTTCACCTTCATTGGTGACATATTCATTGATTTCCTTGATGTATTTAGGAATATTACTATATGGACCATCAAAAACCATGGAAAGAAATGTGCCGGAAAGTTTTACATTATCAAAGCCAGGGACTTCCTTGGTCGTGTTTATATACAAATTACTTTTCCATGCTGATAAATCCTCTGTAAGCATTAAAAAATCTTTTGGATTCACTTTCGCATTTGATCCCTCTATTGCCGCCTGCATTTTTGGAATCACCTTGCCATACGTTCCCGGAAGTGGCATATGCAAAAACTGAGGCACTAAACTCTTTATAAAAAGCTTCTCTACCCATGTTTGCTTTTCCTTATCCCAAGGACCTGGAATAAATTCATAACAACATATTTCTTCTTTTGACATTTTCTATCCTCCTACTATTAATATACCGCACTAATCTTCTTTTGGTTTGTCGAGTAACAGTGGGTCGACGCGTGGGTCTGAGCCAGCGATTTTGATGACGTCCTTATCGACTTTACCAAGTTCTTTGTGGGCTGAGTTGTAGTGATTGACAGTAGTACCGAGTGAACTGCCAAGCTTTTGCATAAATTCATCAAATCTACCAATATGCTGTCCCAACTGACCAACACGAATCTGGATATCTTTGGCCTGTTCTTCGATTTGCAAACTGCGCAAACCTTGTAAAACTGTCTGCAAATATGCCATAAAACTAGTTGGGCTGACAATAATCACTTTTTTATCGCGAAAGGCATACTCAATTAAATCTCGCGCACTTGACCCAGTCCCAACATCGCCAATCAGCAAATCATAATAAAGCGATTCACTAGGGATAAACATGAAAGCAAAGTCCATTGTTTTTTCGCTTGGACGGATATATTTGCTAGTCTCGTCAATTCGGTTTTTTAAATCAACACGAACTTTCGCCAGTAATTTCTCGCGCTCGGGTTTATGATCCTCACCCACCATGCGATTATAATTTTCTAAGCTAAATTTGCTATCGATCGGTAAAATCTGACCTTTGTCCAAAAAAACAACCGCGTCAACAATTTCACCATCACTAAATTTATATTGCATTTGATAATTTTTGGAAGGCAAGATGTTATCCAGAACTGATTCCAGATAATATTCACCGAATACGCCTCGTTGTTTTGGGTTCTGTAATACATTTTGCAAAGTCTTCAGTTCATCAGCAACATCAACAACACGGCGATTAGTTTCGTCTAATTTTGCTAGTCTTTGGCTAACATCCGACACTAATTTTGAACTCTCGCTGAGCTGTTTTTGCATTGATGTCTGCATCGTAATATTATTATTGTCGAGTTTGTCGCCAACAGTTTGTTGCAAATTATTTATACCTCGTGACAACTCAGTTACATCGCTTTTTATCATCTCGACAGCGCTAGAGCTTTTCAGTTCTTTTAGCCGCTGATTTAACATATATAGCACTGTCCCAAACCCAACAATAACTACACCCAAAACAACGACAAGTATTATCTGATCCATGCTATCTAGTATAGCATTACAGAGCAATAATAATGCGCGTAGCGATAACGATGATTGCAATAATAATTAGGACTGGTAGAGCTCGTGCATAACGACTTATCCATGAATATATAGCATAAGATAACCCGTATAGTAATGCGCTCCAACCAATTATTTCGCCCCACGCTAGTCCATTTGACCATTGAGCTAGACCCCATAAAGTCGCACCAGTAGCTATGGCAATAACTAACGGTTGTGCGATTCGCAAACGTAGCATTACCATAATACCCAAGGTTGCGATTAAAATTGTAGCAATGTCGCCAGAAATGCTGATTGAATTAATAAATCTATTTAGTAGAGCCGTCAAGCCCCAATATATTGCGCCCATCACTGCACCAACCAAAGCGATTCGCCACAATGAATATGATGCACTAATCGCCGGTGACTCTGTTTCCCATTTTACGAACCTTGCCATACTAAACCTCCGTATAATCAGCTCTATTATACATTATATTTGCGTAAATTACAAACCTAGAGTAAATTGTGCCGCATGGTATCTGTTTTTAGATACCAAACTGCGCCCATCAGCGCAATTATAACACCGCCAATCACATCAATCGGTGTATGCACAAGCGCTAGAACTCTGCCTATGCAAACAGCAATAGTCAGTCCAATCAGAATAGTAGTAATCACTTTTTGCCTTGTCTCAAACCATACGGCACAGATAATCGCTGTCAAAAATAGAGTGTGATCGGATGGAAAACCCGGGTTATTTAAAAATGACGCACCAGCGACAGTACCTAGCAGTTCGAAAGGCCGATCAACGGATGGCTGATATATTGCACCTATTAGTTTTGCCAACAGATATGCCGTTAGACCCGCCATTAGGATTCGTTTATATGACTCTAGCCGATGACCTTTAGGAACCTTAAAAGCTAAAGCATACACGCCAATCAAAACGGCTGGTATTACAATCCCGTCAGCAATAATACGAATATAATCTGCCTGATTCATACCTGTCGATTACCTAAGGCCTCAATGTGCCAGCAAATACTTGCCACGCCAGTAATGATTTAGCGACTAGGCTTAGGATAATATAGGCTCTTTCACCGTAAACATAATTTTTCCATGGACCAATCTTTTTATATTGCAAGACCATATTGACTGCAAAACAGTTAAAGAAGATGAAGATTGATACAAATATCCAATAGACAAAATCTGGCGCTTTGCTGCCATTATCAGCCCCTAGCCAAAAGTAAAATGCGATGACTATCCATGGAATTGCACCAGCCACACAGCCAATCCAGTAACTTAGCCAATTAGTCTTTTGGGTTGTCTGATTATGAATCTCCATAACAAGTCCCATAATATTCATCGCTGAAGTCAGTGCAAATATCATGACTAAACTCATGGCATCATAAACACCGACCAGTAGTGCTATGGCAACCATCATCAC
>Ga0247842_10002593_pt1 | contig 26367 bp, 28 predicted proteins | sample LaCruzMarch2015__3_FD_192411 | JGI IMG/M metagenome (GOLD analysis project Ga0247842, IMG submission 192411) | Freshwater microbial communities from meromictic Lake La Cruz, Castile-La Mancha, Spain - LaCruzMarch2015_19m | ecosystem: Environmental > Aquatic > Freshwater > Lake | place: Spain...
AAGAACAAGAGCAAGGACAAGAGCAAGGACAAGAGCAAGAACAAGAACAAGAGCAAGAGCAAGGACAAGAGCAAGGACAAGAGCAAGGACAAGAGCAAGGACAAGAGCAAGGACAAGAAGAACCAAAACAGCAAGTTCCCGATAATCGGGATGATAGAGAAAGCAAGACTCCAGAAGAGTTATTGATAGAAAAAGTGAAGAACATGAAACATGGAGAAAAAATAAAACTTAGAGTTAAAGGTCTCACGCAAGAAGAAATAGAAAAATCTGGAACAAATATAATACCAGAAATGAAATATATGTTCACGAAAGAATATGATTTTGTAAAAGCAGGCTATGAAGAAAATGGTACTAGGACTTACAGCCTTAATGCTAGTGGTTCGGCGAAATTTTGCTGGGATACCAATTGTCTTGAAGAAATACAAGATAAATCTCAAGAAGAATCTCAGCAAGAATCTCAGCAAGAATCATCTAAATCTTCTGAATCTATAGAAGATAAGATAAAAAATCTACCAGATAATAGAAGCATTAAGCTTAGAGTCAAGAAATTAACAGCAGAAGAACTAGAAGCAGAAACTAGAACTATTTGTTACACAGAACGAATGAAAGCACTTATTGGGAAAGTTTTATATTTCAAAAAGAATATTCATTGTGGAAGAGTTTGTGCTGAAAACAAAACTATGTCAGGAGTTACTGCGCATAGATATTTATGGGAACTAGATTGGTTAGAAGAAGTTGATGCTCAAGAAAAAAGAGATAAGTTATTGGAAAAAGAATTGTCAGAAACTGGGGAAGTTTTACAATCAAAAAAATCTAACAAAGAAATTATAAGTGTTTGTATCGAAAAGAATATGCCTTGTCTTTTGATTGGAGATACTGGTTGTGGAAAGACTACAACAGTAAAAGAAGTTTGCGAAGAACATGGGCGTAAGTTTTATCGAATAGTATTAAACGGAGAAACTAGAATCTCGGATATTATGGGGAAAAAAGAATTAGTAAACGGGAATACAGTCTGGAGAGATGGGGCGTTGATATATGCAATGAAAGAAGGACATACGATTCTATTTGATGAGATTAACTATGCTCTTCCAGAATATCTAACACCTCTGTTATCTCTATTAGATGAAGGTAAAGTTAGGGTTATCCAAAATACTAACGAAGAAGTTATTCCTCATCCAGATTTTAGATTCGTTGCGGCTATGAATCCGACAGATGATTATGCAGGAACAAAAGAGATCAATAAAGCTCTTATGTCCAGGTTTTTTATGATCGTGAAGTATGATGGATATAACGAAGAATATGAAAACGATATTATATCTAAAGCTGTTAACATAAAAAGACATCACAGTAATATTAAGAAGTTTATTTCAGCTACTAGAAAGATGAAAAAGAAAGAACAGATAACTCTTTGCTTATCGACCAGAGAAGTGCATCAGATAATAGATTTATCCAAGCATTTTAGTATAGAAGACTGTATTAAAAGATGTGTTATCTCTAAAGCCGAAGAAGATAGCGCGGTAGCACTAACTGCTCTGGCTAACACCATATTCGGAACAAGTTTTAATGCTACGGGGGATGATCTTGGAGATTTAGTATGAGAAACTTCAATAAAACTTCAGATAAAACTTTCGAATCAATAAGAAATGTATTCGTTGGATATTCGGATGGACAAAAACTATATGAAAAAAGAGCTTTCACTTCTGCGTATAGTGCGAATTATAATCTATCTAAGATAAAAAGTTTATTAACTGACAACTTAAACAAGAGAAATATATTTGCTCAAGACGAAGGCGATATAGACGACAATAATTTAGATAGATACAAGACAGATGGACTGTGTTTCAAACAGGAAAGAGGTGTTGGTGGTCAGAAGTATTGCTTTCATATAGCGATAGATGTTTCCGGCTCTATGGATAACGGAAGAAAAACTTTTTTCGTTTCAGGTATGGTAACTAAGCTAGTAAAAGTATTGTCTGGAATAGTTGATATAAAAATATATCTATTCGACGAAAATGTTTTAGATAGTTTTTATATCGAAAAGAAATTAGATAAGAGTAAGCTAATATCTCTAGCTAGAACATGCTCTATATGCTGTGGAGGCACAAATTTCTTGCCTGTAATGGCAGAAATAGAAACAGCGATAAAGACAGATAAAAATAATTGCCAGCACGTGCTTCTATTTATAACTGACGGTGGATGCGGAACACATCAGATGATAGTAGGCCATACAGACGAATGGATTGAAAAACACCATCGCAGTTATCGTCAAGATAATCGCAGTTATCGTCAAGATAGATATAAAAAATATCTTAAACACAAGAAGACTTTCGATTTCTTGAATAATAAAATCGAATCTATCTTAGTTGGGATAGGAAGTTCTTCCGAGATAGAAGAAGCGAAGTTTAATAATTGCTGTCAGATTCAAGACGCTTCTGGACTTGCAAAGATATTCTATAGTTTTCTTTTAGAGAGAATAAAGAGAGGTAAATAATATGCCTGTAAATAAATATTACAAGCTTCTTGATTACATTTTATCTACTGGAAAAAAAACAGACAATAATCTTAAGTTATTATCCTCGGCTTATAGTTACGCCGAGGATAATCTTAGGATTTCTGGAAAATTGACAGACGAATCTATCAGGATAGCAGATTTCCAGAAGGCAATAAAAAAGAATTATATATCCAAAGAACAGATTATAAATATGTTCGATGGGGAGGAGGTATAATAAAGTTGGTAGCTTAGAATGGGTAGCTTAGAACTTGTAATATATTTAAAGATAAAAGAAAAATTGGAGGTGTCGAATTGAAAAAGATGGTGAAGGTTATTGGTTGTAGTCGTACTTTCTATTGGTATAATAATAAAATTGGAAAAACTTTTATCGTTGATGAAATTGCTATAGATGGAGACCCAAGAATATGTTTCAAAGATAACAAAGTGAATCACGGATTTTCGGAGGATGGCTACATTCTCCAAAAAGACTGCATCGTATTCGACTTGCCAGACGGGTGGGAAGTGGTAGAGACGGGGTGTTCGTATCAGTTTTTAGATGATTTAAAGAAGATTAGAAATAATGGCAACAGCATTGTATATACAGTTAGTGAGTCAGAAGCAGGAAGTAAAGTTAAGCCAGACGAAGTTGTAATACGCAAAATAGAGAACGAGAAAAGTATGACACCAGAAGAAGAGAAAAGTATGCCACCAGAAGAGAAGATGACACCGCAAGAGGCGATTATGATGCTAGAAAACTTAGCAGCAGGAGATTATCATTTTTCTAGAGTTCAAGTGGAAAAAGCCTATGCAATCGCAATCGAAGCACTACGGAAGCAATCCGAGCCACAACCAGATAATCCGAGGAAGTTTGTCGTGGTTAAGCGAACACTTCTTCCAGAAAAATTAATGACACAAGAAACAGAAAGGTTTTCTAGGGGATTAGCAGAAGAAGTTGCAAAAGATATACACGAGCCGATGGTTGTCCTCGAACTTCTCGGGACTTGTAATCCAAGAACGGAGGTGAGATGGGAATGAATAGCGGATTGTTGCCGTGTCCATTTTGCGGAGGAAAAGCAAGAAATAGAGTTATTAGTAATATAAATTTTGTTGATTGTCCAGATTGCTATATAGGATTTTCGAACCACGAAAAATGGGGAAACTCCTCAGTGGAAGAGTGGAACAAAAGATGTCCAGTAAAGGAGAACGAAGTTGAAAAGTGAACAAGAAGAGTATAGCTTAGAGCAGAGTTTGGCGAAGGTGATTGGGGCATATTTGCTGGAAGTTGAAGACGGTGGATATGTTTGCTCGGATAGGTTAGCCAAGTGGATAATCGCCTCTGGTTGCATCAAGAAACAGCCGGTGAAGAGAGTAACCGAGTGGATGGGTAATTCCGTTCCAGTTGTAGATTCAGATAAACTTGCCTGTTACGATATGATATGTAGATGCCATTGCGATGCCTGTTCGTTCGAGCTGGATAACTTCTGGGACGATCACGAAGTAGTTATCGTAAAGAAGGGAGAGGTGGAGTGATACATCCGGTACATATTGATATTTTTGGAAGATCAGTTGTTCTTGTAAAAGGCGAAACAAAAGATAGTTTCTTTAGGAAAATAAAGGGTAAAATTGAAATACCAGAAAAACATATAGAACAACTTAAGTCTGCTTTTAATGATTTAGAAATTAAAAACGTAGGTGCATGTGCGGTAGATATTGGCGATCAGGTAATAATATTTAGGAAAGAAATAAAAATTGATTATCTTGTTCACGAACTAGTTCACGCCATAGATGCGATATGTATAACATTGGGCATAAATGACACTGAAACTAGAGCATATATGATACAGTATCTTTTTAATCAGTTTTCTAGTTTTGTAGATAACAACACAAAAAGGAGAGGGTAATTGATTACGTATTTAGCTGTGACATATGTGGTAAGCCATTAGGAACAGACGGAAGCGAGGTGGACGGCTTGAAGTTATTAGATTTTAGTATATGTAAGTTCTCGATGGATTGCTTTAATGAGGGATGCGAAAGAAGTATCCATCCGTTACCAGTTGACCCTAGAAGGAGGTACTACGACGCTCGTAAAGATGTGGGGTGTACTTTAGTCCCCTGCCCAAAGTGCCATCGCATGATGGACGAAGCGGATAGAGACGGTACTTGTGGATGCGGTAGTGCTATGGACGAGACACCAGAAAAGGAGAAATAAATTGGAAAAGGACAGAAAAGAAGTTTGTGATAATATTTCAGAAAAGATAGAAACCATTCACCTTGGAGCGGTAGCAGATATAACACTTGTTCTATTAGACAGAACAAAGAAAGATTCTTACTATCTAGTGTGTTTAGGAATAGTCATGCTACTGTTGTCTGCTAACCTAGTAAGAAACGATGTATCAGTTGTCTTTAATCTTATAAATATTGTAAGAAACGATGTATCAGTTGTCTTTAATCTTATAAATATTATCTTAAGCATTGTAGTTATCGTAGTAAATATAAGAAAGCACTTAGAAGCAAGAAAACTGTTTAGTATGGCAAAGAAAGATAAAGAAAATTACGATAAATTAATCGAAGAAATACAGGAGGAATTAAACAGTGGGAAAACTAAAACAGCAGAATAAAAAAAGAAGGATGTTATCTTCGACAGAAGTAGAAACGATAGTAACTTTTGCTATGAATGGAAAGTCTATGGATATATCAGATATATCAAACGCCAGATATCAGAGTTCTATATTCCTGGAGCCACAAGAATTATATAAACTAATAAGAAATAATATGGATTCTTTCAAACTAATTATTCAAGGAAAGAAAACTATGTCGTCACTTATAAGGGAGATACTTTTAAATGGAACAAATATACAATCTAGCGAAACACCAAGAAACAATTAAAGATCATATAGATAGTTGCTTCTTGTCTTCTGATAGAGGAGCGTTAATTTTATGTGGGGTTGGAGTGGGCAAAACTTTTCCAGCTATAAAATCACTAGAAGAATCAGCGAACGCCTGTCTAGTTGTAATTCCAGCATATCTCATGGGTAACTGGAAGCGAGAATGGATTAAGTTTTCTTCTGGGATTAAACCGATGGTTCTACTGGAAGGAACCAGAACTCATAAATTAAAGATATTAAGTGAGATAGAGAAGTCTGGAATAAAACCGGTTATAGTTTGTTCGTATAACACTTTCTCTCCATCTTCAAACTTTTCTATTAAAGATGGGGAAACATCTCAGGAGTATGAAGCCAGGATGAAAGTTTCTTATAGTAAAAATAGAGAAGTGTTGGGAGAGCTTATGAAGATAGATTTTGATATAGTTCTTCTGGACGAGGCACATTATGCGAAGTCTACTAAGTCTACTGTTCACAAGAACCTATTCAGATTCATGAGTAGACCAAAGATAAAAAGTAAGATCGCTATGACCGGAACTCTTATAGCAAATGGGCTACATGATGCCTTTGCAGTTTGCAAACTTGTTTGTCCGAGCATATTCGGTGTGTACAAGAATGCTTTCGATAGAGAATATACAGTATATAAATTAGTTCGAATAGGTCGTAATATGATTCCTGTTGTAGATAGGTTTATAAACGTAGACAAGTTCTCAGAGAAGCTATCTAGCGTATCTATCAGAATGAACATAGACGACGTAGTTGATATACCTGATGCAGTCAAGACAGAGGTTTTGTTTGAGCTATCAAAGACAGAATCAGATTGTTATAAGCAGATGAAAAAAACAGGGACATTTCCAGATAGCTTATACATGGCAACTAATCCACTTGCGAAACTTGAAAAACTAAAACAGATTATGTCAGGATTTTTCATAGACGATACAGGGAAAGTTATCAATATAGGCTCTTCTCTGGTAGATAAAATATTCGAACTGTGTCTTGAGTTATTACAAGATAAAAAGAAGCCGACTATCTGGTACGTTCACGATCACGTAAGAGATAAAATAAAAAAAGAATTGAGTATGTTTGGGATACAGGTTTTTGTAATAGATGGAGATGCGAAAGAAAGGCAGTTGATACTAGACGAATTTAAAGATAGAGATAAATCTGTGCTATTAATTTCTCTTAGAATTTGTGCCGGTATGAATATCCCTTTTTCAACTGCTGTTATTTTTGCAGAAGTAAACCATAGCAAGATTAACATAGATCAAGCAGAGGGCAGGCATAGACGACTAGAAGGTTCTAGCAATGGAGCCGTGCATTATATATATCCAGTAGCAGAAGGAACAATATATAGATCAATACTGGATTCGCTTAAGAACAAAGATATAAATGCGGAAGAAGCATATAAATTAGTAACAAGGAAGGATGGTGAATAGAAATGGTTGGAGCAGTTGGAAATATAGTTAGAGTTTTGCAGTCTGCAATAAAAACCAGAGAACCAAAGTATCGCTCTTGTTCTGGTTGTGGGTCTACCAAAGTTAAGACAAGAGACCAGATAGGGTTCTGGTGTGGAGAGTTTAAGTGCAATACTATTTCCGATAATGGAAACGATAGAGTTCGAAGAATAGCGAGAGGGGAAACAGAAAATGAAAATTACAAACAGCCTGTTAAATACTGCTGATACATGCCAGCGTAAAGCGGCGTTTAAGTATATAGCTGGAATAGATAGCACAGAAAAACACGAAGCATTAAATATAGGTTCAGCTTTCCACTATGCTATGCAGTTTTATAATGGCGTAGATGGATTGGAAGAAATAGTTTCTTCTATGGATAGCAAGTTCTTTATGGAAGACGAACTTCTTAATCCAGAAGAAAAGAAAGATAAGATTCAGAACCTAGCTAAACTATGCGCAATGACTATAGCGACTACAAGATACATGTCAGGAGCATTGGGAATAGATTTGTCTTTAGTTAAAAGAGAAGTGGTTGTCGATACGGAGATAAAGAACGATAAAAACTATTTTGATCTTAATTATAATGCTGTATTAGATGGAGTTGAGATAACTAAGTCAGGCTCTATGATAATAGAATATAAAACTACATCAAGAATAGACCAGACTTATCTCGATAAGTTTAAATTCAATTCTCAAGTGGTTAGATATTACAAGTCTTATAAACTATCTCATCCAGATGAAACCATAAATGGAGTTATGATTGTAGTAGCGCTTAAATCTTTAAAGAGAATAAAGAAAGGGCAGACTCCAGAAGATTTCGCTAATGAGATGATCGCAGAATATTCAGACCCAGAAAAGAATATGATTCAGTCTGTTTATATTTCAGCCAAAGAGATTGAAGCAACTTCTGAGTATAAGAATTGTGAAAAGTTTATGATTCATCAAGCCTATAGATACTATGAGGCTATTTCTTTATGCGAAGATTTGCAAATAGATATAGACAAGTATGGTGATGCTATTCCAATTCGACTAAGAGCAAGGAAGATTTGTGAATCTGTGGCAGGGAACACTTCTCAGTGTGATGGAATATTCAAGTGTAAATATTTTAACATCTGTAAATCAGGTGGAGATATATTAAGCGAAAACGAATATCGAATTTCTGAAATATTCGAAGAACTTGACAAAGGTGTATAATATAAGAGTTGCATTGATATGAACTTTGTTCATATAGAAAAATTAATAAGGAGAAATTAAATGGTAGAAGAAACAACAGCAGTAAGCACAATCTTAGATAGCGAAGACGGTATTGAAGACTTAGCAAACGATAAAGATGTTCTAATTAATTATACAAAACTAGACAAGAATGCGATCATGTTACTAAATGATCTTGGAGAAATTATATGCTCAGAAACAAAGACTGCAAAGATAACTGTTATTGCAAGACGAGATAAGGTAATTGTCTGGGAAGATGGTAAAGTTTTAAGACAATCTTCTGATGGAATTTCATGGGATGATAACGGTGATATTATAGATAAAGATAATGACCCATTCTTTCAGTGGGGATTAATGCAGGACGATAAGACCGGAGCATATTTGTTAGATAAAGAAGGAAATATAATCAAAGACACTCCAGTATCAGGAAAGAAATCAAAATATAAACCAAGAGCAAAACAACTATCTCAGTGGTATTGCGTTTCCGATGGTGATTTAATTCCAATCGTAATAGACGTAGCAGATATTAAACCTTTTAATAAAGATTTAAGAATCGCTATTAAAAAGATTGCGACATCTAAGCGAGTTCCGATGTATGGGGTTGAAGTAGAAATCAAGACAGTTAAAGTGGTAGATGGAGCTATGAAATGGGCGGAACTAAAAGTAGTTTCAGCAGAAGTTAATACAAACAATCAAGCAGTAAATATGTACGGAGAAATGAGAAAACATCTTATAAGTTTCCTTGAAAATAGACAGGCTAAAATTGAAGACAAACAAAACTCAGCCGAGTAAAATTTATATAGTCTAGTTAAGATGGGCAGGCGAAAGTCTGCCCATTACTTTCCGAGGAGAAATACATGGAAGACTATTCAGCGATATTTTCTTCGCTTAAAAACAAATTAAAATTACAAGACTACACTACAGCATCATGTCCTTTTCACGAAGATTCTCATAACTCTTTTTCTTTTAAATCAGATGGACTTTGGAAATGCCACTGTCCTTCTTGCGCTGGATACTCAGGCGGTAATCACATAACCTTCTTAAAGGCTATGGGAATATCTCCAAAAAAATATCTTGAAGAGAATGGATACCAAATTGAAACTCCAAAAACTATACCTGTCGAAGTTGTATTATCTGCCAAGAGAAGACTTCAAAATAATCAAGAAAAAATCCAGGAACTACAAGAAAGATTCGGCTGGAGCGACGAGGTTATAAGAAAATATAATATTGGAATATCCGAGAACGAACAAGAAATACTTTTTCCTATAGATAACGAGTTCGGAGATATCGTCAACATAAGAAGATACAACTACGATAAAATAGATGGCAAGCCTAAGTGGATGAGTCATGCAAAAGGTATGGGCGGAAACGCTATCTTTCCATTGCAGGAAATTCCAGATCAGAATGTTTATCTTGTTGCCGGAGAAAAAGATTGTCTTCTTATGCGAAGCAAAGGATACAATGCTTTTACTTTTACGGCAGGTGAAGGTTCTTATTCTAAGAAGTATGATTATAAGTTTAGAAACAGACCAGTAGTTATTATATACGACGACGATCAAGCAGGAATAGATGGAGCAATTAAAGTTGCGACTTCCATGTATGGTCTTACTTCTCAGATTAAAATAATAAAACTTGAAACCGGAATACAGGGCGGAGATATAACAGACTACTTTGTAAAACTAGGAAAAACAAAAGACGAGCTTGATGTTTTAGTTTCTGATAGTTCAGTGTTCACGCTAGAAGATCAAGACTTTTTTCCAGTTACAGTTGGAGAGGCAGTGAAGTCTTGTTATACAGGGAAGAAGTTAAAACTCAGAATACAGGTTGCATCATCTGATGATATGCCGTTTGTTGTTCCTATGAAAACAAAGTTTACTTGCGGTGGAGAATGTTGCAGTAAGGCAGTTAAGATAAATGGATTCTGTTCTCTTAAATATATAGAGCCAAAAGAAATTATATGGCAGACATCTAAGGGAGATCAGGAATTACTAAAGCTTATATTGGTAAATCAATCAGCTCAAGCAAAGACATTGCTAAAGATAGCTAAGATAAAAGATAGCTGTCCATTCGTTTGTATGGAACAACTAGAGATGGAGAACATGAATGGCTATAGTATAGTACAGGATATCGGATACTTCTCTGATGCCTCAGATGAAATGAGAGCCAATGGAAGTGCAGCAAGAAGAGCTTTCTCTCACAGGACAGACTTACAACCTAATGCCTCTTATCTAGCGGAAGCAGTTATGTATCCAGACCCAACAACTCAAGAAGCTGTTATCTTGATTAATAGTTTATCTGAGATAGATTCTTCTGGTAATTATTTTAAAGTTACTCCAGAGATAAAGACTAAGCTTGAAAAGTTTCAGGTTGCAGAAGAAACAGTTGAAGGGCTTGATGCGAAACTAAAAGATATATACAAGGAGTTTGAAAATGATTCCGGCATATGGGGAAGAACAGACTTGATGCTTGGATATGATTTGTCTTTTCATTCTGCTAGGAAATTTTCTATGGATGGGAAGACTTTGCCTAAAGGATGGGTAGAACTTTCTGTCATAGGCGACCCAGCTACAGGTAAATCTTCTCTTGGAAAATTCTTTACAAGAAAATATGGATGCGGAGATTTCATCTCAGGTGAATCAGTAACCATACCTGGTTTGATAGGAGCCTGCGTTATGGGAAGATCAAAGAAGTTGGTAGTAGAATGGGGAGCCTTCATATTAAATCATGGCAAGATCGTGATCGTAGACGAAGCCCAAGGTATTTCGAGAGATCAGTTCAGTCAGATGTCAGAGATGCGTTCTTCTGGAATGGCAAAGATTAATAAAGCCGCAAAAGGCAGAGCCATGTGTCAGACAAGAAAAGTATGGCTATCTAATCCGAGACGAGATAACCACGGAATATCCACTATGGCTTCTCCGGTGGAATTAATCATGGAATTGTTTGGGAAGCCGGAAGACGTAAGGCGACTTGATATGGCTCTTATAATCGCTAATAAACAAACAGATAAAGATTGTTACTCAAGATCACAAGTTGATATGATTTATAAATACACATCTGACTTATGCCACGACTTAATCATGTACGCATGGAGCAGAAGAGAAGCAGATATAATTATTCCTGCAGACGTTTCTACTTATATAAAATCAGAAGCAGAGAAATTATCTAGCAAGTTTTCTATTAGAATACCATTAATAGAACCGGCAGAAGCTAGACACAAAGTAGCGAGGCTTGCAGTTGCTATAGCTAATAGAACTTACTCTTGTGATTCTTCTGGAGAAAAGACTGTAGTAAAAAAGTTCCATGTTGATTATGTTTGTAGGATGCTTAATAGAATATATTCAAGTGATGATATGAAGTTTTCTCATTACAGCAAGAGAAAAGAAGTAATGGATGCACCTTCTTTTTATACAGACAAAGCGGCAAATGAATTGTTTAACAATATATTTTTTAATATGAGTAGAGCGGCTGAGTTCTCATGGACAACTGTAATGCTAGAAAAGTTTGAAGCAGTTAATACTTTTAGCAAATCAGACCTAGAAGGAATTATGTGTTTCAGCAGAGACGAAAACAGAGAGTTTAATTTATTATTTCAGAGGATGCTTGCAGGAAGATTGGTTGAGCCTATATTATCGGAAGGGGATATGAACCAAAGAAGGGTTGGTTATGGGCTGTTTTCTAAGACAAACGCTTTTAGGTCATGGCTTATCAAGAAAAGAGATGAGCTAGAAAAAGATGAGCTAAACGAAGTAACTATGATGGGAGTTGATTGATATGGGTGCTAAGTTCACAGAGATGTCTGAAACTAAAGCGGCTAAGTTATGTGTAGAGTTTATAACTGATTCCGGTGGAGTTGCTACTAGAGATGAGATATTCGCACCTGATTATTTCTGTTGCTATAAAGGTGTTTCCTTTGCAATGGAAAACAAAAAAATGGGAGGAGTAACAAGTCGCGGACAAAGATTATTCGAAGAAAGATGGACGAGAGCAGGAGGTTTATATGTTAAGCCTCGGCATGTTGGAGAACTCATTGATTGGTTAGACGATAAAGTAGAATTAATAAAAGAACTTGAGAAAATAAAAAGGAGATTTATGTAGATGTTTTATAAACAGCAGAAGAAGGAAGAACCTGTAGTAGAATTAAACGATAAGCAAGGAACTAGTACGGAAGAAGTAGAAATTATAGATAGAACTAATCTTGACTTTGGAAGACATATAGTTGATGAGCTAACAAAACCTGAACCAAAGTGCATAGAGTTAGACAAGTATGGAGTTCCGGTGAATAAAAAAGACTGGATTCACCTTGACGCAATAAATCCAAACAACTTCAAAGACACAGCCGGTAAACCTGACCCGTTATTATTATCTCCAGAAATATTCTTTGAGATTATAAAAGTAAGAGAGTATGGATGCAATAAATATCCTGGAGATAAAGATAACTGGAGTGGAGTTGCTAGTATAGAATTTATAAAAGCTATCTGGAGGCATACTATGAGAATTCTTTTCTTCGGAGAAACTCACGACAAAGAATCTGGATTACTACATGTATCTCATATAGCATGCAATGCTATGTTCTGGTTAAGAAAACATCTACTAATAGGAGAGATTAAAAATGGCTAGATTCGTTAAGACAAAGCATGTAGTTGAAGCTCTTCAATTTGAAGACAAAATAACAAGCGTGGATGATATGGCTATATTTCTTGGAGGAACTGCCGACTGGACTATTTACAAAGATGGGACTAGTCCGAAACTAAAAGTTCCGGTTAGCGTTCCATGTGATACTGTGGGGAATTTTTCAATAGAAATACGAGTGGCAGAAATAGGAGACTGGGTGGTAAAAGATTCTGGAGAATTTTCAGTAGTAAGACAGGATGAATTTTACCAACAGTATACTAAACTATAGATAAAAAGAATGGGGCAGGAATCTCCTGCCCCTAACGAAAAAGATTCGTTAATATAATTATACTATTTTTCTTTTAGATTTCAACTCTTCCCCAATTTTGTTCCATATAGCTTCAAGCTCTGATCTTATATCAGCATCTCTAAGAATATTATCTGGAATAATAAACTGAGCTTTAGCTATTACCCAATCCCTCTTTTTGTCGCCATCGTAACCATTTAACATTTCGTCTGCTGACCTCATAAGCATCTCGAGGGTTTCTCTTACGAAAACATTATTACTATTTCTTTTAAACGTATCGGCTCCTTCGATTACTTTAGATAGAGCTGTTATCACTTTGTCTGTAGCCTTCAATCCCTTCCATACTAACGGAATTACCATTGCTAGTATTCCTGAGCTTAATATCAAATTCGCCACTCCTGTGTTTAATTCCATATCCTAAACCTCCATCGTTAATTCCTAAAATTTTCCCACATATATTGCAGGATATAAAAATTCTACCATAAACAGGCTCACATGAGTGAGTCAATTTAATACTCCACAGAAGAATAAGCCTGACCAATGCTGTTATATTTAAGAAGCATTATTCCAGCGGATATCTTAGTCTCTCTGTTTTCATCTCTGTCGTCTATGTGAACAAAGTCGTTATTATATCCAACTCCTACGGCTCCAGACTTGTAAGTCTTTAAGCAAAAATCAAGAACATCTTTGCAATTAACTCCAGATATATGAAAATCGATTGCCTTACCCTGCTCATGCTGAGAGTATGGATTCTTCCCAAATCGTCTACCTGAATGAATTATTACTGGCTTTCCAAAATGATCTCTGATCTCATCTATTCTCTGCAAGATAGACTTCGATATGAACCACTGTGGTCTTGCTCCTCTTGAGGATATTTCTTTTAAATCTGATGGTTCGAATACTTCTGCAATGGTAGTGTGCTTAGACAACTTCTGAAATCCGTCTATCATAAATCTTCACCTCCCTGGTATTAAATTTTAATTACTATAGTGAATACAACAAACAAACTCGCATTTCCTAGAAACATCTTCCAAAACAAAGCATCTACTTTCTTGTCTAACTTTCCTGTCGTAATCTTTAGGTTGTCTATCTCTGCGACACAACCGCTGTGTTCCTGACAATGAGAGTTTTTTTCGGACATATTCTACTCCTGTTCATCTAGTAAATTTATTAGATCGTCTACTCCGTTTACGTCCCTGAAATCGTTCTTCTTCATTCTATCATATAGCGCAAGTATTTTTCTATCCTTGTCTGGAGCCGATGAGTTCTTTGGAATATAATATTTGTTAAACTTTCTTATATATGGATTCTTTGCAAAATAATTATTCATATACTTTTCAAGCTTAATATATTTATATAATTCAGGTTTTTCTGTTAATTCAGAAAGTCCAATTATTCCTCTGAAAAATTGAGCGTAATCCTCTTCGTCTAAATCTTTCTGCCCAACCTCTGACATAACTTGCATCACATCAGAATCAAGAGATTTTAAAATAGAAGTTGATGTTCTATTTGTCGGTAACGATCTCATAAAATGAATAGTCCAAGGATTGCCTTTTAATCTTTCAACTTGTTCTCCTGTCTGAGGATTTTTCATGATCTCTGTTTTTAATCCGAACAATCTCTTTATTGGTTGCGGAAGATTCTTAAACTCATCAGCATATTTTAAATCTTCTATATCCTGACCTCTATAAAAATCTTTTCCAGTAGACCTTTCGGCAATATACTTAAGAGCTGGATGCGCTCTTTGTATAAGCTCTTTAAATCCGTTGGAGCCAAACTTACCGACGTTACCTATGAAGTTATCAAACGGAACACCCAAGGCATTAAGAGGCAAGTATTCATCTTTTCCGTTTTCGTCTTTTCCTATTGGAATAACTAGCTGATTTCTCATAGAATCTGGTAGATCGTTCTCTCCAGTTTCTTCTCTAGCACTTCTTGTCATAGAGATATTTTGTCCGACTCTTCTTGGATTTCTAAAGAAATTTCTAACAGTAGATTCAGCATTCTTCCTATCGTAAGTATAAAAGAATAATCCATTTCTTAAATAGTTCTTCTCAAAATGAGTAAGCTGTCCATAGTTGAATATAGTCTGTTCAGCTATATCAACAGCTTCATCCATAGTATGACCTTTTTTAAGAGAAGATATAACAGCTAAAGCCCTATTCATATTATTGTTTCTTCGTCCCTGTTGTGCCATTATTCCGTTATGAGAAAAAATATTCAACAATCCAAGAGGACTCTGTCTTGTTTCTCTTAGCAGGCTAGTGTCATCCATAACGGAAGCCATCTTGCTCATGAACTCCGAAGCGAATTGATTAACATCTAATAAACCACGGTATTCCATAGCCTTGTAAACATCGTGAAGATTATAAGTCTTCCCATCAGCAGATTGAATAACTTCTTTTTTTAATTGATTAGTCGAATACAAATTACCCTTTAATCTATCCACGAACTTAATTCCTTTTTCTGGAAACAAATCCTCTGACACCCTGGCTCTAATATCATAAGCCGAATAAGCAAGTTTTGCCGCAAGCCTCTGACTGTTTGGGGACAAAGCTTCTGCTCCAAGATGTTCAGCTATTTTAGCTTGATCTGAAAAGTGGTTTCTAAAATAATAAGCCGGATTAGGAAGTGTTACCGCAGAAGAATAAACAGCCCTTATCTTAGAGGCTACGTTTCTTATCAGAGAATCTTCTTTATCGTCCATGATCTTCTTAAGCGAATAAGCATCGTGTCTATCCATGAAAAGACTGCCAGAAGATTTAACTTTCTCATGAAGCAAATCTCTATTGAATTTATTTTTGCTATCAAGGATATTAACCATTCCTTTTTCTTCTATATATTTCTCGGCAAGCTTTATATCTCCGCCAAACTGTTTCTTTGCTATATCTTCAAGAGTCTGCCCTCGTCTCATGACTATATCCGCAAGTCCTTCTTTCTTCCAGGAAGAACCCATAACTTTATGAACCCTTGAGAAAGCAGCCTGAACTGGGTCAACTATTAATTTTCCAGATTTACCATCTCCCAAATCTACTTTTACGAATCCACCCTTAGGAGCTTCCATAGACTTAATTCCATTTGCTCCGATTCCTGAAAAACTTTTTCTCTCATAGAATTTAGTTGTCAGAAGATTATCGATATTTTTCTTGTTATCATCGAACTTGAAAATCTGTGGCCAGTAATTTGATCTAAGCTTTTCTTTATTAATTCCGGCAGTATCTGCTACTTCGTCCATCAAAGTCTTGGCGTAATCATAAAAACGCTTCTCAGATGGGTGAGCATCCTTCATAATTCCTCTTAAAGCCTTGAACGCAGAAGAACCCTTACTTGCATATAGGTCTTTCATGGTTTGCGTGGCATTCGAGGCGGAATTTTCTAAGTTTTGATAAAACTCTCCGTCTGGTAATTTATCTTGAAATTCTTTTAGTTCTTTTTTAATAACAGCCGAAGCAGACTTGAACGCATCCGAATCTGTTCCAAGTTGTTTTTCTATCTGCTGGAGTTGGCTCTGTCTTTTTCCGATTTCAGCAAATAGATTATTCTGATAAGCCGGGTCTGATATTTTCTGAAACTCTTTCTTAGTCGAAAAAATACTATCAACCATATCTCGTAACATGAAGTTACTTGAAAGTCTTTCCATGGTTTCTGGAAGCTTTGCATCTGGGATAGCTTTATATAATTCATCTAAGCGGACAGCTCTTTCTGTCAAATCTCTTCCGACTTTAGTTTCCATAGCAAGCGCATCTTTGTCTAACCCATTTACAACAAAAGACTTCTTAAAAGAATCCATAAGATTTCTTGTAACACCGGAAGCAGATTTTCCAAACTTAGTTCCAGCAACTGCGTCCATAACTTTATTGACCTGACCAAGCTCTAAAGCTTTAGTTACAGCCGGAGTAATATCTGTTCTGAATTTCTCTTCAAAAAACGGAAGAGCCAAAGAAACTTTTCCTTTATCTTTAAGTACAGAAAAGTCTGTTATATTCGAAACAGCATCTTTTAATCCGGTCTTCGTTAAAGCTTCTTCGTGTCTTGCTATAGCAGAAGAACCTTCGTCTATTAAATCTCTTAGAATAGTCTTAGCTTCAAACTCTGGAATAGTCTTAGCCATTCCTTTTAGAAGATCATCCCCAACAGTCGAAACCCTTCCGACTCCAGGTATTAATTTACCAGCTCCACCAAACCCAAGATAATTAATTGGATTCATGAAAGTTCCAGCTATAAACGACTTAACATCTCTTTCGTCTATGTCCAACATAGAGCCTTTTCGGAAATATTTACCGACCATAGGAATCTTATCAAATCCAACATCACTAAGATGCGCTCCTTCTTCCACACCTAAGTCTTTAAGTAAATCTCCGGCATAATATTTTTTCGAGAACTTAGTCGAAGAAGAAAATATCTCAGACCCGAAAGCTTTAAGAGCTGAACCTAACCCTTCGTCGTCAACTAAATACTTCTTCAAGCCTGTAGCAGTTGCCGCCTCTCCTCGCGAGAATGCGTCTATAATAGTATCAACTACTGGATGTATATCTGATTCTTCTTCCTCTTCTTCTATTAAAGATTGCGGCTTATAACTACTAAGAAACTCATCGTATAGAGACACTCAGTTCTCCTCTTCCTTGTTTTATTTAATAGAATTTAATCTATATTCGTTTATGATTTCCCTTATTCCCTTTAGTTCTTTATCTGTGAAATACGTAGAAGCTCCACCGACTACAGCACCTATTGCGGAACCTGGAATTCCTCCCATTAGCAATCCTGTCATAGCTCCCATACCTGCCCCAGTAGCAACTAGTTCTTTGGCAACCCTATCCCTCTGGTCTTCTTTTATTTTCTTAAAAATATCAAGGTTCTTTATTTTCTGAACAGTATAATATTTTTGTTTAGATAGTTTTATAGCTTGGTCGGCTATCTCTCTTTCTCTAGGAGAAGCAGATTGATATTCTTTTGATTTTAGATATTCACCTTCAACGTCTTTCCATTCTTTCCCTTTCATGGTATCAGAAAAAGCATCCACTAAAGTTGTTTTGTCTGATATCAATTTAGACTTAGCTTGCTTTATCATTGATTCGTTCATGTTCTTGTCGAATCCAGATAGGTAAAGAGCCGCACTTGTGCTTTGAGGGTCTGCATATCCTCCAGCTTTTTGTATAGTCGCAAATTGAACAGGAGTAATTTCTCCGCTAATATCTTTTAATATATTTTGAGTATCGGCATTTAGCTTATTTCTTTCAGCCTCTTCTGTTGCAAGCTTGGAACTATATCTCTTATCAATCCAGCTAAGTTCTTTTTCAGCAGTCTTGTTGGCAACTTTTTTACTATCAAGTTCCTGCCCAAGTATTCCCAGTCTTGTTGTTTTACTTTCTCTCGAAAACAGTAAATCCTCAAGCATCTGTTTACTCTGTAATCCTTGTGCGTAATTTTTCTCTTTAGCTCCCTGTATAGCAACTGGAAACATTTCTTTAGATTGTCTAAGTTCTTCTGTACCAGATTCGATAGCCAAGTCTTGAGCCTTAAGTTGCTTCTCTTGGGTCTTACCTTTGAATGCAATATCTTTAAGTTGTTGCACAGCTCCCATACCAGCCTGTAGACCAGAGGCAACTCCAGCACCAACTGGAGCATCTGGATTTACGTTCATGCCACCAGCCGCACCATGAAGTACGCTTTCCCACATACTGGGAGCAGGAGATTCTTTCGTACCTCCACCAGATAAAGCTGACATGATTCCGCCGGTAGCTCCACCAGTAAGAATACCTAGTCCAAGATTGGTTAAGAATCCGTTCTGTTTATCTTGTTCGGATTTTTTTCTCATCTCTTCTTTTTTAGAATATTCGAAATCAATAAGTTGCTTCTGATATTCAAAAGACTTTCTTGAACTCTCGAAGGCTACGTTTGTTTTTCTTAAATCGCTTAGTAAATCAGAAATAGAAGCCAATTTATTCTCCTTTATTCATATCTCTTATACGCAGAAAGTTCGTCTATTAGTTTCTGGACATCGTCTGTTATAGCTCCACCGGTTGCCGCAAGTTTAGCTATAAGTTTATTATAAGTTGTCTGGATATCTTTCCGTACTGTAGATGGATATTTCTCTGGATGAGAAGATACATCTCCCATTTTAGTTTCGTAAATATCTTGTATTGACTGAATAGCATTCAGGGAGCCAGCTTCTGTTATAGATAGTAATCTTTTTAATTCGGAATCAGAAACTCCAGGCATAACCTGTCGAAGCTCTATTAGCTTAGTTTGCTGTGCTAACTCTGCTTGATACGATGCACTCTCTATCGGAGTAAGCGATCTATAAGAATTGCTTCCGTCTGGATTAGTTACTTGAACAACTCCTTCTGATAAGGCTTTCTCCAGAAACACTGTTCTTTGAGCTTCAACTTGCTTTACTCTCTGGTCTATAGTCGCATTCTTCTGTCCAGATAACGATTCGTATTCAGCCTGTACTTTGTTTGCAATCTCAGATTTCTTCTCGTCCATAGTTGTCTTAAGGTAATCGAAATAAGCAAGTTTTTGATTATTCTGGTCTGCGTCCTGCTGTTCCCATTTCTTCATCATAGCGTCTATGTATATGCTCTTCTTTTGAGCGGCTTCTTGCTCGGCGGAAGTCTTGGCATCCAACCAATCATTCATCTCTTGCTCTTGCAGTGCTATTTGTTTGGCTTTAGTTTCATCGAAAGCAGTAGCTCTTGCCTGAACAAAAGATTTTCTTAATTCTTCTTTCATGCTATTGGCATTGGAAACTATCTGTTCAGCTTCTTTTACGGAAGCATTTTTTAGTTCTGTTATCTTCTGGTTTCTATAATCATTCTGTTCTTTAGCAGTAGAAATAACTGATTTTTGAAGCTGATCTACTTGAGCTTGTTTTACAACTAAACTATCTACAGCCGACTGATAAAACTTAGCTCTATTATTTAAAGCTTCTTGTGTTCCGGTCGAAAGAAGAGATTCGGATTTATTTATCGCAAGCTCTTTTAGAGTTGTTCTAATTGGGTCTGATACATACTTATCATAAAGAGCGAGTCCTCTTCCGCCAGCATCAGATAAACCGGTCTTAGATAGTTGACCTAAAAAGTTTTGTTCTTGCTGATCGAATGCTCCTTTTAGTAAGTCTTTATTCTGAGAAACGTAAGCATCAACAGATGCTTTCTGTTCTTCTGTTAAAGTCACCGGTATTTTAAATAAATCTTGAGCGTCTTTTACTACGGTAGCAACGTCGAGTTGAGGCATTGCAAATAACTGTTGAGCTTCTTTGGTTTTAGCTAAAGAATCAAACGCCGTTAATGTCCCGAACTTTTCATCGGCTTCCTGAATTATTTTTGAATACTCAACTGCCGCAGGTTGGTACTTGTTATAAGCACTAGAAGTAACTCCTTCTATATCAAATGGAGTCATGTCATATTTCGTGAATAACTCAGATAACTTATCTGTAACTGACGTATTAGAGAACTCATCTGAAACTTTAAAAAGATTATTTGCATCGTCTATTAGAGCCGGTAGCTGGTTGGTTCTGTCTACTGGAGCATATTGACTTGAAGCTAAATTTAAAAGGTCAGCATCGTTCACAGCAGATACTACATCTGAATATCCTTTATTCTTAAATGCCGCTTCTAATTGTGGAGTAGTTAGGTTAGTTCCCTTTACTCGTCCGGCTTCTGTAAGTACGTCAACAGCAGTCATATTCCCAGCGCCTTTATTAGCAATTACTGTATTGAAAACGTCTGTCGCCTGTTGTGCTGTTAAACCTAAACTGTCTTGAGTATATTTTAAGGCTCCCATAATGTTTGGCAGTCCTTCTGAGATACCAACAACAGACTTTGCTTTCTCGTACAAATCAGTCTCAGATGGAAGAGAAGCAATTGCTTGTTCCATAGTTTTAGCTGAATCATACTGATCGAACGCCTGGTTAATAACAGCAGTAGGGTCAGTAACAACAGAGCCGGTATTGGCTGGAGATGTCGCTGGAGTTGTTACCGGAGTTTGCGTTGAAGCTAAAGATGGAGCCGGTGCCGTAGCTTGCTGAGAAACTGCTGGAGCCGGAGTTGTATTCGCAACAGACGTTCCTATTGTAGATGGAGTAGAACTTGTTCCAGATACACTTGGAACAGAAGAAGTAGACATCGTGCTTACGGTCGGTGAAGTTCCTGCAACGCTCGGAGTTGCTGGTGTTGTCATTGGAGTATTCGCTACAGCCTGATTATATATTTCTGGAGTAACAGCCGTAGATTTAGTAGCCGCTCTTGCCGCTTGTGCCGCCTGAGATTGTGCTACAGTTGGAGCGGTGGCTTCTGTTCCTGCTGGATTGGAAACCGGAGCCTGTACTCCATAGTTTCCAGTATAATCATATTGCTGAACCTGATAGTCTTTATATTTATCTTGAGCTTTTAAAGCCTTCCATGCTTCGCTGTCTGCGGAAGTTGTTTGCATTGGGATTAGTATTCTACCGGAAGCATCATCTATCTGGATTCTATCATTAAAATTATCAGCCATTTAATATCTCCTAGTATTTATTATATAACGATATATTGCTGTTGTCTAAGTATTAAGGCTTAAGAGTCCATCCACCACTAGGATATTCAAGTCTGTTTATTGGTAAGTTTATCCCAGAATCTTTTTCGTTAAGCTCAAGTCTACCCTGATCTTTATTCATCTCTTCTCTGAAAGCTCCAGCAGAATTGAAATCTTTAATATGAATAAACATCCAGTACATAGCTCCTTTTATAAGAAGTCTATAAAACTTCTCAGGAAGCACATGATAATCAGTTGTGGTATCTACTAGATCGGAAACCTTCTTTTTGTATCTGACATACATATTGCTAGAAGAATCCCCGACACCTAAGCATGGATAAATTTTTATAGTCTTATTCTTAGTTGAATCCATCCCAATCAGAGAACATACGGTCGGAATGCCTGTGGTAGATAAAATATCAATTCCGGCCTGATAAGCAAATTCTTTATACGGAACCGTCTTTACCTGGTTGTCTGGGAGAACGTCTATACTAACAATCGAATCAACATCAGCAGGAAGAGCGTAAGTATCTTTGTATATCCCATAGGGAGAATCTATAAAAGAAGTCCCAGAGTAATTCGAAGAAATAGTTAATTGAGTTGCACTAACGAAAGCAGAGATGATATAAAAATCCGACTCTCCCTGTTTTTTGATTAAGCGTCCTATCATATCCGATGTGAACGTAGTACCGTTTCCAGAGACTATATTAGAGCCGTTGGTCATAGATATGCTTCCGTCTGAATAAGCTGGAATAAGTGGAATTATACATGGTTCAGAGTTCATAACAAAACCCCAGTCGTTGCTTTCAAGAACGTCTCTATAAGCGATATTAAGAAAATCTAAAACTGTCGTGCTATATTCGGTATATCCGACGTTCATAGCATTACAGATTATTCTTATAATTTCGTTAGTATTCTTTTCCCCGTAAGCCATTTCACATCTCCTTTATGCTAGTATAGAAAACTTTGAATCCAAGTATTCCAAACCAAGAATAAGGCTCGGAATTTCTGAATATAAATCTAAAAACTCTGCCTGATTGTCCTAGTATGTCTTTCCTGAATATCCCAGAAGAAGCAACTGAATCATACATATAACCTCTATCAAATTCTGAAACGTCAAAGTAGGTTCCATTTCCAACAGTATACTCTTCAACTACATCTGTAGCATAGTCTTTGAAGTCTGGGATAACATCTATATTCATAGTTGTAGGAGAAGAAGAATAAGCTACATATATCTTTCTTAAAAGTTTTACATCAGAGATTCCACCGAAATCATAATACTTAGTCGTAAAATAAGCATTAATAGGAACTCCACCATCCATGTATCCAGTGTTATATTTTCTGATTAGAAACTGATCCCTATCTACTCCGAGCAAAAGAGTTTCGTTATCTTTCTCGTAAGTACAATATCCGGCAGAATCTGTATCCCAAATACTCCATGCTTTATTCTCTGTAGAAAAAACCATAGTTCTATATCCGAAATAAGATGGAACATACATAGAACATAAAATCTTTTTATCAAACAAGATCATGGACTGATCTTGAGTACCAGTCAAAAAAGCTCCTTCGAATTTATCTGAAATATCTCCAGATATCATATTAGAAAAAACAACGTCCGACGGCTGATTGCTCGCATTGTCATAAGATAAGAAATAAATCCCGTCGTATGACAGATAAACTATACCATTCGCATATCTAACTATGGCTCGATTAGAGATTGCCCCGTTATTGCTGTTTAACTGGGTAACTCGTGCTAAATCATTGTTCTCGTCTACGCTTAATGCATATATCTTATTCTTTTTGAAGCAGATTAGTCCATTTGTAAGAGAAGACATGCCTATTAACTTTTCACCCTCGTTGTCATTTATAGGCTCGTAAGATACCGCAGACCATTTATCGCCGTTATTCAAATCACTCCAGAATATAGTCGAAGGCAAATCTTTGTTACCAGTTAAATAAAGTTTGTTTGCGAAAACTTCAAGAGCAGACCCAGATACTGGGAAATTAGATGAAGTTATTAGAGATAGCATATCGACTGTAGTGGTTCCATCATAAGAAAAGAACTCTTTTCCATTTACTATATAACACTTCTGAACTCCGGTTCCCTGGAATGTTGCAAAGTCTATCTCTGTAGCTAAAGCATTGAAGCTTATTATTTTAGTATTAGTTAAAGCAGTCGAAACATAAACTCCTCTTTCTGTAGCCGAAAGAATTATTTGAGTTCCATCTTTTTTCTTGAAAGTATAGATTCCTAAAGAGTTTTCAGAAGAAGTAGATGATCCAAATTGTTCCCATCCTTTACGCTTATAAATAGCTCCTGTTGAATCGAAGTCTATATTTAAAAGATCAGAAGCTCCACTATCTGTTATCATGAAGTTCTGACCTTTAGATTGAAGACCAGAAAAATTCCTCTGTTCGTAAGAGGAAAGCTCTGCGAAAGAGCTGTACCCACACAATACTAACACCATAATGATAGTTGATATTTTAATGCGCATTCCCGTCTCCAATACCCCTATGGCTCAGAAGTTGTATATTCTATTATTGCTCTTCTAAAAAAACATGGTCCACCAGTACTAGTTGCCACTCCAAAAGAATAAATATTATTATAATTATCTATTGTCCTGCTTGATTCTAGATATTCTTTTACCGGAACACTAAACTGAACTCTTCCACCAACTCCCTCTACTGTACCAACAGCTGAACCATAAAAAAATGGGTCACTTACCATATTTGAGCCATCACTAGAATATAAAGTGGAATAACTAATGATCGCAAACATTTCTACTCCAGCCCAAATAGCACAATCCACACTAACGCTAGTTATAACTGCGTCATTTGGAAGCCTTATAGGAAACAGAGTGATTGAGGCTAAAATCCTCAATCCCCGGCTAAGATCTACGTTTTCAGCAGTTACTCCTGCGGCATCAAACGCTGTTATATATAAATATTTTGTTTTAACTTTTGTTATATCGTAAACATTTTCGGAAACTGTTTCGATATTTGTTTTAACTTTTGTTATATCGTAAACATTTTCGGAAACTGTTTCGATAATAGGATAAATACTAGATATCTCTGAATCTATAGCATTAACCGAAGCCAGAATCTCATCTATGTAATCAGCGGAAACCCTTACTTCTGCGACGTTGTAACTAATAACTTCCGTCTTATTCCAAAGAGCGTCTATGTAATCAGCGGAAACCCTTACTTCTGCGACGTTGTAACTAATAACTTCCGTCTTATTCCAAAGAGCGTCTAGGTATAAAGATATAGTCCTATTATTGGTATTTATCTTATCTGATTCGATTAAGTCTCCAACTCCAAAATTATATGGAACTTCTCCATATAAAGCGAAAGCGTTATTAGATAGAAGAACTAAAATTAATATCAGAAGTTTTTTCATATTATTTGTACTCCAGTTTAGCTCTATAGAAATATCTAGCATAGTCGGCAGGCATACTAAACTCCATGTAGTACCTATAATTTTCGTTATCAATTATATTATTTAAAGTTGATGTTTTAACGCTTGTAGTTACATCGGTATCTGGAGCTATCAATTCCATAAAGAGTACATTTGCAGAAGAAGATTCCTCTGCTTGATATCCCCTTCTTCTAATGTTTACATGCAATGGGATACTTGGATTTGCACCAGAAAACCATGTGACATTAACGGTGGATAAAACACTTCCATCAGGAAGATATATCGGTGAATAATTTCTTTGAGATGTAACGTGTATGGCAACTGAACCGTTTTTACGAGTAGATGATGGGTCATAACCAGGATAAAATGAAACACTCTGATTTGAGTTTTTTATGTCTGATGGATTTATATAAACATATCCAGGATTTACGCTGGTTATCTTCCCATCCAAATAATTAAAATTAGCGTTCATCTCTGCGGATTTAACTTCGTCTTTTGGAACGAAAGTATAAGGCATTGTAGCAAAAGATATAGAGGATAGTAGGAGAAAAAATAAAGTAGCTATCTTAATTTTCATGTATTAATCTCCTTCTGTTACATGTCTTTGTTTCTTATATTTATCCATTATAGCATAAAACTTTTTGGTCTCTTCGGCTTCTTGCACTTGCTTTTTACCGGTTCTAAGCAACATTTCAACATGGTTATCCAACCCTTCTTTTGTGTTTAAGTATAAACCACCAGAACATTCTTTGCCCTCTATATCGATTCCGAAAAACTCATACTCATCAGCAAATACTGCCTGTCTTGGAACAGATAAAAAACATATTATTCCAACCATTAAAATTAAAACCACCAGCAAAATACCAAGTATATAATCTTTTTTGTCTTTTATTTTACTCTCCATGATCTTCTCCCATTGTAAAAATTCAGTTATATTATTGCAGTTCATAGCAAAACTCCTCTCGGATTTATTTGCTAAAATACAAAACTTAATCTATAGGTCGCCCATCCAATACAATTAGCTTCTATATCTGCGTTATCCCATTTTCCACCAGACGACAAGTCTATACCTTCTTTAATTCTTCCTATAGTTTCTATTAATATAAGCTGACCGAACCAGTTGAATCCTATGCTATTAAAGTATGAAGATAACCCATACCCAACTGCTCCATGCCAAGCTTTGTCATTATCCAAAGCAAAAGCATTTGTTGATAGGTATAGTACGAGTATAGTACAGGTTAACAGTTTACCTATTATCTTTCTCAAGTCTACTCTCCGATCTTTTCTATACTTAAATTCATAACGATGATACTGGAACTTTATAAAACTTCCGTCTCAACTCGTTATGCTTGTTACTGATCTTCGCATAATCCGGCTGAACCTGCTAATAGTAGAAGTGAGAGGAGAACCTTCTTCATATTATTGTATTCCCTGCAATTCAATATTGTTAGTGCCAGATTTGCTATATAGCCAGATGG
>Ga0247842_10002604_pt1 | contig 26261 bp, 22 predicted proteins | sample LaCruzMarch2015__3_FD_192411 | JGI IMG/M metagenome (GOLD analysis project Ga0247842, IMG submission 192411) | Freshwater microbial communities from meromictic Lake La Cruz, Castile-La Mancha, Spain - LaCruzMarch2015_19m | ecosystem: Environmental > Aquatic > Freshwater > Lake | place: Spain...
TGCGTATATCTGCCATCTGTCTCCATCGGTAATATGATGATATATTTTCATAAGTGACTCTTATAGGTTAAAATTATCTACTATAACCTATAACTTTTCTGTTGCACTTGTTTCTATAAATTTGGATCACCCCACATGAAATTATTACAATCAGCTCATGTCATAGTTTTTGGTAAATTTCATGAAGCACAATAACACATAGTATCCTTATCACTACTATAGAAAATAGTTCATGCTGGATAAGTTCATGCATTACAAGGATCTTGTGTATTCCATGTCTTAGGCTTTATTCCTCCCTCTACTGTTAGCATAGCTGATGGACTAGTTGTCCCGATACCAACGTTACCTGATGTTGCTGATATCCATATATATCAAGTATATCAAGCAAATAATTTCAATGGATCTTTATAATTTCCAATTGCAGACCAAGCAGTAGTATCTGACATTCGCAATGATCATGTTGAATCAGTTACATCAGCATTAAGTAATATAGTAGGCATTTCAAATCCTCATCAATCTATATTGTGCATTTTGATAGTTCATGTATTCCCATCTATCTGAAGTTGTGTTGACGGACTATTTGTTCCTATACCTATATTACCTCAAGTAGTCATAGCTATAAATGAATTTCCAATTCACAACCAAAGTGGATCATGAGATGATATCATTCACAATCATAACGTATGCGTAATTTGTAATCATGAATATTCACTTGGGTCTCCATTTACATTAATAGCAGAAGCACCTGTTATTCAAGACGTATCATTAGACATTTTGATAGATCAAATACCTCAATCTATTTGGAGCTGTGTTGTTGGATTAGTTGTCCCGATACCAACGTTACCTCAACTACTAATAAGCATTCTTATAGAATCCTCTGTTTGAAAAGCCAGTCATCAAACGGCTCTATCTACAAATCAATAACTACCTGAACTATACATAGAAAATCTCGCATGAACATAAAACTTACTATCATTCCATTTTAAACTATTATTACCACTAAGACTTCATCCATCGTTGTACTGTATTGATCAAGCAATCCCTCCTATCGTAGCACCTGTTCACGCTGCTCCTGTTGTTCATTGTGCTCATGTATCTCATGTTGCTCATTGTGCTCCTGTTGCTCATTGTGCTCATACTGTTCAGCTAGATACATACCCGCTAATCATATTATAGATATTTCCACTACTATATATTCCACTCAAAAAATTATAAAGTCCTGTAGCGGTAGCTGCTTCTATTTTTCCACTACTATCTGTACCTAGTACGACCGTATTCGCTAAGTTTGTAATAGTAATACCACCTGTAGAGCCACCATCCAAACGAATGCCTACGGTAGAATTATAATCTCCGCTTGCCGTGAGGAAGATGGATTTGATATATTGGACAGTGTTTGTTGCAGCTGGTACAATCTCAAAAGCTCTTGCTACAAAGAGTATGCAAGACATCCCAAGGAAAAACAGCGTAGCTCATTTGAGGAAGCTTAGACTGTTGCTTGTGTGAAGGTTTTTGTTAGTGAAGCTCATATTTACTAGTAAAAAACTAAATGGTTGCAAGTTACAGGTTACAAGTTATAGGTTCTATTTTTTACTCCCTATATCTTAGTTTAATTATACTCCGGATATCTGAAAAAACAAAAAACCTGACTATTTATCGTCAGATTTACTTGTTATTTTGCTATTTTGTGATATAATAATATCTCAATAAATAATTAACCATGTACTTCTTTTTTTCTAATATTTATTTCTTTTAATATATCTTCACTCACTCATTCTAAATTGTTATATATATCTTCATTTCTATATCTGATAATTTTTACTCATATATGCCTTAATTTTTCATCTCTTTGGATGTCATATTCTTGTTTATATTCATGACTTTTTCAATCAATTTCTATTCCTAACATCAATTTTGAACAATAAAAATCCAAGATAAAAGAGTTTATCATTTTTTGTCTAAGAAATATATATCATAATTGCTTTTTTCTTAAAATACTTCGTATTAATTTTTCTGCTTGGGTTTGATTTGATCTATTATATCTTGCCCAATCCTTATTTGATGTATTGTATTCTATATAAGTTATCTCTGACATTGATTATAAAAAATTGTAAATATTTTTAGTAAATGAGCAAATCCCTCCTTACCTCCCTTTATCAAGGGAGGAACAGCTCCCTCCTTGATAAAGGAGGGTTGGGGTGGATTTGGTCAAAAAAAATTTAAATGAATATGTCTCTCGGTTTAGCGCCGTCTTGTGGTCCGATGATTCCTCTTTCTTCCATAATATCCATAATTCTTGCTGCACGAGCAAACCCTACTCCGAGCTTTCTTTGAAGCAATGTCGCTGAAGCTTTTCTGGTCTGTGAAACAACTTGGATTGCTCTTTCTACGAGTTCATCATCATTGTCACCGTTATTGCTACCAAACAATTGTTCTCCTGCTTCGAGTTTGTTTTCTAGCAGACCGACGATCTCTTGGTTGTAAATGTCTTCTTCGGTAAGTCCGTTCATATATTTTTTCTTTAAGGTCATGACTACTTTCTCGATCTCTTCGGTAGAAACAAATGGCGCTTGGATTCTTGTCGGTGATTTAGTGGAAGGATCCATATAGAGCATATCTCACTTTCCAAGCAATGTCTCTGCTCATTTTCTTCCTAATATTGTTCTACTATCTATTTCTGAAACCGTACCAAATGCTATTCTTGTCGGCATATTCGCTTTGATAAGTCCAGTGATAACATCAACGGATGGTCTCTGTGTGGCTATGATAAGATGAATACCTACAGCACGCGCTTTGGCTGAGATATGAGTGATACAATTTTCAACGTCTCTTTTGGCTTTGGATAACATCATGGATGCCAATTCATCTACTACAAATACGATACGAAACATTTTTTCTCAACTAATTTTCTGATTATATTCATCGATATTTTTGACTCTTGATTCTTTGAGAATTCCATATCTTCTCTCCATCTCATTTTCTGTTCGTTTGAGCAGTTTGAGTGCTTTTTCTGGCTCGAAAACTATCGGTGCGAGCAAGTAAGGAAGTCCTGCATAGAGTTCCAATTCTACCTGTTTCGGATCAACCATGAGAAATTTGAGTTCAGAAGGTGTATTTTGATACATCAAAGAAAGAATGAAATCATTTACTCCTACGGATTTTCCAGAACCAGTCGCTCATGCAACGAGCAAATGCGGCATAGACTCTAGTGTTTTGATGATAATAGATCCATCAATCGCTTTTCCAAGAGCAAGATTATTATCAGATTTTTTCATATCATTGGTAAATTCTGTCGTATTTAATACATCACCGAGATGCACCATAAGTGGCTTGGGATTTGGCAATTGGATACCTACACAATCAGTTCCCGGAATAGGCGCAACGATACGAACGGACTTGGATTTGAGTGATAATGAAATATCATTGGACAATCATTCTATCATAGACAATCTGATTCCTTCATCTGGTTTGATCCTTATTTGTACGATGGAAGGCCCGATATCGAATCACTCAATCATGATCGGTACATTGAATTCCATAAGTTTATTTTGTAATGCTTTTGCTTTTTCCATCAAAAATGTTTCATCGATAGTGACGGTTTGCTCAGCATTGGTATCGAGAATATTATAACTGTATGTCGGCTTCTCAGCTGAGAAGTTAATAGTCGGTCTGATTTTTTTTTCTTTCACTTTCTCCTTCTCTTCTATCTTGCGTTCAAGTTTGTCTTTGATCAATGATTTGATAAGCGAACGTGAAACAGGCTGTCAGAAATTAGACTTCTCCTCTTCTTCCTCTTCCTCCTCTTCTTCATATCTTGAAGATTTTTGTTTGGTGGCTTTCGGTTTATTTTCACTTTGTAGGCTTATTTTTGGCAATGAAAAATTAAACGAATAGAATACCCATACAATAGTAAGAATTAATAAGATGATGATAAATGCTTTGGTTGCTATTGCTTTTCCCCCAAACATCACCTGTAATAACGCGATGAGCGGTCGAGAAATATATCATCATAATTTTTCATATTTCATTATATCTCAGTCGATAATTGGGAAGTTGATGACTGCAGAAATTATCATCATCATCACCATAAATTGCCTGATAACTAATTTCATCAGATATCCTTTGGCCATAATGATAATCCCTACGAGAAAACATAAGGCAAAAAATACATAAAGCCCTACTTCTCCAAAGGCAACACTTGCATAGGTTTTGAAAAATGTGAGTACAGGAGATCCTTCCGCAAAATAGAGCGAAAAGAAAAATAATGATCCCAAAACCGTGAGACTTATTCCTAATTTATATTTGTTGAGGACTACGCCTTTCTTTCTCCTTCTAGCCAAAACGAAATAATAATAACGATAAAATAATACAACTAGTAAACAATTATATGAAATAATATAATTATTAGTTGTTCTTAGTTCTTAGTTCTTAATTGTTTTGTCTAGTTTTTCAATCTAAAATCCTCTGTAAAATATAAAGATAAAAGCAATATAATACACTATCTATTGACATTTACTTGTAAATATATATTATAATTTCATATTTTTTACTGAATATCAAACTTAGTTTATGACTATGAGACAACTCAAAATACCTAAACAAGTCACTCCACGTGACAATATATCTGTAGATAAATATCTACAAGAAGTTGCTAAATCCGACCTAATTACTCCGGAAGAAGAAGTTGTTTTAGCAAAAAGAATCCAAGCGGGAGATGGCCTAGCTTTGGAAATATTTGTCAAAGCTAATTTGAGATTCGTAGTTTCTGTCGCTAAACAATATCAATGACAATGACTAACACTACCCGATCTCATCAATGATGGTAATCTTGGACTCATCAAAGCAGCTCAGAGATATGATGAAAAAAGGTGATTCAAATTCATCTCATATGCGGTTTGGTGGATTAGGCAATCTATTCTACAAGCACTTGCTGACCAATCTAGAACAATAAGAGTGCCCCTCAATGTAAATGGGCATTTGAATAAAATACATAAAATGGAATCACGTATCGAACAATTATTATGCAGAGAACCTATAAATTATGAAATTGCCAGATGCTTGTTATTAGACCAAAAAATGAGAGAAAAATTTGAGAGAAATGCAACAAATGAAGAACTCTTACATGTTTTGGAATGAACATATGACGTATCAGACGAAGATATTACAAAAGATGAAGAAATTAGCGATACTTCATCAGATGAGATATCCGATGATGACATCGAAAAACAGATTGGAAATGATATCATGATAGAAAAAGTAATTTCTGAAACCGCTGAGATAGATATATTAGAAAAAGAAACCGATGAAACTTTGAACATTTCAGCAAAAGATTCTCTTATGGAAAATTTAGAATGAAATGAGGAATGATTGAGTAAAAAAGATAAAAAGAAAGAAAGAAAAAAATTTATCATTACTCCAAAATATATTGATTCATTGAAAACCATATGAAGACCTGTTTCTTTAGATACTCCTATCAACAATGATCCTAATAATGATAGTTTCTGAGAATTATTAGTAAGTAATGATTTTCCTGATACAGATTATGCTGTAGTAAAAGATGAATCATTAAGTATAGAGATATGAAGAGCTCTTGCTACATTGTCAGAAAAAGAAAGAGATATTCTCATCCTCTATTATGGTATCGGATTGCCTCATAGTTTGACTCTAGAAGAAATAGCAGTAAATATTGAACTTACCAGAGAAAGAGTCAGACAGATAAAAGAAAAAGCTATCAAAAAATTAAAGAAAGCTTCAAAATCTAAACTTCTCAAATCATATCTCGGACAATAAAAGTTATCCGCTAATGCGGATGTATACTGAGACGCCGAGAAAATCTGTAATTTTATAAAGATTTTCTAACGTCGAAGTTATACCGACGACTTCTAGAAACTTTAAGTTCGAGCAAAGCGAAGAAAATAAAGATTTCTAAAGCAGTTCGGTATAATTTGAACTTCGTTCGTAATGAATAGTAATTAGCCCTATCGGGCGTAATAAGAATTGTAATTGGCAATAAATATTACGCGAAGCTTATTACATGAGCGATAGCGAATTTATTACGCGTAGCAAATTACGCGACCCTCGAGAAATCGGGGGGAGCAATTATTTATTGAAAGCCAGGGAGTTTTATTTACTATAAAGCTCCACTTTTTTTATTTAGTGAAAAGTGAACCCCGGCCGACCGAGGGCAGGCAACTAAGAGTTAACAGTGAATGTATTTGTTTTTTTATAGACTACCGTAATATACAATAGTTCATAAAAGGCAAAATCCTACGTTATTAGTTATTAGTTTTTAGTTATTAGTTAATTTAGTATGGAACTAAAGAATATCAGTCAAAAACGACAGAAAAAATGGAAAGAAACCGATCTCTACAAAGTCAGAGAAGATACTTCTAAACCAAAATTTTATATTCTGGATATGTTTCCGTATCCGTCTGGTTCCGCATTGCACGTAGGACATCCGAAAGGATATATCGCTACCGATTGTCTTGCCAGAAAAAAAATGCTTGAGGGATTTAATGTTTTGCATCCGATGGGGTTTGACACATTTGGCTTATGAACTGAACAATATGCTATCGAGCATAAAATGAAACCACAAGATGTTTCGAAGCAAAATATCGCGAAATTTATTCAGCAATTAGAAAGTTTTTGAACTACGTACGATCGAAGCAGATCCGTGAATACTGCTGATCCGAAATATTTTAAACGAACACAACGAATTTTTTTACAATTATATACTCATTATTATGATGAGAAAGAAAAAAAAGCGAAACCGATCGCTGAACTTAAATTGAAAATTGAAAATGGAAAATTGAAAATTAATGGTAACATTGATGAATATTTAAACAAACAACGTCTTGCATATGTCGATTACAAACCCATTAATCGATGTCCCTCGTGTATGACGTGATTGGCGAATGAAGATCTTGATGATGGAAAATGTGAGAGATGCGGGAGTGAAGTAGAACAGAAACCGATGAAGCAACGGGTATTGAGGATTACCAAATATGCAGAAAGATTGATTGAATGATTAGATGATTTGAAACGAGAAGAATCTATGAAAGACTTGGAAAAAAATTGGATAGGTAAGTCAGAATGAACGGAGTTTAGAATGTTCATTTCGAATGATAACGTCATTTTGAACGATAGTGAGAAATCTCCTGCTTCAAAAATATCAAAGGAGGATTTCTCGTCTGATGACTCGAAATGACAGCTTTCCTTTGATGTCTACACTACTCGTATCGACACGGTTTTTTGAATGTCATTTGTCGCTATTGCACCAGAACATCCACTTTTAAAACAAATTGAAAATTGAAAATTGAAAATTGAAAATTGGAACGAGATTCATGAATATCAAGAACAAGCAAAACATAAGACACAACTTGAAAGAACAGAAATTCAAAAAGATAAAACGGGAATCAAAATCGAGTGACTTTATGCGATCAATCCGTTTAATAACGAAAAAGTGCCTATCTTTGTAGCAGATTATGTCTTGGCAAATTATTGAACAGGAGTAGTAATGGCCGTGCCTGCACATGATGAGAGAGATTTTGAATTTGCAAAAAAATATAATTTGCCAATAAAACAAAGCATTATGTTCGTCGATCAAAGACCTAATGTGGAAGCCGAACACAGACATACTATCTCAGCAATTATCCAAAGAAAATCAGATAGTAAATTTTTGTTTTTGAAATGGAAAAAATTTGGATGGATCTCTCCTGTAGTTGGATGAATTGAATGAGACGAAGACATTTTGACAACTGCTGAAAGAGAAGTTTTGGAAGAAACAGGATACACCGTAAAAGCAGTAAAAACAATAGGACGATTGTCCGAATCAAATTTTTTTGCGGAAAATAAAAACATCCGAAGACAAAGAATAGATCAACCTGTTGTGTTGGAATTGATAAATGAAACGCCAGCTGTCGTTGATGGAGAAGAACTAGAAAAACATGAAGTAATTTGGCTCACTTACGAAGAAGCGATAGCACAAACAACGCACAAAGATAATACATTTGGAATCACTGCTTTTGTAAAATGAGAAAATGCGTTTGGTGAATATGGTAGACTTATCGACTCATGAGAATTTACGTGATTGTTTAGTGAAGAAGGTATTTCTGCCATGCAAGCACGATTGGAGAAAAAATGAATCTGATGAGTCAAAATGAATTTTAGAATGCAAGACCGAGTTTTTTCTAGACAGAGATATCGAGGCGAACCATTCCCTATTTTGCGAGTAGAAGATGAACCAAAATTTTCTATAAATTTTTATGAACAGAAAACATGGAAGGCAATTGTCGATGGAGTAAAAACCATTGAAACCAGAGCGCTCAATCCCGAAGAACCAGAGAGATATTTTGGTGATGTAAAGGTTGATGACGTTATAAAATTTATTAATAAAGAAACGAAAGAAGAACTCTTTGCTAAAGTAACAAAAGTTTACAACTGGGATAATTTTGATGCACTTTGGAATGAAGATAAACATATCATCGAAAGAATATATACCAACAAGAAAACATTTGCATGAATAAAAACGATAGAAGCGTTTAAAAAATGATGGGATTTTCAAGCAGGATATGTAGACAAAATAGAGAAAAATGGCCTTGTCGGGCGAGAATTCGAGATAGTAAAACCTACAAAAAAAATTATCGCGCTTGATGAAAAAGAGCTACCATTGGAATTGCCGGATGTAGAAAATTATGAACCAACAGGAACAGAAGAATGACCATTGGCGAATATAGATGATTGGGTAAATGTTACTTTGCCAGATGGGACGAAAGCAAAACGTGAAACTAATACCATGCCAGGACGAGCAGGAAGTTCACGATATTGGCTCAGATATATGGATGTAGATAACGATAAAGAAATGGTTGGAAAAGATAAAGAAGCATATCGAGGCAATGTAGATGTGTATGTCGGTGGCGCTGAACACATAACGAGACATGTAATTTATGGTAGATTTTGGCAGAAATTTCTTTTTGATATCGGTGTGATTTCTCACGATGAACCATTCCAAGAATATCATTCGGTCGGTCTTATCATGGGAGAAGACGGAAGAAAAATGTCCAAGAGACGAGGAAATGTCGTCAATCCTGATGATATAATAAGCGAGTTTTGAACTGATGTTTTGAGAGCATATGAAATGTTTATGGGACCATTCGATCAATCAATTGCACGAAGCACAAACGGAATCAAAGGTATTAAAAAATTCTTAGATAAAATTGTTTTGCTTAAAGAAAAAATTGGGAACAAAGAACATGAAACCTGCAACCTGCAACCTGAAACTCTTACTATAGTAAACCAGACCATAAAAAAAGTTTGAGAAGATATCGATGGATTCAGATTTAATACGGCCATTTCTCAGCTGATGATATTGGTCAATCATTTGACGGATTGTACTACTATCACGAAAAAAACATTTGAAGATCTCGTGCTTCTCGTCTCACCTTTCGCTCCACATTTGGCGGAAGAATTATGGGAACAATTGGGTAATGAATATTCTGTATTCACCAAAGCGACCTGGCCGAAATATGATGAAAAATGTCTCGTAGCCGATACCGTAAATATTTGAGTACAGATAAATGGTAAAGTCAGAGGAACGATTTGTATCAGTAAAGAAGCAGAAGAAAACGAAGTTATGCAGCTCGCAAAAGCTGATGAAAAAATAGCTGCATGGATAGTATGTGAGCCAAAGAAAGTAATTTATGTCAAAGGAAAGATTTTAAACATTGTGGTATAACATATGCATCATATCCTTATTGTTGATAATGAAAGCCTACACACAAAGGAAATCGTAGCGTTGTTTCCTGGTCAGCATATAACTTTTTGCAAATACAATAAAATCCCCGATACTAAAAAGTATGACCTCATTGTCTTATCATGATGATCACATTATAGTGTGCTACATAAACCATCACATTATAAAAAAGAAATTGCGCTTATAAAAAATACTAAAATTCCTCTCTTGTGAATATGTCTGTGATTTCAACTGATTGCACATGTTTTCTGATCCACACTCATGGAAATGTCAGAAAAATTAAGAGAAGAAATTGAGATAAAAAATTGATTGGATAAAAAAAAGTATAAAGTATTTGAAGCACACAGATATGCAGTAACTAAGTTATGAACTGAGTTGAAATGATTTGCCAAATCAAAATATGGATATGAGATTATCCGTCACAAGACCAGACCAATGCGATGATTTCAATTTCATCCTGAAGTGGATATGACTCATACCGGAGGAAAAAAAATAGTAAAAGAAATAATGAATCTGATGTTTTAGTTTTTTGATTAAAAAACCTATTCTGCAGCTTGCCCCGCAGCGAATGCCTGGCACTAAAGTACCAGGTTGAATCAACCATGCCTACCGCAGGCAGACATGTTCTTTAGAGCATGGAACTACAGCAGACAAGCAGAATATATAGCCACCGTATGTACCTCATTCCGGCGTCAAGAAGTTGCGGCCCTGCCTACCGCAGGCAGGCGAAATCTATACTAAAAGATATATAGGTTGTAATAATTACTTCCTGGCCATAAAGCTTGCCCGCCTTTCTGGAGGGGACCAGGTTGATCTAATAGAACCATATAATCAACCCCATCCCTGCCTGCGGTAGGCAGGCTTTAGGGTGGGGAAGTGAAATTTATCATATTAATCCACCACCAACATTTTCGGGGTAGATTTTGCTAATGAGTCATAAAGCTGCATTTGAGAGACATCAAGTAATTTCTTATTGTGTTTATCTCGTAATGAGCTTTCGGGTGTTGTTGTAAGATAATACATAGCTTCTGCATAAAATCATGGTAATCTATTACATCCATGAGATTTTTTTTTCGTTGAAACTTTTCCCTGATGGAGAAAAATATTTTTGGTTATATGCAAAGCATACGGCATGGGCGCATTACTATATTTTGATGATCTTGCGTATTTAACATTGTAATCTACACGGAATAATCATCTCGGTGTCCGTCCTCAACGACCTATCGTGGTCTGAGTACCTAAAATCAGTTTTCCTGTCTCGTAATAGAGAAATATACGATTTCCATCAACTCAATTCATGCTTATCATTACGGTATCATTTGTGTGAATGGTATCACGATATTCGGCAAATCTTTCGTCACACATGAGTGAATCAAGTGTATGCGGAACCGTCTTTTCTATCTCATCATAAATCAAAGGAAAGTGAATCTGAGGAAAATTATTGATGCGGAGATCCTCTTTCTGTTTGAGTGAATCGGGGATAGTATCCTGATTATATGTTTTGAGAATATAGTCATATTGATCATATCATAAAAATTCACCGATATGTCTCGACGTTCATTTCATAAATAATGGCGTATTTCTAACGTCTTCAAGCGATCTTGTGAATACTACAGGACACGCGAGATCTAAACACATGGTGTCTATCTGATGCAGAAGTTCCTGAGAAATTTTGAATGCATAATAGACGGGATTATCTTTTGGCAAGCTATGATTCTCGGCTAATGCCTGATATATTTCGCTTTGCAATAATGAAACATTTTCGTGCTTTGCGATATCGCTTGTCTGAAAAACCAAAGCTGATGCCAGCGCTAGAGTTTTAAAATTCATCTCATAATCTATCGAATAAATAATACAATTTCGTTCTTCTTGCTTTTTTGTTTCGCTATTAGGGTATATTCTAGTCTTTGAAGGAGAAAAATCAATATGCTGCTCGTGTGAATTTATTCATTGAAAAAGTAGCGAAATCCATTACTGTATATACACAGGTTTATAAGTTACCAACTTTTTAATAACTTTCTAACCTGTTAACTTTTTAACCTTTTAACTTCAATTTATGTGTGGAATATTCGGTTATCAAGGCAAAGAACATGATGCCCACAAGGTATTGATCCAAGGACTCCAAAGACTGGAGTACCGCTGATATGATTCAGCAGGATTGTTGGTCGGCAATGAAGCGGGAGATATCCAGCTTATTAGAGCTGTTGGTAAAGTCGCAAATCTTGCAGAAAAAACAGAAAAAAAAATTGATAGAACAAAAACATATACATTCTGAATGGCTCATACACGTTGGGCTACTCATGGGGGCGTGACTGAGGAAAACACCCATCCTCACCATGATAAAAACAAACATTTCTATCTCGTACACAACGGGATTATAGAAAATTATCATAAATTAAAACAAGATCTTATCGCCAAAGGATATGAATTTTATGGACAGACGGATAGTGAAGTAATAGCTAATTTACTTGAAGATAATTGGACAGGAAACTTTATGGATACGGTGAATAAAGTATTGAAAATGATTAGATGAGCATATGCATTACTCATTATATCCACCTATGCGCCCAATGAAATGATTGCCGTAAAATTGGGAAGTCCACTCCTCTTGGCGTATAATAGCAAGGATGAATATTTTTTCTCTTCTGATAAACAAGCGCTCGCAGGATACGCAGACAAACTCGTCTATCTCAATGATGGTGATATCGTATATTTAAAATGAAATGATTATACTATCAAGGCCAATGGTATCTCTATAGATAGAGAAATAGAAAATATGGATATCGAAGCACTTGAAGCTTCGAAAGGCGATTACAAGCATTTTATGTTGAAAGAGATTTTTGAACAACCAAACATCATTAGAAGAATTTTCAAATGAAGAGCAGATTTCAACAAAAATTTTCTAAATGCTGAGGCCTTTCATGGTATGCATGACGAGCATTTTAAAAAGATAGTATTCATCGGATGTGGAACGAGTTATAATGCTTGATCTCTAGGTGTATACTGGATGGAAAATATTGCAGGAATAGATGCGAGCTGTGAAATCGCGAGTGAATATGAATATAGAAATATCCAAGTACATGATGATACGCTCTATGTATTTATTTCTCAGTCATGAGAAACAGCAGATAGTATCGAAGTTTTGAAGCTTATCCAACAGAAGGGTGGACATACATTTGGAATCGTAAATGTCGTGGGATCAACGATTTCTCGTCTGACAGACTATGGACTATTTACTAGAGCAGGAGCTGAAATCTGAGTTGCTTCTACGAAAGCATTTACGGCACAAATTACCTGTATCTTGTTGCTCGCTTTATATCTTGGACAAAAAAGAGGTTTGAGTAAAGCGAAGTATGATAAGATTATGATTGAGTTGAGCAAGGTTCCCGTGATGCTTGAAGATGTCCTATCAGATACCGCGAATATCAGAAAAATCGCAGAAAGTATTTCAGAATATAAAAATTTTTTCTATCTAGGAAGGCAGTATCAATTGCCTGTCGCGAGAGAAAGTAGTTTGAAATTGAAAGAGATCACCTATTTACATTCCGAGAGTTATCCTAGTGGAGAACTTAAACATGGACCATTAGCGCTTATCGACAAACATATTCCTAGCGTGCTATTTGTGCCGAATGATTTGATGTTTGAGAAAAATGTTTCTTCTATCCAAGAGATCAAAGCAAGGGACGGAAAGGTCATAACTATCTCAGATAAAGATATTCATAATGCTGACGGAAACATCAAAGTTCCCTCAACCATCGACGAGATATATCCTTTCTTGACTGCTATCGTAGGACAACTCCTCGCCTACCACGTCGCAGACATCCTCGGAAAAGACATTGATAAACCAAGAAATTTAGCTAAGAGTGTAACCGTAAAATAGAACGATGAATGATTTACTTTGTAAAAATATATGAGTAATTACTGGAATCCATATACTCACTCAAATGCCTCATTCCGGCGTTAAGAAGTTGCGGCCCTGCCTACCGCAGGCAGGCGGAATCTATTACTAAAGTACTTTGTAATACCGTATGGATTCCGGCTCCAAACCGTAACGCCGGAATGAGGTATTCACTATAATTATCGTTCTATTATCTATCGTTCCATCGTTCTACATGGAAGGTTGGCAGAGTGGTCTAATGCGCACCGTTGGAAACGGTGTGTGCCGCAAGGTACCGGGGGTTCGAATCCCCCATCTTCCGAGATAAAGTATATTATAAATCAAGTTCGTTCCGCTAAAGCGGAATTCAATCCCCCATCTTCCGAATTTATAAAAAACCACAGCAAAAGTTGTGATTTTTTTTATAAAAAAATTGTAATATATTTTATACCATATATAAACCGTATATGTTTAATTATGCGTCACACATTGAGATTGTTCACAAGTACAAGTTACATTATCCCTCTTCGGTGCCTCACCAAGTGATATTCCCAATGCTGCAGCTTCTTTTTGTTTCTTGGCTATGTATTCAGGAGTATTGCATTTGCCGGTAAACCATATATATTCACAATCTTCGTTTTTTGTGCAACAATTTTCTTCTTTATCACAGGAAACTGCAACTTCGGGATTTTTTTGTGTACATCCCGTCAATGCTACCACCCCTACTATCATCATCACTATACTAATCACTGTTCTCATGGTCATTTTATAGTAAAAATAAAGTCTATGTACTGACGGTGACTATAATAGATTTGTCTAACTTTTGATGTCTTCTTTAATTTCTTTGACAGCATGAGAGACATCTTCTTTCACTTTTCAAGAATTTTTTTTATATTTATGGGTGATTTCATCTTTATACAGATAAAGAATTCATCCAACCACAACAACAATAATAACCAATAGAATAATAAGTGTATTCTGCATCAGAAAAGGGGTATCAAAATAAAAATTAATTCTGGATATCTTCATTTATACCTTGTGTTGCATCACTAATATCCTCTTTCACATCTGCAAATCCTTCATTGAAATCTTCTTTTATATCAACAATTTCTTCTTTTACATCTGCAGTTGTTTCAACTAATGCATGATTTACAGAATTTCTATAAAGATATAAGATTCCTGCAACCGCAAGAAGACAAGCTACGACAATAACAATGATTGTTTTTTTCATGGGAATGGAATTTTAGTAATAAAAATTACTCTCTAAGCGTACCTAATAGATACCAATAAGCAATAGCTTATAATTTAGAACTACTAATTCACCTCTTACACTTTATGATTACACCATACATAGAATTGTGTTGCCCACATCTTCCAAGCGAAATATATTTGTAAATACAATTGTGATTTTTTGATTGCCCCAAAATTTGCAAATTTTTTTATTCTGATTATAATCAACTATATAATTATTTTAAATTTTTAAGTATTATAATGACAACAGAAGATATAAAGAAAATTAATAATAAAGATTTAAGAAATGATATTGCAGATGATATTATAGCAATTAGGAATTTAAAAACTGTTTGAAAACATACCAAACAAAATTTGATAGATGATTTGTTAAGAACTAAACAACAAACTCAAGACTATGATATCCAAGAAAAACTTGCTGATGCAATCCAACTAGAAGATAGTCCTTTTAGAGTACTTGATACTACCGAATGGGATGATGATGAAAAAAATGATGATGACTGATGAATCATCAAAATAAAAATAAATAAAGAAAGGGATATCTTTGAAAATGTTGAATCTTGAAAACAGACATTTCTTACTACTGAAGCTTTTTTTAGGGAAGTATGAAAAGCCAAATGAGGCATTTCAAAAGAAGAAATTGAAGAAAAGTATCTACTTACGGTACAAGATTTACTATTGAAAGCAGGCAAAAAACGAAACAATGCTGAAAAATACAAAAAATTTTATACTAAGTATATTGAAAAAAATCTTGATGGATTTTTCCTTGTTGAGTATGATAAATTTAAAGATGTAGGTAAGGCATTTTATTTATTATTACCAGGAGACGATTATTGTTCTGCTCGTTTTGATAAAAATGGATGGAGTGATGCCCCTCTTCGTCAAAAGGCTTGATTTAGTGTTTATCTTAAAAAGGTTTCATAATACATAAAAAAAAATATTTTCTGTAGGTTATTTTCCTCCTCACATCAGGGTGATTTTTTATTTTTTGACAAAAAAAACTTTTTGCCTATACTTAGAGATATATTTTTACTTGGTAGTTCATCATTATGTCGCAGAACATATCTCTTCCACAACTCATCAAACGTATTCCCAAAGCAGAACTTCATCTGCATATCGAATGAACATTTGAGCCTGAACTAATGTTTAAAATTGCGAAGCGTAACAACATCGCTATCAAATATCCTTCGGTTGCTGCACTCAAGAAGGCGTATAATTTTGGTAATTTGCAAGATTTTTTGGATATCTATTATCAAGGAGCTAGTGTGCTGATTACTCAAAAAGATTTTTACGATCTCACTTGGGAGTATCTCAAAAGAGCTCATAAAGACAATGTCATCCATACGGAAATATTCTTTGATCCGCAAACACATACCGATCGCTGAATTCAGTTCAAGACTGTCGTAACGTGAATCCACCAGGCGCTTGTAGATGCCAAGAAAAAATGGGGAATGACTTCCAGATTGATTATGTGTTTTCTCAGACATTTGGATGAAAAAGCTGCTATGAAAACTTTACAACAAGCCCTACCTTATAAAAAATGGATTACTGCTGTTGGTCTCGATTCGTCTGAAATCGGCCATCCACCTCATGATTTTAAACAGGTTTTTGCGCAAGCAAGAAAGCAATGATATCTGACTGTCGCTCATGCAGGAGAAGAAGGCCCTGCGGAATATATCCGAGAAGCAGTGAAACTTTTGAAGGTGTCTCGTATCGATCATGGCAATCGTTGTTTGGATGATAAAAAACTTATCCAAGACCTCGTGAAGAAGCAAATACCGCTTACGGTTTGTCCTTTGTCAAATAGTAAATTACAAGTAGTCAAAGATATACATAAACATCCTCTGAAAAAAATGCTTGATCTCTGACTTTTGGTCTCGGTCAATTCTGACGATCCCGCATATTTTGGTGGATACGTTGTGGATAATTATCTCGCAGTATATAAAACATTAAAACTTTCTAGAGAAGAGATAGTCCAGTTAGCAAGCAATTCTTTCATCTCATCCTTCCTCAGTCAAAAAGAAAAAATGAAGATAGTGAATCAGTTGAAAAAATATAATTAATAAAATTTTTTATATAAAAAAAATCTCATGAAGATACTCTATGTCTGCAGCTGAAATACCTTTCGTAGCATGTCTGCAGAATATCTCACTAAAAAATATATTGAAGATAATCAGATACAAAATGTATCTATCAGCTCTGCAGGAACTACTGCTCGCCCTAGTAAACCTTTTCCTCGAACATTGGAAAGACTGGAATTTTACGGATGTGATGCGTCTCAACATAAACAAACTAAAGTAAGTAATGAATTATTAGCACAGCAAGATCTCATCATCTGCATGGCTGAACATCATAGACAAACCGTTCGTGAATTGTGATATGATGCAGTGTTGTTTAATGAAATCGCGTATGGAAAATCAGAAGATGTCTTGGATGATACAGAATATATGAATCAACATGGACCCAATATAGAGCTTGATGCCTATGCATATATGATTGTCGATTATCTTCATGAAGCGATACCATCAGTAGTAAAAAATATTTTAAAATAAAAAAAGGCCGCCGGAAACACCGACGGCTTTACTTGTAGTGATGGAATTTTTATTCATCGAATTTTTCGATAGCATATTGACGTATCATGTATGCTACGGGATTCTTCATTGCAAGTACATCCAGAGCAGCAAGATATGCATTTTTGATATTAAGGAAGATGGTGTGTGGGACATCTGAAGGCATCCTTAACCCACTCCAGACATCTTCAGGATTGGTTTTTGCGGAATTGCAGTATGAATATACCGGCCATACCGTCCTAGCGGAAAGTATCGGTCCGAGACCATTACTCATACCAACAATCGAAATAATCACTGCTCCTTCAGGGTATTTTGCATGAACTTCTTCGAGTTTTTGATTAACTTTTCCTGGAGATTTGTGTCCTGATGCTACAATATCTTCATAACTCACACCAGGTAAATCATTAAATTTTTCGAGTTCGTCCTTATCGGATCCTCTCCAGAAAATAATTGCCTGTTTCGGTATACGGAACTGTTCAACAAGCTGCGCTACACGCAGATAGTTTTCCTGTACCTGAGCCAGCGGATGATTATCACGGAATGTCTGTTTACTGAGTTCTTTCCAGTCATCGGTACGAAGTCGCCAGCTGTCATTATCAATAACATCAGCAACAACCAATTTTCCTTCAGCATCAATTCCGAATTCGATTTTGAAGTCGATCAGTCGGTAGCCCATATTTTTCCAAGCGCCCTCAAGAACCAGAAACGTTTTGCGGGTCAGTTCTTCAATTTCTTGAATCATTTCCACATCAATAATAGGACGCATCCGAGTCAATGGAGGAATTGTCCATGTAGGTTTTTTTGGATGAGCAAGAGACCACTCAGGATAATACGGATCTTCAATCCACGGATCATCGATGATTTTAATAACTTCTTCGACCAGTATGTCACGATCAAGCTCCATGAGGTTTTGGACTTCCGGATTTTTTTTCTGAATATTCTGTAATGTTTTCGCAGCATCCAAATACGAAACAAGCTCTTCTTTCTCTTCGGGAAGATAATCACGGAGATTGATGGTACTCAATATCCCCTTGGATGTTTTGAGAAAGAGCTCGAATTTCAGTTGATGGAAACGATGTGGTGTACCTTCTTTTTTGAATTGAGGCATACGGTCCAGATATGATCCAACTGCATAACGACGGATGATCACTTCCAACGGAATCATGTCGCATTTTTTTGCGAGGATTTCCGTATCAGAGATCTGCTCCACATACGCGGTTGGGATACCGGCCTGCTGTAAAAGTTCGAATACTCTGCTGGTCGTGATAGTCGCACACATACCTTTCGATTTCATAATCTGCGTCTTCGATGGATCGTTGTCCGCAGTCGTGGCATCCGTGCTTTTCATAATAACCAGGGTCGGTTTATTTTCGACAGCCCAGATTTCTTTGGTTTTACCGTAATTTAATGGTTTTTCACCGCTTTTTTTAAACTCTGTATTCATGATTTTTTTATTTTATTATTAATTTATTTTATTTTTTCACCAGTAAGCAAAAAAGGACGAGTCGGTGGTTCTCGGCTTTTCAAATTTTTTGTTTTCATATATATTTAGGTTTTAATTAGTTTTTTATTATACTGAGACGCCAAGAAAACCTGCATTTTTATAAGGGTTTTCTAACGTCGAAGTTATACCGACGACTTGAGAAACTGTAAGTACGAGAGAAACGAAGTAATTACAGATTTCGAAAGCGGTTCGGTATATATGTGAATACCGTACATATATGACATAAAAAATCAAGGCTGTTTAGTTTGCATAAAAAAAAGCCACCTATCCAGAAAACTAGATAGGGGCGAAAAGACCTGAGGAGTGTAGTGGCCAAATGGCCGTCCCATTTCAGGTGTATTGATGATACAATATAATTATCGGTAAAAAAATCAAGACTATTTATTGTGTAAAAAAAAATCCCTGTCTGCAAACAAACAAGGATCAATAAGATAATGTTTTTATAATTTTCTTCGTGCAATTTCTGGTGTTTTGCGAAATGCAAATGCTAAATATATCCCGCTCAAAAAACCAAATAAATGACTTTCCCAGGAAACAGTTGGATTGTTTGGAAATATTCCAAATATAGCTCCTCCATACACAGCAACTACACAGATTGCTATGAGCAATGATTTCCAATCTTTACGAAAGAAAACATTGGCTATCAAAAATCCTATAAGGCTTAATATCAATCCAGAGGAACCAATATGCGATGCTTCTCGTCCGAACACCCAGACTAAACTACCTCCCATGAGTATAGAGAAAAGTATCACTCTGAAAGCTACTCTTCTATAGAGAATTACCAATGTGGTAATCAATAAAAAAAGTGGGATGGAATTGGAAACGATATGTATAAAGTCTTTATGAATGAAGGGAGATGTTAGTATCCCTAGGAAACTTTTTATACTAAGCTCCCTTGGTATTATACCATATTGAGTTAACTCAGGGAAGATCCAAACAACGCCCATTATTATCCACAAAACTATGATACAATAAAAACCAAACAGTAATCCTTTTTTTATAAGTTTTTTCATGTTTTTTATTTTTTTGTTATATATAACATATACATTTCCTATTAAATGTCAATTTCATCGGAGAGAGACTCACCATTAAAAAAAACCACAGCAATGACGCCATGGCTTCCTGAAATAAAAAAAAAGAGATAGGATATACCCATCTCTCGTATATTATGATAATTCGTTCATCTTTTGCAGAGCGGTTTTTTTCAGCTCTTTTGATATTTCATTGATATTATATATCACCTCCCAGTCTTTGAAATTTTTTGCCAATTCGATCATCTTTTGCAGAGCAACTTTTTTCTCTTCTTCTGAGCAATCATAATAGATTCTTTCCCAATCTTTAGTAGTTTTTGCTAATACTTTCATTTTTTGAACAGCCATTTTCCCTATTTCACCTGATGTATATTGACGTACAATTTTATACTCATTGAAAGTTTTTGCTAATTCCAACATTTTTTTTAATGCGAGTTCTCTGGTATTTTCTGATTGATAAGAATATGCATCATCATATACCTTTTTCCATTGTTTGAAAGTGGTCATCAATTTACTCATCTCTTGTTCAGCAATACTAGCTATCTCTTTTGGTGCAGAACCGTTTATTGCGTGCTCGTACACCTTTTTCCACTCTTCAAATGAAACATTCAATTCAAGCATTTTCTTCCGAGCAATATCTTTTGCTTCTCCGGATGAAGCATAGTATACATATTTTCTTTCTATGAAGGTAACTGCCAATTCACTCATCTTTTGGAGAGCTAATGCTTTCAACTCTTTTGATGAATTTTCATATACCATTTTCCATTCTTCAAACGTTATTGCTAATTCGCTCATCTTTTGTACAGCAAGTGTCTGTATTTTGTTTGATGAGGTTGATTTATAATATAATGTTCTCCATTCATCGTAAGTAGATGCTATTTCACTCATTTTTTTTAGAGCTTTTTTATATAAGTGATCATCGTCTAATATTGATTTTTGACCTACAATTTCCCACTCTTCAAAATTGGATGCTAACTCAGGCATTTTTTTTAGAACAATCTTTTTTACCTCATTTATTCTTGAATTATCATGTATTTTCTTCCATTCGTCGAAAGTACATACGAACTCATTCATCTTTTGGAGTGCAATTATCTTCATATCTTCTGATGAACACTCATAGATTTTTTCCCATTCTTTGAAAGAAAAGAAACGCAACAAAACGTTTTTGTCTTCCAGTTTTTGGTAGATCAGCGACAAAGATAATCCGCACTTTTTCACTTTTTCAAAATTTGATTTTGTGGGATCATTTAAAAAAAGAGCCACATTTTTTTGTGTATTCATGTTTTTATTATTTTTAGTTTATACGTTTTTATTTTTTATTTTGTATATATTTACTTAAAAAAGTCAAACACAAAAAAACCACAGCAAGTATGCCATGGTTCTCGTATATATTAATAATATTATACTATTGCTGATTGATCATAGATGCTTTTTTACCTTCGAGATTTTCATTGACGTAAATGATTTTAGCGTTGTTCTGACCTACCTTTTCGAGGGTCTCTATTCTGCTGCTATTCAAAAGAAAATCCAAAATATCTTTTCCACTCAATGATTTATCGGTCGCTTGTATCTCTCCGATTGAATTTTTAAATCCTTTTGCGATAGCTTCTCTCTGAAGCGCCATTCCTTCTCCAAGTAATTTTTTGACTTCTTTGTCTCCTTCAGCAGTCAATATTTGCCCTTGTTTACTTCATTCTGCTTCGGTAATGGTTGCAGCTTTATTTTTCTGACTTGCTACAACATTATTCATAGCTTCCACTACTTTTTGATCTAGTTGAATATCTACCACCTGCACACTATCCAACTCCATACCAAATTCTCACATTTTTACACACAATGTCTCTTTAATTTCTTCACCGATTTCACTTCTCTTACCAAATATCTCTTCATGAGAAAATTCGAATATCCTAGCTCTCAACTGCTCTTCTGTCAATGACGTAATAGTCTGTACTACATCGGAGTTTTTGAATATTGAGTCAATAATTGATTGATCATCTTGTTTTACACGATAGATTACGTTAATGTTTACACTGGTCTTCACATTATCTTTGGTGATACCGTCAACCTTTACACTGAGATTGATGAGTGCTAAACTCTGACGTCTGACGCCTTCAAATAAAGGGACAATAAAATTAAGACCTTCTCTGAGTATTCTTCACGTCTTCCCTAGAAACAACACGACCGCTACGGTATTCGGCTTTACGATTTTGATTGATAACAATAGGAGAAAAAAAACGATAATCCCTATCACAACATAGGTTGTATACATTTACACACATTTATAAAATAAAAAAATGTAATTTGTCCGCCTAGGCGGACGTAATTCGAACTTCGTTCGTAATTGGTAATTCGTAATTGATTATTGATACTCATGTCTTGATACTTGATACTCATGTCTTGATACTTGATACTCATGTCTTGATACTTGATACTTATGTCTTGATACTTGATACTTATGTCTTGATACTAATTTTTGAGCCGTTTTTCTCGTCTCCGACCGATAGCCACAGCGATGACTGTAATACAGATTCCAAGTGTCCGAATAATTTGCGTATAAACAACTTCTGCTCATAAAGTCTTTATGATAATGCCGAAAAATGCTCGAATAACGACAAGTGCAAAAATGACATTATATTTTTTTCGGAGTGCAATGAGTGCGAGCAATGCAGCGATAACAATCATAAGTATCGTTCGGAAGATAGGTGTCATGCCTCGCATCCCTCGTCCGATATGCACGAGCCAAGTGGAAATATTTGCTATAATCGCTACAGAAATTCGTCCAAGATACAAACTAAATGGAATCTGAACCAATAATTTATCTCATCGTTTTCCAAGCTTCTCGCCTAATTTTATTTTATTTGCTATCATAATCAGGATGACCAAGAAAGCTAACATGATAAGTACTGAAAGGAATACCTGCTGAAAATGTCGAGCAAAGATCCGTCCGATATTAGCTGCACAAGAAAGCAAAAACCAGATTCAAATTTTCACCGTAATTTCTTTGCTTCTCCTTTTGTAGAAGTCTATTACTTGCCAGATTACAAAACCAAGTAATGCAAGATAAATAAGTCCCCAGATAGAAAACGTAAGTCCTGCGGGAGTGAAGAGATTTGGGTAGAGATCTGACAATGCTCACGTAGTCATTCCACCAATAGGCAAATTAACTGCGAAGTAATTTACTACAAGTACTGCAATAAACGCAAGGACATTTCCGATAGCCAAGACATGCATTCGGACATTTTCTTTCGGCTTTTTGACGACATTTACCGGAAGCGATTTTTTGATTGGTGAAGTTTTTTTCTTAATGATTTTTTTCATAGAAAAATATAAGAAATAAAAACATATAGACCATATATATGGTTCTGTTGATACAAAATCAATATTAAAAAAAACCGTAAGAGAAATTCTCTACGGTTTGTAATATTATTATCTATTGAATGTTATAATAGAAATATCGATACGATTAAAAACAATATTAACCCACAAATATGAAGGAACTTTGATGCGGAAACATCAGACTTAAATGGACTATCTTCGGTTAGAAAAGATTCGTTTTTAGAAAAATCCTTAATATCCGCGATTTTTTTCTTGGCTAAAACCTTGCCAAACAATCCTTTTTTTCTCTTGGTTACAAAACTTTTTACCCAGAAATTTCTCTTATAACTCCAAATAAAGAAGATTAAGAAGAAACAAACAAATAAAAAATCAGTAATAGCTCTAAAGATTGATGGACCCGCAATTTTCCATGCAAATCCCACCAACGCAATTTTGCCAACTTTGGTATTTGGAATATCATTGGATTGCTGTATGACCACATTTGATAGTGTATCAATCATAAGTCCAAACTGCTCGGGAGACAAGGAAAAGTCTTTAAGCAGATCATCCATCGCATCTCTTGACCAATTCTTTTCGAGATTTTTAATTTTCTCAATAAAAGAGATATTTGTATGCACGGTGAACTCATCAACGATTTTGCCTTCACTTTGCAATTTTGCCAAATCTTTAGGGTTGAGATCCTGTTTTTGGATGTAAATAATTTTGTCTTGTGCGACCGTAATGCCGCATATAAAAAATAAAAAAATGACAATAAAATTTTTCATAACTTCAATTTTTTTTAATTACTATTTATTATAATGTACCGGCACCTATAAGGAACAAAACTAAATATACAAGAAGGAGCCAAAATTGCATATTTACACTACTTTTTTTTACTTCATAATTGATAGTATCAGTTGTGGGTTTCTGTTCTTCAGCTATTTCTTCTTCAGATGTTTTTTCAACAGGCATTATTTTATGGATACAATTTTTACACCATAGCCATATAAAAAATCCTGTAATCACAACTAGATAAAAAAAGATAAGTAAGTACTTAAGTATTTCTCCTCCGGTATAGTGATAAAATGTGCCCCATACCACCCAAAAACCAAGCGGAGTATTATAAAATTTATTTGTATTTTTGCTGATTGATGATAAACTGCTATTCAACAATTTCGCTAAATACGAAACAACATTTACAAATACCCCATTATTCTCTTCTTTGGGAGCAACATAGGAAATAAGCCCCTTCTGATTTAAATAATTGAGCGTGAGAGAATCAATAGAAGATTCTTTGATAGCAATCCATTCGGTTGCCATGGTAGAATCACTTGTCTGTGCGCTTACGCTTGTAAGCGAGTAAAGCAGCACAAATAACAGTACTAAAAAGACATTTTTTGTTTTCATAAAAAATTTGATTTTAATTAATGGTTATTATTTTTGTTAATGAACTCGTGTCGATAGACAATATATGTTATATATAAATTCTAATAAAAGTCAATACAATTTTAAAAAACCATTTGAAATTTAATGAATGCGAAAAAAAATGAGAAGCAAAAAAAACAACTGATTGTAATTTGCGTTCTCTTGAGTATATATATAGTATAAAAACATTTTTACTTTTCATCTCGACCCTTTATCCTCTCACCTTTCTTCATATGAAATCTAGCTTTAAAACGCCTGTTGCTGTAGGATTAGCACTCGGTATCTACTTCGGTATTGGATTGTTCATCTTTGCACTTACTGCACGATGGTTCGGATATTGTAGAATTTTTGTCAGTTTCATGAAGACATTTTATATCTGATATGATGCAAGTTTGCTTGGAGCATTTGCTGGGCTTTTACGAGGTTTCGTCGATGCATTCGTTGGATGATTTATCGTAACGCGATTGGTAGAATTTTTCCAGAAAAAAATGAAGTAAAAATTTACGTATACTAATAAACATCCGCGCAGCAAGCGTGCGCGGTATCTATACCTGGCACTAAAGTACCAGGTTGATGCAACCCCATACTTTAGTGTGGGGCACCCTGCGAAGCAAGCTTCGACGGAAAATCTAAATTTTATATCTGTAATATTACATGATGAAAAAATTTTTTCTTATTGTTTCTCTTTGTTCTTTTTCTTTGCTAGTAGTTGGCTGTGGCAAAGGAACAATAGATACCACCTGTTCTCTTACATGAAGTACGTGTTGAATCGCTTCGTGAACTATCGACCATAGTAATTTAAGTTGAGTCATGCAAGATGTTTTGCTTGCGATAAAAAATACTGATCTTCTGACACTTTCATCATTCGTTTGACCTCAAGGACTCCGCTTTTCTCCCTATGAAAATGTGAATACCGAATCAGATGTTATTCTAAGTACATGAGAAGTAGCTAATGGATTAGCACTTTCTAGGTCATTCATTCGATGAGCATACGATTGATCAGGTGAACCAATCGATTTATGAATCGGGCAATATCGAGAAAATTTTGTCTACGACAGAGATTTTATGAATGCACCTGAAGTCTATCATAACCAGAAATTTGAGAGAGGAAATACTTTCAACACTATCTTTGATGTCTATTCTGGAAAATATATTGTAGAATATCACTTTCCTCGAACCGACCCCCAATATGAAGGTATGGACTGGAGAAGTCTAATTCTTGTCTTTGAAGAAGTTAATGGGCAATGGTATCTTGTATGAATTATTCACGGTCAATGGACTATATAAAGAATAAATTAAGGATTAAGAATTAAGGATTTTTTTCTATGGGCTATTGTAGAGACGTCCAGGTGTGGCGTCTTTTTTTTGACTTTACCTATAGAATAGATATAGTCTAATTATAAATAAAAGATATGGCTAAAAGGACAGAAAAGTGTGCTGGGTATATTAAAAAATAGCTTTATTTAAGCCAAAAAAACAGTATCGTGTGGTTTTTAGATGTTTATTAACTTCTTATGACCAAAAAAATGTCCCAAATGTT
>Ga0247842_10002606_pt1 | contig 26251 bp, 23 predicted proteins | sample LaCruzMarch2015__3_FD_192411 | JGI IMG/M metagenome (GOLD analysis project Ga0247842, IMG submission 192411) | Freshwater microbial communities from meromictic Lake La Cruz, Castile-La Mancha, Spain - LaCruzMarch2015_19m | ecosystem: Environmental > Aquatic > Freshwater > Lake | place: Spain...
TGCCGGGTCTGGTCCTGATGCGGCGGTGGTCGAGGCCTGGCGTTTATTCCGTCGCCGGGCGCTGATGCGAATCCCGGGGTTTCGGGGAAAACGTTTCGGACGGGGCGCATGCCCCGTCCGGCGCGTGACGAGGCGCATGCCCCGTCCGGCGCGTCACTTAAGCGAAGCCCCTCAGGACTGCCTGGGTTTCGTCCCGCGCGATCCGCGGCCCGAGCGTCGTGACCAGCCGGGCGGAGGCGGCGGAGGCCAGGTCCCCGGCGCGCCGGTGGTCCCACCCCTGGGTGAGGCCGTAGAGGAAGGCGCCGGCGAACATGTCCCCGGCCCCCACGGTGTCGACCACCTCGACTTTGTTCCCGGCGATCTCGATCAGCCCTTGACCGTCCCATACCAGGGACCCTTGGGCCCCGCGGGTGATGGCGAAGGCCCGGCTGATGGTCTTGAGATAGTCTACGGCGGCGTTGAGGTCCGTGGTGCCGGCCATCCCCATGGCCTCCGACTCGTTGGCGAAGATGAGATCCACGCCGGGGCCGATCATCTCCAGGAGCCCGTCCTTGAAATAGGTGACCATGTTGGGGTCGGAGAGCGAGAGGGCGGTGCGCACCCCGGCCTGGGCGGCGATCTCGCGCGCCGCGATCGAGGCGGCGCGGGCGGCGGGGGAGGTGACCAGATAGCCCTCGGTGTAGAACCAGTCGGCGTCGCGCAGGGCGTCCTCCACCAACTCGTTGGCGGACAGGTTGCCGCTGACGCCCAGGAAGGTACACATGGTGCGGTCGCCGTCCGGGGTCACCAGCACCACGCAGCGCCCGGTGTGGCCCTGCTCCTTCTCCGTGTGGTGGTTGGTGTCCACCCCGCCCTCGCGCAGATCGCGCATGTAGAAGTGGCCCAGCTCGTCGTCCGCTACCTTGCAGGAGTAGTAGCCGCGCCCGCCCAACTGGCTGAGCCCGATGACGGTGTTGGCGGCCGAGCCCCCGGAGGCGCGCTCATGATGGTGGCAGGCCAGGTGCAGCATGATCTCCAACTGCTTGGCCTCGTCGACCAGGGTCATCACGCCCTTGTCGATTCCCAAGGTTTCCTGGTCCTTGGGGTCGACCTCATACTCCATGTCCACCAGGGCATTGCCGATGCCGTAAACGTGATAGCGCGCCATTTGATCTTCCGGGGGTCAGTGCATCGAAACGCCGCAGTTTACCCGAAGTGCGGGTGGGCCGGCGCCCGCGCGGCGATTGCCCGCGCTCCGCGGCTGCGGTTAGCATCAACCCGTTTCCCGCGTTGCCGGTCGACTTGACCGGGGGCGCCGGACCCCAGGCCGCGCCAACCCGGCCGGACCACCCAATCGGAGGCCTTCGATGTCCCTACCCGCGCTCGCCCAGCCCGCGGACCGCTTCACCTGGAGCGACTACCGATCCTGGCCCGACGACGAGCGTTGGGAGCTGATCGACGGCGTGGCCTATGCCATGTCTGCCGCGCCCTCGATCAAACACCAGGACGTCGCCTTTCGGCTGTCCATCCGGATCGAACTGCCGCTGCGGGGGACGCCCTGCCGACCCTTTGTCGCCCCCACGGACGTCAAGCTCTCGGAGTCCGACGTGGTCCAGCCCGACATCCTGGTCGTCTGCGACCCCGGCAAGATCACGCCGGGCCACATCGAGGGTGCCCCGGACCTGATCGTCGAGGTCCTGTCCCCCCGGACCTCGGCCAAGGACCTGCGCGACAAGAAGGCGCTCTATGAACGCGCCGGGGTGCCTGAGTACCTGGTCGTCGACCCCCTGGAGCAGTACGCCATCCGCTTTGTCCTGGGCGCGGACGGGTATGACAAGGGCAGCGTCTTCGCCGCCGATGAGGTCCTGAGGTCCGCCACGCTGGAGGTGATCGCGATCCCGCTGTGGGAGGTGTTCGAGGTGCCGGGGCCGGTCGAGCCCGCGGCCGTCGGCGGTTGAGAACCGAGGTCCGGAGTCCCGTGGATGGGCAAAGGCGCCGGCGAGGATGCGGCGTTCCGGCCCCAAGGCCGGCGCGCCGTGCCCATCGCTGAAGCGCGAGACGTCACAGCGGTCCTGCGGCAATTGCAGGCGTGGTTGAAGGAGAAGGACCCGAGCTTTGGCGGGTTGGTGCGGGTGCAGAACAAGCGGCAGGAGTTTCTGTGGGTGCATCCGCGGTTCGAGGGGGAGTATTGAGCAAGAGGTCCTATCCAGCGGCGTGGCCGACGGCGAACGGGGCGAATGCCCCGGCAATGGATCGGGCGGCCAAGCACTTGTAGGGGGTGCGACAGTCCCCGGTGGGAGCGGCTTTAGCCGCGACCTAAGGCCGCGGTGACCCGCGACGCTCGGGCAACCGGCGAGGCCTCGTCGCGGCTAAAGCCGCTCCCACGCCGAATACTCACGCGTCTTCAGTGACCGGCCTCGGTTACCGGCGCCTCCTTCCAACTCAGATCAAGTGTGCGGTGGGAAGCGGCGCAATCGCGTAGATAGAGGTTGATGAGGCTCTGGTACGGAATGCCAACCTCTTCGGAGATACCCTTGAAGTAGGCGATGGCGTCTTCATCGATCCGGATTGTGATCTGTTTCTTCAGTTGAGCGGCGTAGGGGTTTTTTCTCGACTTGGAGAAGTCATATTCTTCACGCATGATTCACCTGCTAGGGATAAGACTGCGACTCGCGCGCTGTGGCCTTGCGCGCGGAGATGATGCGAATCACGTTGCCATCGCTGCGGTAGCAATGGCAGACCAGGAGCAACCGCAGTACATTGCTGCGGCCCAGCAGAACGAAGCGCTGCTCGTCTTCGGAGTGGTCGGGGTCGTCGATCAAGCGCGCTTGTTCATCGAAGAAGACCGAGCGTGCCTCTTCAAATGAAACCCTGTGGTTCTTTTGGTTGGCGGCGGCCTTACGCTCGTCCCACTCGAAGCGAATCTTGCTCATCGGCCTAGCGTAACTACGTTGTAGTTGGCGTGCAACCGCCGGTAGGGTCCGCTGCGGACCTCTCAACGGTGGGGCTGCGCGCCGCCCGGTCCGCACAGCGCACCCCACGAGGCTGGTGTAACCTTCCGGTCGCGCCATCCCATCACCGGACCAGCACCATGTCACACTCAGGGCCAGACCCAGGGCCAGATTCATCTCAGCCGCCCGCGGCGGACCAGTCGGTCATCCGCCTCAAGGCCCGCCTGCTCAAGGGCTACCGCGCCCGCATCTGCGGCGAACTGGTGCGCCCGGCGACCGCGGCGCGTTGGTTGGACCTGCCGCCGGACCTGGCCCCGGGGCTGCGTGAGGCGCTAGCCGCCCGCGGCCTGCCCCGGCTCTATGCCCACCAGCGCGAGGCCTTTGACCTGGCCAGTGCCGGTCGGCACCTGGTGGTTGCGACGCCCACCGCCTCCGGCAAGACCCTGTGCTACAACCTGCCGGTCCTGGACGCGGTGCTGCGGGGCGGCAAGAAGGCGCTCTATCTGTTCCCGACCAAGGCCCTGGCGCAGGACCAGGTGGCGGAACTGACGGAACTGGGCCGGGCGCTCAAGGCGGCGGGCGGGGAGGGGGTGCGCGCCTATACCTTCGACGGCGACACGCCAGGGGATGCCCGCAAGGCGGTGCGCACCCGCGGCGATATCGTCGTCAGCAACCCGGACATGCTCCACCAGGCGATCCTGCCGCACCATACCAAGTGGGCGCAGTTTTTCGAGGGGTTGGCATTCGTGGTGGTGGACGAATTGCACAGCTATCGCGGGGTCTTCGGCTCCCATGTGGCCAATGTGTTCCGGCGGCTGAAGCGCATCTGCCGCTTCTACGGAGTCAGTCCGACCTTCATCTTCACCTCGGCGACCATCGCCAACCCGGCGGAGTTGGCGGGGCGCCTGTGCGGAGAGTCGGTCACGGCCCTGACCGAGAGCGGCGCGCCCCAGGGGGACCGGCACCTGCTGCTGTGGAATCCGCCGGTGATCAACCCGGACCTGGGGATCCGCGCCTCCGCCCGCTCCCAGACCACCCGCATCGCCCGCATGGCGGCCAAGGTCGGGCTCAAGTCGATCGTGTTCGCCCGCTCCCGGCTCATGGTGGAGGTCATCACCAAGTACCTGAAGGACGTCTTCGACAAGGACCCGCGCCACCCGCCCAGGGTGCTGGCCTACCGCGGCGGCTATCTGCCGAGCGAGCGGCGGGCGGCCGAGCAGGCGATGCGCGCCGGGCGGGTGGATCTCGTGGTCAGCACGTCCGCCCTGGAGTTGGGGATGGACATCGGCGCACTGGATTGCGCGATCCTCAACGGCTACCCGGGCACGGTGGCCGCCACCTGGCAGCGCCTGGGGCGGGCCGGGCGGCGGCTGCGGCCCTCGCTCGGGGTGCTGGTGGCGACCAGTGATCCGCTCGATCAATACCTGGTGCGGCACCCGGAGTTCTTCTTCGACGCCTCCCCGGAGCACGCCCGCATCCACCCGGACCAACTCTTGATCCTCCTGGAGCAGGTGCGCTGCGCCGCCTTCGAGCTGCCCTTCCGCGACGGGGAGACCTTCGGCGCCGAGGACCTGACCGAGATGCTCGCCTATCTGCGCGACGAGGGCGTGCTCCAGCGCCAGGGCGACCAGTGGTTCTGGGTGGCGGACAGCTACCCGGCCAACGCGGTCTCGCTGCGCTCCGTGGCGGAGGGCAACTTCGTGGTGATCGACACCACCGGCGGCGCCCAGACCATCATCGCGGAGGTCGACTGGTCGAGCGCCCCCGGCACCCTCTATGTCGGGGCCATCTACATGATCCAGGCCCAGCCTTATCAAGTCGAACGCTTGGACTGGCCGGGGCGCAAGGCCTTCGTCACCCGGACCCAGGCGGACTATTACACCGACGCCATCGACTACACGCGGCTCAAGATCCTGGACCGTTTCGAGGGCCGCACCCAGGGCCTGGGGGTCGCCGCCAACGGCGAGGTCCACCTGGTGCGCCGCTACCCCGGCTACAAGAAGATCCGCTATTACAGCCACGACAACATCGGCTATGGCAACATCGACCTGCCGGACCAGGAGATGCATACGACTGCCGTCTGGTGGCAGGCGCAACCCCAGGCGCTGGAGTCGGCCCTTCCGGACCGCGCCCAGGCGATCGAGGGCTTCCTGGGCGCCGCCTATGCCCTGCACCACGTGGCCGCGCTACGCTCCATGGCCGAGCTCCACGACCTGGGCCGCGCCGTGGGCGACGGGCAGGGGACCTGGTTTGCGGTGACCGGCAACACCGGGCGCGGCCAGTTGCGCGGGCCGGACAATGCACCGGTGGACGGGGAGGGCGTGGACCGCTTCGAGCCGACGCTCTTTTTGTATGACAACTATCCGGGCGGTGTCGGGCTTTCGGCGCCGCTTTACGACGCGGCCGATGTGCTGGTCCGAGACGCGCGCGATCTGGTGGCCGGCTGCGGCTGCACCGGCGGTTGTCCGGCCTGTGTCGGACCCATCATGCTGGGGGATGAGGCGCGCGTCATTACGCCGCGGGCGGCGGCGTTGCGGGTGCTGGGGTTGTTGGAGGGCGCGGTTGCCGACGGGCCTGATGACCGCCTGCCGGACCGCACCTAGAATCAGGGATCGGTTCCTGGACTCAATTCCACCGGGCTGACCCGCGACTGAGGCCGAACAGCACGGGTCCCAACGTCGACAATCGGGTGCTTGCTTGCGCATATCCGTCAAGGACGTATTCTTTGTCCCTATGTACACTGTCGTCGAAACCCCACTGTTCACAAAGCTCTGGCCGCGTTACTGGCACGAAGTCCGAACGGGGCAACCTGTCCGCCAAGCACCTGTTGGAGATCAGACATGCCATCGAACACGCAACCCCTGACCGATGATGAACTGGAAGTGTTTGAAACAGGACGCGACCTGGGCGAAGACTTACTCGAATCGATCCGCCAGATGCACGCGGGCCTGGGTACTGTGGTGTACTCACCGATCATCGCTGCCCGCGAACGCTCCGGCCTGTCGCAGGCGCAGTTTGCGGTACTCTTGGGCGTGTCGGTGTGCACGCTGCATGAGTGGGAGCAAGGCCGCCGCCAGCCGAGCGGTGCCGCCAAGACGCTGCTCAAGCGAATCCTGGCTGGAACGGTTCCGTCCTGAGAGATACCCCGCTCCGCCTCGCCAGCGGGCCGGCCCTGTGCGGTATATTGTCGGCACGAGTTGGGCGGGTCTTGTGCCCGTGAACCGAGAGCCCCGAAAACGAAGGAGACTGAAGTGCTTGGAACCGTTCGTGACGCCTGCAAGATCCATCCGATGGTCCATGACTACCGGATGACCGAGGCCATCGAGAACCTCACGGACCTGATCGGCGGGGCCGGGGACGGGGCCGAGTTCTTCGCCAGGAACTACGTGACCCAGGGCATGGACACCCTGTTCCGTGAGGGCCTGCTGCGGCTGGCCGGTCGCTCCGACCAGGCCGCCTTTGAGTTGGCCCAGGCCATGGGCGGCGGCAAGACCCATCTCATGGTGGCGCTGGGTCTGCTGGCCAAGCACCCGCATCTGCGCGCCGGCGTCCTCCCTGTCGACCTGGCGGAGCGCCTGGACTTCGGCCCCGCCCGCATCGCCGCCTTCAACGGCCGCAACGACCCCGAGCACTACATCTGGGGTGAGATCGCCGAGCAGTTGGGTGAGGCCGACCGGGTGCGCCCCTACTGGATCGACGGTCCCCGCGGGATCGACGAGAAGAAGTGGATCGAGATCATCGGTGATGCGCCGACCCTGATCCTGCTCGACGAACTGCCGCCCTACTTGCTCAACGCCGACACCCGCCCGGTCGGCAAGGGCACCCTGGCCGATCTGGTGACCTACAGCATCAGCAACCTGCTGACCGCGGCGATCAAGCTACCGCGCTGCTGCGTGGTCATCGCCAACCTGTCGGGCAGCTACGAGGCCCAGACCAAGGACTTGGCGCGGATCATGTCCAACCTCCAGCAGGAGTCCCGGCGCCAGGCCCAGACCATCACCCCGGTCCAACTCGCCGGCAACGAGATCTACCAGATCCTCAAGAAGCGCCTGTTCACCGAACTGCCCGGGGACGCCCTGATCGACTCGGTCGGGGAGGCCTTCGCCGAGCAGGTCAAGGCCGCCGAGGACGGTGGCTACATCGCCGCACGGGCCATGGAGCAGGTCGCCGAGGAGGTCCGCGAGACCTACCCCTTCCACCCCTCCTTCAAGAACCTGGTGGCCCTGTTCAAGGAGAACGAGGGGTTTCGCCAGACCCGCGGTCTGATGCAGTTCACCGCCCGGCTGCTGCGCAGCGTCTGGAACCGGGAGGCCAACGACGTCTTCCTGATCGGCACCCAGCACCTGGATCTCAACGACCCGCAGGTCCGCGACGAGATCAGCCGTGTGAACCCGGCGCTCCTGCCCGCGGTGGTCAACGACATCGCCGACCAGGGCAACGCCCGCGCCGAGGAGATCGACGGCGATCTGGGCAGCGACGCCGCCACCCAGGTGGCCCGGCTCATCCTGTCCGCGTCCTTGTCCCGCGCCGTCGGTGCCCACACCGGCCTGACCCAGGCCGAGATCATCGAATACCTGGCCGCCCCCTACCGCAAGGCCGACGAATTCCTGGCTGGCCTGGAACGTCTACGCGACCGTGCCTGGTACCTGCATCGGGAGGGGGAGGGCTTCTATTTCAAGGAGACCGAGAATCTGGGGCGACGCATCGAGCGCGACGCCAAGCTGATCCCACTGCCCAAGCTGGAGCAGGCCCTGATCAACCGCCTGACCGGGCTCTTTCAGACTCAGAGCAAGTCCAAGGCGGCTTATCAGGAAGTCCAGATCATGCCCCGCCTGGATGACGTGAAGCTCTCCGGGGCGCGCATCCTGCTGGTGGTGCAGCCGGATGGGCGGACCCCGCCGGAGCAGATCCGCAACTTCTTCGTCTTCCAGCAGGAAAAGAACAATTGCCTGATCCTGTCCGGACAGGACAGCCACCTTGCAAACGAGGTCGATACCAGGCTGCGCGAACTGTATGCCGTCGAGAGGATCTTCAGCACCCTCAAGCCGGGCGATACCCTGTACGAGGAGGCCCGCGACAAGCTCGAAGAGTTGTCTGAGCGCTTCACCAAGGCCGTGTCCGGCGCCTACAACCGGCTCTTCTTCCCCGGCGGTGACGGGAGTGATCAAGGCGAACTCGTCATGGCCACCATCGACAACGGCCTGACCTTCGGTACGGGCGAACATGCCGCGGAGGCCCAGATCGAAAAGCTCCTGGCCAGTGCGCGCTGCAACAACAAGCTCGCCCTGGACATGCCGAACGAATTGCCCAACTACTGGTCCATGGCCGAGACCTACCTGTGGCCCGCCAAGGATCGCCGCTGCCCCTGGCGCGATCTCACCATGCGCGCCAAGACCGATCCGACCTGGCCCTGGATGCCAGGGGCGCGTGGGCTGGAACAACTCCGCGATGAGGCACTCAAGCAGGGCCGCTGGCGCCAGACCCCGGAGGGGCACATCGAGAAGGGGCCCTTCCCGGCCGAGAAGACCTCGGTGAACGCGACGCTCCAGGGGACCAACCGCGAGACCGGCGAGACCACCCTGTCGCTCACCCCCCGTAACGCCGGTGACAGCCCCCGCGTCTATGTTGCCAAGACCGCCGCGGTGTCGGACCAGGACCACCAGGTCCAAGACCTGGAGGACTATCGCACCCCTGAGGCGACGCTGTACTTCATCGCGGTGGACAGCGCCGGCAAGTACCAAGTGGGTGAGCCGACGCGCTGGACCGCGGACCTTACCGTCCGCCACGAAGTGCTCAACATCGCCGACTCGCGCAAGGTCGAACTACGCTGCACCCCTGCCGCCGAGATGCGCTATACCCTGGACGGCACCAACCCTAAAGAGGGGACCATTTACACGGAGCCCTTCCAGGTGCCGACGAAGGGCTGCACCATACTGATTGCAGCCAAGGCCGGCGAGGTGGAGAAGAGTGCCAAGATCCTGATCCCGTCGGCCGGCGACGACCGGGTCATCATCGACGAGCGCAAATCGGCACGCCTGGCCGATACCAAGCGGGTCTCGATCGACACGACGGACAAGGCGTTCGGTTTCATCCAGCACTTCAAGGACCGCCCCGACACCCTGCTCAGCGGTGTTCAGATTATCCTGGGCGAGGGCGAAAACGCCGTTCAGATCCGCTTCAACGAGCGCAAACTGACGGCCGCCGCCATCGAGATCGCCATCCGCGGTATCCGTGCCGCCCTGGGGGACGAGCAAGCCGCGGTCCAGATCCTGATCAAGGGCGGCGCCACCTTCGGCGACGGCTTTGCGCTCAAGGAATTCGCCGAGGTCGCGGGCATTGAACTCAAATCCGGCGACGTCATTCAGGATTAGGATGAAGAGGAATCCTCTTACGGAGACACGGAGACACAAAGTCGAAGAGGGGAAGGGGATAACCCGGAATCCGACGATTTCTCACGTCGAGGGTAGGTTCCAGATTAATGTGAAAGTCGCGCCGGCGCGCTGCCCCTTATGAAGTATTCCTTCTTCCTTCGTGTCTTTGTGTCTTTGTGAGAGATACTGAATTGGCTTTCACTGAACGTGCCGTCTACGCTCACCGCACCCTGGGCTTCGGCGTCCCCGCGACCTCCGATCCCCATCACTTCCTGGTCCAGATCCCACGCGGCAACGCCGCCCCCGTCTTGATCTGCGAGCACCTGGGGATGGGTTCGGAGACCGCCCGGGAGCAGGTCATCGACCGCGTCCTGCTGGAGCGCCACCGGTGGACGGCCATCCGTGCGGAGGTGAGCCGCGCCTTCAACGCCCGCCTCAAGGAGCACGACCTGGCCACCGGCACCTGGAAGATCGGCGACACCCCCGTGGACCGCCTGCTCGGCAAGGAGTTGTGCGTGCTGGCCTGGGCCATCGAGCGCCTGGACCCCGAGAAGATCGGCAGCGCCGTGCGCAACTGGCTGGCGCTGCGCCCCGAGGAGCGCTGGTGGCTGTTCGGCATGACCGCCGCGACCGTCGGCGGAATCGGCGATGCGGACCGGGGCTGGCGCGTCGCCTTGCGCTATGCCCTGGGCGATACGGCACAGAGCGAACTGTTCAAGCCGCGGCGCCTGCCGGAGAAGACCGGGCCGGGCGGGCAGGGGACGCTGCCCCTGTTCGATGACTAGGCTGCCTTTACCACCTCAACCGCCAGCCGCTTGTCCAATACTGCCAGCGCCGTTTCGATTTGTTCGATGCGACTGTGGTGCCGAAAGGAAAGCAGATGATCCACCAGCGTTGGCGCGATATTGAGCTTCCGAGCCAGGTCCGCCCTAGGCATGCCCGCCGCGATCAGCGCGTTGTGGAGAGCAACCTTGCCCGCGATAACCACCGGCAGGACGACGACAGGCTGATGCTCGGCCGGCGCCGAGGGTTCGGGGATGCGTTCACGCCGTTCGACAAAGACCTCAAACGCCGTTGTCAGGGCGTCGACCGCGTTGCGCAGCGCCTCCGTCGCGTCGCCGCCCACCGTATGGGTGAAGGGGATATCGGCAAAGCCCGCGATCACGGTATCGGTTTCGGGGTCTCGTTCCAGGGTTGCCGGGTAGCACAACATCAGGGATCTCCTTCAGTCCAGACCTAAGTCTTTCTTGATTGCCTTTACGAGGGGATTGGGAATCTCCTTTGATCCGTGGAACGGAAACACCGAATTTCTGCCGTTCAATTCCACATGCAAGTGGCTGCCGTTACCGGGACGGAATCTGGCCCCCTGCGCTGCCAGCCACCGTTTGAATTCGCTGTATTTCATCGCCAGGCGCGCGGCTCTTATACTGAAGGCCCCGGCTCCGGGATGCTCTGGATGGCCGTGCGCAGTCGTTCATCGGGTCGCGGCGGGGCATCGAGTCGCGCCTGGAGGGCGACGAAGGCCGCGGGGCCCACGCGCACCAAGGACTGTTCCGGCAAGTCGTGCTCGTCGGGCATGGCGGCGGGTTCTTGGGCTGTCGGCATGGTGTTTCCTCCTGGTTGGCGCGATACTAGCAGTCGCGTGACGCGACTGTCACCACCGATAACAGAGACCAGCGGAATGCGCCATGCCCCTTACGCATCGGTGCCCCCCCCAGTCCACCCCCGACCGTCTCCGACCCTTCGCCCTCAAGGACGCCCCGGCCCTGATCGAGGCGGTGTTTCCGGCGCAGAAGGTCTCGTTCGAGGCGCAGCGCGAGCGCAAGGCCGGGGCGGGGCAGACGCTCACCGCGCTGGGTTCCTACTGGAAGGGTCGCAAGCCGCTGATTCTGATGCGGGCCATCGTGCTGGGCAGCCTGCGGCCGCAGCCCTATGATCCCGAGCGGGACCCGGCGGGTTTCGAGAGGCGCGGAGACACGGAAGAGAAGATTCTCTCACAAAGACACAAAGGCACAAAGAAGAGAAGAATTCTCTCACAAAGACACAAAGACACAAAGAAGAGAAGATTAATGAGCTTTATGTTAATAGCGTATGGGTTTTCCATGATCTAGTCCGTTTCTTTTCTTCTCTGTGTCTTTGTGTCTTTGTGAGAGAATCTTCTTCTCCGAGCCCCAGTGAGAGATATTCAGGAATTGCAGAATGACGGTTGACGTAATGAGCGATGCGGCCGGCGGGCCATGCCGACTCCAGCCCTTTGCCTTGCGAGAGGCCCCGGCCCTGATCGAGGCGGTGTTTCCGGCGCAGAAGGTTTCATTCGCACGGAAACACGGTAGAAAGAATTCTCTCACAAAGACACAAAGACACAAAGAAGAGAAGATTACGGAGTTATCTCGGGGGGTGGTGAGGTGGTTGCTTTGCCGGAATCATTATTTCGGGTAGCCTTATTTTAATAGCGTCTTGGATTGCCGTGAGCTACTCCGCTTCTTTTCTTCTTCGTGTCTTTGTGTCTTTGTGTCTTTGTGAGAGAATCTTCTTCTCCGCGTCCCAGTGAGAGATACTCAGGAATTGCAGAATGACGGTTGACGTAACGAGCGATGCGGCCGGCGGGCTATGCCGACTCCAGCCCTTTGCCTTGCGCGAGGCCCCGGCCCTGATCGAGGCGGTGTTTCCGGCGCAGAAGGTCTCGTTCGAGGCGCAGCGCGAGCGCAAGGCCGGGGCGGGGCAGACGCTGACCGCGCTCGGTTCCTATTGGAAGGGCCGCAAGCCGCTGATCCTGGTAAGGGCCATCGTGCTGGGCAGCCTGCTGCCGCACACTGACGACCCCGAGAAGGACCTGGAGATATTCGAGAAGCTGATGGCCTTCGACGAGGGCGGACTGGCGCGGCGGGAGCCGAAAATCAGCCCGGCCGACATCGCCCAACGGGTCGCATTGGAGGAGCCCTGGAACTACTTCATTGCCTCACTCAAGGGCAATTCGCGGGATGCCGAAGAGGCCCTTGCTCATCGTGCCGACCATAGTGAAACAGGAGGTCGAGGCTTTAGCCGGTCGCCGCCGCTACGCGGCCCGCTTCCGGCTAAAGCCTCGACCTCCAGTTCGGGGCTTGGGAGCGATGATGATGGCCCCGAACCGATCGCCGACGCTCAGTTTCCGCTCGACCTGGACCTCTATCCGGGGCTGAGCATCCGCTGGCGCCGGGACATCGACCCGACGGACAAACTCGACCTGCTCGCCCGCGCCCTGGCGACCTGGCCCACGTATGAGGAGCGCGCCGGCCTGTGCAAGCGCCCGGAGGAGATGGACCAGACGGCACTCTACGCCCCGATCTGGCCGGCGGTGAACGCCCACCTGGGGCACCTGGGGGTCGAGGCCCATTCGCATCAGGAATTGGTCGAGCAGTTGGGCATCCTGCGCTACGGGCACCGGCCGCGGGTCGGTGACACCTTTTGCGGCGGCGGCTCCATCCCGTTCGAGGCCGCACGGCTGGGGTGCGATGTCTATGCCTCGGATCTGAATCCCATCGCCTGCATGTTGACTTGGGGGGCGCTCAATATCATCGGCGCCGCACCGGAGAAACGCGCCGAGATCGAGCGGGCGCAGCGGGAGGTGGCTAAAAAGGTCGATCGTATCATCACGAGACTTGGTATCGAGCACGATAGTCAGGGCAACCGGGCCAAGGTGTATCTCTACTGCTTGGAGACTCGCTGTCCGGAAACCGGCTGGATGGTTCCCATGGCGCCGAGCTGGGTCATTTCAAAAATCAACAATGTGGTAGCAAAGTTGGTTCCTGACCGGCTAGAACGACGGTTCGATATCCAGATTTTAGCGGGCGTTTGCTCTGCGGAAATGCGCGCAGCTGAACAGGGAACGGTGCGCGATGGCAATCTGGTCTACGAGCTTGATAGCAAGACACACCGTATTCCCATCAAGACCCTACGCGGAGATTATCGCGACGCCGACAGCAACACCGCGAATCTCCTGCGTCGCTGGGAAGATCGTGACTTCGAGCCACGGCCAGCAGATATTTTTCAGGAACGGCTCTATTGTATTCAGTGGATCACGAAAAAATCGTTGGGTCAATCTCGAAAACAGACTTTTTTTGCTTCCGTGACCGAGGAAGACCTGGAGCGTGAGCACCTACTCGACACTATCGTCACAGCTAGTTTAGCTCGCTGGCAAGAGAAAGGTCTCGTTCCCGATATGCTCATTGAATCAGGTGATGAAACGACCCGTCTTCATCGGGAGCGCGGTTGGATGTATTGGCACCAGCTCTTCACATCAAGGCAACTGCTTACCTTCGCGCTTTACAAGAAATGCACCGTCCGGCTTGTTCATCCTGCTCTTATCCCAGCGATCTTCGCAATCCAGTCAAAAGCCATTGAATGGAATACCAGACTTTGTCGATGGGCGACATCGGAGCGTCACGAGAACCAAGTCAACACGTTCTCGAATCAGGCATTGAACACGCTCTTTAATTTTGCTGTACGCGCCCATCTAAATTTGGAGAACCACAGTATTTTTGATTTCGGGTCAGCGAATCTGCCTGTGTCCACAGAGACGGTGATTAAGGCGGTGCCCGCCGATCACCTATCAGACAGCGCAGACCTATTCATTACTGACCCACCGTACGCCGACGCGGTGATGTACCACGAAATCACCGAATTCTTCATCGCCTGGCTGCGCAAGAATCCGCCACCCCCGTTCAACGAATGGACTTGGGACTCCCGCCGCGACCTTGCCATCAAGGGTTCCGGCGATGACTTCCGCCGCAGTATGGTCGACGCCTATAGGGCCATGACCGATTACATGCCGGACAACGGCATGCAATGCGTGATGTTCACCCACCAGGACAGCGGCGTCTGGTCCGACATGGTGAGCATCTTCTGGGCCTCGGGATTGCAAGTGGTTGGCGCCTGGTACATCGCCACAGAGACCAGTTCAGAACTCAAAAAGGGCGGTTACGTACAGGGCACCGTGATCCTGATGCTGCGCAAGCGCCCGGCCGGTGACCGCGCCGGCTTCAAGCAGCGGATACTGCCCGAGGTCAAGCGGGAAGTGGACGCCCAGATCAAGCAGATGATGCACCTGAACACGGAGACGCAGACCAAGATGGGCGCCCCGGTCTTCAACGACTCGGACCTGCAGATGGCCGGCTATGCGGCGGCACTCAAGGTGCTGACCGGCTATACCAGCATCGGCGGCGAGGACGTGACCGCCTTGGCGCTCCGCCCACGGCGCAAGGGCGAGACCACCGTGGTGGATGAGATCGTCGCGCAGGCGGCCGAGACCGCCAACGGGCTGCTGGTCCCCGAGGGCCTCGCACGCGAGACCTGGGCAGCCATCGGCGGGATGCAGCGCTTCTATCTGCGGATGCTGGACATGGAGACCACCGGGGCGGCCAAACTCGACAATTACCAGAACTTCGCCAAGGCGTTCCGGGTCGCCGACTACGCCGCGGTGATGGCGAGCATCAAGCCCAACGCGGCGCGGCTGAAATCCGTCACCGAGTTCCAATCCCGGGACCTGACCGACCGCACCGAGATCGGTCCGACCCCGCTCGGTGCCCTGATCGTCACCATCCAGGAATTCCTGGCCGAGAAGGACCCGGCGGTCGTCATGGCCAACCTGCGCGACGCCCTGGTGGACTATCTGGACAAGCGCCCGGTGCTGATGACCATGGCCGACTTCATCGCCGCCAAGGCCCGCGGCCCCGAGATCCGCCGCGCCGCCGAGGCCATCGCCAGCCGCATCCGTCACCAGCGGCTACAATGACCGCGGACGATTCCTCACGGGGGCACGGAAGAAAGAGAAGAAGATACTCTCACAAAGACACGGAGACACAGAGAAGAGAAGGTTCTCTCACGAAAACACGGGGCACGGAAGAAAGAGAAGAAGATTCTCTCACAAAGACACGGAGACACAAAGAAGAGAAGATTCGGATAATGTCTTCGGAATCGTGTCTGCAGACTCGTGTGCGGCCTTGCAGGGGCTTTGGTAGAAATAGTACGCTTGGTATTACGTCCACGGTTTTTCTGTCTGCTTTTTTTTGTCTTCTTTGTGTCTTTGTGTCTTTGTGAGAGAATCTTCTTCTCTTTTATACCCCCGTGAGAGAACTGAAATGAATGAGAACGAGATTGGGGCGATCGTTGTGGATTGTGCCGTCAAGGTCCATATGCGGCTCGGGCCTGGACTGCTGGAGAGTGTCTATGAGGCGGTGTTGGCCTATGAGTTGGGAAAGCGGGGGTTGTCCGTCGAGCGGCAGGTTTCGGTCCCGATCTTCTACGATGACATCTGTTTCGAGGAAGGCTTCCGGGCGGATCTGATCGTCGCCCGCAAGGTCATCTTGGAACTCAAGTCGATCGAGTGCGTCACCAACGCGCACAAGAAACAATTACTCACCTATCTGCGCCTGACCGGGATGAAGCTCGGCTATCTCCTGAACTTCGGCGAGGCCCTGATGAAAGATGGCATCACCCGAACCATCAACGGCCAGCTCGGGTGAACAGAACCTCTCACGGAAACAGGGAAGAAAGAAAAAGATATTCTCTCACGGAGACACGGAGACACGAAGTAAGAAAGATCAGGATTAAGATCGTGAGGACGCTCGGTGAGTTGGGGTGGAACTTGGCTGAAAGCACCGCGACGACAGGAAGAAACTGCTCTGAAGCAGACAGCATTCAGTTCGCTATTAATAGACCTCAAGATGTTCATCACATTATTCTTTTCTTTCTTCCTTTGTGTCTCCGTGTCTTTGTGAGAGAATCTTCTTCCTCTTCTCTATTCTTTTCTTTCTTCCTTTGTGTCTCCGTGTCTTTGTGAGAGAATCTTCTTCCTCTTCTCTGCTGTGCCTCCGTGAGGGATAGATGACCATCCGCCGCCTGTCCTCGCGCACCGATCGGCTCGATCAGAGTTTCCTGGCCGAACACCTCCAGGACGCGCGCAGCTACCGGCGCATCGCCGGCTATTTCACCAGCTCACTGTTCGAGGTCGCCCACGAATGGCTGGAGTCGGTGGCGGACGTGCGGATCGTCTGCAACGTGGACCTGACCCCGGAAGACCTGAAGGTCGCCCAGGTGCGCGAGGCGCGGATGCTTGGGCGCTGGAACGAGCGCTCGATCGAGGCCGAGTCCCTGATGAACCGGGAGCGCTACCAGCGTCTCGACGCCTTCCTGGCCCGCCGCGGCCAGGTGATCCGGGTGGCGCCGGACAGCATTTGCGGCTTCGTGCACGGCAAGGCCGGGGTCATCGAGCGGGCTGACGGGCGCCGGGTCGGCTTCATCGGCTCCATGAACGAGACCCGCCACGGCTGGCAGGAGCACTATGAGATCCTCTGGGAGGACGACTCTCCCGAGGGGGTGGCCTGGATCGAGGCCGAGTTCGAGTTTCTGTGGAACGCGGCCCGTCCACTGCCGGAGGCGGTCTGTCGGGAGGTCCGGCGCCGCGGCCGACGCACCGAGGTCGGGCTGCCGGCCATCGAGGCCGAAGAGACCCTGGCCCCTGCCGCCCTGATCGAGTCCCCGCTGTACCGCGAGGGCATGGCCCTGCAACCCTGGCAACAGGGGTTCGTGACCGAGTGCCTGCGCCATTACAACGATCATGGTCAGGTGCGCCTACTGCTGGCCGATGAGGTCGGTCTGGGCAAGACACTGTCGCTCGGTACCGCGGCCCTCACCCTGTGTCTGCTGTCCGAGCGGACGGCGCGCCGCCGCAAGCCCATCGTGGTCTTCGCCCCCGCGACCCTGTGCGAACAGTGGCAGACGGAGATGATCGACAAGCTCGGGATTCCCTGTGCCCGCTGGCATTCCACGCGCAAGGTATGGCTCGACCCCGAGGAGCGGGCGATCTCCCCGGGCGGGGCTGAGCACATCGCCCGCTGTCCCTTGCGTATCGGGATCGTCTCCACCGGGCTCATGGTGCAGCCGTCGAAGGAAAAGGAGGTCCTGACCGGATTGAGCTTTGATCTCGTCATCCTGGACGAGGCCCACAAGGCGCGCGCGCGTCAGGGCTATGGCCAGCAGGCCGGCGAGCCGAACGAGCTGCTCGCCTTCCTGCACGCGGTCGCCAACCGGGCGGACCATGTGCTGCTCGGTACCGCTACGCCCATTCAGACCCAGGCCGAAGACCTGTGGGACCTGGTGCGGGTGCTGCACCGGGGCAGCAACGGCTTCGTGCTCGGCAACGAGCTGGCCACCTGGCACAATCCGGGGCGCGTGCTGCCCATCCTCTGCGGCGAAGAGCGGGTCCTGGATCTCCACTCAGGCTGGCGGTTGTTGCGCTCGCCGCTGCCGACCATGGAGTCCACCAACGAGCCCAACGCCCGCCGATTGTTTCGTAACCTGCGCGAAGAACTCGGGCTGCGTCGGTCCGAGCATCTGGCGGGCGCCTTGCCGTTGCTGTCCGAAGAACTGCGCGACGATCTGGAGACCGAGCTTGAGCGGGTGATCGACGGCGCCTCTTTCTTTCAACGCGAGAACCCTTTGGTCCGCCATGTGGTCCTGCGCAAGCGTGCGACCCTGGAGGCCCAAGGGCTGCTCGATAAGGTCGCGGTCAATGTCCATCCGCAAGGGGGACTCATCGAGGACCAGCACCGGTTCAACGCACTGTTCCAGGGGATGGCGCTGCGCACCGCGCCGGGGTTCGACCGGGCGTACGATGAGGCACGCGCCTTTGGCCGTGTGCTCGCCAGGCGCGGCCAGGGCGGCGGCTTCATGAAGAACCTGATGGAGCAGCGGGTCTGTTCCAGCCGCGTCGCCGGTATCAATACCGCGACCACCTTGCTTGCCGGGCGTGAGATCGAGCAAGAGTCCGAAGACGCCGAGGTCGAACTGGCGATCCAGACCGACGCGGAGCGCGCGGCACTCGAGACCTTGATCGCCGCCCTGAACGGCATGGACGATGATCCGAAGCTGCAGGCGATCCGGTATTACCTGAACGACGAGGGCTGGCTGGACCTGGGCTGCATCATCTTCAGCCAGTACCACGACACGGCCCGGTGGGTGGCCGACTCCCTGGCCGCGGACCTGCCGGGCGAGGTCATCGGGCTCTATGCCGGTGCGCAGCGCAGCCGCCTGTATCGGGACGGCCACGCGGTCGGCATCGCCCGCGAGGCCCTGAAACGGATGGTCGCCGACCACGATATCCGCATCATGGTCGCCACCGACGCCGCCTGCGAGGGTCTGAACCTCCAGACCCTGGGCACCCTGATCAATGTCGATCTGCCCTGGAATCCGACCAGACTCGAGCAGCGCATCGGCCGCATCAAGCGCTTCGGCCAGACCCGCGCGACGGTGGACATGCTGAACCTGGTCCATCAGGGTACGGTGGACGAGAAGGTCTATGAGCGCCTGTCCGAGCGGATGCGCAACCGCTATGACCTGTTCGGCGGTCTGCCGGACACCATCAAGGACGACTGGATCGACGATATCGAGACCCTGGGCGAGAAGATGGACCAGTACATCGCCGCGCGCCGCCAGGCCTCGGGCTTCGACTTGCGCTACAACGACAGCATCAAGCCCACCGACGATGCCTGGCGCGACTGTGCGGCGGTGCTGGCGCGCCGCGATCTCGACAACCTGATGCGGCAGGGCTGGGGAGGCTAGATCGGCTGCGCCAGTAGTCAGCGCGCGAGGCGCCGGTCACCATGACCGGCTTGAGATAAGGTACATTATCAGCAATGTGCCCGGCCCCCGCTCACGGCGTCCGGACCGCGCGGTCATCCGAGCGTGCGTCCGCGCCAGGTGGCGAATCCCGCCGACCGACCTCAACTGAGCTTCATCGATCAACCCGGCACGGGAGCCCGAGTCATGCACACGCATCAGCACACCAGCCCCAGCCTCTATGAACAGCTTGAAGCCCTGCCCGCAGGACTGACCGGCGAAATCCTGAACGGTCAACTCTACGCCCAGCCGCGCCCCAGCCTGGAGCATGGCTATACCGAAACGTCGCTGGCCGAAGAACTGGTCGGACCCTTCCAGAAGGGCCGCGGTGGGGGTCCGGGCGGTTGGCTGATCGTGGGCGAGCCCGAACTTCACTTCATCCGCGACACCGAGGTGGACGTCCCGGACCTGGCCGGATGGCGACGCGCACGCCTGCCGCATCTTCCGAAGGCCCAACACCGGGCGCTGGTGGTCCCGGATTGGGTGTGCGAGATTCTCTCGCCCTCCACCGAGAGCAAGGACCGTAGGGTCAAGATGCCGATCTATGCGCGTTACGGCGTGCCCCACGCCTGGTTGATCGACCCGGTCGCGCATACCCTGGAGGCCTACGCCCTGGACGCGGGGGCCTGGCGGGAGATTGGCCGCTTCGCCGGCGCGACGCCGGCGTCGGTCGCGCCCTTCGATGCGGTGACGATCGACCTGGGCGCCCTTTGGGCACCGACCGAGTAGCGGCAACGCCGCAGGTCCCCCGTGGGAGCGGCTTGCGCCGCGACGGGTCGCCGCAAGGGCGAGTGGCCGAGACCATGATCGAGCGTCGCAAAAGCCCAGCGGGCTTGTGCGACCGCGGTATCATGCGCAGTCTGTCGCGGTGCCCGTCGCCGCCCCTCCCGGCATCCAAGAGGAACCCCTATGCCAGACCCCCAGTCAAGCCTTGCGCAGCGGCTCGGCGCCGCCGCCCGGTCCTTCGTGAAGTGGCTCGTCATCGCCGCCAAGTGGACCGGCCGGATGCTCCGGCACCTTGGTATCGCCCTGCTGGTCTTCGGGCGCGCCCTGTATGACCCGGCGTTTGCCCGCGCCTTCAACCGTGGCTTCGACCCCGCGTCCCCCCAGGGCGAGACCGGCGCGCGGCCCCCGGCGGCACCCGCCCCGCTGCCGCTCAAGCCGGTGCCGGCGGCCCCGCTGGCCACCCTGGACAAGGCCCCGCCGGATTCCGCCCTGCTGTTGCTCGGGCTCTTCCAGAAGGAGGCGCGGCTGGTGGACTTCCTCCAGCAGGACGTCGCCGACTATTCGGACCAGCAGGTCGGCGCCGCCGCCCGGGTCGTGCACCAGGGGCTGCGGCGGGTGCTCGAGGACCATGTGACCATTGCCCCGGTGCGGACCGAGCCCGAGGGCGGCCGGGTCACCCTGCCGGCCGGTTTCGACCCGGGCGAGGTCCGCATTTCCGGTCAGTTGGTGGGTGAGCCGCCCTTCCGCGGCACCCTGGTCCACGGCGGCTGGCGCGCCACCGACCTGCACCTGCCCAAGGTGGTGAGCGGGCGCGACCTGGGCATCCTGGCGCCGGCGGAGGTGGAACTGTGAGCACGGCCCGCTATTGCATCGGGATCGACCTGGGCACCACCCATTGCGCCCTGGCCTACATCGACTCGCAGGAGGGCGACGGGGACACCATCGTCGATGCGATCCTGCCCATCCCCCAACTCACGGCCCCGGGCGAGGTGATGGACCGCCCGCTGCTGCCGTCCTTCCTCTATCTGCCCCACCCGGAGGAGTTCCGGCCGGTCGACCTGACCCTGCCCTGGCCCAGCGACCCGAGCCGCATCGCCGGTGAGCTGGCCCGTGCCCAGGGGTCCACGACCCCGATCCGGCTGGTGTCCAGCGCCAAGTCCTGGCTCTGTCACCCGGATCTCGACCGGCGCGCCGCCTTCCTCCCGGAGGGCGCCCCGGACGAGGTGACCAAGATCTCGCCCTTCGCCGCCAGCGTGCAGTACCTCTCGCACCTGCGCGAGGCCTGGAACGTCGCCCATCCCCAGGAGCCGCTGGAGGCCCAGGAGGTCACGGTCACGGTGCCGGCGTCCTTTGACCCGGCGGCCCGGGAACTGACCGCCGAGGCCGCCCGCGCCATCGGTATCGCCAACCTGGTCCTGCTGGAGGAGCCCCAGGCGGCGCTCTACAGTTGGGTCAACGACAGCCATGGTGACTGGCGCACCCAGGCGCGGGTCGGTGACATCATCCTGGTGGTCGATGTCGGCGGCGGCACCACGGATTTGTCGCTGATCGCGGTCACGGAGGAGGAGGGGGCACTGGAACTGACCCGTATCGCGGTCGGCGACCACATCCTCCTGGGCGGCGACAACATGGACCTGACGCTCGCCCACCTGGTGCGCACCAAGCTCAAGGCCGACGGGGTGGAACTGGACCGCTGGCAGTTCCAGGCCCTGACCTTTGGCTGCCGCCAGGCCAAGGAGACCCTGCTCGGTGACGCGGACCTTAAGTCGGTGCCGGTGGTGGTCCCGAGCCGCGGGTCGCGCCTGATCGGCGGCAGTATCCGCACCGAACTGACCCAGGAGGAGGTGACGACCACCCTGGTCGAGGGCTTCTTCCCCGAGGTCGCGGCCAACGCCCGGCCCATGACGCGCGCCCGCAGCGCCCTGACCCAGGTCAGCCTGCCCTACGCCCAGGACCCGGCCGTGACGCGGCACCTGGCCGCCTTCCTCGCCCGCCAGGCCGGCGCTACCGAAGATCTCAACGGCTTCGCGCAGCCGGCCGCGGGGGCGAGCTTCCTGCACCCCACCGCGATCCTTTTCAACGGCGGCGTCTTCAAGCCCGCGGTGTTGCAGGAGCGGGTGATGCGCATCATCAACGCCTGGCTCACGGCCGAGCAGGCCCCGCCCGCGCGCCTGCTGGACGCGCGTGATCTCGATCTGGCCGTCGCCCGCGGCGCCGCCTTCTATGTCCACGCCCGCCACCACGGCGGGGTGCGCATCCGCGGCGGCACCTCCCACGCCTACTATGTCGGCATCGAGGCGGCGGCCCCCGCCATCCCCGGGCTCGACCCCGAGCTGCACGCCCTCTGTCTCGTGCCCTTTGGTCTGGAGGAGGGGTCCGAGCCGGTCAGCCCGCCCCAGGAATTCGGGCTGGTGGTCGGCGAACTGGTGCGCTTCCGCTTCTTCAGCTCCAACGTGCGCCGCGACGAGCAGGTCGGCGAACTGCTGGCCGACTGGCCCGCGGACGAACTGGCTGAACTCGAGGAGATCCAGACCGAACTGCCCGCCGAGGGCCGCAAGCGCGGCGAGGTGGTCCCGGTGCGGCTCCAGGCACAGGTGAGCGAGGTCGGCACCCTGGAACTGACCGCCATCCCCATCGCCGGCGGCGCGCAGCGCTGGAAGGTTGCCTTCAACACCCGCGGCACCGGCGCGGGCTAGCCGCGCGCGCCGGATACTAAGAACCTAAGATCCACAGATGAACACAGATGAACACAGATGTTCTTTGAATGGTCATACGCTTATCGCTATTGTCACAATCACTGGCAAGGAGAGTCCCCGGCCAGACGTAAGTCAATGAATAATATGTGTTAATCTGTGTTCATCTGTGGATAACTCCTCTTTCTCGGATTAGGGGTTTCCGTTTCGCGGTGCCAGGCCCGCCGCGCCCTTGATCATTGTTCCGGCCACTTCGGCCACGACGAGGTCGCTGGTCCGCACAGCGGACCCTACGGGCGCGGCGCCTTCGCGTAGGGTCCGCTGTGCGGACCGTGCGCGCCGGCCGGAACGATGATCGAGGCCCGCGCGCGCCGGCTACTCAGAAGGACTTGCCGGAGACGGTCCCGACCAGGTCGTCGATCTGATCCAGGTCGCGCTGGATCGCCGCCGCGCGTGCCTTCAGGTCCCCGACCGGCTGCTGGTCCGGATGGACCCCGCGCAAGGCCCCCTTGGTGCGCGTGACCTGGGCCTGGGCCTCGTTGAGGCGCCGCAGTTGCGCGGACTGGCCGCCGGCGGTTCGCAACTGCGCCCGCTGTTGGGCCAGGCGCCGCTCCAGGTCGGCCAGGCGGGCCTGGGAACGGTTCAGGTCCGTGCGTACCGCGGCGCGCTCCCGTTCCAGGTCCCGGGCCTGCGCCTGGAGCCGCTGCTGGGCGCTCAATTCCCCCTGGTAGGCCCCTTCGCGGTCGTCGATCCGGCGCTGGTAGCCGCCCCCGGCCAGACCCACGATACCGCTGACGAAGCCGCCCTGATGGGGGTCCTCGCTGGTCGCACAGCCGGCGAGCCAAAGCGCCGCTGCCATGCCGGCCGCCCCGCGCGACCGGCCCGGGCGTCGGCGCGCGGCCTGCGTACTTTGGGTATCAATCACGATCAGGCCCCTCAAGCGACTGAAACATTTTGCGCAAGACCCTCGAGGGTCTGGAGGTTCTTGTTGTAGGTGTCGAGTTCGCGCTGCATCCGTGCGGTGTCGGTGCCCGGGTGGTCCTGGCGAAACTGGCGCTCGGCACCCTGGAACATGGTCTGCTTCTCGCGGGCGCCGCTGCTGGCCTGCGCGACGACCCGCTGGTTGTCGGCGAGGCGGCGGCGGGTGTCGGCCAACTGGGCCTGGGACGCCTGGCCCTTGCGCACCTGCTGCTCGACCGCGGCGAGGCGCCGCTGGTCCTCGGCGATGACCTGGCGCACGCTGACGATGAGTGACTGGGTCTCCTCGTTGGATTTGCGCACATCCGCGATCATGGAGTCCAGTTGATCCTCCTTGCCCGAGTACTGCTGCTGTTTGTGGGCGATATAGACCCCGGCGAGCCCACCCACGGCGCCGCCGATCAGGGCATTCTTCACCACGTCTTGCGCCCGCTCGCGGCGCAGCAGACCGTACAGGGTGCCGGCACCGGCGCCGATCAGAGCCCCTTCCCAGACCGTTTTCTGGAAGGCCCGGCTCTGCTCGCGCAGCCGCCGCTCGGCCGGGGTCAGCGACGCCTCGGCAGTGTCGTCCGTGGGCGTCCGGCTGGCCTGAGCGCTGCCGAGGCTCGGGAGCCAGCCGGACGCGGCCCCCGCGGCCCCCTGGAGGTCGCCGGGTGTTACGCAGCCCGCGCCGGACAGCGCGGCCGTCAGGGTGATCAGCACGCGGCCGCCGAGGCGCATCAGCAAAGGTCGTCTCATTTCTTGTACCTCGTCAGGATTTGTCCCAACAACCGCTGGGGTGGGTTGCCGATCGCAGGGCGTACTCTTTAAGGGTGGATAATACCCGAGCACTTGAGGTTTGCGGCGGTCAGTCGCGGTCGACCACCGAAAGCCTTGACGTCAGCGGGGGAGTCTTCATACACTTGGGGGGCCTTGGACCGGCAGCGCGGCGACAGACCCCGACGCGGCCTGCGCAAGATTCGCTCGCTGACGGAAATTTCTCATGTGATCCTGTGGTTGCCATGGCCTTGGTAACGAGTCAGGAACAAGTTAAACACGAATACAATCGTCGTTGTCGTAATCGGACGTAATCGGAGAGATGCGCTTTGGGGTGCGAGCCAATGCCATTAAGCTAAGCCATTCTGGCTCCCACGCTCCTGCGTGGGAGCAAGTGCGGGCGCTCCGCGTCCGGCGCCAAGACCGGACGCGGAGCGCCCGCCCGGCATTCCCACGCGGAGCGTGGGAACGAGAAGCCGCGCCGTCGGCGCTTAACTTAATGGCATAGGGGTGCGAGAGAATCCCGGGGCGCTACGATAACCGCGATTACGACAACGACAACGACGGCACGAAGAATATTTCCTTTATTAACGGTCTCTTACCAACAGTACAGGAGTCATCATGAACACCGCTTGGGCGCAGCGACGGCCATCCTTGCCGTTATGTGGATGCCTCTTTCTCGCCATGGCGGCGGGCAGCGGCGCGGTGCGTGCGCAAACCTGTCCCGCACCAGCGAACAACCAACTATTCAACGCCTCCCTGTGTGTCGAGGGGCAGGTCGCGACTGTCGGCGCCAACCGGCTCCAGGCTATCATCGACGCCATCGACAACGAACAACTGAGCAACACCTTCTCCGGCTACAATCGGGACATCTCCGGGGGGCAGTTCCGCATCGATATCCGTGGACTCCCGGTGACCCTCGGATACGAAACCAACTCCACCCAATTGGCCTTCGCGGTACCGAGTCTCGGCATCAACGAGACCTTCAGCGGCGGTACCCGGGATGCCAGCAATGACCTGTTTGAAGACTACATCAAACAAAATGGGGATGCGATCCTGCGCGAGTTGCTTCGGGTGTCCCCGGTCGACCCTTTGGCCGGTAATCCCGCGAGCGTCCAGAGCCAGATGGTCGTCGGCGACTACGATGCCGGCGTCGATGCGATGTACGACACCGCCGCACCCGGCAGCGCGTTCAGTGCTGGTGTACGCTTCGGCAGCTTCGGTCTGGACCGCTTCACGCAAAATGTCTACACCCTGCCCCTGTCCTACACCTATACCTTCTCCAACCGTGATGTCTTGATGGTTCGTCTGCCCCTGACCTATGTCGAGGTCGAGGGCGCGGCGGCCTATCGCGGGATGCTGGGGCTGAGCTACAAGAAGGTCCTGTCGTCGCGATGGGCGCTGACGCCGTCGCTGGGGTACGGGATTGCCGGCTCTTCGGACCTCGGATCGCTCGGACACATATTGTCAGCGTCCCTGACCAGCGACCTGCAACTTTACAATAACGGCAAATTGTCGCTCAGTATGGGTAATCTCCTGGGCTATTACCTGACACTGCCGGTGCGGATCGGCGACTACAGTGTCGACTACAACCTCAAGAACACCATCACCCGCAACGGCCTGCTCCTCTCGATACCCCTGCAGCAGCGGCCTTGGGGCCGGGAACTGAGCATCGATTTCTTCGTCACCGGGACCTGGTTTTTCGGTGACGCACTCTACACCAACAACTACCAGGAGATCGGATTCAGTATCGGTCCGCGGCGCGCGGCCGATAAACGCAAGCCCAATCTCTCCAGCCACCCGTTCGGTATCGGCGTGAAATACACCCGCGGGGAGGCTGACGTCAGCGGCTTCGAGGTGAATTTCGGTTATCGCTTTTGACCCCGCCGCCGCCCGCGCCCGCGCGGCGGCGGCCGGGCTGCGCGTGATCCCAGCCGCGGTCGCCGTCGCAGGAACCCTGTCATGACGCAGATCTTCATCAGCCACTCCAGCAAAGACCTGGGATTCGTGCTGGCATACCTCAAGCCGATCCTCACCGACGCCGGGATGCTCGCCTGGTGTTCCGGCACCGACCTGCGCGCGGCCGCCGATTGGGAAAAACAGATTCGCACCGCGCTGGTCCAGACCGACTGGTTTATCGTCG
>Ga0247842_10002610_pt1 | contig 26206 bp, 23 predicted proteins | sample LaCruzMarch2015__3_FD_192411 | JGI IMG/M metagenome (GOLD analysis project Ga0247842, IMG submission 192411) | Freshwater microbial communities from meromictic Lake La Cruz, Castile-La Mancha, Spain - LaCruzMarch2015_19m | ecosystem: Environmental > Aquatic > Freshwater > Lake | place: Spain...
GTTCCAGCCGGTGTTCGGAGCGACGCTCATCGTCGGCGTGCTTGTCGCATCGTTCGTTATCGGTGCCCTCTCGGGGGCGTGGCCCGCGTGGCGGGCGTCTCGGCTCAATCCGGTGGAGGCTCTGGCTGCGGAGTGACGGGCTCCGCGGCTGACGGCGCAGGGCGGCACAGAGTGACACGCCTCGCAACCATCGTCGGACACGGCGAGGCGCAGGCTCAGGCGGCTTGACGGCGGGGGGCCGCGGAGTAGCTGAAGCTCGGGAAGACTCTTCCCTCTGGAGGCCCCGTGACCGAGGACGTCGACGGCTGGTTTGACCGCCTGCGTACGCGGGAATCGCGATCGAGAAGGCGCCAGCCCACAACCTGGCGTACAAGATCGCTCACGGGTTCCCGCGAGACCCGAACGGATACCTCGTCGAGATCCAGCGCTTCGACGACTCGATGTGGAGGGGTCCTTCGTCCTAGCCGCTTCAATCGGCCATCCTTGACCTTGACATGGGCGGCAATCGAGCTATCCTCGTCGGTGTCGGCGATCCGTCGTCGATGAAGGGGGCGTACTCCATGGGTTGTGGATGTGGATGCGGTAAGAAGACTCCTGCAGCACCGGTAAAGAAGCCAAGCAAGCCTTCGGACAAGAAGTAGCATCTAGGAGATGCGCGGGGGGCGGTCACGTCCCCCGCGCTGTTTTCCGGAGCGCGGGCCACGCCCGCCGGCGCGCCCTCAGACAGCATGCGAACGATCCTCCTTCTCCTCGTCTCCAATATGTTCATGACCGTCGCGTGGTACGGCCATCTGCGCTTCAAGACTTCGCCGCTCTGGATCGCCATCCTCGTCAGTTGGGGCATCGCGTTCTTCGAGTACTGCTTTCAAGTTCCGGCGAACCGCTTCGGCTACGGGCAATTCTCGGCGGCCCAATTGAAGACGATCCAGGAGGTCATCTCGCTCGTGGTGTTCGCCGGGTTCTCCGTTACGTACCTGAAGGAGCCCCTTCGCTGGAATTACCTGGTCGGGTTCTCTTTTCTCATCGCGGCCGCGTTCTTCCTGTTCAAGAAGTGGTAGAGGTAAGGTGGGTGGAGGATGACGAGGCACGCTGTGCCCAAGGGAGGACTCGTGACCCAGGCGAGGCTGTCGACGGGCGAGTGCCCGGTCGAGCTGCTTCAGGAGCTCCTTCGCTTCGACACGACGAACCCTCCGGGCAATGAACGCCCGTGCATCGACTTCCTCGACGGGCTGTTGAGGGAAGCGGGGCTCGTCACGGAGCGAGCCGAGAAGACTCCCGGTCGGCCGAATCTGATTGCGCGCCTACCCGGGCGCGGCCGAGCGCCGGCCCTTCTCTTCTACGGCCACGTGGATGTCGTTTCCGCCGCAGGTCAGGCGTGGAGCGTGCCGCCGTTCGCCGGCGCGATCGCCGACGGCTACGTGTGGGGGCGCGGCGCGCTCGACATGAAGGGCGGCGTGGCGATGATGGTGAGCGCCTTCTTGCGCGCGGCAAACGGCGGCGTCGCCCCTGCCGGCGATCTCGTTCTTGCCCTGGTTGTGGATGAGGAGTCGGACGGAGAGTGCGGCGCCCGTTTTCTGGTCGACGAGCATCCGGATCTCTTTCGTGGCGTCCGATACGCGATCGGCGAGTTCGGCGGGTTTCCGTTGAGGATCCTTGGCCGCACGTTCTACATGATCCAGGTGGCGGAGAAGCTGCCCGTCGCCGTCGACGTGGTCATCCGCGGGCCGGCCGGTCACGGCGCACGCCCGCTGCGGGGCGGCGCCATGGCGAAGCTCGGCCGGATGCTCGCACGTCTCGAGACGCACCGACTCCCCGTGCACATCACTCCGGTGACGCGGCAGATGATCGAGACGATGGCCGCCCGCCTGCCGCTCGCAGGGCGCGTCGTCGTGCGTCGTCTTCTCCACCCCGCGTTCACCGATCGCGTGCTGGGCGCGCTCGGCGACGCCGGACGCACCTTCGAGCCGCTGTTCCGAAACACCGTGAACGCAACGATCGTTCGCGGCGGGGAGCGTCTGAACGTGATCCCGAGTGAAATCCACATCGCTCTCGACGCGCGTCTCTTGCCGGGGTACACGACGGACGACCTCCTCGATGAGCTGCGCCCCATCCTGCGCGCCGACGGCGAGGCTCACGTCAACCCGGGTGGAGAGCGCCCCTCCGAGCCTGATCTCGCCCTTGTCGGCCTGCTCGGGCGTCTTCTCCAGAAGCGGGTGCCCGATGCCGTGCCGGTTCCGTACCTCCTTCCGGCCAGCAGCGACGGACGGCACTTCGCCAGGCTCGGAATCCAGACGTACGGCTACACGCCGATGAATCTACCTCCGGACGTCTCGTTCTTCTCGACGATCCACGCCGCGGACGAGCGCATTCCGCTCGACGCCGTGGAGTTCGGCGCCTCCGTCTTGTACGACGTGATCCGATCCTACGAGGCGTAGGATCCTGCGTGGCGCTGTCCACGCCCGCGGGTTGGTTCCACAGCTTTCATCTCTCTCCGCCATCTTCTATACTGCGCTGGTCATCGTTCCAGACGACAGGATCGCGAAGGGAGAGCGCCGTGAAGAACCGTTCCTGGAAGCTCGTTGGTGCCATCGTGCTGCTCGGCTCGCTCGTCGCGCTGTTGGCGTTGACCGTGCACCTCATGCGCTCGACGAACGACGCGAGCCGCGAGCTCGACGACCTGCGCGCTGAGGTCGCCCGCCAGCGAACCGAGACCACAACTCGGCAATCCGAACTTGTGGCCCCGATCACCGCGCGAGTCAACGATTTGTCCGGCAAGGTGAAGGATCAGGCCGATGCGCTCGCCGACATCGACGCGCTCGGCGCTCGGGTGTCGAAGCTTGAGATGGGGGCACAGCCCACGGCGCAGACCACGACGCAGCCTGTAGCGCCGCTTCCCACGCAACCTGAGCCCCAACCGGCCGTCGAGCCTACTACGGCTGAGCCGCAGCCACAGACTCCGGCCCAACCGGTTGCCCAACCCGTGGAGCCGGCGACAGCGCCTCCGCCTCAGACGACGCCCGCGGCAGAGCCCGCACCGCAACCTGTGCCGACGGGACCCGCTGCGGAGTCTCATCCTTCGTCCACTGAACCAAGTGTGTCCGCCGCAACGACGAGCGATCGGATCGATGAGGGCCGGTTCCTCGTGCTCCAGCAGGGGATCCCGGTCGGCATCGAGACGTTCGAGCTGCAACGTTCTGGCGATGGGTACACGCTTGCGTCGAGCATCCAGCGCAGCGAAGGCCCTCTCGGGACCGAGCTGTCGCAAACGCTGACCTTGGACGCGAGTCTTCAACCCACGGGGTATCGGCTGACGGGAACCGTGAACGGCGCCGCGCAGGATGTCACCGCGGACCTAGGGGAAGGTCGCGTCGTGCTCGTCGCCGCAGGCGCCCGAGTCATCGAAGAGAGCGTTCAGTCAGCGCCGACCGTCGTAGCATTCGACGACGCGTCGCCCTCGTCCTACGTCTTGATGCATCGGGCGCTCGGAGCCGCGATCGGGGACGTCGTCGTCGAGCGGACGATCCTCCGCGCGACGCAGCGAGACCTCACTCCCGTACGAATCGGACCCTCGATCCCCGTCAGTGTGTCCGTTCCCGGCCAGAAGGACCTAGGATACGAGCACCGGGTTCAGTTTGGAGCGGAGGTCGATGCTGCGTACTACTACGTGCAGAACGACATCGTGATCGCTGTCGCCGTGCCGTCCCAGGCGCTCTTTGCGTACCGCCAGGACCTCTTTCCAAAGGGTTTGTTGCTCGCGAAGCGCACGTTGTTTGAGATGGCCGCGCCGGTGGGCGTCAGGGAGATCGAGACGACGTTCGGCAATCCCGGAGCCACCCTCAAGGGGACGTTCACCGCCCCCTCGTCCGCGGCCGAGAAGATGCCCGCCGTCCTCCTGCTTCCGGATCTCGGGCCGTTCGACCGCAACGGCGACGCCGTCGGGCTCGAGACGAGGATCCTCCGCGACCTGGCACGCCGGCTTGGACAACAGGGAGTCGCCAGTTTCCGCTTCGACCCGCGTGGCGCCGGCGCAAGCGGCGGGGACTACGCGCGCCTCACGCTGGCCGAGCTGGAGACCGACGCGCTGGTAGCGCTGATCTGGCTCCACTCCAACACGATGATCGACACCACGAAGGTGTACGTCGTCGGATACGGTTATGGCGGTTTGCTGGCCCAGCGGTTGGGGACGCGAAGCAGCTACGCGACCGGCACGATTTCGATCGCGACGCCCGCTCGCTCCCTTGCCGAAAGCCGGGTCGACCAGGTTCGCGGGCGTGCCGAGGCAGACGGGCTCTCCTCCGCGGATGTGCAAATCCTCGTCGAACGCGAGCAGTCGTTCCTGCGGTTTGCCCGATCGACGCGGGGGACGTGGGCCGATGTCGGCCTGGAGGCCGCACGAGAGGCGCTGCCGTGGATGAACGAGGTGGAGTACGCGAGGAGGAGTCAGTTCTTCCCGTTGCCGCTGTTGCGCGATGTCCTGGACGTGGATCCCGTCGACGCGGTGCGTGCGGTGCAGAAAGAGATGCTATTCGTTCAAGGGGACGCGGACTTCGTCGTGCCGGCGGCGGACGCCGATCTCTTCGTTCAGGCCGCACGGGCGGCCGGAAACCAGGAAGCCACATCGGCCGTCGTGAAGGGCGTCAATCACTGGCTGCGAGCCCATCCGGAGTCGGCGGCTTCTCTCAACGGGCACCTGGATGCGGAGATGGACTGGAGCGTGGTGGCGGCGGTTCTCGGCTGGGTCACTCCCGCGCCGATTCCGCCGACCGGAGGCCCCACGGGACCGAGCCCGGCCTCGTAGCTCGGGGCTGTACGAACGTCTCGGATTCCGCGTGGAGAGGACTTGCCCGACGCGGGACTCATTGTCCTGCGCAAGCCGACTCGAACCGTCTGGGGCACGCTGACGAGGGCGGCGCAGGCGACGCCCATACACGGTTCCAAGCCCGCGCTGTCGAACCCTGCCTAGCGGACCACTCTCCCGCCCGGTATGCTGGCTCCGCCCATGGAGCAGACCCAAAGCGCAGAGACCCGCCCCCTTGATGGCACAACATTGCCGGACATCGTTTGCTGTCCCAGCGGCCTCGAGCTTGCCGGGAAGTCGTTCCTTGGAGACCTCGATGGGGTCAAGCGGTGGCATCAGGAGAGAATCGCGGAGGGCCTGCGTGGCCTGGTCGCCTACGCCGATGGCCGGCCGCGCGGGTTCGTCGAGTTCATGCCCGCCGAGACGGCGCCGTTCCCGATCGAGGCACCGGGTGCCTGCGTCCTCCTATGTTTCCACTGGGCGGGCACCGATCCGGAGGATCCGAGCCACCTCGAACAAGAGACTCGACTCATCGAGGCGGCCGTCACCGAGGCGCGAGAGACGTTCTCCGGAATGGCGACGTTGGGCTGGAATCATCCGACCCACTATCCCATCGCGCTCCTGACACGTCTTGGTTTTCACGAGATCGTCCGCCAGGAACCGATCGCGCTCCTCTGGCTGCCATTCCGCGCCGATGCGGCCCCGCCGCGCCTGGCGCCCGCAACCTTTGCCCCACGCGATCTACGCAGTGCGGGTCTCCTTGCCATCGACTCCGCATGGAGCGCGCGGTGCCCGTACAGCGTCAGTTTCGCCGAGCGGTTGAGGCTCGCGATCGAGAATCAGCCCAACCGAGACCGTATCTCGTTCGAGCAGCACGCGATCGACACGCGCGAGGACGCGTTCCGGCTCGCGGCGTCGCCGTGGGACTGGGGATGGACGTACTTGAACGGTGAGCTGATCAACCCGTTCGCACTGCCCGGCGACTCCCTCGCGGCCGAGATCGCACGGCACGTGCCGCCCCCAAACCAGACGACTCCGTGACATAGCGGCACGGCAAAGCAGCAGCCGGAGGGCAAGCTGGGGTCCCTGGTGGTGGGCGCGGAGCGAGTCTACGCGCGCGGGGCTTCGCCTCATCCTCTCCCTGTGCTTCTCTTCCGAGCGGCCCCAAGCGCCGGCCGCCGGCCCCTACGGCTCGTCGGGGTTGACGCGCGTTCCTCCAGGATGGACCTGGAGAGCGCAGGTAGAATCCGATGCCGGCTCGATGATCGCGTGTTGCCAGCTGTAGCGGCCGAGGAAGACGACGGCGAGGAGTCCGGCCAGGATGTTGCTCGCCGACATGCCCCACCACGCGCCGGTCGCTCCAAGGCCGAAGGGGAAGGCGAAGAGGAACGAGAGGGGCACTCGCAGCCCCCACAATCGCACCAGCTCAAGCATCGCCGAGGGCCAGTTGCGCCCCGCCGCTCGGTACACGGCCGTGGCGGCGAAGAACGTTCCGAAGAACGGGAGCGACACGGCAAACGCGAGGACGAACTGCGCGCCCACCTCGATGACATCCGCGTTTCCTGGGGCGAACAGCGCCACGAGGGGGTGTCGGATGAGGATCAGGATGACGCCTTCGATCGAGAGGATCACGATGAGCGAGGCCAGCCCCTTTCGCAGGAGTTCCCTCGCCCGTTCGAGGAGTCCGGCGCCGAGCGCCTGGCCGATCATCGCCGTGAGCCCAGACTGCAGCCCTTCCGAGAGGATGAGGAAGATCCCCAGGAGACGATCCCCCACGCCGTACCCGGCAAGCGCCGTCTCCGCGTTTGGCAGGCGGCCGATCACGCCGGTCATGACGACGAAACCGAGCGCCGTCCCGGACTGGCCGAGGCCGGCCGGAGTCCCGACGCGCAACGCGCGCAGGATCCAACTCTTCCGAGGTCGAAGCTCGGCCCATCGCAGGTGGAGTACGCCGCGGCTGCGTGCGAACAGGACGAGGAAGACGATTGTCGCCACGGCTTGAGCGGCCACGGTCGCGTATCCGGCGCCGAGGATGCCCATGCGGCCAAACGGACCCCACCCGAGAACGAGGAAAGGATCGACCACCATGTTCAACGCGGTGCACGCTCCGTTCACGAGGAGCGGCGTGACTCCGTCGCCGGTGGCGATGTATGCCTGCGAGAAGAGGCCGGGCAGCACCATCGTCGGCAGGCCGAGGAAGATGACCCGAAGATAGATCCCGGCCGCGTCCGCAACCGCACCATGGCCAACGAGAATTGTAAGAACCCACGGCGTGAGCGCGAAGCCGAGCAGGCCGAAGACCACGCTGCCGACCGCGGAGAGGAACACGAGTTGGTTGAGGGCAAGATTCGCTTCCCGCGGCCGCCCCGCTCCCGTGTACTGGGCGACGAACGCGCTGGCCGCCGCGCCGCCGAAGCCGCCGATGAACGAGATGAGTAGCCAAACGAAAGGCCAAGAAACCTGGATCCCGGCCATGGCCGCTCCGGCGTCGTCGACCGGAAGCCGGCCGACCCAGAACGCGTCAGCCAGGTTGTAGAACGTGAAGATGAGGGAACCGAGCGCCGCCGGCGCCCCGATGCGAGCCATCGTGCGCAGGGCGGGTCCGGTCAGGATGTCCTCTCGGGTCGGCGTCTTGAAGTGCATCCGGGGAGAATACCGGGCGGAGCGGCTCATTTCACCGACGGGCTGTGTCGAACGACTATCGCAAGGCGCCGCCCAGAACGCGGCGAAGGTCGCCCGTCACTCGATCGAGGGACCCCCGATTGGGCGTCCGTTCTCGGCCCAGGGCATGAAGTGTCCGCGCGGCGTCCTCCATTCCGCGCAGCGCGACGTAGGCGTGCAGGGCGCTTTCTCCACTGGAGGGAAACCCGCGGACCGACTGGTATCCGTCAAGCAACGCTTCACGAAGCGCCGGCGTCGCTTCGCGGCCGTCGAGCGCGCTCCAAAGGAGAGAGAGATCGTCGAGGTACGTGCCGATGCGGCAGGCGTTGAACCCGAGGATGCCGACTGGGTCGCGGCCCATGCGCATCTTTCGCAGCCGTAGGTCGCCGTGGATGACCCCGACGGCCTCCGGGCCGGCTCCGTACGCTGCCGTGGCCTCGCTGACGAAGGCCGCCGCGTTGCACAACAGCGCCTGGTCCGCCGGCGAGGCAAGCGCCGGACGGACACCTTCGGCAGCCGCAAGCATCCGGTCCGCGGGATCCACGCATCCGAGCGCAAGCTCGTCCGGCCAGCGGAACGTCTCGGCGTGCCGGTGCAATGCCGCGGCAAGTTGCCCCATGGCCGCCACCTCGTCCGTGGTCAGCTCGGCTTCGCGGCGCTCGCCGTCAATCCAACGCAGCACCATGCACGCTCGTGTGCTAGGCACGCCTTCCATCGACACGGACCGGAAGAGGTCGCCGGTCAGACTCAAGACCGGCTCGGGAATCGACAGGCTGGTGTCGCGGCCGAGGGCGGCGAGCCAGAGGAGCTCACGCCGCAACGGAGCGTGATCGCGTCCGGGAGCGCAGAGGCGTAGTGCGAACGACGCCCCGCCGGCGCGCAACCGAAACACAACGCTTGTCCCTTGGGCGACGTGGGCGAGGTCGCCGGCAAGGCCGTAGGCGGCGAGGGCTTTCTCGGCAAGGCGCGCGTAGCGCTCTGTCTTCTCGCTGTCCGTAAGCTCGTCGAACCGTCGCATGAGGAGAGTTTCGCGCCGCGGTCGCCAGAGAGCAATCGAAGCCGGGGCCTTGCGAGATGGCTGGGAGCTAGTTCCGCGCAGCCCCAGCCTCATCCGGCTGCGCCAGCGGCTTGCGGTACGTGATGAGGGTCCTCGTCGCTCGATACCCGAGACTCTCATATAGCTGGAGCGCACCCGTCGCGTTCTGCGTGTCGACGCCGTGCGCCGCCTCGGTCATGCCCATCTGCTTCCACGCGAGGAGGCTCCGAGTGATCAGAGCTTTGGCGAGTCCTCGGCCGCGCCAGGGACGGCGCACAAAGATGCTTTGAGCGAACGCGCGCTTCCTGCCGAACTCGCGGTTCTCCGCTTCGTCCACATGGGCGAGGACCGCGCCCGCGACCCGGTCGCCGTCCCAGCCGACCTGCCAGAGATGGGTTTGGAACGACGGCGACTCGCGCCACTCCGCGAGGCCCTCGTCCTTCCACTCCCCGTGTCCCCAGTGATCGCGGAACGCCTCTTCCCCAGCGCGCCAGATGGCAAGGATCTCGGATTCCTGAACCGGACGAACCTCGAGACCGTCAGGGAGTGAGCACGCGGGGATGGGCTCCGCGAGCGAGCGGACCATGAGTCGTCCCCAGCGGGCGGGCGCATAGCCTTCCGACTCAAGGAGACGGAGCCAGTCGGTTTCGTACTCGTCCCCTGCTGCCTGGAGGGTCTTCGGCAGGTCCGAAGGATGGCCGGCGGCCACCTCGCGCATCCGAGCCTCGAGCCAGCGGAGCATGGCGAGGCGAATCCCGCATCCCCGCCAGCGCGGGTCGAGCTTGGCGAAGAGCCAGTAGTTGCGGGTTCCGCTCCACTCGTCGCCCCACCAGCCGCGCCCGTAGCCGATAACGACGCCGTCGACTTCGGCGAACAGAACGTCTCGATCGGGATCGGAGTTGACGAGGTGCCGGTACGTTCGTGCGATGTCGTCGACGGTCGTCGTTCCCTCCGACCGGTCCGCCGTCTTCTCCGCTTCGCTCACGGCCGCCATGGCAGGGTAATCCGCCGGACCGGCGAACCGTCGAAACGACAAACCGGACACCCTGGGGGCGTTCGGAACTGCGATTCTCACTCCATCTCTGCGCGAGTCGTGCATGCCATGCTCCTGATAGAAGCCATGTCCCGCCAAAACGGAACAACAGCCAACGTGCCCGCCCGCGTGGGGAGAATGCTACCCGGGAGAAACGCCTGAATCCATCGGCGTCCGCGCCGCGGCGGAGGATCTCACTCGGAGGAACCGACGACGCTGAATCCTTGAGGGAAGTAGTCGCTGCGGTAGACGAGGAGCGGCCGGCCGGCGGTCCCAGCGACGAGGGCGAGGAACTCCCTTCCCTTGGCGTAGAGCACGCTGTCGCCGAGGGGACTCCGAATTCTGTAGGCGTCAAACTCGATCAGCAGATCACCCGCCCGCGCCGTCGCTGTTCCTGCGCGCTCCACGATGACCGTGGGAAGCTCTCTGCCTCCGGTCGCGGCGCCCGGCGGGCCGCCGAATAGCAGAACATCGAATGACGCTGCGCCCTCTTGTTGGCGCTCCGCAAACAGGAGCGGCACGAGGGCGTAGGTGCTGAACGTGCCGAGGATGATCGTCCGCTCCGGCGCGATAGAAAGGCTCGTCTCGTCTCGGTTGCGCCGCACGGCGAAACGGTCGCCGTCGAGCGCGCCGGCGACGTCTTGGCCTTGTCCGAAGGGCGCATCCATGTGCAACGTGTAGAGCATTGGCTCGAGGTCGGCTCCCCCCTCCCAGCGCTGCTGGAACGGTACGTCCATCGTGGCGAGGAGGATCTTGAACCAGAACCGGCCCGAGGACTTGAGCACCGCCCCGTCAACGGAAACGCTGAGCTCGTAGGTTTCTTCGCCGAACGAACGCCCGTCGGCGGTCAGGGCGAGCGCGCCCGTCGATTGCCACGTCGCCCGGGCGGACGGAGTGGCCGATTCCTCCGGCGCGGGCTGGACCGCGGGAGCCTCAACCCAGTCGGACGGAATCACTTTCACCGCGACCTCAGTCGCGTCGCTGGGCGGAGCGGGCGCCGTGAAGTGGAGGACGAGGACGAAGGCGAGGAGCAGCAGCCCGAGAGAAGCGAGCGTCCCGAGCGCAATCCACGTCCACCGTTTCCGCCGCCTCGTCCAACTCACGGACTCCTCCTCCGAACCTACTCACCCACGCTAGATTGACCGAGTGGAGGCGTCGTGAGCAAGGCGTCGAGGCGCGGTGTTCGTTGTCTCTCCACGTCCGCGCCCCTAGAATCCGACGGAGTTTGTGATCGGAGGTCGAGATGAAGCGTTCGCTCGTTCTTGCGCTCGCATGGCGCGCGGCGCTGCCAGCCGCGCTCGCCGGGGCCTCGCCTGCATCCTGCTTCGTCGTCCGCGCCGAGGCGGTGGGACTATGGACCAACCCGTAGAAGGGCGCCGCGCGCCGCGGGTCATTGACGTCGCCACATGGAGTCGCCGCGAGGCGTTCGAGCTCTTCCGGAGTCTCTCGTTCCCGTACATGGGCGTGACCGCCGACCTCGACGTGACGCGACTGCGAGAGACGCATCGCGCTCGCGGGTTCTCGTTTACGGTCGGTCTCGTTCATGCGCTCTGCACAGCGGCGAACGACGTCCCGGCGTTCCGGCAGCGCATCCGCGGGAACGATGTCGTCGAGCACGAGGTCGTCGACCCGTCGATCACCATACTCGGAGAGGGAGACGCCTTCCGCTTCGCCACGCTGCGGTACGATCCCGATGTCCACCGCTTCGCTGCAGACGCCGACGCGCGCATCGAACGAGCGCGACGCTCGAGCTCGCTGTGGTCGGAGCCGGATCGCGACGATCTCTTCTTCATGACGACCTTGCCGTGGGTGTCGTTCACCGCCCTCGTGCACCCGGTTCCCCTCGATCCCCCGGACTCCGTCCCGCGCATCGCGTGGGGACGCTTCCGCGAGCAGGGTCGCCGCGTCCTCCTTCCGCTCAACGTCCAGGCGCATCATGCGCTGGTCGATGGAATCGACGTCGGTCGCTTCTTCACGCGGGCGGAGGAAATCGTCGCAGGCTCCGGCTCATTCGCCTAGCGGCCTGCTGCTCGCAGCCTGCTGGCTGCTAGCGGACGACGGTCGCGGTCAGATCAAGATCGGAAGATCCGGTGATCCGCGCGCGAACGAAGGCTCCGGCCTTGTGCCGGCCGCGAACGAGAGTCACCGGATCGACATCGGGTGCTTGAGTTGCTGTGCGGCCGATCGAGATCCCCGGTGTCTCATCCGCACCGTCAATGAGGACGTCCGCCAATTCGCCAAGGCGGGACCTGTTCTTCTCCATCACGACCGCGTGTTGCGCCGCGAGCAACTGCTCCAGCCGATCGGCAGCGAGGTCGGGCGGCAGGCGGCCGGGCAGCTCGGCGGCTGCGGTGCCGGGCTCCGGCGAGTAGGCGAACGCGCCGAGGTGGTCGAAGCGGATCTCCTCGACGCCGCGGAGGAGCTGGCCGAACTCCGCGTCCGTCTCACCGGGGAAGCCGACGATGAACGTCGTCCGCAGCGCGAGGCCGGGCACTTGGCCGCGCAACGTGCCGAGCAGTCGGTCGATCGCCGCGCGGTCGACGCGACGCCCCATGGCGGCGAGGATGCGGTCCGACAGGTGCTGGAGCGGCAGGTCGACGTAGGGTACGAGCTTCTCGAGCCGCGTGTACGCGCGCACAAGATCGTCGCCGAGGTGAGCCGGGTGAGCGTACAAGAGACGGATCCAGCGCACGCCGTCGATCTCGTCCAGGCGTTCGAGGAGGCCGACGATGCCGGGCTCCCCTTGGCGATCCACCCCGTAGGCCGTCGTGTCCTGGCCGATGAGGTTCAGCTCCTGTACGCCGAGCTCGGCGAGCGAACGCGCCTCGGCGACGACATCGTCCGCCGGGCGGCTACGGAAGTGCCCGCGAATCAAGGGGATCGTGCAGTAACTGCAACGGTTGTCGCACCCGTCGGCGACGCGTAGGTAAGCCGTGTGTGGGGGCGTAAGCAGGAGGCGGGTGTCGCCGGTGTCTTCGTCGGCGAGACCGCTCGCGCGAACGATGTCCTCGTGGGCATCGATCCCGAAGAAGCCGTCCACATCCGGCAGACGATCGCGAAGCGCGTCCCCGTCGCGGACGACGAGGCACCCCAGGACGAAGAGCTTGAGCTCCGGGCGCTCGACCTTGAGCGCCGCGTACTCGTCGATCACCGACATCGATTCGCGGCGCGCTGGGTCAATGAATCCGCACGTGTTGACGAGGATGATGTCGGCCTCTTCGGCCTCCGCGCCGACGAGGGCACCAGCCGTCGCTAGGCGAGCAAGGAGACGCTCGGAGTCCACGAGGTTCTTCGCGCACCCGAGGCTGGCAAGGTGAACGCGGACCGGCTTCGTCCTCTCCCGTCGCGCGGCGGCCATGGCCTCATCTTACCCCACTTGGGAGCAAGCGCCGTTGGGGAAATGGGCCGCTCCTCGTCGCTTCGCGATCGACATCTCGTCGCGAGGTGGTGCGAGGCGGGACGCCTTGCGGTAGACTATTCCAATATGGAATACGTGGCGTCGCGCAGGTTCCCAGCCGAATTCGTGCTCCTCGGGCTTCTCGTGGACGGTCCAGCTCACGGCTACGACCTGCAGCAGAGATTGCACGCCGGACTCGGACCGGTGTGGCGGATTGCGTGGAGTCAGCTGTACAACGTTCTCCACGGCCTTGAGGAGCAGGGACGGATCCGATCGTCGATGGGAGAGCCGTCGAACGGGCCGCCGCGCCACACCTACACGATCACGCCCCAAGGAAGAAGAGCCTTCTTCGAGTGGGCGGCCACTCCGGTCGCGCGGCTTCGCGACGTGCGCGTCGTGTTCCTCGCCAAGCTCTACTTCCTCCGCCGGCATCGGGCGGATGAGCTCGATCTTCTGATCGGGCGACAAGCCGATGTCCTCGGGCGGGCGATCGATGCGCTGGACGCGGCCGGCGGCGACCCGTGGGTGACGTCGATCGCCACCTCGTTTCGCCGCCGCCAAATGCAGAGCGCGCTCGAGTGGCTCGACGAAATACGACAGGGTCTGAGATGCGAGAGGGAGGAATCGAGATGAAGAAGGGTTTGCGAGTCGTAGTCGTCATCGCGTTGATGGTCGGACTGGCCGCGGCTGCATGTGCGAGCGACGCCGTGACGATCGTCGACTCCGCCGGGCGCGCGGTCGTCGTGCCGCAGCCCGTGGAACGCATCGCGAGCGCGTACGGGATCGGCACCTACTACGTCTACGCTCTCGGCGCTGGGGATCGGCTCGTCGCGGCGTGGTACGTCGGGGTGAAGACCTTTGGACAGGCGCCGGCTTCTCTGCGCGCCATGGAGCCGCGCCTCGACGAGCTCTTCTCCGTCGGGGACCCGAACGTCGAGGAGCTGGCGGCACGCGGAGTGGATATCGTGCTCGCCGACGCCGCGAAGCACGCGGCGTTCGCGGCGCAGATGCAGGGGATCGGAGTCCCGACTCTGCTCCTGGCGCCGGAGACAACCCAAGGCGTGGTCGATACCACGCTCGCCCTTGGCGCGGCATTGGGCGAGGAGGCAGCCGGGCGAGCAGCGCAGTTTGTGTCGGACTTCTGGCGCGTCTTCGCTGCGTCCGAAGCGGCGACTCGGGGCGTTCCGAGCGGCGAGCGCCCGCGCGTCCTCTTCGTCGGCTCGAGCTCTCTCCAGGTTGCGAGTGGCGCCATGTACCAAACGCAATTGATCGAGGCGGCGGGCGGCGTCTCGGTCTCCGAGGACCTCGTCGGCGGGTGGAACACGGTCAACCTGGAACAGATCCTGGTCTGGAATCCAGACGTCGTCGTCATTGCGCCGTACGGCAACGTGACCGTGGCCGACCTCATGACGAGCGCCGATTGGCAGTCGGTGCGTGCCGTGCAGACAGGGCGTGTCGTTCGCATGCCGCGGATTTTCGCGCCGATGGATACCCCGCTGCCGGAGTCGCTGCTCGGCGTCATGTGGCTCTCCTCGGTCCTCTACCCCGAACACGAGACGTTCGACGTGCGCACGGAAGCCGCCGCGTTCTACGGGGCGTACTACGGCTACGCGCTCAGCCAGGCCGAGGCGGACTCGTTCCTCATTCCATGAGCAGTCCAAGGCGGCGACTTCTCTGGCTTCTGTACGCGCTTCCCGTCGCCCTCTTCCTCGTTGCGCTCCTCGTCGGGAGGTACGGCGGCGGCGTTGGCGATGCCCTCCGCGCGCTGTTCTCCGCGGACCCGAACGATGTCCTTCGTTCGCTCATCCTCCGCGTGCGCTTGCCGCGTGCGCTTGCTGCACTTCTCGTCGGCGCCAACCTTGCCGCAGCCGGCGCCGTGCTCCAGGGGCTCTTCCGCAACCCGCTCGTCGATGCACGCATCCTCGGCGTCAGCTCCGGAGCTGCGTTCGGGGCATCCCTGGCCATCTTGCTCTCCGGGAGCGCGCTTGCCGTCCAGACGGGAGCCTTTGTCTTTGCGCTCCTTGCGATTGCCGTCGTGCTTGCGGTCGGCTGGCGGCTCGGCGCGACGCCGCTCGTCCTGCTGCTCGTCGGCATTGCCGTGAGCGCGTTGTTCGATGCCCTGCTCGGCCTCGTCAAGTACGTGGCCGACCCGCTGAGCAAGCTTCCGGCGATCACCTATTGGCTCCTCGGCGGTTTGGGCGGAGCGAGATGGTCGAACCTTGTTCCGCTGGCACTCCTTTCGGCTGTCGGCCTGGGGTTTCTCTTCCTCGTCCGCTGGCGACTCAACGTTCTCACCCTCAGCGATGACGAGGCCACGTCGCTGGGCGTGCGGGTGCGCCCGCTGCGCGCCGCCATGGTCGTGGCCGCCTCGATCCTTGTCGCCGCGTCGGTGTCGCAGGCTGGGATGATCGGCTGGATCGGCCTCGTCGTGCCGCACGTCGCCCGTGCTTGGGTCGGGTCCGATCATGCCCGTCTCCTCCCCGCCTCCGCCGCCCTCGGCGGCGCCGTCCTACTGGTACTCGACACGGTGGCTCGAACCGCACTGCCGAGCGAGATCCCACTCGGCATCCTCACCGGTCTCCTCGGCGTCCCCGCGTTTCTTTTGCTCCTTGTCGGCTACCTTCGCGCAAGGGGGGCGACGCGATGAGACTCGAAGCCGATCGCGTCTCGTTCGCCTACGGCCGCGGCAGCCCTTGTCTTCACCGCGTGTCGTTCGCGATTGAGGCGCGGGAGATCGCGTTCGTCCTCGGCGCCAACGGTTCGGGGAAGACGACGCTCCTCGGCTGTCTCGCTGGAACGAGGAGGCCGACGAACGGCACGGTCGTCCTCGACGGCCGACCGCTCCACGCGCTGTCGCCTCGCGAGCGCGCGAAGAGGATCGGCGTGGTCCCTCAGCTTCACGACCCCGCTTTTCCGTTCAGCGTCGAGGAAACTGTCGCCCAAGGACGCGCGCCCTACGTCGGGCTCTTCTCGCAACCGAGTCGCGAAGACCGGCTTGCCGTAGAGCAAGCGCTTGACGCCGTCGGGCTGGCCGCCCTGCGCCGACGATCGACGATGCGCCTTAGCGGCGGCGAGCGCCAACTCGTCTGGATCGCTCGCGGTCTCGCCCAAGGAGCGAACTGCCTCCTTCTCGACGAGCCGACCGCGCACCTCGACCCGCAGCACGAGCATGCGCTGTTCGCCGTCGTGCGGCGGTTGGCGACCGACGGAGCGGCATTCGTCGTCGCGTCGCACCATCCAGGAAGCGCGCTCCTCTACGCCACCCACGTCATGTTCCTCAAGGGGGGCGCCGTCCTCCGTTCGGGTCCTCCCGAGAAGACGATCACGGCCAACGCGTTGCGCGAGGCGTACGGGATGGAGTTCGTCGTCGTCACCGGCCAGGAAGGGGAGCGAGCTGTCGTGCCCCGTATCAGCAGCGCGGACCCGCGCTGATTCTCTCTCTCAGGACAACACCGCCACGAGGAGAGGCAGCGTGGCGAAACTGCCCAAAGTCGAGAAGATGAGCGTTGCTGCGACGAGATCGGGACGAGCGGCGAACTGCCGCGCGAACACCACGCCATTTACGGCCGTCGGCATGCTGGCCTGCAGGATGAGCACGGTGCGAGTGAGCCCATCAAGATGCAGAAGAGCGGAGAGTCCGAAGGCAACGAGCGGAGGAATGAAGAGCTTGGCGAACACGAGGGGGGCTGCTTCCGACGCGCCTCGAAACGATGCCACGGCAGCAAGTTCCACGCCAAGGAGGAGGATGAGGAGCGGGATCCACGTCTGTCCTAAGAGCTGGAGCGTCGCATCCACCGGCGTGGGCAGAGCGGGGACGAGCGCGCGCAGCCCAAGGGCGAGCACGGTGGCGTAGAGGTAGGGAATCGCCGCCGCGCGACGAAGCGCGCTGCGAAGGCCGTGTGTCGAGTCCCAGCCGGCGTAGGTTCCCCCGAGGACGACGTGCGCAATGACGTGGATGGACACGAAGACGGTCCCGATCGCCAGACCCTCCGGCCCAAAGGCTGATGCGACGATGGGGAGGCCATAGTTGGCGCAGTTCTTCGAGGCAAGGGCGAGCGCCGCGGCGCGCGTCTTATCCCGATCCCAGCGCGCTAGACGTCCCGCGACAATCGCCAGGACGAGGAGCGCTGCATACGCCACAACGACGAACACTGCGACTCGCCAGAGATCGCGTGCAACGAACTTGGCCAGGAAGAGCGTCCGGAACACCAACGCCGGCCCCGCGACCCAATAGGCAAAGACATGCAGCGCGCGGAAGTCGAGGCGAGTCAGACGCGCAAGAACTGCCCCCAGGGCGGCGATGAGGAACACAGGAACGACGGCCGCAATGAGCACTGACAGCACACGCCCTCCCTACGATCCTTGACAGGTTCACACGGATGGTAGGGGCCTGCGGAGGGCTCGTCAACGACACGGCGGACGGTGCCTCAGCTACGCGGTCGTCTCTTCGGAGGTCGGCGGGTCGATGCGCGACCGTTGCCATCCCCCCTTCCAGGCGAGATACCCGAGCGCAACCAACCCGGAGAGGACGTTCGAGGCCGACATGCCAATCCAGACGCCGTCTGAACCCATGCCAAGCACGAACGCGAAGACGTAGGAAAGCGGAATGCGGAAGACCCATAGCCGAAGAATCCCCAGGATGGCGGACGGAACGTTGTGTCCCGACCCGCGGTAGATCGCCTGCGCGGCAAAGAAGGCGCTCAGGAAGGGCATGCTTGCGGCGAAGAGCTCGATGAACCTTATTCCCTCGCGCAGCGAGTCCGCCGCACCGGCAGCGTCTCCGTGGATGAAGATCCGCAGGAGCGGCTCGCGAGCGAAGTACACGAAAGCGGCCTCCACCACGACGATGAGGAACAGCGCCTGCATCCCCTTCCGCGCCACCTCGCGCGTGCGATCCAATAGTCCGGCGCCCAGAGCCTGCCCGATCATCGTCGTGAGGCCGACCCCGAGCCCGTCGGTGGCAATGAAGAGGAGTCCGAAGACGCGATCGGCGACGCCGTAGCCGGACAGGGCAGCCACCGCGTTGCCCAGCTTCCCGATGCCCACCATCATGACCACGAAGCCCAAGGCTACGCTGGACTGACCCAAGGCAGCCGGCAGGCCGATTCGGAAGGTCCTCCCGATCCACGCTCGCTGAATCTTGAGCGCGGCCCGATCCAAGTGGAGCACTCCTCGCTTGCGCCAGAAGATCGCAAGGAAGATGACCGTGGACACGGCCTGCGCAATCACCGTGGCGATCGCGGCGCCCGAAATCCCAAGCTGCGGGAATCCCCACAGGCCGAGGACGAGGGCCGCGTCGAGGGGAATGTTGAGGAGAACGCCGGCCAGGATGATGAGGAGCGGCGTGAGCGTGTCCCCGGTCGCCGAAAGCGCGTCGGAGAAGAGTCGTGGCAGCATCATTGTCGGGAGGCCGAGGAAAATGATCCGCATGTACAACGAGGCTTGTTCCGTGACGGCCGGCTCGTGGATGAAGAACCGAAGAACCTGAGGCATGAACGCGAAGCCGACGACGCCGAGAACGACGCTGGCCACAACGGAGATCGTGAAGAGTTGGTTCAGAGCGACGTTCGCTGCCTCAGGCCTTCGGGCGCCGATGTTCTGCGAGACGAGGGCCGTGACGACGGCGCCGACGAAGCCGCCAATGAACGAGACGAGAAACCATACAAACGGCCAAGAGATCTGGATCCCCGCCATGACAGCCTGCGGTGCCCCACCGGGCAAGAGCCCGATGAAGATCGCGTCCGTCAGGTTGTACGCCGTGTGCAGGATCGCCGCGAGGACCGCGGGTCCGCCGATGCGAAACATGGTTCGCAGGGCCGGTGCGCCAAGGATCTCCTCTCGCTCGGGGGGCGAGAGCCATCGAGTGTTCATGCCGAACCTTCTCTGTTCTTCTTGAAATGAAATGACGAAGCGACGTTGCCGTCAGAAACAGCGTTCGGTCCATGCTAACGCACCGAGGTCCGCAACGCATGCCGGCGACTAGCCCTCACGACGACAGAGAGCATCGGGAGGGTGCGTCTCGGCAGAGTCTCACGGGGCAGACGGTTCGCGTCAGACGGAGACCGTCTCCTTCCAGGCGGCGACGTGCGAATCGACGGACAGCGTCGATCGGATCTCCTTACGGAGTCCTTCCAGCGACGCCGGTTCTCCATGCACGAGGAACACCTGGCGCGGTTGGGCCTTCGCAAGCCAATCCAGGAGGATCGGCTGGTCGGCGTGGGACGAGAACCCGTTGATCGTCCAGATCCTCGAGCGCACCGCAACGTCCTCTCCGAAGATGCGCACGCTCTTCGCCCCGTCAACGAGAGTCCGGCCCATCGTTCCGATGGCCTGGTAGCCGACGAAGGCCACGCCCGCGTCCGCGTTCCACAGGTTGTGCCGAAGGTGATGGACGATGCGCCCGCCGTTGCACATGCCGCTTCCGGCGATGATGACGTTGCCGCCCGGCTGGGAGTTGATTCGCTTCGATTCGTCGATCGTCTGAACGTAGCGCAAGGGAGCGAACTCGAACGGGTTGGGGCGCCCCGCGAACACCTTGCGCCCCTCCTCGTCGAAGTAGTCGAGGAACCGCTCGAACACGCGCGTCGTCGATGTCGCGAGCGGGCTGTCGAGGTAGACGGTGCAACGCGGCAGCTGCTTCTTTGCCCAGAGGAGGAAGAGTTCGTACAGGACTTCCTGCGTCCGTTCGAGAGCGAACGACGGAATGAGGAGGTTCCCGCCGCCGGGGAGGATCGTCTGCACGGCGTCCCGCAATTCGGCGACCGACTCCTCCATCGAGCGATGCCGGCGGTCACCGTACGTCGACTCCACGAGAACTACGTCGGCGCGGGGCGGCATGCTCGGGTCCTTCACGATCGGCTGGTGGCGATTCCCGAGGTCGCCGCTGAACAGGAGGTTCCCGTTCGCCGTTCGCAGCTCGACGCACGCGGATCCGAGGATGTGTCCGGCATCGTGGAACACGCAACTCGCTGCCCCCTTGAGCGGTGTCGGTTCCCCGTAGCCGTCGACCGGTTGGAATCGCTCGACGCAGCGAAGAACGTCGTCCATGTTGTAGAGGGGCGCCACGTCCGCTTCGCCTCGACGCCGTGCCTTGCGCGATCGGTACGCCGCGTCTTCCACCTGGAGGTGGGCGGAGTCGGCCAGCATCAGCCGCGCGATTTCGGCCGTCGGGCGAGTGCAGAGGATCCTCCCTGCAAATCCGTCTCGCACGAGGCGAGGCAGAAGACCCGCGTGGTCGAGGTGGGCGTGCGACAGGAGGACGACATCGAGGCTCTTCGGGTCAAACGAAAAAGGATCTCGGTTGTGCTGGTCCTGGTCGCGCGCGCCCTGGAAGAACCCGCAGTCGAGAAGAACGCGCAGCCCGTCGACCTCCACGAGATGGCAAGAGCCTGTGACCGTCCCGGCCGCACCGCAGAATGTGATCTTCAATCCGCCCTCCCTGCCCTGTAGAGAGGCATCCTAGATCCTGCCGACGTGTGCCGCAAGCCGATGACTCCCGCCTCGAGCCCCTTCTTGAAGGACGCTCTTCTCTCCTATCGTCTTCGATCACGCGGCGACGCAGTCGAATAGAATCAGCCTAGGTTCGGAGAAAGCGCTAGCTGGATCCAGCCGACAGGCGCGTCTCGACCTCGCGGAGTAACTCGCCCAGGGGACGCTCGTCAAGAGAGGTCATGATGAGATCGGCGTCCGGGAACTCAAGGTGGCGCGTCACGCGGTTCGGGACGGCAATGCAGAATAGGCCGGCGTCCTTCGCCGCGCGGATCCCGTGCGCGGAGTCCTCGAAGGCGATCGCATCCCCTGGAGCGACGCCCAAGCGGCGGAGAGCTTCAATGTAGAGATCCGGAAACGGCTTGGTGTGGTCGACATCTTCGGCGCAAACGACGGCGTCGAATCGATTGCGCAGTGTGAACCGGGCAAGGTGCCCCTCGACCCACGCTCGTTCAGAACTCGAAGCGACGGCGAGCAGCAACCGCAGCCTCCCGGCCTCGTCCAGCAGGTCTCGGACTCCTGGGAGAGGGACTTCGCCCGCCAGGAGCTCGTTCTCTCGCGTCAGACGACGAAGACGAAGCGCTTCCCGATCGACCGATCTTCCCAAATGGCGCTCCATGAGGGCGTAGGGTGCGGGTGGGTCCGCGGAGGCGCCGAGGAAGCTGGCCCACTCAACGGGCGAGATGGCGAGGCCTACTTCGCCGCAGATCTCCCCCCACGCGGCACGAAGCGGGGTCTCGGTGTCGAGGATCAGGCCATCGAAGTCAAGGACCAGAGCGCGAATCAACCCAACCCTCCCCCTCTGGCAAGACTCCCAGGATCGGCCTCGCGCCGCGAGAGCGAACCTGCATCTTCTCGACCTCCGTCGGCGCCCGGTACTCCTGAGAAGGCGCTCGTTGGAAAGACAGAGCGGAACCCGGACGCAGATCCGGATTCCGCTCTTCCCATCACTTTCCTATACGAGCAGCTCCACCGAGCCGCCCAGCTTCGCCCTTCGCGTTGGGCACAACTCCCGTCGGGAGCCGCGCCGAGCGATCCACTCTCGTTCGAACGGCGGCGAACCCAGCGTACTACGGGGCTACGGGAGCCGGGGTCACGGGGGCCGGGGTCACGGGGGCCGGAGTCACGGGAGCTGGGGTCACGGGGGCCGGAGTCACGGGAGCTGGGGTCACGGGGGCCGGGGTCACCGGAGCCGGAGTCGTCGGCGTCGTGGCCGGGGTCGTCGCAGGCTTGACTGCCGGAGTCGTCGCGGGCGTGGTCGCCGGCGTCGTGGCCGGGGTCGTCGCGGGCTTGACTGCCGGAGTTGTCGCGGGCGTGGTCGCCGGCGTCGTGGCCGGAGTCGTCGCGGGCTTGACTGCCGGAGTCGTCGCGGGTGTGGTTGCCGGCGTCGTGGCAGGCTTCGTCGTGGTCGTGGCGGGCTTCGTCGTGGTCGTGGCAGGCTTCTTCTCGCCACAGCCGGCGAGTCCGAGGATGAGCCCAACGCTGAGCAGCACGCAGATGGCAGTAACAATCAAAACTGAACGCTTCATGGCTTTCTCGTCTCCTTGCCTCGACTCTGTTCCACCCGTGAGGGCGAGGCTCCCCCACAGGGCTTCGGCCCACGGTTCGTGAGTCGGACCGCACAGTAGACTACTGTTCGCGCGAGCGGTGTCAAGTCCTGGCGACCGCCCACGCACGCGGACAAGTGTACATGACTTTGCCACAAAGAGGGAAACCCGTCTCCCTCTACGTCTGCGCCCCAATGGAGGGTGATGCTGTGACTCCCGGAGAGACGGGCCGAAAGCGGGCGGTCGACGAAGCTCGTGCAGTAGAATGGTTGAGCCGAGGGAGGTGGACGTCGTGAGGAGGCTCCATAAGTCGTTCTTCGCTCTGCTGACGCTGATGGCTCTCGTCGCGGTCCCCGTCGCTGCCCAATGGATCACCTGTGAAGGACCGAGCGGCACCTACCGCGTTCTGGAAAGCGTCGCGTGCTCCGAGGCCTTGACACCTCAGAATGCGGCCCGTGGGTTTCTCGAGTCGAAGCTTGAGACGAACGCCTCCCTGACGGCGAGTGGCCTCGCGACCGTCCTTGAGGAGGAAGCCACCAAGGCGTGCGTCCAACGCCCAGAGAAGGACACGCTCGGGACCCTCTACGGTGTCGGACGATGGGGATGCGAGAACGGATACTCCTACCGGAATCTCTGCCAGGGCTACTACCTAGAGAAGGAAGTCCAGGCCGACCACGGCTACGCCGTGGTGTACCACGTCGTCGTCTCCTCTTCCGGCTGGAATGTCCTTGCGTTCGACAACGCCTCCTCGACGGTCACACGAACGTCCGCCGGCGACGTCCGCCTCTCCGTCATCTTGTCGCTGCGAAACAACTCGGCGTCTACGATTCTGGCGCCGGCGGGCTACGAGGCCGGCCTCCAAAGACGCGGACAGGCGAGCGCCATTCTCATGGAGATCCTCGACTACTGCCGCGCGTACAAGGAGGCGTACTGCGAGGAATTGCGCTCGCTCGCCGCGCTCTTGTCTCGTCCAGGGACGGCGCCCGCGGGGGGTGCGACACCCGTCAGCCTATCGATTGTCGCAACGGCAAACAAGCACCTTTCGAGCACGGTGCCGCTCGATCTTTCGAGCGACGCGGTGTCGCTCGTGGCGGTGACGGGCGTCGTCACGGACGATCGGGGGCAGCCGGTCGCGGACGCGGAGGTCCGCATCGCAGGGTTGGCCGCGACGGCGCGCACGTCGCCGGATGGCGCCTACCGCGTGTCGTCGTTCGGAACGGGAACCCCTCTCGTGTCGCGACGAGTGAATGTCACCCTGGAGCGCGCAACAGTTGACGTCGCTCTGAAGACGGCGAGCGACACTGGCCCGATCCTTGGGATCGCAACAGACGGCGTCTCGCGCCTCACCTTCAGCGTATCGAGCCACGGCATTCGGCCTGAGAGCGTGACCGTAACGCCTCCGACGCTTGGCGCCTTCGAGCGAGCGTCGTCTGTCGCTGCCCCGCTCACCCTGGACAAGGACGGCAACGGAACGCTCGTCTATCTTCCGCCGAGCGTCCTTCCCAGCGAGGCGCTGACGACGAGCCTGGAGATCGAAACCGGGTCGGCCGCTCGAACCGTGCCCGCAGCTCCGGTGTCGATCAGTGTGCGCTACATAGACCTCGATGGCGCGACGCAGACGACGACCGTGTCATTCAAGGTCTGCCGCCCCCCCGTGCTTCTCGTGCAGTCGTACCTCGGCGGACCTGCGTCGTGGTCGGCGTTTTCCGAGGTTGCGAGAATCAGGCGCCTGGACTGTCAGATCGTTGGGGAAGGGGTGACGTGGGGACTCGGGAACGGGTCTCTTGAAGAGTGGGCCAAGGAGCTGGCTCGCAGCCTCTTCGAAACGAGGGCGACGTACGCGGCGAGTGGAATCAAGATCGCCGCCGTGGACGTTGTCGCGCACAGCGTCGGCGGGCTCGTCGCGCGGAGTCTCCTCGAGGGAGCGGACTCTCGCCAGGACGTGCGCAGGCTGATCTTGGTAGGGACACCCAACCACGGCATCGCGTGGCTCGACCAGGAAGTCGGCGCCGCCGCCTCCCGCTGGTTGGCGGCACACCCGACGGCCGCAGCCGAACTGCATGAAGGGTCCGCATTTCTCCGTCAGCTGAGTTCCCCGGGCGCCGCGGGTCGGAGGACAGAGTACATCAACGTCGTGGGCCGAAGGGCGCCCTCTCTCTCCGCGTCGCGTCAGGGCTCCTCGACGGTCCAGGACGACGGCATTGTCAGCGCGGCGTCGTCCCACCTGGACGGAGTGCCCGAGGTTCGACTCGACGGAGTCGTCCATGCCCCCGGCTTGCCCCTCGAAGGAGTGGGTCTCACCGAGTCCTCCGCCGTCTGGGCGAAACTGGTCGATCTCCTCGTGGGCGAAGCTCCGCAGGCCGAGCCGGACGCGCTGCGAATCGAGCTGCGTCGGGGAGGACTGGTCAGCACCAGCACGAGCATCGATCCTCAGCCAACGCAGTGGACGCCGGTATCCAAGTTCCCTGCCGCGCTCAAGGATGGCGTGGCCATCCGCACGATGGACAAGGGGCACGCGACGATTGCCGTCGTTCAAGCGGGAGGTACCTGGGGACTCATCAGTCTCGACGCGAAGACGGAGGTCATCCTCCGCGCTAGTTCGCCAAGCCTCATCCGCATCGAAGTGGTGTCAGGAAGAGCGCGCTTCCGCGCGGACGCAGCCGACGCGGGGGACTTCGAAGTGGTGCTTGACGCCTCCCCGCGCGGCGCGCTGTGGTACGCCACCCAGCCTGACGTACGCACTCTCGGAGTCCAAGGGGACTACGTCGTGGCCCGAGAGGAGACGAGTTCTGTTCTCGCGCTGGACGGCACCATCATCGCGGAGTATTCGAAAGGTATCGGCTTCTCGCCAGCACGCCTCGTGGAGGCGGGAACGGGCATCCGCGTCCGCGCCAATGGAGTCATCGAAGATGAAGCTGTTCCAGCCCGCGGATGGTGGACGTCCGGCGTGTGGCGTGATTCACTCCCCTTCTTCCACTTCCCCATCTGGGTGATGGCGTTGATGCTGGCGGGCCTCGGCGGCGCGGCGGTCTATCACTTCCGCGAGAAACGCGGCCTTGCGGAACGCACTCGACAGAAGCCCGTGCCATAGTCTGGCCAATCGTCAGCATTCAGAACAAGACGAGAGCCGAGCGCTGGCGGTAGTCGTTCGGGGTTGCCTCAGCCAGCGGTGTGAAGCCAAGATCCTAATCGGACCAACAGCGGGGCCGCTTTCCAGGTGAGTTCTGGATCGGCGTCGGGCTGACCGGGCTCGACATGGCCTATTGCGGGAGAAACTGGCGGAAAGCGGCCCTCTCCAAAACCAGCAGTGCTGCAGTTCTTCGTGCGCCAATCCGCTCTATCAAGAGGATGTTTGCTCGACAGGGCTTCGTGCCCTGGCGCCGGCAGAGTGTCCAGGGGCACCGGGCCGTACCCGCTACAAGGTTGGCGGCGAGGTGCGTTTCCCCGTCACGGACTCGATCAAGAGCGCCCACACGCGCGTGGCGGACAGTTCCTTGGCAACGAAGGTCCACATCGTGCTCGCTCCTGTCTGCTGACGCATCAGACAACGAAGCGCATGGGCCTTCTCTTCGGAATCCACGACCTCGGACACCCTGCCGTAGCCGATCACGCTCTCGTAGTCGAGCCCCCATGCGCAGGCCGTGTCGGCCGGACGCAGAGATGCGGAGCCTTCGACCTCAAAGCACACTCGCGGGTTCCGCGCGATGAACTCGAGCTTCCGCCCAACCCCAGCCGTGTGCAGGTAGAGGGCGCCCTTCTCTTGGTCATATCCATACGACAGAGGGACGACGTACGGCTCGTTGTCCATAGCCAAGGCGATTCGAAGAATCCTTTCTCGCAGCAGGATCGCGTCGATTTCATCTCGGCTCGTGATCTCTCTTTCCGATCGTCGCATGGTTCGATTGTACGGCGACACAAGCTGAAGGCTAATTCGTGCCTGTAGAATGTCCAGCGAGGCACGCAAGCCGAAGAACTTCCGGCACACTGGCGTGTAAATGCAAGGTTGAAGGGCTGCTATGCATTGTGATGGAAGGATCGAGAAGGAGGTAGCCATGCGCACGTCGTTTCGTCGTTTGTTGGCCCTCGTTGTCCTGGCATTCGCGGCAATCGCCGCGGCTGGGAGCAGCGTCGTGGGCAGCACAATTTCCGTACCGGCCGATTACAGCACGCTCAAGGAAGCGCTCCAGGAGGCAGGTTCGGGGGACGTGATCGAGATCTCGCAATCTACGCTCCGGGAATCGATCAG
>Ga0247842_10002615_pt1 | contig 26193 bp, 23 predicted proteins | sample LaCruzMarch2015__3_FD_192411 | JGI IMG/M metagenome (GOLD analysis project Ga0247842, IMG submission 192411) | Freshwater microbial communities from meromictic Lake La Cruz, Castile-La Mancha, Spain - LaCruzMarch2015_19m | ecosystem: Environmental > Aquatic > Freshwater > Lake | place: Spain...
TTCTGAAGATCATGGGAAACGGCATGAAGATCATGATTCCCACAAAAAGCGCGAAGTCTGTGGGCCTTCGCGAAGTCATCTCTGAAAAAGAGATTTCTAAAGTATATGATATCCTTAAGAATAAAGAAGTTACGATCGACAAGCAGACGTGGAATAAGCGTTATCGGGAATATCTCGAAAAGATCAAGACCGGGTCTGTTTATGAGATAGCCAGGGTACTCCGGGATCTGCTGATCTTGAAGAATGACAAGAACCTGTCCTTTGGAGAGCGCAAAATGATGGATACGGCAAAGAACCTGCTGGTCAAGGAAATTTCCGTGGCAACGAAGTCCGACGAAACCAAAATTGAAGAGGATCTGAGAACGATCTTCACGATTCAATAAAACGATAAAAAGAAACTAAAAAGGAAAGGAGGTGAAAAAATGATTATTAGATTGATTCTTATTGCTGCCTGTTCTATCAGCGGTTTTTTCATTGCCTACCTATCTTATCCCCCCAGCCAGTGGTGGGCGTGGCCCGTGGGATTCATTGTCGGGTTATCGATCGCCTTCTTCGTCATCAAGGTAGAACAGGATATTAGAAAGGTTTCCCTGAGGATTATCCTTGGGGGAGTTGTGGGCATGATAGTTGGTCTTATCATAGCTTTTCTTCTTGCCTATGGTCTAAATTTTGTAAGTAATATCAAACAAAATCAGGAAGTCGTTCCTTGGATATACGCCCTCCTGACGGGAAGCATGGGATACCTCGGATTGGTTCTCGGATCGAAAAAAATAGAGGAATTTAATATATTCGGTTTTGGACAAGCCAAAGAGCCTGACGAAGCCAGAGTTCTCGACACCAGTGTCATTATCGACGGCCGGATTGCCGACGTCTGTGATACGGGTTTTATCGAAGGGACGCTCATGGTTCCCAGATTTGTCCTTGACGAGTTGCAGTACATCGCCGATTCCTCTGATTCTCTGAAACGTTCCCGGGGCAGGCGCGGGCTCGATATCTTGAACCGGATGCAGAAAATGGCGGGGATCACTGTCGAAGTAGGAGAACAGGACTTTCCCAAGATCAAGGGAGTGGACGCGAAACTCGTGGCGTTAGCCAGAAAAACCAATGCCAAGATCCTCACCAATGACTTTAACCTTAACAAGGTAGCAGAATTACAGGGCATAAAGATCCTCAATGTAAACGAACTTGCCAATGCTCTGAAGCCGGTGGTCCTGCCCGGTGAGACCATGACGGTCAAGATTATCAAAGAAGGTAAGGAGCCTGGACAAGGGGTGGCCTATCTGGATGATGGCACGATGATCATCGTTGACCACGCGCAGAAATATCAGGGTTCCGTGGTGGATGTGCTGGTTACCAGTGTTCTTCAGACTACGGCCGGCCGGATGATCTTTTCCGAGATGAAAGCCCTGGCTGTCGACAAGAAACCCTTTGCCTTGTCATCCAAATCCTAAATACTTTCCAGAGCCTGGATGAGAAAAAGCATCCGGGCTCTTTTTTTGTTACCATGACAACGGCGAAGATGAAGATTACGGCCATAATCCCCGCCGGCGGATCCGGCAGACGCATGCAGAGCAGCGAGGCAAAGCAGTATCTCCTCCTTCAGGGAATCCCTTTACTTGTCCACACCCTTCGTACCTTTCAGGGCACCTCGATTATTGAAGATATTGTCCTCGTAGTTCCAGCAGCCGATGTGGTCAGGATTCAATCTGATATTGTCGATGCCTTTGCCGTGACCAAGATCCGTCGAGTCGTTGCCGGCGGCAAGGAAAGACAGGATTCCGTCCGGAATGGACTCGCCGCACTGTCGGCAGACTGTGAGATCGTCCTTATTCACGACGCGGCCCGGCCTTTTGTATCACCCGCCTTGATCGAAAAAGCGGTGAACGGAGCGGTGCGGGAAGGGGCTATAGCCGTCGGCGTCCGGGCAAGGGACACGGTCAAGCATTGTGACGGGGAAGGAAGGGTGATCGACACCCTTGATCGGGAACAGATCTGGATGGCCCAGACGCCCCAGGCATTCCGGCGGGCGACGATCGTGGCTGCCCATCAGAAAGCGCAGGAAGACAGCTTTTACGGCACCGATGACGCCGCGCTGGTGGAAAGGATGGGGATACCCGTGAGAATGATCGAAGGGTTTTCTGACAACATAAAGATCACCTCGACAGAAGACCTCGCCTGGGCAGAGTATCGGCTGTCGAAGAGGAAATAATGACGGCTTCGTAAAAAGTCCGGATGCTGCGCAACGCAGCATCCGGACTTTTTACGAAGCCGTCGATTAGGAACGAAATAATGGTAAAACAAGCAAGAGTCGGTATTGGATACGACAGTCACAGATGGTCCGGAGATCGACGTCTTGTCCTTGGCGGCGTCAATATCCCTTATCAAAAGGGCCTTTGGGGGCATTCCGACGCCGACGCCCTGATCCATGCCATTTGCGATGCCATTCTTGGGGCGATCGGGGCAGGCGACATAGGCGCCCATTTCCCGGATAACGATCCCGCTTTTAAGGACATATCGAGCATCCTATTGTTGAATCGGGTGAGGGAGATCGCTGCCGGCAAGGGATACCTGGTTGTTAACATAGACGCCACGATGATTCTGGAAGAACCAAAACTGCGGCTATATGCATCAGAAATGATTAACAACATTGCCGGGGCGCTTGCTCTGGTTCCGGAAATGGTCAGCGTCAAGGCCAAAACCAATGAGGGAATGGGCTTTGTGGGGCGGGGAGAAGGCATCGCCGCCATGGCTATCGCTCTGGTCGAAACCATAGAAGCAATTTGAATGGAATCAGCAATATGACGAATATACCTCCCCGCGTTCGCTTCGCACCCTCACCGACGGGGGAACTGCACGTCGGCAACGCTCGCACAGCCCTGTTTAACTGGCTTTTTGCCAAGCATTATCATGGCAACTTTATCCTGCGCATAGAAGACACGGATCAGATCAGGACGTCCAAGGTCTTCGAGACAAATCTGCTGCAAGATCTGGCCTGGCTTGGCATCGACTGGGATGAAGGACCGGGCAAGGAGGGCTCTTACGGCCCCTATCATCAAAGTGAAAGATCAACAATCTATCGGACCCACCTGGAAAGGCTGATTGCCGCTGAACTTGTCTATCCCTGCTACTGCACGGACGAGGAGTTGGAAGCGGAAAGGCTGAGCCTCGTATCCCGAAAGATGATGCCACGCTATATGGGAAAGTGCCGGAATCTGACTGCAGAGACCCGCAGCAGATTGGCGGCGGAAGGCAGGCCGGCGGCCTATCGTTTCCATGTACCACTGGGGGCGATTACCTTTACTGATCTGATCCGGGGAGAGATGCGCTTCGAGGGCAGCGCCCTGGGTGATTTCATTATCGTCCGCTCCAATGGCATCCCAGCCTACAATTTTGCCGTCGTCATCGATGATCATCTGATGGAAATGACACATGTTATCCGCGGGGAAGACCATCTTTCCAACACCGCCCTCCAATTGCTTCTCTACCGGGCCCTCGGTTTCGATCCTCCCCGGTTTGCTCACCATGCCCTGATCCTGGGGCAGGATCGGGCAAAGCTAAGCAAGCGGCATGGGGCCACCGCCGTCCGGGAATTTCGCGAGAGAGGAATCCTTCCGGAGGTGTTGCTCAATTATCTGGCCCTGCTGGGGGCCTCCTTTGGAGAAGGAAAGGAAGTCTTTACAACCGGGGAGATGATCAACGCATTTTCCCTTGACCGGGCAGGTAAAAGCGGCGCCATCTTTGATGAAGACAAACTGCTCTGGCTAAACAGCCTGTATATCAGAAGGGAATCTCCGACGACGCTTGCCGGATACATGCGACCGTTTATCAGCGCGGCCGGCTATGATCATCTTGCTGAGGCCCGTCTCCATAAGATTATCGAGGCGGTCCGGGACAATCTGACCAATCTGACGGAAATCGGCTATTATCTGCGAATTTTTGACGATAATGCCTATGAACTTTCCGCCGAAGCATTGCAGCTCCTTGCTACCACGGAAGCAAAGAAGGTTATGGTCGGACTCCTCGGCCTCCTCGATGATTCTAAATCGGTTCCCACGGAAGACGACCTGCTTTATGGAAACCTGATACCCCTGATGCCCGAGAAAACAGGCTTGCGGGGAAAGAAACTCTTCATGCCCCTCCGCGCCGCTATCACCGGCCAGACCAAAGGGCCGGAACTGGATCGATGCTTTGCCGTTCTCGGCAAGTTATCCCTGCAACACCGCCTCCACAGAGCCATCGCCGCCACAACCTGAACATATACATTGGCTTGGATTTGTTTGCACAACCGGGTCAGTAATGTTTGACGTGCCTGTAAATAGAGGGGAAAACTACATCATGTCAAGGAAGTTAGTACGATTCTAAATCAAAGATGATATCAAGGAGCCGATGACGATGCCAACGAAGATAGCGCTTTGTTTTAGAATCGGAATCAGATGGTCGTGGCGGGTGGCGTGAGCGAGTTTCTCCGGACTATGGGAGATCCCAGGCTGTCCGGAGCTTCCGATAGGTCCCTTCCGGGAGTTGGATAAGGACGGGATTTGACGAGGGGTCGAGCCAGCGGAGGAGTCTCTCCATGTTTTCCTGTGACATGGCCGTGCATCCCGCCGTCCCTGCATCAGATCCTTTCCAGATGTGAATAAAAATACATGAACCCCTTCCGGGGATGACGGGGTTGGTGTTATGATCGACAACTATGCCCATGCGGTACTGGTCGTCCATACGGCGCATCTCTTCGGCGCTTTTCCAGTCGGGTTTAATCAGGGCTGAATCGACAATCCGGTTATAGTGACGGGACTGGGTGTCATCGACACATCGCAGGGAAGGTGCCGCTTGCGTGTAAGGCAGTTTTATTTCGCCGGCTTCCTTAGCCGGAGCATAACCAAAGGCGCTACTCAACCTGAAAATTCCCGCCGGGGCCCTCCCGTCACCCTCCCGCTTTTCTTTACCGCCGTCTCGCGGGGTATCCATATCCGCCTGATGGAGGCCAACGCCCCAGCCCAGGCCATTACGCCCAACCACGACGGGGATAGACCCTCCCACTGCCTTCCATGTCTCATTTGTGGAAGATCTTTCGTAGCATTGAAGGCTTCCCTGGTGATCTTTCCAATTAGCGGTTTTGACTATCACCGCCTGCCGGAGCGCCGCTGATGATGTCCAAGCGTTGGCGGAAACGGAAAAGGAAATGAGGAAAAATAAGGTAATGAAGATACCCCCATAAAGTTTACAGTAACTGTCTGTCCGGACCATCCCGTTTTCGAATGGCCATCCCCATAATGACTCTGACTCTTTATGAACGATTGATTTTTCCATGTCAAGATGTGATCGGTTGCCTGATGACTGCTGCTCAGGGTTGAGGGTCGACTCCGCCGGCCCATTTGTTATAGCGAATCAGCAACAGTAGCCCGGGAATGGCCAGGGCGGTGCAGATGACGAAAAACCAGACCCAGCCGGCGGCGACGACGAGATATCCCGTAGGGGCCCCGGTGATGTAGCGGCTGACCGCCATGAGACTGCTCAGAAGGGCGTATTGGGTCGCCGTGAAGCGGGTGTTGCAGAGACCCATGAGCAAGGCCATGTAGGCCGCCGTCCCCATGCCGCCGCAGATATTTTCCACGCCGATGACGACGCTAAGGGCCCAGAGCTCACGACCAGTAAACTCCAGGAGGATAAAAGAGATAGTGGAGACTCCCTGGAGGATCCCGAAGACCAGGAGGGAGCGCCGTAGATTCCATTTCGTCATCAGGGCACCGCCGACGATGCCGCCCAAGATAGTGGCGGCCATGCCGAAGCCCTTGAAAATGGTTCCGAGTTCCGTCCGGGAAAAGCCGATGTGCTGGAGGATATAGGGCGTCGTCATCTGGGCGGCGGCGACGTCCCCGATTTTATAGAGAATGACGAAAAGGAGAATCTCCCAGGCCCCCGGCCGCCGGAAGAATTCCACAAATGGAGAAACAACGGCCTCGTGGAGACTTTTTGGCGGCGCTGCCGCCTCCTGCCGGGGGCGTCCCTGAGCGGGGTCGGGGCATAAAAACGTGGCGATGCAGCCGATGCCCATGACCAGTCCCATGATGACATAAACGCTGCGCCAGGAGATGTGATCCGACAGGATCAGGGCCAGGGCGCCGCTGACTAAAAGGGCCAGCCGGTAGCCCATGATCCAGATTCCCGCTCCCGCCCCGCGCTCTTCGGGAGCGAGATATTCCGTCCGGTAGGCATCCAGAACGATGTCCTGGCTGGCGCTGAAAAAGGCAAGGGCCACGGCCCAGAGGGCGACAAGGAGGGGCTGCGAGGAGGGGTTGAAAAAGCCCATCGTGGTGATGATCGCAATCAGGGCCAATTGGGTAATGAGCATCCATCCCCTTCTCCTGCCCAGGAAAGGGGGAACGTAGCGATCCATAAAAGGCGACCAGAGAAACTTGAAGGCGTAGGGAATGCCGACCAGGGAAAAAATGCCGATCGTCTTGATATCGACGCCCTCCGTGACCAGCCAGGCCGAGAGGGTAGAACTTGTCAGGGCCAGGGGCATTCCGGAAGCAAACCCCAGGACAAGCATGAGGAGCATTTTTTTGGTGAGGTAGATTTTAAAAATGGCAAGAGCCCCCATGTTGCGTCAAATGGTTAAAAGGCAGAAACTCTATGATTTGCCGCAGCCTTCACGAGGGCCAAAAAAGGCTGGCGATGAGGCGCTTCATCCTGCATCCGTTCAGGGTGCCACTGAAGCCCCAGGACAAACCGGCCGCTTGCGGACCAAGGCGAACCGGGGGCGGGTTCGATCGCCTCGATGATCCCGTCGGCGCTCCAGGCCGACGCGATGAGGTACTTCCCGATCCGGTCGGGATGGATGGCCTGGTGATGAAAAGAGTTGGTCGCCAGCATGGAGCCCGGCGGCGTGCCCGTGGCTTGGGCGGCCAGGCTGTGAAGAGTAAACAGGATGGGATGCCGGAAAAACGAGGCTTCTTCCCCCCTATCAGTTTTTGCTTCTTTTCCATTCACCCTTATGGGCACATTACTCTCCCCGGCCATGCTCCCGACTTTCTCGCTCTGTCCTCCGCCCCGCCTCTTCCCCGCCTCAGCTATCGGCCCTTGATTCTCCCGGTCTTGCCGACTGTGGGGCAGGGTCAGAAGGCCCGCCGGCGCAGACCATTCCGTGCCAATATCCTGAATCAGGGCGCCCCCCCGGGCAATGGAAAGGAGTTGACAACCTCCGCATATGCCCAGCACCGGAAGATCCGTTTCTTCCAGAATGAATTTGGCCAGGGCCACATCGAAATGATCTCGCCGGGGGGGGACCAGTTCTTCTTCCGGTTGCGGATGTCCGCCGTAATGCTCCGGCTGGTAGTCGGCCCCGCCGATGAAAAGGAAGCCGCTAAGAAAAGGCAGTATCTTCCGGAGCTTTCCGTGGTCCTCATAAGGAGGGATGCAGAGGGGGATGCCGCCGGCGCCCTCTATGGCATCAATATAGGCCAGGGGCGCCAGTGCCTCGCCGGGAACATCACCCGCCGGCGGCCGGATAGACATGTTCAATCCGATGAAAGGGTGCATTCCAGAATTTATCCCAAATAGGGGCGCTGTCCCCAATTAAATCCATCCACGGCATGAGGGGCGGTGCAGCATTAATTCAATCTCCAGAGCTGGTTGTCGCCACCGTGGCAGTCCCACTGATACACATTTGCCCCCCGGTCCTTGCTGACCCCGGCGACGTCGAGACACTTGCCACTGTTCTTGGCCGTGATCAGATAATACCCGCCGCCCTGGGGGATAACGGACCAGAGCTGGTTTGTACCGCCATGACAGTCATATTGTTGAACATTTGTCCCGTTGCCAGTGCCATATCCTGCAACATCGAGGCACCGGCCACTGTGCTTGGCCGTGATCAGGTAGTATCCGTCCCCCTTGTCCGTAAGGGTCCAGAGTTGGTGGGTGCCGCTGTGACAATCCCACTGCTGCACATTGGCCCCGTTATGGGTGCCGGCGCCGGCAACGTCCAGACATTTGCCACTGTTCTTGGAGATGATATGCATAACCTGACCGGAAAGAGAACCGGGTTTGGCGTCATAGGAACCGGAACCCGCCCCTTTTCCTTGGAACTCGATCTTTTCAACCGTCTCGGTATCGACAGTCTGTTTTTTGCCGTTCTTGAAGAAAATCAACATATTATCTCCCGCCAAGGCAACCGCCGCAATGAACATAATGGAAAAAATCACCGCCGTCAGAATAGAAACACCTTTTTTCATAATTACTCCTCCTTTCTTGAAATGGGGGGGATCCTCCCCCATTTTTGTCCGTTAATAATGAAGGGGTTATCTGTATTTACAACTATTGATATGTTTGCCGATACAGGGCGTCAAACCCGTCTTTACCTGAGGCCAGAAGCAAGGTCAAAGGCATGACCGACCGGGCTGCTGCCAGCATCTTTTCGGTTAATTCGCGAATGTCCCACTGGGCGTGACGGTCTGCCCGGAGCCGGGCCATGTGGTAGAGTTCCCGTGCATTTACCTTCATGGCGACGCGACGCCGGTGGGCATTGGTCAGGATATAAGGGGCCGCCGCAAAGGACGCGTTTCTCATTTGTCCGTAGATTTCATTCGTCCTGGTTATGATATCCATGAACGACTCCTCCATGCCGATTTCCCTGATTGCCGGCGGCACGGTAACCCCGAGGGCGGGGTCATAGTCCTGGACGGTGAGAGTGGCCATACGGTGCCGTTTCAACTGGGCGAAACAACTGGCGCTTACCGTCAGCTCAAAGAAGAGGTCCACATGCTCGAATTCCCGCAAGACGGGATCATAGGCCCGGATATGGCGGAGGGAGGCCCGCATCATATCCTGCCGTTGCTTATAATCCATCTGTCCGGCCATGACAAAACACTCTGCCAGGGAACGATCTGAGGAGGAATGGATCAGTCCCGCCAGCACCCGCAGGTCGGCGTCGGGGGTGGCATGTACCAGGGCAACGGTGGGAAGATCACCCGATGGCGGCGGCAACGGTTGCGAAGGCATCAACGCGGAAACCATCGCTCGAAGTTCCTTGCGCGTCAGTCGGTCATAGTCGGTCGCTTCTGTATAACGAACCAGGGAAGGGGCCACGGATTTAGTGCTCTTGAAGAGAGCGGCGCTGAAATCCCTGGCTTCGGCAAGGGGGTGGGCGGCCAGACGCCGGAGCATCAGTTCCAGGTTCCGGGCGTTGAGGGTCATGCCTAACTGTGTTTCTGTTGCCAGGGCAATAGCGTAGCGGGCGTCTTCTTTGGCCCATCCCTCCAGCAGGGAGCGATTGGCCGGATCAACGGCCAAATCCGGGTGCTTCGCAAAGACATGGGGTCGCAGCCGCTCGTAGCAGGCATGGTAGCATTCATTCTGGCGCCGGATTATTTCCGCGAACGGGGCTTCGAGACCGGCATTTTTGATTTCGGCAGGGATCACGAAGTCATCCTTGAAAAGAACGTAACGCTGGGATTTCTCCGTATATGAGCAGAGGCGGAACTTTTCGATATCCTCGACGAGGAGGCGGGAGACGCCCAGGACATCGATGTTGAATACCGCATGTTCCGCAATGGAGCTGTGCCCCATCTCGAAGACGATATTCCGGTTGGACTGCCTGGCCTTGTCCACCTCTCCCCGCGCCGCCGCCCGCAGCTCATGGACCGCCTTGGGAGACCTGCTGATCCGGGCATAAGCGGCGGCGATTGTCTCCGGCGTCAGTTCTTCGAGATCTTCACAAAGATCCTCCAGATCCATGATGGTTTCATAATCGATATTGTAACCGGCAAGGATAACTTTCATAGCCTTATCTCTCTTATGGGATTGGAGCTTTTGTATATGAACTCCCTTTTAATATCAAGAAAATTAGTCCATCTGCCGGAGTTTGATCCTCAGCAAGGTTATCTCTTGACAGGAAGAGATAAAAAAAGGATAAAGGTTGGAAATCGTTAAATAACAATAAGGAATCGGAAGATGAATAAAGTGCAAGTCATTAATATGTACGTCAACATCGGGAAGGCTGGGATATGAAGCCCGTCATTGCCATCATCGGCCGGCCCAACGTGGGCAAGTCCACCCTGTTTAACCGCCTGGCCCGGAAAAACAAGGCGATCGTCATCGACGAGCCGGGGGCGACCAGGGACAGGAACTATGCCGATGGCGACTGGCATGGGCGCCCCTTCATTCTCATCGACACCGGCGGTTTTGAGCCCACCGCCGACGGCATCCTCGCCCAGATGCGGGAGCAGACGACTCTGGCTATCGAAGAGGCCGATATCATTCTGTTTCTCCTGGACGGCCGGGACGGCCTGACCCCCTCGGACCGGGAGATTGCCGGAATCCTCAGGGAAGTCAAGAAGCCCATTTATTATATCGTCAATAAGATCGACGGCCCGAGACACGAGGATCTCGGTTACGATTTTTTCGGTCTGGGAGTCGATAAATTTTTTACCCTCTCCGCCCAACACGGCCCCGGCATCGATGATCTGATGAACGACCTGGCTTATCTCCTTCCCGAGGAGGAAGCCGCTCCGGAAGACGAAGATCAGATCCGGATCGCCGTCATCGGCAAGCCCAATGTGGGGAAATCGTCGCTGATCAACAAGATATTGGGTTACGAACGAACAATTGCGAACCCTATCCCCGGGACGACCCGGGATTCCATCGATACGCCTTTTGAACGGGAGGGGAAGAAGTATCTCCTCATCGACACGGCGGGAATTCGCCGGAAGAGCCGCGTGAGCCTTACCCTGGAGAAGTACAGCGTCGTCCAGGCCCTCAAGGCTATCGGCCGTTGCGATATCGCCCTTATCCTTATCGACGCCGTCGAGGGGATGACGGAACAGGACGTCAAGATCGCCGGATTGGCCCATGAAAAGGGGACGGCCTGCATTATCGTCGTCAACAAGTGGGACGCCGTGGCCAAGGATAACGAGACCATCGGCCGCTACGTGATGGACATCAAGGATAAGGCCAAGTTCCTCGATTTTGCTCCGATTGTTTTCATCTCCGCCCTCTCGGGGCAGCGGGTGGTGAAGATCTTCGATCTGATCACAACGGTTTATGACCAATTTACGCGCCGGATCACCACGGGAGACCTCAACCGGGCGGCCCGGGTATTCACGGACAGGAATCCCCCGTCCCGCTCCCAGGGGAAGCCCAACAGCTTTGCCTATGTGACTCAGGTCGCCGTCAAGCCGCCGACGTTTGTCTTTTTCGTCCGCGATCCCAAGGCAGTCCACTTTTCCTATGAGCGCTACTTGATGAATCAGCTTCGGGAGGCCTTTGGCTTTGACTCATCGCCGTTACGGGTCTTCTTCAAGAAAAAGTCAAAGGATAAAGGGGAGACTTGAGATAAAGAGATACCCCACTTGCCTCATATTAAGCCGTCGGTAGCGGCAAGATTCTGTTGAAGATTATTTATGGAATGAAGACACATGAACCATTGAAAAGTATTTTGGTTCGGGGTGCTATGATTTTATTAATGCCCTTCCTGTCCTCCCGTGTACTCATTGATTGACGGATTATGAAAAGTATGCGACATTTTAACTCATAATCGATGCTGGCAATGCCGGAAACCTATTTAGCAAACTGAAACAGGCCCAAAGCCTATAATGTTGCAGGTAAGCGATCTATTATGACTCAACCAGCGGATATTCGTATTTCGCCAAAAAGTTATTCCAAAAGCCCTCAAGAAATCGATCCAGAAGTGTTCAGAAAGCTTCGCAAACTATTTACCGATATTTATTGGCTTGAAGACTTAGAGGCAAATTTCCTTGAGTTGTGGAATGTATGCTCCGATGAGCAACAACAGGACTTGGTTATAGAACTAATCCATCGCTTTTCATATATAACAAGCCGTGAATTGAAGCAGTGCGGCGAGAAGATTGCTGATCAAGTAACCAACAAATGGAAATTAAACCCGTCCCAAACCATTTTGATTGCTTTTGCAGAAGACAATAAACCAGATGGATCACAAGCATTACTTCAGAGCATCAAAGATAAATTTGCCTATCTTGATAAATGGTCTGAGAACAATTTTTTTAATAAACTTGCCGTAGGTGCTTACAAGTTGAAGAGTGGCGACACTGCAGTTTTGATAGATGACTTTATTGGTTCGGGAAAAACAGCCCTTCGTAAAATCAATTGGCTATTCAGCGTACTCCAAAAACGTAACGTCACTGAATGTAAAATATATGTGGTGGCATTAGCTGCAATGGAATCAGCAGAAAGTGTCCTTCAATCAATTCCCATCGATGATTACTTCTCATGTTATTGGTTGCGTAGAGGCATATCTGATGAGTACAATGGGACTGAACTAGTCGCTAAAACTCAATTAATGAGAGATCTAGAGGGAATACTTGGTGATACTTTTCGTGCACACAAATTAAAGACTTACAATTTTGGTTTCAAATGTAGCGAAGCCCTATACAATTTGGAGGCATATAACATTCCGAACAATGTTTTCCCAATCTTTTGGTGGCCTGTTTTAAAAGCCGGTAAAAAAAAGAATCCAATGTTTAGACATTTTTTAGGATAACTTATTATGGATAATGAACGGACGATAATTCTAAGCACGGCAGACAAGACAATTTTGATGCATTTATACAAGACGTATAGGACGCCACAATCTTTATTCCAACTTCACAAAGAGTATGCTTTTTCTCCAGCACAGCTTGGCAGCTTTGTGAGAAAGTTAGGGGAGATTGACATTATCGAACTGCAAGAAGATTCCATCTTATTAACCGAAGTTGGAAAGAATTGGCTCCTTGCTAACCGAAATATAATCTTCTTTAGTCAAATACAATATAGTTGGCGAGAGGTGCCCGAAGAACTGCGGGAGAAAAAGATTAACATTGATTCTTTATACCTACCCAAAGTGCGTAAATTGGGAAAACACTTTTTAGAAGATCTATCCATTTGAATTTTATAACCATATAATGAAGGGTGAGCTTTCGGAGTCTAGCACGATGAGGTGTATTCGCCTCGTAGGATCAGGGGTCATTTATCCACACCGGTCATCCTCCCTTGATTCCGGATGACCGATGCGAGCTCCTAACGGAGTCGCATGAAGATTGCGGTACAGTCGCAATCTTCATGTAATTGAGAGAATAGTAGATCCGAAAGCCGCCCTTTATTATCTCACCATTACGTGAAAAAGAGGATAAATGCAGGATTGGAAAGCTTTTCTTGAGCAAAATGTAAGTAGAATTAGTTACCGAACAGCATACTTGAATTATGTGGAAAGGCTTAGTGATACAAATTCCCCCGTAATCTTCTGCCTCGATCATCTTTCTTCACTTGTTGGGATTAAGCTTAAATATCTTGTTGGCATGATAATACAACCAGAGTCATTTTACCGTGAGTTTTCAATTCCTAAGCGAAACGGTGGACAACGAATCATATCGGCCCCATACCCATCATTATTATCCTGCCAGCAATGGATAAGCACGAATATAACTTCAAAAATACCTGTACACGAATCTGCTCACGGCTTTGTTTCCCATCGCTCAATTGTTACAAATGCAGAACCACATCTCGGATGTAACTGGCTTCTCAAGATTGATATTAAGGACTTCTTTCCTTCAATAAACATTAGGCGCATTGTATGGATTTTTAAACAATGTGGTTATGCGAGAGATGTGAGCTTTTATCTCGCTCGCCTCTGCACATTAGATGGGAAGCTACCCCAAGGTTCCGCCGCCAGTCCGGCATTAAGTAACATTACTTTCAATAAAACAGACAGACGGCTGGCAGCCTTAGCCAATTGCTGGAAGGTTAAGTATACAAGATACGCGGATGACCTAACATTTTCAGGACAATATATTCAATCAAAATTCATAGACATTGTTTATGAAATCTTGCAATCAGAAGGATTTACTCCAAATAAGGATAAGACGCGACTTATCGGGCCAAAGGGTAGAAAGATTGTTACAGGCGTGTCTGTCTCCGGAAATATGTTAAAACTGCCTAAAGAGACAAAAAGGCAGGTACGAAAAGAAGCATATTACCTCTGGCGAATGGGGTTCGAGAATCATACTAATAAAATAGGTTCTTTTGATCCAATATATGCAGAGAGACTCTTGGGAAAACTGGCATTTTGGAAACAAATTGAACCTGGGAATCAATATGTAAATCAATCCTTAGCTCGTGTTCAAACAGTCAGAGCCCAGCTCAATACCTTGAATTAATATAAGTTCACGAGTCAAAAAAGAAATCCGGAAATTGCAGATATCAAATGGAAAACTTTGAACTTATACGCATTTACGGTGTGACATTTGTTGATGAAGTGCGGAAGAAGCGCTTCCTAATACTTCTAAGTGGAGTATCTCCTTAGCTCATGCCGCCCCTATATATTGTGGTTCCGGCGGAATCACAATTAACAATTAGATATCATTAATAAAAAACTGGCGGCTGGGACGACCGGCAATGTAATGCTGACCGGACTATTCGCCGGCCATGAACACGGAGGATTTATTATGAATGTACCCGACGGCAATCCTGAAGCCCGTGTAGCGCTGTTTCAGAAGCGCGAAATCCGCCGCACGATGCACAACAACGAATGGTGGTTTGTCATCACCGACATCATCGCCGTCCTGACAGACGCCGCCGATCCTTCCGATTATTGGAAGAAGATGCGCAAACGAGATCCGGATTTGGGCAAGGCCCTCCAAGGGGGGGGTCAATTTGTCCCCCCCCTTGCCCTGGAGTTTGCGACGTCCGGCGGGCCTCAGAAACTCCAGTGCTGGAACACCGAGGGCATCTTCCGCTTGATCCAGTCCATCCCCAGCCCCAAGGCCGAACCGCTCAAGCGCTGGCTGGCGCGGGTCGGCAAGGAGCGTATCGACGAGATCGAGAACCCCGAGCTGGCCATGGGCCGGATGCAGGAACTCTATGAGAAAAAAGGCTACCCCAAGGAGTGGATTGACAAGCGGCTGCGGGGGATCGCCGTCCGGCAGGACCTGACCGATGAATGGAAGAACCGGGGCGCTCAAACCACTTTGGAATACGCCATCCTGACCAATGAGATCATGCAGGGCGCGTTCGGCCTCAAGGTGGATGAGTACAAGCAGGTGAAAGACCTGGAGAGGGAGAACCTCCGCGATCACATGACCGACATCGAGCTGATCCTGACCATGCTGGGCGAAGCAACTACCACGGAGCTGCACCGGGACCGGGATTCTCAAGGTATGGCGCCACTGAAAAAGGATGCCCAGGCGGGCGGGGCGGTAGCAGGCAGGACGCGCAAGGACATTGAGGCCCAGACCGGTAAGCCGGTCATCTCGGGTGGGAACTTTAAGCAACTGTCCGCCAGGAAACATAAAAAGCTGACGGCGAACAAGGACTGACCATACTCCGTTACGCTCCCCTTTCCCTTGACGCGTGATGGTTTTTTAAGTATGGAGACACGCTGATCTTACAAAAATAGTGGCGATAAAAAGGAGGTTATATGAAAATCAGGTTATCCGGGCGTGTCTTTTTATCTTGGATCATCATTGCCGGACTGGCAGGTCTTTTTGCCGGCCCCGTCGCGGCGGCGGACACAATCAAACTGGGCGTTGCCGGTTCTCATAGCGGCGATCTGGCCTCTTATGGTTTGCCGACCAAACGGGCGGCGGAATTGGTAGCCAAGGAATTCAACGCCAAAGGCGGCGTTCTTGGGAAAAAAGTGGAAATCCTTTCCGAAGACGATGTCTGCAAACCGGAATTGGCCACGAACACAGCTACCAAACTGGTTTCCCGAGGGGCCCATGTCGTCCTGGGGCACATCTGCAGCGGGGCCACCAAAACCGCTCTGGGGATTTATAAAGACGCCGGTATCGTGACCATGTCTTCTTCGGCGACCAATCCCGAGCTTACCCAGAGCGGCAAATACCCGAATTTCTTCCGGACCATTGCCTCCGACGACGCCCAGGCGAAACTGGACGCCAATTTTGCCATGGATGTCCTGAAGGTTAAAAAGATCGCCATTCTTCATGATAAAGGTGATTATGGAAAAGGTCTGGCGGAATTTGCCAGGAGCTTTATCGAGGCCTCCAAAAAGGCCCAAGTTGTCGTCTTTGAGGGGATTACCCCCGGGGCCGTCGATTATTCCGCGGTTGTGAACAAAATCAAGCAGTCAGGCGCGGAAGCAGTGATATACGGGGGCTATCATCCCGAGGCCTCTTCCATTGTGATTCAGATGCGTAAGAAAAAAATGGACACCCTCTTCATCTCCGACGACGGTGTGAAGGACGATACTTTTATCAAGGTGGCGGGTAAGGCTGCCGAAGGGGTTTACGCCTCGGGTCCCAAGGATACCACCAAAAACCCCCTGGCCATTGCCGCCATTGCGGCCAATAAAAGCACCTACAACACTGATCCGGGGGCCTTCTTCCTGAACGGATACGCCGCTGCCCAGGCCCTCCTCAATGCGATTCAAAAGGCGAAATCCACCAAGTATGAAGCTGTTGCCAAGGCGTTGCGCACCTACCCGGTGGACACTCCCCTGGGAAAGATCAAGTTTGACAATAGGGGCGACGCCATCGGCGTGGGTTTTTCCATGTACCAGGTGAAAAACGGCGTCTATGTCGAGGTTCCCGTGGCCAAGCCGGCGACGGCAAAAAAGAAGAAATAAGTGGACTATTTTTTTGAATTGTTTCTTGGTGGATTGACCCGGGGCAGTATCTACGCCCTTATCGCCCTCGGCTATACGATGGTTTACGGGATCATCGAGTTGATCAATTTCGCCCACGGAGAGATTTACATGATCGGGGCCTTCACGGCCCTGATCGTGTCTTCGGTCTTGGCGTTTGCCGGGATGTCGGGTCTGTCGGTCCTCTTTTTAGCGGCGTCGGTGGCGATTATTTATTCCGCCGCCTATGGTTTCACGGTGGAAAAGATCGCCTATAAGCCCCTCCGCCAGGCGCCCCGCCTTTCCCCCCTGATCAGCGCCATCGGCATGTCCATCTTCCTTCAAAATTACGTGATGTTGGCCCAGACCTCGGATTTTCTGCCCTTCCCAAACCTGCTTCCCGAGTTGACCTTTCTGGAAAGGTACGGGCTAAAGATCGGTTCTTCGGAATTTATCATCCTGCTGACGACGGCAGTTTCCATGGTCCTCCTGATGCTGCTGATCAAGTTCACAAAGATGGGAAAGGCCATGCGGGCGACGGCCCAGGACCGCAATATGGCCATGCTCGTCGGCGTCGATGTCAACCGGACCATTTCCTACACCTTTATCATCGGTTCCGTCCTGGCAGCCGTCGGCGGGGTCCTCATTGCCTCCCACATCGGCCGGATCAACTTCTACATCGGCTTCATCGCCGGGATCAAAGCCTTTACCGCCGCGGTTCTCGGCGGGATCGGATCGATTCCCGGGGCTGTTCTGGGGGCCTTCATTCTCGGCTGGACGGAGAGCTTCGCCACGGGCTATGTCTCGAGCGATTACGAAGATGTTTTTGCCTTTGTCCTCCTCGTCTTGATCCTCATCGTTCGTCCCTCCGGTCTGCTGGGCCGCTCCACGGTACAGAAGGTATAGGAGGCTTACCCCATGAACGCCTTCGCCCAGATCCGCCAATCCCTGATCATCGCCCTGTGGTTTATGTTCCTAACCTTTCCTATCCTGGCTGTCCGCGTCAACACCATTGAAAAGGTCGTCGAATGGCGTTGGCCGAACATGATCTATGTAGGGATCGGGAGTTTCTTGATCTCCTTTGTTTGGCGGTATTTCCTGGAAAGAAAGGCTCAGGGGGGAAAGCAAGGGACGCACACGGCTCTGCTGGGGGAGGCGACGGTTCAAGCGATGACAGTGGCAACCCCTTCAGTTCAGGCGACGACGGCGACAGAGGTGACCCCGGCCGGACAAGCCGGCGCCCAGACAGCTAAGGCCCCGGCCACAGCTACGGGGAAACCCTTTATGCAGCGCATCATGGCCGAGCCACGGCTGTACCGTCCCGTCCTGATGGTCCTTTCCCTTTTCGGCCTTGCCTTTCCCTTCCTGCCCTTTGCCTCGACCTACCAGATCAACATTGTCACCAATGCCCTCCTCTATATCATGCTGGGGTTGGGTCTGAATATCGTGGTGGGACTGGCCGGGTTGCTCCATCTGGGTTACGTGGCTTTTTACGCCGTCGGGGCTTACAGTTACGCTCTCCTCTATTACCATTTCGGGATCGGCTTCTGGGTGGCCCTGCCCATCGGCGCCCTTTTCGCGGCCATATTCGGGATTATCCTCGGGTTTCCCGTCCTGCGCCTCCGGGGAGACTATCTGGCTATCGTCACCCTTGGTTTTGCCGAGATCACCCGCCTGGTCCTGGAAAACTGGAATGGATTCTCCTTTGGCCCGAGCGGCATCGCCGGTATCCCCCGTCCGGGCCTCTTCGGTATGGAAATGGATCTCCATCAAGTGACGATCTATATTTATTTTCTCATGATCGCCCTTTGTCTGTTTACGATCTTTGTGGTCAACCGTCTCCAGAACTCCCGCATTGGTCGGGCCTGGGTAGCCCTCCGGGAGGATGAAGTCGCCTGTGAGGCGATGGGAGTCGATCCCACAATGGCCAAACTGACGGCCTTCGCCCTCGGTTCCACCTGGGCGGGGCTGGCCGGAGTGGTCTTTGCCGCCAAGACGACCTTCGTCAACCCGGCGAGTTTTACTTTCCTGGAGTCGGCCATGATCCTCTCCATCGTTGTCCTGGGGGGAATGGGCTCTATCGTGGGGGTAATCATCGGCGCCTTCATTCTCATCCTCCTGCCCGAATATCTGCGGGCCTTCAGTGAATACCGGATGCTCCTGTTCGGTTTGATTATGGTGGTCATGATGATCTTCCGGCCTCAGGGGATCATTGTTGGCATCCGCCAGATTTATGAATTCAAGAAAGCGTCCGCAAAGGAAGGCAACCGGCAATGATGGAACCCCTTCTGGACGTGAAAGAACTGACCATGGATTTTGGCGGCCTTCGTGCCCTCGACAAGGTCAGTCTGCAGGTCCTCCCCGGCGAGATCGTGGCCCTGATCGGTCCCAACGGCGCCGGGAAAACTACCTTTTTCAATTGCATAACCGGTATCTACAAGCCGACGGGGGGAGATGTTTTCGTGACGCCGCCGGGGAAGAAACAGCGGCGGATAAGCGGCATGAAGACCCACCGGGTGACGGCACAGGGCATGGCGAGGACTTTTCAGAACATTCGCCTCTTTCCGGAAATGACCGTATTGGAGAACGTTATGATCGGCCGGCACTGCCGTTCCCGGGTGGGCGTCCTGGGGGCGATCCTTCGTGATGGGACGACACGCCGTGAAGAGAAAGACATTGTCGATACGAGTTATGCCATCCTGGAGAAAATGGGTCTGGCCGAGGAAGTAAATGAACTGGCCAAGAATCTTCCCTACGGGGACCAGCGGCGTCTGGAAATCGCCCGGGCGATGGCCACGGGACCCTTCCTACTCCTCCTCGATGAACCGGCGGCGGGGATGAACCCCCGGGAGACGGACGCCCTTGAGGAACTGATCCGCCGTATCTGCAAGGAAGATAATATCGCTGTCCTCATGATCGAACACGACATGCGCATTGTGATGAGCATCTCCAGTCGCATCTATGTTCTGGACTACGGCCGGATGATCGCGGCGGGAACTTCGGTGGAGATCATGGAGAATCCCGTAGTGATCAAGGCCTATCTGGGCGAGGAAGAGATAGAAGATGACAAATGTTCTTGAACTGATGAATGTCCAGACCTATTACGGCAACATTCAGGCCTTGAAGGACATCAATCTCCAGGTGGGCGAGGGGGAGATCATTACCCTTATCGGCGCCAACGGGGCCGGCAAATCAACGACCCTCATGTCCATCTCCGGCATTGTTCCGCCCCGCTCCGGAGAAATCCGCTTTATGGGCAAGAGCCTTGCGGGCGTGAGTCCCGACAAGATCGTGGCCCTGGGCATATCTCAGGTTCCTGAGGGACGCAGGATATTTCCCTGGCTGACGGTCACGGAGAATCTCGATATGGGGGCCTTTCTGAGAAAAGATAAAGACGGGGTCAAAAAGGACATGGCCCATATCTTCGAACTCTTCCCTATTCTCTCGGAGCGGCGTAATCAGCAGGGGGGAACCCTCAGCGGTGGGGAGCAGCAGATGCTCGCCATCTCCCGAGCCCTTATGGCCCGCCCTCGTCTGCTCCTCCTTGACGAGCCTTCTTTGGGCCTGGCTCCCATTTATGTCCGCCTGATCTTCGACATCATCCGGAGGATCAACCGGGAAAACGGGACGACGATCTTTCTCGTGGAACAGAACGCCAACATGGCCCTGAAGGTGGCCCATCGCGGCTATGTCATGGAAACCGGCCGCATCGTCATGGCCGATACAGCGGAGAGTCTCCGCAACGACGAAGGCGTCAAGCGGGCCTACCTGGGGGTATAAAGGCAGTGTTCCTCCCCCTTCAAGGGGGAGGTTAGGAGGGGGATGGGGTTATATGACGGTGCAAATATGTTAGGATCAAAGGTAATTATCGAATCCCTGCCGATTGGCGGCCCGGATGAGGCCGAAAGAAGGATCTACTCGGACAAGGGCGAGATGGCCCAGATCATCAACCGCGAAGATGATTCCTTCCGGCAGATCGTTTACTGGGACATCGACTCCCCCCGGACCGGCGTTGACCGGGGGCATCACTATCATCAAAAGAAAACGGACCGGTTGTATGTGATCTCCGGCGAGGTTGAGCTCCTCCTTGAAGATCCCCAAACCGGCGAGAGGGCCACGGCGAAACTCAAGACTGGGGATCGCGTCCGTATCGCTCCCGGCGTCGCCCACGCCGTCCGCTCCCTGACCTATGCCCAGGTCCTCGAATACGCCCCCGATCCTTATGATCCAGCCGACACCTATCCTTACAAACTTACTGACAAATAAACGTTGTTGATTATCTTGACAGCACGGGTTCAATCTTTTAGGCTCACCGTACATGAGCGTCAAGCCAACATCAGCAGCCATCAGAGGTAAGCCCTTTCTTGCCCTCGCCTTCTTGAGCATGATCTGGGGTTATAACTGGGTGGTCATGAAGGAAGGGCTCCGCTTCTGCGACCCCTTTGTATTTGCGGCTATCCGGGTATCCCTGGCTGCTGTCTTCCTGTTCGCCATCCTGGTCTGGTCAAAAAGAAGCATCCGACCGCGGCAGGTGAAGTTGACCATCCTCCTGGGATTGCTCTCCACGACCTTTGGGCTGGGCCTTCCCATGTGGGCACTGGTGAGCGGCGGAGCGGGGAAGACGGCCATCCTCCTGTACACCATGCCGTTCTGGGTTATTCTTCTTGCCTGGCCCATATTGGGCGAAAAAATGAGAGGCCTGGAATGGCTGGCCGTAATTCTCGCCTTCACGGGCCTGGCGCTGATGATGGATTTCCATGCCGTCGGGGTAAAACTCTGGTCAAGCATCATTGCCGTGGTCTCGGGCATAGCGTGGGCGGGAAGCGCTATTGTCACCCGGATCATGAGGCGAAGTCGGAAGTTCGACCTCCTCTCGGTCACGACCTGGCAGATGATTTACGGAGCGGGACCGCTGATAATAATTTCCCTCATCCTGCCGGCGCCTCCTATTCAGTGGACCCCCGTATTCGTTGTCGCCATGATCTATAATGTCATTTTTACGAGCGTCATCGCCTTCCTGCTCTGGTTTTACATCCTGGAAAGGGTTCCGGCGGGGATGGCGACGATGGGCACCCTGGCCACACCGGTGATAGCCATTGTCGCCGCGGCCCTCCAGCTTGGCGAAATCCCGTCCTTACGGGAAACCGCCGGAATTATTCTAATTCTTTCGGGGATAGGTTTCTTGAGCGCCATCGCTATCCTGAGAACCCGCCGGTTGGGAAGGATTCAATAAAGTCAGGGCAATCATGAACATCGTATGGGAGGAAGGGCTCCGGGAGATAACGGTCGAGAAGGCCTGCCCCAGTTTTCCCGCCCGGGTGGCGTAGGCGTCCTCGCCGGTCAGGCGGTGCAAGCGGATGAGATTGTAAAAGGCGACGCTGTTCCCGGAGGGTATGGCGCCGTCAAAGCTTTCCTTCGGGCGGATGGGGATATCCCTCTGATCATCGGCGCTCATAAAATAACCCCCCTGCTTTTCATCCCAGAAATGGCAATCCAGGATGTCCTGGAAGGAACGGGCCGTCGCCAGGAATAAAGCATCACCGGAATAGTCGTGACATTCGAGCAATCCCCAGATAAGAAAGGCGTAATCATCGGCAAACGCCCCTGCCGAAGCCTCCCCGTCCCGCCACCGGTGGCGGAGGCGTCCGGTGGAACCCCTCAGATGTTCCTCGATAAAAAGATAGGCCCGGCGGGCAGCCTCGAAATACACCGGTTCTGCAAAAACAGCCGCCCCCCGGGCCAGGGCCGCAATCATGAGGCCATTCCAGTCCGTCAGGATCTTGTCGTCCTTGCCGGGATGAATCCGTCTTTCCCGGACGGTGAAGAGACTTTCCCGAGCCTTTGACAGCTTGTCCTCCAAAGCGTCCTCCGTTATCCCCCGGACCGATGTAAGACTGGCGGCGGCCTCGAGGCGATGGAGGATGTTTTCCCCGGTCCGTCTGCCCGTGGCTTCTTCGATAAAATTCCCTTCCTTCTCCAGACCATAGGCTTCAACAAAAAGTTCGGCTTCATCTTTTCCCAGGATATTTTCAATTTCCTCTTCCGTCCAGAGATAGAACTTTCCTTCTCTTCCCTCGCTGTCTGCATCCTCGGCGCCGTAGAACCCTCCTTCGGGGGCCGTCATGTCTCGCAGGACGTAGGTGAAGATCTCCCGGGCCGTCCGGCCGAAAACCGCCTCCCCGGTAGCCTGAAAAGCCTCGGTATAGGCCAGGCAGAGGAGGGCCTGGTCGTAGAGCATCTTTTCAAAATGGGGGAGGAGCCACTGCCGGTCCGTACTGTAACGGTGAAATCCATAGCCGAGATGATCGCATATCCCGCCGGCGCGCATGAGCCGCAGGGTGTCGGCCGCCATGTGCACGGCCTTGTCCTTACCCCTTGCCTTCCCGTAGCGGAGAAGAAAGACAAGCTGGTGGGGCATGGGAAATTTGGGTGGAGGACCGAAACCTCCCCAGGTATCGTCATATCTGGACATCAACTCTTCGTAAGCCTCGTCGGCAAGGGCCGCCGCCAGCGGTTCGCCGGGCGCCAACCGTTGGTCCTCCCTTTTCAGCAGGCTCAGGATGTGATTGGCGGACTGGATGATTTCGCTCCGCCTGTTTTTCCAGGCCTGCTTTAACTGGGGGATGAGCTCCCGCAGACCTATCCGGCCGAACCTGCTGTCTTTGGGGATATAGGTGGCGGCAAAAAACGGGCTTTTATCCGGGGTCATGAAGATGGTCAGGGGCCAACCGCCGCCACCCGTCATCATCTGGCCGGCGGTCATATAGAATTTATCGATATCGGGCCGCTCCTCCCGGTCCACCTTTATGCAGACAAAGGCTTCGTTCATCAAGGCGGCCACCTCAGGATCTGCAAAGGATTCATGGGCCATGACATGGCACCAGTGGCAGGTGGAATAGCCGCTGGAAAAAAAGACGGGCTTATCTTCCCGGCTGGCCCGGACAAAGGCCTCTTCTCCCCAGGGATACCAGTCCACAGGATTTTCGGCGTGTTGCAGGAGGTAGGGACTTTTTTCGTGGTATAGCCGGTTGGCCATGGCAATTCATCCTATATGTCAACGATCATTTCTTCCAATTCCGCTGAGGGATTTTTCCGGAAATGCAAACGGATTACCCGACGGCCGCTATTGATAAGTGCTTGCCGGTCTCCCATCGCCTGGGCAGCCTTGAGGGCGGCAAAGGTTATGGATGAGGACGGCTGCCCGGGTTCATCGGGGATGGGGGCGTCTTCCCGGTCGTCAGCGGTGATCTGGATGAACAGCCCTGCCCCCCGGTCCCCTTTGTGGAGCTGCCCGGTGGAATGGAGATAACGGGGTCCATAACCGACTGTGGTTGCAAGGCGGTATCTGTCACGGATGCGGAGGCGCAAGTTTGCCAGGGCCAGATCCATCTCCTCCGTGGGTTCAACATAGGCTTGGAGGGCAATGTAATCTCCTGCCTTTGCCTGAGCAAGAAAGTCTTTTATGGACGTAACATCTCCATAAATATCCATGGCTTCTGAAAACCAGGCAGGCGTCTCTTCGGGGAGCTTCCCCTTGTCCCGGTAAGCGGCGACCATTTGCCGGGCCAGCATCTTGGCGGCCTCAACATCGGGCTGGTCAAAGGGGTTGATCCCCAACCGCTCCCCGGCGACGGCGGTCGCCATTTCCCAGCGCAAGATCTCTCCTCCCAGGGCATAAGGTTCTTCCATCGCAAGCGCTATGACGGGATGACCGGCCTGGCGGAGGGCCGCCAACAGGTCATGATGGCGGTTGTCTTCCCCAATGCCTACATTGATGAAGACCCGGTCGCCGCCGTAGACCTCCGGTGGCCCTGGCGGCTCCCCGACAATGGGGATAATGCCTTGTCCATCTTTGCCTGTGCTTTCCGCAATAAGTTGCTCCAGCCAGTCCCCGAAACTCTCGATCTTTGGGGATAAGAAGAAAGTAGCCTTGTCCCGCCCCGCCTTTGCCAGCTCGCCCAGGGCTACACCCAGCAGGGCGGCGCTAATGACCGCAGAGTTATCATCGCTCGGAGCTCTTTCCCTCTCCCCCTCCATACGGGCAGAGGCGAGGAGCAGCCCGATGTCCATCCCAATGAGGGCCCCGGGGACAAGGCCGAAACAGGACAGGACCGAAAAGCGCCCCCCGATGTCCGGGTCGTTCAGGAAGGTATGACGGAAATTAAGTCGCACTGCCCAGTCGGCAATCCCGCTGCCCGGATCGGTAATGGCGATAAAATGGCGCCCCGCCTCTTCCGGACCCAGCGCTGCCCGGACCTGGTTATAGAAATATTTCATGAAGGAGAAGGTCTCGACGGTGCCCCCGGACTTGGTGGAAACAATGAACAGGGTCCGGGAGAGATCAAGACTCCGGGCGAAGGAAAGGACCGTTGCCGGATCGGTGCTGTCGAGAATGGCAAGCTCCAGATAGCCTGGTTTGACGCCGAATACCTTCCCGAAGGTCTCCGGTCCCAGGCTCGATCCCCCCATCCCGAGGAGGAGGGCCTGACGGTATCCATCATGACGGACAGATTCAACAACGGCGTCTATTTCTGCGAGGCGATCCCCCATGTTCCAGGGACTATCCAGCCATCCCAGGCGATTGGAGATCTCGGCGGGAGAGGGCTTCCAGACCGTGTAATCCCTCGTCCAGATCCGCTCCGTGATGTGTTCCGCCTGCAAAGCGGCAAGCGCCTTGTCTATGGTGGTCTGGTAAGAACCTGGGTAAAAATCATCCTTCATTTGCCGTCAATTACACCTCATGTTCCCTTGATGCCCATCCAGTAGAAAAAGCGGTACCAACATGTAGATTATTCCGCTTCTAAATCAAAGATGATATCAAGGCGGCAAGGGAGAGGTGACGCAGGCGTATTTCTCATACGTCGAGGAGCCGATTGCCGATGCCAACGAAGATAGCGCTTTGATTCAGAAGTGGAATTACTTTGTCATAACGCAAGGGTAATTACAACTGTTTTTGCCGGACGGACAATTCCATTTGTTATGGATATGGACGATTTTCCTTATTGACGTAATGGGTCGGATGCAATAATCTCGGGCAAATTATAACGTGTCCGCAACAATTCCTGAGAAACCCTCCCTTTCAAGGGGAGGGCCGGGGTGGGGATGGGTTTCATATAGCCGTTAACTGGAGAGAACGGCGCAAATGAGGAAGTTATGATGCCTGCCATTATCAGAAGGGACCCACCGGCGCTGATACTTGTGTTCGCTTCCCTTGCCCTCGTTTTCCTGTCGGTTGCCTGTTCTGACAAGCCGGCCCCCGTATCTTCGGGTGGCAAATCCGCCATCAATGTCCTCCGGGACCCCATCCAGGAACCCTGTGACCCGACGCCGACTTACCAAAAGCAGATTAGCGGTGGCAGCGTGACCATAACGCCGGTGGCGACATATCGGATATCAGGGGAAGTCATGTCCAAGAGAAAATACACCAGCGGCTGGGGGGCCGAGATCATGCCCTTCGATCTGGCCTTGGTGTGGGGCATGCTGACGTATCCCCATGTAATGAAACAACTGTCTATAAAACATGACAGCACCCGGATGGCTTGGTTCCGGGTAAAGGGAGACGATCCCCCCGTCGATTTCGACTACGCCATGTCCCACGGTTC
>Ga0247842_10002625_pt1 | contig 26108 bp, 18 predicted proteins | sample LaCruzMarch2015__3_FD_192411 | JGI IMG/M metagenome (GOLD analysis project Ga0247842, IMG submission 192411) | Freshwater microbial communities from meromictic Lake La Cruz, Castile-La Mancha, Spain - LaCruzMarch2015_19m | ecosystem: Environmental > Aquatic > Freshwater > Lake | place: Spain...
GTGATGCGCAAGGGCTCCTTGTCAATGATGTTCAGCGTCAGCTCATTCATCAAGTCATTGCAGAAATCTCGCATTATCTTGTCCGGATGCACGAAGTCTGTATTGTTTCCACTCTGACGGGCAGAAGCAGCATACGATAAAATAAATCCATTTACAGAAGCCCTATCAAACGTACCAGGATGCATCAGCGTCAGTTTACGCCGACCAGCTGGGGAATTGGACAATGCCACAAATTTGTATGAAACGGGCTCTTGATTCTCAGGATTTTTGTCCACGAAACGCTTCTTGAACTCAGTGATCATGTTTTTGTCAAACTTGTTGACGAAGAACATCATGGCCACATCAATTGAGAACCACTTAGCAAAGTTGCATGCGCCCATGTTGACGAGGTAGTAAAAACCAGGTCCAACGCCAGTCGATTGTTGGGGATTGAAAAAGAGCAGTGTATCGATAACGATGGCATTCACAAATATGAGGTACAAGGTGATATAATTGACGCTGTCACCACCCCCTCCCATGAGATTATGCCCGAGCAGATACTCCAACGCGTCCTGGTAGTAGTCCATTTCGGGTATCCAAAGCTCGCTGTGTAGATAACCAGAATATTCCACTAGGAACTGCTTGAAGCGTTCGTATTTTGTCATGGTGAGTACGGGGTCTGCTTGCTGCTTAATTGTTTCATGCATATTTCGCAGTGACTCTTCCAAGTCTTTCGTTGTCAATATACCTGCCTTGAGTTTTTCCTCAAGTGTGTTGATCAATTCTCCAATGCGACGACACTCATGTCCACCAGGCTGCTGTATCGCGAGCTTGGCCATCTGCAAAATACTTTGCACCATGGATTCCTCGCATTGCTTCTTTTCAGTCGCGGAACCAGCAGGAAGCCGTTTGAGTTGATTTGAGGCGACAAAAATGACGTTTGACAACAAGAGTGCTACAAGGGAAGGCGGTTTTTGAAGCCTGTCTGCTTTAGCGCCAGTGTTGATCAGTGTAATGCCTTTTTGACACTGCGACGACGGAACAATGCATGTAACCGCGGCCCCCACAGTGTTCTTGGGAACAAATGCCTTCTCGTATACTGTCGCTGCCGGTTTCAAAAGCGGTTTGACTTGCAGCGTTATTTTTGACTTGAGGCCCATACATCTAAGTGAAATAATAGCAATGTGTGGAGTTTTACTGACTGACGACGCATGCAACGACAAAGTGCTCTTATATTGAGCTTCAATCCTGTCCACTGCCTGTATGATTTGTGAATAAGGAATATCTGCGTCTCTAAGAGTTTCATCTGGAACTGCTGTGTGAAATGCGCTGAGGGTAACAAGATTGAAGTGATATAGCATATCACTGCCATCCTTTGTTTCGCCAGTTAAGGTCCACGAATACATTGAATGTTTCACGCGTTGTATGCGATAGCATATCATGCCATCACTGGGCCACTTTGATTCCCTCAGCATGGCTGGATACATGTCAATAAACTTTTGATTTATGTCCTTGAAGCTTCCTGACATCTTGGCATGAATGATGAAAGGAATGTCCTCAGTATCCATTTTATTTGGAAGCAATTCAGTTTTTGATGGAGCGGTGGTATACTTCACATCATGATATGAAAAATTTGCGCAGAAAACTTTGCCCAACTTATCAATCCTGTTTCTGTAGTTGGGATCTCCCTGTTTCTGCGCTGCTCCTGCTGGTGCGTCTATCGGCTCTGTGCTGGACACTTGTGCTTCATTTTGCGGTGCTTCAGTTGCCACTTCAAGTTGCTGTGCTTCAGTTGCCACTTCAAGTTGCTGTGCTTCAGTTGGTGCCTCGATTTGCAGTGGTGCTTCAGGTGCCAGTTCGTCTGGCTCTGTGTTGGACACCTGTGCCTCGATTTGCAGTGGTGCTTCAGGTGCCAGTTCGTCTGGCTCTGTGTTGGACACCTGTGCCTCGATTTGCAGTGGTGCTTCAGGTGCCAGTTCGTCTGGCTCTGTGTTGGACACCTGTGCCTCGATTTGCAGTGTTTGAACTGCATCTATAATATCCGACATTATGTGTATGGAAGACAGCTAGATGTGAGAACACCACTAGTCTGGAAACACATGAAAAAGACACTTAAATATATGTACTGGTGCTGCCATTCATGAGACCAGCAGATGTGTTGTTATTATTATTATTGGCAGCTCGTCAGAAGTTCGTGCAGCACAAGAGAATGCGCGACAAACGCTGCGAAACAAGGAAAATCCCCAGCGCGTTGCACGAGGAGGCTATGTCGTCGACACCGTTTGCACCACGCTGTGACACACGGCGTGATGGGACCCTCCTCTAGCCTCGAGACTGCCTCCTGCAGCGACAGAGGGCCTGCGACGAGGACGCTGGCATAGCAATGGTGCGAATCTGTGGCCGTGGCACAGCAGCGCAGCATCTGTTTTTAAAAAAAGTGAGCACAGCGTGCTGCGCATTTATGCTTGAACAGGCAGACTACATCATATTCCACAAGAGAGGCGCAAGGGCCCCTTGATCCAGAGAGTGAGAGCCGCCTGCATGCAGAGCAGTGTGAACACGGGACCCCAGAGGCTGCGACCATGCACGCCGACGAAGAGCAAAACCGACGTCAACACGAGCCCTGCCATGCATACCCACACGCCAAGCCTGACGATGCTAGAGCGCGGAGCAGACAAGGCAAGGAAGAAACCCAGCGAGACGCAGTAGGCCCATGAAGGCAACACGGAGGCCACCAGCACGGGAAACGGGTAGAGCACGGCGCAGCATAGCCCCAGGCAACACACCAACGGAGACGAACAAGCGGCATGCGCCGCGAGGGCGATGATCAAGACGGGACCCACCACAGCGCCCGTCACCTGCATAGAGCGTGGGCTGGCAATATCACACAGAGCAAACGCGACAGCGACCGCGATATAGGACCCGAGGAGCGCGCGAGAGGACATGGACATCTCGTAGCACTGCTCCTGGGATGGTGTAGATGCAAGCGTCGGCAGCGCGGAAGTAATGATGATAGCAGAAGGCTGCATGCTAGGTGGAGGAACGAGAGAGGGCGCAGAGGGCGCAAATGCCTGCTGCAGGGACAGCGCTTGCTCATTAGAGAACTTGAGCATCTGGACACGAGACATCCATGAGAAAAAAGAGCCCAATATATATTTCGCATTCAAGTTCTGGCTCATGGTCAACGCATTTTTTTATGAAAAACAAATCTAGACCTTTCAATGCTTCGACTGTTTTTCATCAGACGCAGCCGAAGTAGACTGCGGGGGCTTCTTCTTCTTCTGCTTTAAGGTGCTGCTATTATCATATTCACCACGCAATCCCTTCTTGATAGTATGCGTCTGCTTGACAGACTCCAACCCAGCCGCGTCCAGCGCACCTCCGCCTTGTGACTGTTCTGTCTGCTTATCACCCTCACGCTGCCGCGAGAGCTCCACGCGGCGCCGCTTGTTCTCCAGATCCTCACCCATGAGGATCTGCGAGAGCTGCAGGCTCATATCAGGGGTCAGCGCTCCGATGTCATAAAGCGCCTTCATGTCCTGCACCGTCTCGACCTCAAGGCGCGGCATGGGCAACAGGATGAACTCTGCATTGTCGCTCTTGTAGATGCGCTCGTATACCCGCGAAAGAAGCTCCTGCAGGTGGCTGCAGATGTCGCACATCTTAGAGGTGAAGATCCTACCCGAGGCGACCGTCTTGCGCACCGTCTCCTGACTCCCCTGGCTGGACGTGATCATCTCCTCGGGAACGCCAGTGACCGCGCCGACGTCGCGCTGAAATTTGTGCAGCAGAAACTCAAGATCCTCGCAGGGAGTGAGCATGGGCTGCTGTGCCACGGTGTGGTCGCGCGGCAGCGTGAAGATGTCAGGCTGATGCGTGGAGACTCCCTCAAACTGCTTGCGGATCTGCGCGTCGCGGGACCAGAGGTTGGTCGCGTGCAGTGGCGCAAAGGCGGGAATGCCAAGCTCCATCATGGGCTTGAAATAGGAGTCGTCCGCAAAGTCCATCAACGCGGCCCCAGGGTCCTCCTGCGTTTTTTTGTGTGTTTGTGTGTTAGTAGATTATCAGATCATTATCTTTGAAACAAACGAATGAAATAAGAAATGCACCTGCACGCGCACGTTGGGCTTGAAACTGCAGATCATCTTGGCAGTGGTATTCCAGGAGTCGGCATGCGACCGCCGAATCTGCGCCTGTCGCAGATTCTTATAGTCCGTGAGGACATGCGCCATGGGAGATGAGACAGTGGCATACAGCATGGAATTCACGGAGACGTCGAGAGACGGCGGATACACCACGAACAACTCGATGTCCTCGTCCTTGAGCCCCATCTGAGTGGTAAGACGTACACGATAGGTCACCAGCCCAGGGTCTGGATCCTGCTTGGGCGCGCTGCTCACGACGCTGGGCACCTCCGTGGTCCACGTAAAGGTGCCCATTGGAATCACCTCAGGCACCTCATCACCCCCCTTCAGCCGTCTGATACGCCACGGCACGAAGCCATACGCGATCATCGCGCGGATCGCCTGGCGGCAAAAAGGCGCATAGTGCCGATTGAGGAAGCGCTGAAAGTCCTCGCCGCAGCGCTCGCCGTCGATCTTGCAGAAGAGCCCCTGCGAGAGACACGTCGCCTCCATGATCCCTAGACACTGCAGCACGGTCGGCTCGTGCGCCATGAGCTCCCATAGCAGCTGGCGGCTCTCCTCGATGTCGTGCGCTCGCATGTTCGCGCGCGCACGGGAGAGCTCGCGATACATGGTGGGTGCCGAGACAGACGCACACACTCTAAATAGCAGAGAGAGAGGAAATACACGTGTTTATTAATGACTTATGGAACCCCTGCTGCTCCTCCTCCTGCTCCAGCTGCTGCTGCTGCTGCTGCTGCTGCTGGAGCTGCTGCTGGAGCTGGAGCTGCTGCTGCTGGAGCTGCTGTATGCGCTGCCATCCATGCCGCTGCCGCTGCAGCGCCTGCTACAACTGGGTCATTTATCAGTGTAACTGCTGTTTCTGCTGCTACAGCGGCTGCGAACGCTGCATCTTGATCATTATACAAACGAACTGCTGCTTCAGATGCTGCTTCAGCAGCAGCTGATATGCGTACAAACCGTTGTAGATTAGCTGCAATAGCAGGCACTGGATGGCCATGAGGTGCGTTAAAAACAGGGGCAGGTTGTGGCGGCGGTCCGTATGGCCTAGAAAGGGTCGCCCTGGCTTCTGGCACAAGAACGCACTGGGAGCCGTAAACCGCATTAATTATGTTCTGCGCGTTTGCCAGCATGGTACCAGCCTCTCGTAGGACGACTATATGTGCATTGAGAGCTGCTATGTGTCGATTTGCTGCATTAAAGCTTGCTATGGCATTGTCTTTAAAAGTTGTCTCTGTCAGCAATCGTATCTCTGCATCTGCCATTGCTCCATTTGCATATATGCGCGTTGCGTGTGCTTGAATTTCTCGTGTTTTAGACAAGTCAGCAGCCGCATCCGCAAGACCTTTTAATCGTTGTGCTTCCAAATTTTCAGCCTCTGCCACACCCTTTAATCGTTGTGCTTCCAAATTTTCAGCCTCTGCAGCAGCACGGGCAGCCTCTGCAGTCAATTTATCTTCGTTTGCCCGCGTTGCAGCAGTTTCAGCAGTTTGCTTTTCTAAAATAGCCTGTGTATTATCGACCTTGTATTGATCCCGTTCTGCTCCGATTGCAACAATATCTTGTTCTAGTTTCAATACACGTTGTTGCAGTGTAACGTGTTCACCGTTAAGTTTTTGTAATTCTTGTTCAAATGAATCTTTGGCTATAGTTAATTCACCATTCTCTTTCTGAAGAGCTACTAACAATAATGCAAGTGGAGCACCAGCGGCTGCACCCCCTCCAGTAGCAGCAGCAGGAGGTACAACACCTGCTGCAGTTGTTGTAGTCGCAGCAATGGCATTATCTAAATCAAGTTTTTGTTTTTTTAATGCTGCAATATTTTTATTGAATTGCTGTATAACAAGGTTATGCCTCTGCTGCTCTTGTACAAGATCAGTATTCGCTGCTTTTATCTTTGCTTCTTCATCTCTCTTGTATTTCTCAGCTCCCTGTTTAAGTAGATCTGCTTCAGCAGTTGCGTCGTTTACGAGCTTCCTGGCGTCATCCTCAGCCGCTCGTATCCTAGCGTTGCATTCAGCTTGTTTTAGATTCAAAGATGCTTCAGTGTCTGCCAACAGCCTTTTCGCTTCTGTCACCTTTCCTTCTAGTTCCAAAAAAGCTGATTCTGCATCAGCTCGTTTTTTTTCTTCAGCAGCTGTCTGTTGTTTGACAGCTAATGCGAGACGCTCTGCCTCAACGTGTTCTTCTTTTATTTTTTTCAGTGCATCTTCTGCTTCTTTTTTTTCAGTGTGTATAGCAACTGATTCTGTCTTTAGTTGTTGCAGATTGTATGTCTCTGCAATAAGTTCTTCTTTTAGCTCTTCTAATTCTTCGATTGAGCCTTTAAGTTTGTCTATTAATGTGTCATTTTCACTAATAATTAATTGCTGTTGTTCTTCTTCAGATTGCAGCTTTTTAATTGCCCCTTCGAGACGCCGCAAAGTCCTTATTGCGTTGTTTGTTTCATCTATGATCTCTAGGTTTTTGTCTTCGTGCACTCCTTCAATTTCTTCCTCTGTTTCGAAAAAACCCACCCCTCCTCCAGCTCCCCACACGTCTGATGCCTCTTCTCTTCCAGCTCCTCCTCCTTCACCCCCTCCTGTTCCAGTATCTACTGCAGTTTCTACCATACCACCCCCCTCTCCTCCAGTTCCTGCATCGCTGCCTTCCTCGTCTGCGTTAGATGCATAAATTTTACGGGTAGTAAAACTGGTCCTTGCAAAACATTCATTAACGGATGCAGAACAGTTAGTTACTAATTCCTGATTTTTTGCCAGTATAGAGTCGCGATCAGCTTTAGAAGCAATCTTTACTTTAAGAGCAAACGTAGGAGCCATATCGGATACAACACGTCCAATCTTTGTAGCTATCTGATTCATCCTATTCAAGATTGCAGGTATTTCCTGAATTGAATGAGTTGGTTCATATCTGACACCAGTGTTAGCTGCAGCTATAATAGCGTCCAGGTCATCTGAGGCAAATGTATCAGAATCAATCGTATGTGACTTAGAAACAAGAGCATGTGCATATACATCAGAATTCATACCATGAAACAAAAACTCAAAAAATGCTAGTTTCTCTTGTATCGCTACAACGTGAATAGATTGATTTTCATATGCACGTTCTATTAACAAATTACAACAGGTGAAAATTTTAATGCATACATCTTTAATAAAACGATTCAAACAATATACAATGAATTCCACATTTGAGATATCAGTATCAATGGATTCTCTATATTTTCCCAGTTCGACTGTCTGAAGAGTAATGAGTGTCAAAGGATATGAAAATGTAAAATAAAAATCATTGGTTTGCATACCAACACATGACAGAAAACTGGGTAAAGCTTTAGAATCATTCTTTTTTGACATCCATGTATAAAACAATTGCCATATTGTTGCATAATCGCTAATGGTATATGTATCAACGTTAATATTTTTTCGAAAAAAGTCAATTATATCACCTGAAACGTTTGTATAGTCCTTAATATGATTGAAAATATATGTAGTGTAATTTTTTAACATGGCAAAATTAATCACATTAAGTGCCATATTTGCATTCTGGTTCCATGCAGTGTCAAAGGATGCAAGACTATATCTAATCACATTATACTCGTTGAAAGAAAACAGAAATGACGCCAATAGGATGGAAGAATTTCTAATTTCACCTACAGTACGACCTGAACATAGAACAGAACACGAGAAAAACAAACGATGTGGTATATCAGCTAATGTATATAAAACTTCGTTGATTTCTATATACCATCTATAACAAAGAGGAACATTTTTTAGTGTATCATCCATAATATTTGACGTTGCCAATATATCTGTTGCTTTCGACTTTCTCGTTGATGCAGACATACAATCCAAAATGGTGTTGAAATTTGCATATGTATAATCAAAAAAACGCGTATCATCGTCTGATGAAATACCCTTTTTTGCTCGTTGAGGAATGGTAAACTCAAACAAATTTTTGTTTGAATGTTTGAAAATCAACATGATAATACTAACAAAAGGCTGAAAAAAACCAATTGTACACAATTGCAACTGTGCGTGGTCAGGTTCAAACAAATACGAGTAAATGACGCCTGGCACAGCATCCAATAACTCATCTTCACCACTCTTTAGAATATCTGGTAACTTAGTTATAACACTATATAACTTTAAAAAAAAATCATCAAAATCTGTACGTATACCACATTCGTATGTTCCAATTATATCAATGAATTTCCCAACCTCTGTCGAGCCTGTATTTAGAAGATCTAAAAAATCAACTCTGACAGAAAAAAAATGTATGATTTCTGTTAAATAACGCCGAACAACTGCATTTGAATTTAAATAAGAGCGTATATTGTCCAGATTTCCATGTATTGTTGTATTAACATGAGGTATATTGTCGTTGAAAAGGAGATAGATAAACGAACGTGACAACGTATGAACAAGTTCATTACAATCAGTCCAAGATCCAAAAAGATAAAATCCAGTGACCGCTGCGTTTAACAATGCATCAACAAGCTGAAAAACTGCTGAAGTCAATAAATGGGATTCAATTTCAACACTCCAGTTAAATTTTTGACACGCATCAAGAAGGGGACTTCCTCCTTTATATGTGTCTCGAAAAAAAGTACCTACATCTATTTCAAACTCATATCCGAAAAAAATTCCGAGTGATTTTTTTAAAGAGATACCATCAAGAGGATACTCCAAACACACACTGCAGATGAAGCGCATCATGGCGATCAGCCTGTGCCTGAGATTGAATTCAGAGTCATCATCAAAATCGTCTTGATCTATTTCATGCCATACAACAGAGGCATCAACTGCTTTCGGCAGGACTGATTCCTCCACCTGCTCACGTGTCAAGTCATTAACTTCGGCTATGTTTGCAAGCACTATCTTCAACTTCTCTGCTGCATCAGCTGAGCGTAATTCCAGAGTAGGAACATCCGTTGAATCAACATCATTTAACAAATCATGTATCTGTTTAGCGACACCATACGCAATTTTTAGTTTTCTTCTGGCCTTAGTTGCAGGGGTGTCTGTTGCTGCAACAGAGATATCAACATGTGCAGCATCCTTTGCCTCTGCCTGTTTTACTACTTCCTTAACAGCATCACAGGCTTCAGTCGCTTGAAGACTACATACACGGATATATGCTCGGGTTGCAACATGGAAATCGTCGCGTCGAGATTTAATAATCCCCTCTTGAATGCCATTCCACCGCTCCTGACAGTCAGCAATGCGGGCATAACTGTCAAATATACTGTTTAACATAACGGTAGCATCAACCTTTGATACTAATATCAGATCCGCTTCCAGCATCATAAATATCCAATATTTTGTTTTCAACTGATCAAACAATATAGTACATTTTTGAAAAAAAATAGAAAATGTACCAATAATATCATTAATAACGACATCAGAGACAAAAATCCCGTCTGTGCTTACAACTCCCGAGGCCAAAGCTAAAGCGCTATGCAACGCTCCTCCAGATGCAACAGCATCACGATATGCTTGTCCCCTATCGTTAATATAGACGTCTTTTAATGTACCAGCAAGAACCCCGTCAAGATCAAAAACTAATGCAGTGAACTCGTCTATAGACTTTTTGCATGCGTTGGTAAAAACGGCATCTGGATGTGCATAGTTATGGTCTGAAAGCAATGAAATCACTTTTTGCCATATGCTGCGGATAGAATTAGCATGTGTAAAGCCAATATACTTTAAACGCAACCCTAAAATATATGTATTCGGTGATATCGCATGTGATGCATATCCCAGAGCAAAAAAATACATGTTACAAGGATGAAATATATTAACATATAAATCAGAAACACTGCCAAACTTTCCTAGAAAAGGTATGTCTTTGATATATAAATATTTGATATGAGCTGACATACACGCATTGCGCAAATTTAAAAAAAAAATCTCTTTATCTCCATCTTTAAAAAAAATTCCATTTGTATCGACATTATTATACAAAAAAGTAGCAAAATCAGATGAAGAATCAGGCAAAAATTTTGCTGGTTTCGCGAGTCCCACTGTTTTACCACGTAAAAATACAGCTATTTTTTTCATATTATCTGTATATAATTCAACAAAGTTCACTGAAAAATTATTTGCAACATCAGCCAATGGTTTACCTCCAAATAAAGTCGCCATATTCGCATCATATACAGAATACATCAATTCACATACATGATCAATTAATGGACATATATGCATCAATAATTCCTTTTTAACAGCATCCACATTACTTGCATTTAGATACATAATATGGTAGGTGTTTGAGGCACAAAAATGCATACATGCCTTGAAAATTACTGAAAAAAAAGTGTCACGTGCGTTGAAACAGACGTGATAATAAGAAGGAATTAACTTGAGTATCAATTTGTTGATTTCATGATTTGATCCAAATTGTGCTGACAGAGCCAGCTGAGAGTCATACGTCAAAAAATTGTATTCATCTATAAGGTTTTTCATGTAAAAGTCGCATTTTGAAACGTCTGTATCCATCACGTTTAAAAAAAGAGGATTGCACAGCTTCATGAAACAGACAAACATAAATGCGATAGGATGCGCAACCCACATGCCACGAGCGTATTTTTTTTCACGTGTTCCGTCGAGTAAGGCTGTGCCGTCCAGTAAGGCATGGACGTATGCGGTTGCGACGAATGAAGGAGAGTTCTGATCTTCTGTGATAACATCCATCCATGGGATAAAAAAATCGTTGATCAACCATTTTGTGTCTGCTATAGACCTGTTGAGTATACCATCACAAAATTTTGTGAGTGTACCGTGATCACTACGCAATTCTCCACATTCAGACGAAAAATCAGACAAAAAGGAATAAAGTTGATACAGTCGTTCTGAAAAAAAAATATCATTGCATGCCATTTTCATTGTTGCAGGCATATCAACAGCATTTGAAGTAAAAAAACCCTTAACCATGGGAATACACTTCATAATGGTTAATTTAGTGTGCATCTGAATGATGTCATAAATGAAATCATACTTATCCAGCAAGTGTGCTCCATACATATTATATGTAAGATCCGTAAAAACAAGATGAAGAAAATGACGACACCACATTTCAAAACGCGTTCCATAGGATTGTAACATGTTGTCAACATCAATTTTTGCATTGCAATTGCCGTATGCAGTGCTGTCTGCTGCAAGATCAGATACAAATTGTTTTATAGACTCATTAACTTTCAATTGAAAACTGGCATCCACTGCATCAAAATCTTCCACAAACAACTCATCACACAAAATCAAGAAATTGGATATAAAACGCTCATAAAAAAACGGCGATGATGATCCAGTATTGCTAGTATCAATAAAAATACGTTTAAACAGCGTGGATACCATAATGTCTTGCTCAGCAGGTGCTGCCATTCCACCTCCAGCAGCCGCTGCTGCCGCTGATGCTGATGCTGCTGATGCCCCCGGTGATGACACTGCAACTACTGGCGATGATGGTGCTGCCGCTGCTGCCGCTGTTGATGCCCCCGGTGATGACACTGCAGCTACTGGCGATGATGGTGCTGCCGCTGCTGCCGCTGCTACTGCCCCCGGTGATGACACTGCAGCTACTGGCGATGATGGTGCTGCCGCTGCTGCCGCTGATGCTGATGCTGCTGATGCCCCCGGTGATGACACTGCAACTACTGGCGATGATGGTGCTGCCGCTGCTGCCGCTGCTGCTGCCCCCGGTGCAGCCGCTGTTGATGCCCCTGGTGATGACACTGCAACTACTGGTGATGATGGTGCTGCCGCTGCAGCCGCTGCTGCCGCTGCTGCCGCTGCTGCTGGCAACAACGGTGGTGGTGGTGATGGTGGTGATGATAATGGCGACGGTGGTGATGATCGTGATGATGATGATGATGATGATGATGATGATGATGATGCAGCCACTGCAACTTTTGGGGATACTAATGGTGATGATCCTGTCATAGAACTACTGTCATCGTCATCGTCATCTCCTGTTGCTGCTGCTGCTGCTGCTGCTGCTGCTGCTGCTGCTGCTGCTGGTGATGCAGATGGTGCCGGTGGCGACTTCGGTGGTGACACAGGTGGTGCCGCTGCCGCTCCCGCTGCCGCTGGCGATGCTGCAGCCGCTCCCGCTCCCGCTGCCGCTGGCGATGCTGTAGCCGCTCCCGCTCCCGCTGCCGCTGGCGATGCTGCAGCCGCTCCCCCTCCCGCTGCCGCTGCCGCTGGCTTCGGTACTACTGGTGGTGGTTTCCCTGCAGCCGCTCCCGCTCCCGCTGCCGCTGGCTTCTTCGCTGCTGCTGGTGGTTTCGCTGGTGCAACCGCTCCCGCTGGTGATGAAGGGGCTCCTCTTCCTTTTCCTTTTCCTCCTTTTGCACCTGGTACAGTTGGCATTTCCAACGGCATGGCACTAGGGGCGATACCATGAAAATCAGAGCACAGTTCCTGGCACACCCCTAGCTCATTCACGTGCGCTACCTCGATGGTCAGATCGTACCTATCTGCATCCTCGAACTGTCGTCTGTCAACGCCAGCGGACCCCACAGCGGCGCCGCGCCTGCGTCTGCGCACGATGCTGGCCATTTTCCCGTCGTGTGGTGGGCAGCGGCCCTAAATACGCGCACATCGTACAAAAAGCGCCGCCACAGCACCAACGGGAATAGCTAATGAAGGCTAGCGACGCGACGGGTGAGGCGCAGTCATGCAAAAAGAAAGCAGCGAGCAGCGGAGCGATCCGGCTGGACTTCAGCCTGCACCCTCTGGATGCAGACGAGGAGGCGACCTGCAAGGGCATGGTGGAACGCGAGCGTGGCTCGCGGCTGACCCTGATGCCGACGCATCACATGAACGCGTTTGGAGACCTTACAGGCTTCAAATTTGAGTGCCCAGCGGAGGTCGCCGGCGCATGCCTGCCGATCTCAAGACGCATGTTCTTCGGGCACACGGCTGCACAGGCGCTCGAAGGAGAGGAAAGCATCATGCAACTTATGGCACGCGAGCAGGAGAACAAGGCCACCATGCTAACGTTCCTTCAATCTGTCAAGGCATCCGCTTCGCCGGCGCTGCTGGACTGCATTCCTGACAACAACGACGCGTTCACAGCACACGGGCTGCTGCGTGGGACGGACCTGCGCACAGTGGAATGCAAGCCGTGGATGCCAGAGGTGCCAGAGTCCATCGGGATCTATCACGCATACATGAGAGGATACAACCGGGACGTGCGGGCACACAAGATGTTTCTGTGCTGCAGCGGCGGACTTGAAAAGGCGAGCGACGCCTTCTGCAACCTGATGATCGATGTGGGAGACAAGTGCACCGCACAGGAGGTCGTGGACAGCGAGGAGGCGTGGTGGCTGCGCAAGGCATGCTCACGCGCGCGCTGCAGGCTGCTCAAGGGGCTAGCCGACGCATTTGGGCTACGCGTGCAGCACATCCAGGTGTTTTTGATACCTTTCACCTTTATGCATTCATTCACCAGTTAAAAAAAAATATGACGCCCATGTTTATCCACAGGACATTCAGGCGCACACAGCGACGGGTATGGCGATTCCCTGCACCGACACAGTGGAGCATGACCTGTCACGCACAGGAGGAATCGTCAGTGTGTACAACGGGTGCTGCGACACGACACGGCCATTTAACGGCATCCTAACGCGAATGCACCCCGCCGAGGGCCTGTGGCTCTTCAAAGGCGCGGCACGAGGAGAGGGCTTTGGATCCATCTATGGAGACGGGCGTGTATGTGGCGCATTTCCAGCGTCGCAACCCACCTCCACGCGCGCCAATGCCATGCTCGCCGGAGACGCCAGCTGCGTCGTGCGGCTGCATCCAAAGGCAAAAGGTATGCAAAGGTACATGTGCTTCGACGAGGCATACTTCAGAACACTCGAGCGAATGCAATGGGATAGAGACAACAGCTACATCGAGCTCATGCCCATCATCGTGGGCCTTCCATAAGAACGAGATAAAAAAAACAGAGCGTTTCATAACGGTGTGAGGTAGAAAAAGAGAGACGACACGATGGACCAAGCCTACCCAAAGACCTTCCTGGAGGCCATCATGGAAACCATCCAATACGTAGAGCGATGCAGGGAAAACGACGCCATCCAGAAGAAAGATGTGCTGGACAGCATGGAAAATCGCCTCAGCTTCATGCTGCGCAAGATGGTGGCACATCCCACGAGCACATCTTTCTGCGTGTTCAGACGAGACGGCATGTGAATTCAAAAAATCTGCCAACTGGTGTGGCACGAGCGGCACCGTGAGCACGTAAATTCAAAAATCTGCCAACTGGTGTGGCACGAGCGGCACCGTGAGCTTATGCTGAGGAACCGATCTCTCATGCATGGCGTCCACAGTGCAACGAGGCAGCATTGTGTCATCTGTACGCGGAACTATCACAGCATCAGCACATGCAGCAGGCGCAGGCGGCTGCCACGAAACCCCCTCCTCCTCACGCACCACAAGCCCAAGCTCGGCGTCGACGTCAATCTCATCATCTTCAACGCCCGCCTGCTGAGCCAACGGCGTGGCGAGCATGGAGGTCATCTCCGTGGCCTCCGACATCTGCGCGTCGAGCTCGCTCATAACCTTCTCCGCATCCTCTAATCCCGCGCCCACGCCTGCATTCTTCATGGCCTGTGAAGAAAGCCTAAGCGACTGCATGAGCTCCTTGTCAAGCTCACTGCTGCGGAGTGCGTCGAGCTGCTTGTCGACAAGCAGCAACCCACCTCGAAGCCGCTCCAGACGCTGCTGCGCACGCCTGCGTTCCATAAGCTTGACCTTTGCGCCCTGCACATCACCCAAACGCCGCCGCGCTAGCGCTTCTTTGCCCAGCCCCGTGCACTCGAGCGCAGTGGCCTCCTCGCGTCCCAGCAGCCCGCGGCGGCAAGATTCAAGCGTGTCCTCGGCGTCGCCCATATCGTCGTCGTCGATATTTGGAATGAAACGTGCGCGGATATGCATAAACGTGCCCGCCAGCGTCTCCAAGAGGCAGTTCATGTGCGACCAGGGAGGGAGAGAGAGGCTAAAATACACTCCTGCATAGGAAACCGAGAGACCGCGCGCTACAAAAGGGCGCAACAAGGCCAGTTGCCAAGGGACACACAAGTATAAAAACAAAACACAATAGCGCATCGCAGGATGTCGCAAAAAGCAACAGATGAACCAAGCGAATCTGCACAGGATGATGCATCCCAAGACTATGAATCCGATGCAGGGGCAGATGATGACGACAAATGGAATGTCGATCAATTCAGAGACACGCGGAAGATACCCCTACACAACATGCAAAAAAATCTGTCATACATCAAGCGCAAGTGCAAGAAACAGCTGGAGATGCTGAACGCGATGAAGGGGCGTGAAAACGTCGACAAAACAAAATACGAAGAGGTAGTCAAGGCCTTCGTCGCGGCAGAGGTTGAACTTACGGAGCGTCGCGCGTTCGACACTGCCAGATGTATCGTAGAGATAGAGAAGGACCCGGAGGCGCTTCATGGACGAGGAATCCACGGGGATATCAACACGTGGAATGTCGAGCACTTTGTAGCTCGAAAAAAAGAAGAACACCAGCCCTATACACAACGACGAGAGTTCTCCATCTTTGTAGACGAGGACACCGTCAAGGAATACAAAGGCCCCGACGAGACGATTGAGTTGAAATACGACAGCAATCCAAGCGTGTGGCTCCACCTGCTGCACTCTGTATACACAAGCCTGCTATACGATAGCACACAGAGGGCGCAAAGCGCCTTGAGAAACGACAATAAGGACGTACGGCAATTCATCTTCCTGAAGGAGACGATCGGACCTAGCTTCCTGGAAGCTCTAAGCGCGGCTGCTCACAGTGCCACCGCACAGGAAGAACACAGGCGACAACCTGCAGCCCCCGCGCTGTTTCCTGGGATAAGCGACACCGATATTGGCCCAAAATCAGTAACAGGCCACGATTACAGATTTGATTCAGGCGGGGAACACCCAGTCAAATACAGGATTGCAATGCTTTCAAATCGAAACACAAACACAGACGAAAAAATGAAAGAATGGCGCGGAGAAGACGTGGTAAACGAGAAAACCAGCAAGTTCTTCAATGACAAGATAGCCCCACACACAGAGTGCAAATGGGTGGAGCTTGAGTTCCGCCTGCAAAATAGCACCCATTTCATCCGGATCCTGCGGTCACCCAAGAAGACAAACTATGTGATGGTGTATCCGTTCTTTGCAGCAGCTAGTGATGTCACCGAAGGGGTACATTTCAGGGACAGGGAATATAACGAGGTGGTCAACCTTCAGCCCTACGCAGTGAAAACGCCGTGGATCCCAGGGGGGTCGGTGGTGGCGCGTTTGTCAGAGGTGGACACCATGGTGGAGGCAATGCAGGTCATTAAACAACTCACACAGAGAGGTGACCACGATGTAGAATATCATCCCATAAACCATGATGAAGATATCCTAAAAAAAATCGAAGACAGCGCCTCCATGAAAGATGACGTGCGCGTGTACTACAGCATCCAAGACGAGTACTTTGGCCAATGGACCGTGTGGTTTGTGCACTACAACGCACAGATCGTAGGGGTGCAGCTATACTACCCGTCGACGGCAATGCTGCACGCAAATAAACGGGACACACGGCGCTCCATGTACAATGTAAACGGCACCCCACACAAGCACTGGAAGACCACCCCAAAAACCTACATCAGCCCCTTACTGGACAACTCGGTGTGGCCCAGCATCACAGTGAATGTATTATCGAGATGGCACATAATGCAGAAACTGAATGGCACATACACAGCCACATGGTCTGATGATATTGGGCAGTATTGGATGAATGTAGATACGGGCATGTGCCTTGGCACAATCAATCTATCTCCAGATACAAGCAACTACCCCCTTTACAATTCAGGAGAGAACAACACCAGGGCCACGTGGGCATTCTATAATTCAACTGCAGCGTACGCATATACAGTAACAGACACCCCACTGAACGTCACATGGAAGTGGTTCAATTTTTCAAACATACCCCAAAGGAACAGGGTCCGGATCAATCTCGCGCTGGTACAACTTCCTCTGGGGGTGGGACAACAAAGCGCACCAAAGGGGCTGGCGCCGCACACGGTTCCCGACGCTCACCTTGGCGCCGTAATGGAGAGCCTAGGGGATATCCGACGGGCGTTGAATCAGGTGTCGCTGCTGAAGCTGGAATAGCAACGCCAAGCGGGGCATCTCCAAAACCATGATGAGAGAACAACGGAGCATCGCTGAGTCTGAGCGAGGAGAACAGCGAGGCAAGCGGGGCATTAGGCGCAGGGCGGTCAAACCACGAAGGTCCCAGGCAGTTGAGCCTCGCGTGACGGATGGTGGCCTTCCAGATACTACAGAAGGGAGCCCCCCTTGCACGCTTGCGCAGGTCAGGAAGTCCTGCCACTGATGCCTGTTCCATGGCCTCCGCCGCCGTGATGTCCCCATAGAGCTCATGAGGCCTCAAGAGAAAACAGAGATTAAAGAGCAGAAGCGCATTGTCCTCACGTTTTTGCAAGGTGTGATACGCGCGGCTAAGCGACGTCAGGGCCTGATTGTGCTCGATGAGCGCCTCGCACTCTATATCACGCTCAAATGAGATCCACCGATACACAAGCTGCCTGTAGCGCTCGTCCTCCACGACGAGCGAACGCATCAGCGGCCACAACACTGGAAAGATTCCGACGTTTCGCACGAAGCGAGAGATGTCCTGATCGATCCGCTTGGGGCTGAATTGCCTGCAGTAGTCGTGCCGAGTCTGCAGCTGCCCCGCCTCCGCGTAGGACACAAAGTAGGCCACGATCGCGTCCCACTCTGCCTTTTTATTGACAGAAAATGCCTTAGGCCTGAGTCCCAGCATGCGCTTGCACACGTAACGCACCGGAAACTGGTACAGGTCCACCAGCCTATCTGCAACAGACGAGATCATCAGGCTCACGTCTCGAATCTCTCCGCTGTCGATCGCAGCGAAGAGAGGCGCGTAGAGCGTGGTGTCATTCTGATCCCATATTTCCTTGGGTGCGTCCACAAGCTCCAACATGTAAAACAGCTGGAAGCGCGAGAAGTCCACGCCAACGGTATACTTTTCCAGGCAAAAAAGGAGATAGAGACAATGCCCCGTGAGCAGATTCAGGACGCCATCGTGGATATGCCTGCCCTTTGGTTTGTCCTTCTTGATGACTGGACTGCGGCGCTCCAGCCAGACGGCGACGATATTCAGGATCACAAAACAGAGGGTCACAAACACCTTACGCACTGAGACGTGCATACCACTGTAATCTACATCAGCTTCATCGAAATTCAACAGGCAGCGGTGCAGGTAGTAGGCCACGAGTGCCCCCAGCTCAGCCGAGTGGAAGTTGTCGACGCTCCTGTCCGGGCGGACCCGCACGCTGTCCCCTTTCTTTCCATACACAGACACGGCCTTGGATGGAACAAGCCCCTGGATGCACATCCACCCAATCCGCGCCTCAGCGTCCATGATGTCGTTGCAATGGCTGCAACAAGGGTACATCAGGTTCAGGTCGATGGAAGGCCCAGGCCGATCGCCAGCGAGCTTGGACACATGCTTCAGCAGCCGCTGCATTGGCTGCAACTCGGTGGGAGGATCCCATCTGGCCCTGTAATCTGATTTTGGGAGCCGCTTGTTGGTAAAGAGCGCTGAATTGGAGTCGTCAAGGGTTGAAAATCTGATGGTACCACGTGGTGGAACATTAAAAGCCCCTGAATCCACAGGGGATTCTTCCACACGCGACCAGGCAAACTGGATCGCAGAGTGCCGCTGGGCGTATGGAATCACGTGAGACATCTCAATAAAGCCTGCAAACTGGCTTGCAGGGAGATGCTCGGCCTGCAACGCGAAGAACTGCGCGTTGATCAGGTAGACACGCACACACTCGCGGTTTACGAGCATGACATCACCAGGCAGCAGCGGGCCCCTGCAAGACATACAACAGCCGAAATTGCACATGCGGGATGCATCACCCATTACACGCAATAGAGATGAGCCGCAGTATAAAAATCATTTAATAAGGAATGGAATACAGCAAAAGAGCTCTTCTCATTCACCAACCATATCCTCGCCAGCAGTAGTAGGCACGGGCTTGCGTCTCCTGCGAGCAGCAGCAGGAGGAGCAGGCTCGTCGCGCATGGCACCAGAGATGACCAGCGGAGGAGGCTCCTCTGGTACAGCATATTCATCATTCACGCCACCAGATCCCTGCACTGGCGGCTGCTGCCCCCCACCACCATGCAAATCGTGCACTGGCGGCTGCTGCCCCCCACCACCATGCAAATCGTGCACTGGCGGCTGCTGTGCGACAGCCGAATCCCTCTCCAGGAAGCGCGACAGGAAGCTCTCACCTGCCCTCGCCCGCTTGCTGGGGGCTCCCACCCTGTCGTCGCCATCCTCGATAAACTCGTCGTCAGGGTGCACAAAACTCATGTGAGGCTGCTGAGGCTGCGGAGGTGGCATGGCAAAGACATCCATGGCGTCCTGCAGACTGCGCAAGCCATCGCCATGACCAAAAACAGGATCGCCCTGAGCGCCGTCGCGGAATTCAAGCCCAAGATGAGGCTGCCATCCTGTGAACGCGGATACAGCATCCCCGCGTATATGATCGGCGACAACATGAGCGATATTGCTGCCCATGAAGCTACCACCAGGAGCGGAAAGGAAACACGGCTCGAATGTCATATCCAGATGGTTGAGCTTGAGGCTGTTGACCATGTCGTTGTTATAGTACTCCTTCTCACCATACTTGCGAAACATGACCTGGCTCCGCCCTATGTGCCAGTAGCCGTGCTCCTGCCAGTGGTACGGGCGCTCTATAGTCATGCGGGCCCTGAGCACCATACCAGGTGTCATCGTATCAGGGTGCGCATTCAAGTCGAAAATGTCAGGCACCAACTGCCACACGTGTGTGACCCCAAGCTGCGCCAGACCCCCTGTAATTCCACGGGTGATGTCCTGTTTTGACACGTTCTTGTAATAGTGGTTGAGCGTGTAGCCCTCCTGAAACGGGACGGGCATGGGCTTGAGGCGGAAGACAAGGTCATCGCCCGCGCTGATGTCATGGAAGTGCCAGAAGTTCACCACGTTGCGTTCCTTGCCATCGATGACGAGGGTCCCTGCAAAGCTCACTGGCCAAGTGGCAGCAGAGAAGCCAACCTCGTTCTGACCACCCTGCTTCTCAGAGCCACGCACGATGCCAAAGGGTGTGATGAGCTCGCGTACAATGTAGTGCAAGTCACCCAGGGTCAGACGATGATTCTCGTTTGGGAAGCGGGTCTTGTCCAGGTCGTGCAGCAGCTCAGCCCACTTGGAGTTATGTCCAGCAGTGTAAAAGAGCTGAAGCCCTGCCAAGATATAGTTGAGCGTGCAGAGGTTGATGTAAGGATCGATCGCAGTGCCCATCTTATGCCTGTTGAGCGACCGGTTGCCCAGCATGGTACAAAAGGTGGAACCGCGATCCAGCCGCATCACAAAGGCGATGTCACTGTCATCCACGGGATGCGAGATGTGAATCGTGTGCTGCGTGTTGAGGGCAGCGGAGGGGAGCAACAGCGGTGGAAAGATCTTCTGGATGCGATGAGGGTGGTTCACATAAGACACCTGGCTGGACTGGTACCCCGGCTCGCCATACGCATACGGTGAGAGGTCGCCAAGCAGCGTGGAACCATAGTTAATGCGCGCGTCGGCGCTGTCGTGCAAGGGAGCGGGCAGACCACCTTCTGGCGGCAGCGGCCCTGAGTTCATTACCACCTCGGGAAAACGCGCGCCGCTGAGCGCTCCAAAAAAATCAGACATATTCTCGCCGCGTCTACTGGACACAAGCAGCGCAGCGTTTATATACACCTACGACTGAACACAGGCACAGACACACAAGAGGACGCGTTGAAAGACTGTTTATTATACACAAGAGGCTCACGCTGCAGCACATCGTGGTACACCAAAAAAACCAATCAGGACTCGCATGCCTCGAACTCGCGCCGCAGCACATCGTGGTACACCAAAAAAACAAATCAGGACTCGCGTGCCTCGAACTCGCGCCGCAGCACATCGTGGTACTTGTACTTGGAACTACCAGGCGGATGATGAGGATAGCCCGTGTTCTGCTCAGGAAACACGCCGCGCCGGGCGCTGTAGGCGGCCATGGAGGGTGCAATCGTCGTCCACGCTGTGGCGTCGCCGGGAGCCTGCTGCTGCCAGAGGAGCGGCGGCTGCTGCAGCGGGGGCGACTGTAGCGACGGGGAGACAGGGGATATAGATGGAGTGAAGACAAGGGGCTGGCCCTGCACTGGAGCCGGAATAACTGAAGGGGGCTGGGTCTGCACTGGAGGCGGAATAACTGAAGGGGGCTGGGTCTGCTCCAATATGTACACCCCCTTGTCCAACGCTGGCGGGGGAGGAGTCGTCAGATGAAGAGCATCCCGCATCGACAAGGAGGACAGGGACGGGACCACCGTCGCTGTAGCTGCTGCAGCCGCTGCTGGGATGTCCTCGAAAGAGGCCGAACGCCTCAGGTGGAAGGCCTTGCCCAGCAGCACCCCCATTGTCTCGACGTCCTTGCCAAGATGCGGATTTGTCATGGCCATCTGTGCCAACTGCACCAGCTGAAGCAGCAGAAGGTGATGGCAGAGTATCGAAGCGAGGCGCATTTTCGAAATCGCCCGCTGGACTGAGCTTAAATAGAGCGGAGGGCCCCACACAGCCCGGAAATGACAAGATGGGACGCGAGACGAAAAGGGGCGCAGGCTGTCGCATGTACACCTCCTGCAGTGCACCCATCTCCAAGAGAAGGCCAGCATATATCTCCAGCACAGACGAGGACACAGCAGAATCAGACTCGTCGTCGAGCCGCCGCGCCAGATATGACCCAATGTCCATGCACAGGGCGAGCTTGGCCACGATTGTCTCGTGCGACGCCACTCCAATGGGTTGATTAAACGGCCGCGAGAGAGACACCACGAGACCAGCGAGAAACCCAGCGCGACGCCGCGTATACGACAGCCCCGTGGTGTGGATTGCACATGACAACCGGTGGACACGCGCCGTGGCTTGAACGGACAAGGCACGGATGAGTGAGGGTACCAGCATGCCACGAAGAGCGTAGGGCGAGACGACCCAGGATAGGAATCCACTCCAGTCATCTACGACGATGGGAAGCGACAGAGGCAAATTATAGGTCTCAATGCAATCAGCGTCTATGACACGCCCACGCTCACAGAGCAACACATCCATGATGAAGTCTGTGCTTGTCATTGCTAGCATGCAGTGGGAATCAGGGGACATGTAGGATGGCATGCGCATAACAGAAGAAGGAATACCCAACGCCAACACATCCTGGTTAAATAATACCCAGAAGAGGTGACACACCCGCGCCCCTTTGCAAGAAAAGAGTCGCACGCCCTTTGTGCAGACACAGACGCTTAATAAAACAGGGCATGAGGCGGCAAATGTCAAAAAACACCCTTGCCACGCACAGATGGATAACAATGAGGAATGTGTCAAAGAGATAAGAGCCTTTGCCTCAGGTGGCACTGCTGGCTTATACAGGCTCAAGCAGGTGCTGTCCAGCCTCTTTGGCTACTACAACATGCAGACCAGAGGCGAGCAGATGGACGCTCTCCGCAAGGTCGGGCTCGACCCCATCGACACAGGAACAGGAGTGTCGTTCACCTTCAACAGCGAAATGGATTCCCTTGTCGTCAAAGACGAAGGGGCGCAATCAGTTGTCTATGCTGCCATCTATCCTGAGCCGCCTGGCCCACTATGAATAAAAAAAGAGTCTATGCCTATTTATCGCGCGATTGTCTTGTGTTTTGCCACAGCATATGCTTGACATCGCATGCTTTGACGATCTATTCACTGGGCGCGCGCTGCCGCTGCTGTATGCGCTGTTCAACACAGACCCAGATTCCCAGGCATGGGCACTCCTTGCAATGCTTACTGGCATGGCATTGGCGATAGCAATCGCGGTATGGCGAACCGAGCGCATGCTCACGCCAACGCCAACCATAGCGGCACTCGATGCGTCTGTGTGCATAGCCATGAACGCAACGCTGCTGTTCCACAAGGCCCACAGGCTCGACAGGGACACAGGAGTGTCTCTAACAGCCATCCCTTTGTTTGTCTCCCTCATCCTATTGTCAGAGCACGAATGCTCGAATCGGCTGCGCTGCATCGCACTGGCAGGCACAGTGCTGATCATGCTACCCCTGGTGATCATATACAGCCTATACGAGGAAGACCCACCCCAAAACCTGGCACCCTCTTCCTCCATTGCAACATACCTCTTCGTCTGCCTCACAGCGGGCTATGCTGTACAGTGCTCACAATGCAATGTGCAGGCCATGACAGCGCGCGCAGCAATCATTGCCGCCACAGCCGCTCTATCCACAAATGGCATTGCATCACTCCTCATAGACCGCGTAGGACACGGCGCGATATTCACAATACAAATGGCACTGGTCGTCATGCCATCCTCGTTTATTCACGTCAAGACGCTACGCGCGATACTGGGAAGCACACGCTCCCTCATGCTCGCCGTCGCCGTCATCCTCGCTGCGGCATTCGACTCCCCCGTGCGCTTCCATGCCCCCGCCGTGCTCCAGCAAAGCTCCTGGGCCGTCGCGGTGCTCACGGCCGCCGCTGTAGTCGATGTCATGCTTCCATGATAGTAAAAAAAAAGTGCCATTGGCAGTGGTGAAGCGGGCCAGAAGCATAATTCAGGGTGATGTTGTGTCTGTGATTTCAATGTTTTTTTTCTGTTTCTTGTGCTGACGTGGCTGACCCCCCTCTGTGACCTCTTTTGATTTGTTTTTTTTGGGTTTTCGGGGTTTTTCTGTTTTATCCTCATGTGTACCTGAGAGAGAATGAGAGGGTTATAATCAGTGTTATTTGTACTATATAGCAATATAGAAACTATACAGATATAACAATACCTCCTCCTTTGCAGCACTCCAAGAGAGCACTAAAAACCTCCTCAGTCAACCTCATCCATATCCCATCCAACACAGTGCCAACCAGAGGATGCAGAGAGCTATACTTAGACCTGCACATCCAAATAGCCTGTGTTAGAATAAACATACAAACAGGAATAAACTGGCATAACATAAAAATATAACCTGCAGAAACAGCACTTGGTATAGATAACAGTCTCAGCGTCTTCCTTGCATATAGCAAGTATAACCCCATTACTGCTGTGCCTGTATACCTGAGAAAAGGACACAGCCTATAAAACAGAATAGCTCACAGCCACATACATATAACAATGCTCACCATTGGCTTCTTCTCCTGGCAGAGCTTCAGAGGACACAGAAAGTTCTTCACATGCACACATGTAACCTCCTCCAGTCCCAGACCTGACTTAAAACTCTCCACATGACCACTGAGAAACGGAGATGTAGTCGTCCACACACACCCAGAGATTCCTCCATGCCCCTGCAGCAGACTCTCAACCCAACTCGGCAGGTCTGGGGGAGCACCGCTGCCACTTCCACGGCCATGGGGGCGAAGGGCGGAGTTCGATGAACCCTTCTTGGTTGTGCCCCCTGGCATTTGTTTTGGGATCGCCTGGAAACATGGCATATAAGCTTGTGGTTCGATTCCACTGGATCCCTTAAAAATAATAATAAAGAATGAAAAAAAAACGACTCTCACCATCACACCCACAGATGCAACGTAGTTTGCAACATAGCAAGTTGGCACAGTGAAGCACCCATGCACCAGATGCTCAATCGCTTTAGGCCCAGTGGGATCATCCGATCCCTGAGAAAACTCACGTCTTGCCACCTCCCCCCCATTCCTGAATGCCACACGACAGACAAGAAAAGCACGAGGATCCTCCACCTTCTTCTGGCTGTATAACGTGGCAAAACCCTGATTGCCATGCAGAGTCGCAATGTCACAGTAGTACGCCGGAAGCAGAATCTGATCATCAGACAAATGGGCCACCGACTTGCTGCTCTGAATCTGCTTGATATCCGCCGCGAACGAATAAAAGATCGAGTTGCATACCGCCCGGTGCCACACAGGAGTCCCAGCAATCTCCACTATGAAATGATAGGAGATCTTGTAGTTGCCTACGCCCACTTTGCGGCTCTTACGCTTCACCACAAACGTGACGGCCTCGTCAGGCAAGATGAAGCGCTGCGCACGGAGCTGCTCGTAAAACCACAAAGGAAAGCGCTGCATCACCGCGTCGATGGCGTCCACATCCATTGTGCGACCAGAGAAGTACTCAAAGTAAGTCTCACAGTCCAGGATGAGAAAGGTGATGCGTTCAGTGTCGCCAGGCTGATGCTCATAGATTTGCGTGATCTACAGAAGAGAGACAGAACACGTATCAGTAAAACATCATATACAGTGATATCAAATAAGAAAAATGAATAGCAACCTGTGGAGAGACGATACCATCGCCTCGAAAGCACCGCTCAACCGCAATGCGGCGGATGCGATGCAAAGCGTCCTCCGCGGTCTTGAACACAAAGAAAAGCGAACCCTTGAAGCAGCCACCGTTCGCAGTCTGAAACATGAATGGCATGACTGGAATGTCCTCCTCACCACGGCGCTTCAAAAGAGCATCAAATCGGTCGAGCGCGTCCTTCTTTGTGTAGCTCACCACATAACACTCGCTGCTCACAGACTCAGTCTCCATGAGCATCCTGCGTATTCCCTTGTCCTTGGGGAACCCTTCGGGAAACTCCCGTTGCAAACACCTGCCAAAAGTAGAGAGCTCCAGGAGCGAACCCTTGGCCTGCAACCAGAAAAGCGCCAGGGGGCTCATCTTCAATGCCTTGGCGTGGGCTACGCATGCAGCAGGATCCATTCGAAAACAAAGATCAACGCCGATCAGGGACTCTTATAGGTTTTTGTAATTGTGACGTCGCTTCAGTGTTGTGACGTCGCTTCAGTGTTGTGACGTCGCTTCAGTGTTGTGACGTCGCTTCAGTGTTGTGACGTCGCTTCAGTGTTGTGACGTCGCTTCAGTGT
>Ga0247842_10002627_pt1 | contig 26094 bp, 25 predicted proteins | sample LaCruzMarch2015__3_FD_192411 | JGI IMG/M metagenome (GOLD analysis project Ga0247842, IMG submission 192411) | Freshwater microbial communities from meromictic Lake La Cruz, Castile-La Mancha, Spain - LaCruzMarch2015_19m | ecosystem: Environmental > Aquatic > Freshwater > Lake | place: Spain...
GTGCGTTGGCGGGTGCTGCCAGCATACTGAAGCGCCTGGTAGTCGACGCCAGAGCTGTCGTCCGCCGCCAGGCTCAGTCTTGAGCACACCCAGCGATGATCCGGCCGCCTCAGTCTTGCCTGTTCAGGTATTGCAACTGGCGCACCAGCAGCCAGGCGCCCCAGGTCAGGGCCAGCACCATGACGAGTGCACCGAGCAGGCGGCTGGTCTGTGCCAAGCCATGGTCCAGGTGCAGCAGACCCGGCTCACCCAGGAGGTATTCCCAGGCGTGGAAGCCGTAGGGGGACGAATGGCCGAAGTTCCCGCCGAGCAGGGGCAATGCCCACCGCCCGCGCGTCGTTGATATAGGGGGCGATGCCCAGAAAGCTCTCACCGAACCACCACAGGGCCACCGCGGCCCCGAAGGGGTCGCGGGTCTGGATGAGCAGGACGCCGCAACAGATGGCCGGCATCAGCAGTGCCCAGGGTCCCGCCGAGCGAGGCGAGCCGCTGCCCGAAGCGGCGAAACAGGATGTGCCCGAACTCGTGGAAGGGCAGGTCGAGGCTTCAGCCGGATGCGGCGCTGCCGTCCGCTAAAGCGTCGGCCTCCGGTGGAGTCGCCCCGCTCACGGGACCTCGCGCCTTCGTGGCACCAGGTTTTTCGGAACTCGCCGCGGACCCCCGGCCGCTTGTAGTCTACCCCCGCGGGATGTGATTATCCCGGGCCAAGATCCCATCCCCTGACATCGCCCCATGAAAAACGCAGTCATCCTGTTGAGCGGCGACCTGGACTCCACCACCGTGCTCGCCATCGCCAAGGACGAGGGTTTCACCCCTTACGCCCTGTCCTTCCGGTACGGCCAGCACCACCTGGTGGAACTTGAGTCCGCCCAGCGGGTCGCGCAGGCGCTGGGCGTCGCCGAGGGCCGTAGGGCGGAACGCCGCAGGCGGTTCCGCCATCTCGACGGCCGGAAGATGGCGGATCGCCCCGCGGGCATCCGCCCCGCGCGGGCCGGGCGACGACGGCCATCGACACGCAGGCCCCTAGCCTGGATGGCGCGCAGTGGAATCCTGGTTCCCGCGACTGTCCCGTGAGCAGTCGGCAATCCGCGATGAGTGACCCATGAAAACGGTGTATATCGAAACCTCTATCGTCAGCTACCTGCGGTCTCGCCCCAGCGCACAGGTCGTTACGGTCGCGCGCCAAGTGCTGACGCGCCGCTGGTGGGACCGCGAGCGCGGCAACTACCAACTCATCACTTCGCAGTACGTTCTGGATGAGGCCGGTCGGGGCAATGAAGATCTCGCCGCGGATCGGTTGGCCAACCTGCATGGCATCCCACTCCTGGACCTCCCCGCAGAGATCCCCGAGCTTGCGAGTCGATTGGTTTCCAGCGCGGTGTTGCCGCCAACCGCCCGATTAGATGCCCTGCACATTTGTGCTTCTGCGTTTCATGGCCTTGACTACTTACTGACCTGGAACTGCTCGCACATTGCCAATGCCCGGCTCTTGCCTCGGGTTCGCGATGTGCTCCAAGACTTGGGTTACCTGCTGCCAACCGTTTGCACTCCTGAGGAGATGCTGGACGATGAAGAAGACATTGAGTGAATCTTCGGCGGATACGATTATTTCCGACCTGCACCGGGTTCGCGAGGAAATCGTCGAATCCTTCGGCGGGGACCTGCGACGGTTAACGGACGACGCGCGACGCCGTCAGGAGGCGTCCGGGCAACGAATCTGGCGCCGTACCGAACCGTCACACGAGAGCCCGGCGGACATCTATCGCCGCGTATGCAGTGTCACGCCGATGGGCGATCCCGATGCGTCGCAGAACGTCGCGGACAAGGTGAAGGCGCGGCTGCGTGCGAACCATCCTGGTTGATGCGGGTCCGCTGATCGCGCTGTTCGCCACCGATGATCGGCACCATGCACGCTATCGTGACCTGATACTCGAATCCGATAGGCGGGGACCGCGCTTCGTCCCCGCCTGACCCAGCATCGTCGAGGCGTCCTAGCTCCTCGCCACGACGCAGAGACTGGGAGCATACTTGGCGATGATCCGCACACCTCAGTCCTGCCTGTTCAGGTATCGCAACTGGCGCACCAGCAGCCACGCGCCCCAGGTCAGGGCCAGCACCATGAGGAGTACGCCGAGCAGGCGGCTGGTCTGGGCGAGGCCATGATCCAGGTGCAGCAGCCCCGTCTCACCCAGGAGGTATTCCCAGTCGTGGAAGCCGTAGGGGGACGAATGGCCGAAGTTCCCGCCGAGCAGGGGCAATGCCCCCGCCCGCGCGTCGTTGATGTAGGGGGCAATGTCCAGAAAGTTCTCGCCGAACCACCACAGGGCCGCCGAGGCGCCGAAGGGGTCACGGGTCTGGACGAGCAGGACGCCGCAACAGATGGCCGGCATCAACAGTTGGCCCAGGGTCCCGCCGAGCGAGGCGATCCACTGCCCGAAGGGGCGAAACAGGATGTGCCCGAACTCGTGGAAGGGCAGGTTGACCAGATGCAGATACGACTCCCCGACGGCGTTGCTCTCCACCGGGGCCAGCATCAGGACCTGCCCCCAGGCCAGCAGCAAGGCCCACAAGACCGCACGGCCGCTCAAAGCAAACCAATCGCCGCCGGGCGCGGCCGGCAGCAAGAGCGAATCCGCGTCCCGCGGCCGCGGGGGCTCACCGGCTGACGGGCGCGCGTGGGACAACGGCGCCGCCGCCGGGGCCTGGGGCCGCGGATAATCCCCATCTGTGCGGGGGTGGTATTTGAAATATTTCGCGAAGACGATACCGCACCGGGAACAGATGAGGCCGTCGCCCGCCTGTTCGGCACCGCACTTGGGACACTGCATCGCCACACCCTCCAGGCCACTGAACCTCGCTGATTCGATTGTAGCGAATCCGCACTGAGTCTAGGACCGCTGCGCGCGCGTTGTTGGGCGTTGCGTCCAGGACCGGAGTTCCGGGGACGATATGCCTAGGTGAGGTCTGGATAACTTTGTACCCATACAACAAACCGGAGGTCGAGGCTTCAGTCGGACGCGGCGTCTTCGCCCGCTGAGGCGTCGGCGACCGGTCGGCTTACCCTGATGACTTACCCTGATCACTTTATGGTATAAAGTGCTTCGGAAACAGCCGTAGACGCCTGGCCGCTTGTACTCGACCCCTGCGGGGTGTAACCATCCCCGGCGAACATCCCATGCCCTGACATCGACCCATGAAGAACCCAGTGGTTCCGTCGACCGGCGGCCTGGACTGCACCACCGCGCGCGCCATCGCTTCCCGGAGGAACGACTTGGAAACCATCGCCGTCATCGATTTCGAGACCACCGGCCTATCCCCGCATTACGGAGATCGCGCCACCGAGATTGCCGCGATCCTGGTGCGCGACGGGCAGATCGTCGGCCAGTACCAGAACCTGATGAATGCCGGCGTGGCGATCCCCGCGTTCATCACGAGCTTCACGGGCATCACGACCGCGATGGTCCGCCAGGCGCCGCCCGCTCGGCAGGTGATGGCCGAGGTCGCGGACTTTGTCGGCGACTATCCACTGGTTGCCCATAACGCCTCCTTCGACAGCAAGTTCTGGGACGCAGAGCTGGCGCGGATCGGCCGCGCGCGGCGGCAAGATTTCATCTGCTCGATGCTGGTGGCCCGCCGCGTCCTCCCGCAGGCGCCCAATCATAAGCTCGGCACCCTCGTCGAATTCGCCAAGCTGCCCGTCACCGGCCGCTATCACCGCGCCCAGGCCGACGCCGAGATGACCGCGCATCTGACGCTCTATCTGGAGCGGGAGCTGATGCGGCGATTTGGCCTCGCGGCGGTATCCTGCCGGCTGCTCGCCAAGATCCAGAAGACGCCGGCCAATCGGCTCGAGCACTGCGTTGCCGGGTTCGGCAAGCAGTGCGCATGAGGGGCGGCGCAGCGGCCCAATCGCCTCCGGCCGCAACACGCGCGGTCCAAGGCTTTACCGTGAAAGTCGCGCAGCGACGTTGTGGGAGCGGCTTCAGCCGCGACGAGACCGCGCAAGCTGCTCCGCCCGCCAAGTCGCATCGGCGAGGGCGGCCAAGATATCCTCGCGCTCCAGGCTGGGATACAGCCCCAGCACGCTGTCGATCGACTCGCCGCCGGCCGGCAGGCCGGTAATGGTGCCGACGGTGATGCGGATGCCCAGAGTACACTGCGAGGGACGGCCAGGCGTGGAAAGACAACCAGCAGAACCAAACCTGATGCGCATCCTGATCGTGACATCATGCACTGGCCAGAAGACGGTCGGGCATCCGCAAGGGCTGACCGGCGACGACTTCGCCCAAGGCTCCGCTCATGTGCAGGAGCGCGAGGTCGCCCTCGCCGACTGCCTCACCCCCGCCCGCGACCTCTACCGGGGTCAGCAGCATGTTCGCCTGATGCGCGGGGTCAAGGGCGTGGCGGGTAGACTGGATACCCACCTTCAGGTCGTCTCGGCCGGCTATGGACTGATCCGCGGGGAGCGAAAGATCGCGCCCTATGAGTGCACCTTCAGCGGTCGCGGCAAGGCTGACCTGCGCGCCTGGGCCGACCGGCTCGGCATCCCCGCCGCCTTCCGCGCCCTGATGGCGGACCCCTACGACCTTTGTCTGTGGCTGCTGGGGGAGGACTATCTGGCGGCCTGCGGGATCGACTCCCGGCTGCGGCTCGCCTCGCCCACCATCGCCTTGTGCGGGAGTACCACCAGCCGCAACCTGCCGCCACTCGCCGGGCTCGCGACCGTCGTCCTCGGCAACCCCGAGGCCAGACGCTTCTCCTGCGGTCTGGTGGCACTCAAAGGCGACATCGCCGCCCGCCTGCTCACCCGGCTCGCCGAAACCCCGGACCTGCTGCCGACCCTGATCCATCCGGACACCGACCTGCTGGAACTGCTCGAGCGTGCGCAAACCGCCCTGAAGGCGCACGCTACCAAGGCCCAAGCCAATCTGGCATCATGCCGTTGCGCTTCAGCCGCTACGACAAATTCCGAGGGCAAACAAGAATTGAGATCGCCAAGGCCGAGTTTCTGCAAGCTCGAACCATGATGTTCCGATTCTGCTGCGATCAATGACTCTCACATCGTTCCTTCAGCAGTCATTTGCCGCCAAGGCGCCAATCGGCTGGAAATCTTCCTATGAGGTTCCGCTATTATCGAAGGAACTGGAAAGGAGGCTTGGATTCTCGCCCCGCGCGGATGTGCTATTGGAAAATTCCGCGCTCGACAGACGTATTTGGATCGAATTCGAGATCAGCCGCGCCGACCCCGCCGCCAATCACATGAAGTTCGCAGTCGGACACCTCTTTTCTCCGCAACCGCTGGGGGATGTCTTCGTATCGATGGTGAGCCGTCACGTTGCCGCTGGTCGCATGAACCTGGGGGCAACCGCGGTCATCCTGATGCGCAGGCTCGGCATGCAAGCCTTTCAGATTCCACTGTTTCCCGGCATCAAGGGCTCAGACATCAAGGAGTTGAACCATCTGCCCCAACTTCAACTGGTAGACCAGAACCTCGACATCGGCCCCGAGATAGAGCGTGCCATCGTCATTACCGAGCCAGTCTTTACGGATCGAGCGCACCGACTCTTTTATGCCTCGAATGTACTCGAGGTATCACTGAATGTAATCAACTGGAATCAGGGCGTAGCGACGGTTGACGGCGCACATGCTTGGGGCAAGCGGACCGTGACCTATTTCGTTTACGACCCGCGCTCCGATCTGTTCGCGCCGTCGAAATTCTGCGCGTTTCTTCCCATGCCGAAGGTCGCTGAGTCGAGTGCCGTGATTTCATTGAACACAGTGATCGACATGACCATAGACTATTATTGCTCCATCGACCAGATTGAACCGCGTTTCGATGGCGGTGCTGCCAAGAGACACTTGTTGGATCGCTTGGGGTACCAGTTGATTGAGCACAACACATCGCCTGGGTTTCAGGCGCGCTTCGAGCAGTGGCTCACCGCATGGAAACAACTAATCCGGGTTCATCCCCGAGGCGCGCATATTCTGCTTCCCCGGACAAATTGAGGTCACGATCCGCTCGCTAATGAGCCGTCGCACCCATCGCCTCCAGCTTGCGTTCACGATGAAACCGCGCAAGCGGAATTCCCAACAACTCGGCGGCCTTCGACTCGCCGAGCAACTCTTCGCCTAATGCGCGGAAGACCAGTTGCTTGAACAGGATAATCTCTTCAGGCGGATAAGACACACCGGGCTCTTGCCGACGCCAGTCGCGTTGGCTGAACAGGCGACATAGTTGCTGGTGACTGGCGGCATCGATCACCTGGCTATCGAGCGCTCGGAACAGGCAGCCTTGCATGCTGAGCCCATATTTGTGCTTGAGCAATAGCAATTCGTTCGGTAGCAGTTGTCGACGGCGGGCACCAAGATGCGCGACGACCGCTTGGCGCGGCATCAGGAAGGCACGGGCAAACCGATTGCACAGACGCTCCAGCAGATCGCCGCGCTTGTGCGGCACCCGAGGGGTCTCAATCAACTCCGGGGCGACGCGCCCATTGAGCAGCAAATGCGCCAATTCATGGGCGAGTGTGAAGCGCTGCCGGTCCCCGTTCCAGTCCCGCCCGACGACGATCAGCGGCACGCCATCGACTTTGCCCGCCACACCGTCGAACTCTCGTTGCTCGACAGCGCCGCTTGCGATGACTCGAATGCCCTTGGACTCCAGGGTATAGATGAGAGCCGGGATAGGGTTCAGGCCGAGTGACCAGGCCTCGCGAAGCCCCTCGGCGAATGGCTCGATCTGCCCTTCCTCGCGGATCTCGCCGAGCAGGTTGGCTGGAACCGAGAAAGGCTCGATCGGTGAATCGGGATAGAGGCTCAATAGCTCCTGCCAACGCTCGGCCTGGTCCAGCACATCGCCATGAACGCGATTGAGCAGGCACTGACCGATAGATGCCTCCTTGCGGTACTCAACCCCCGTGATCTCGACTTTCATGGGGCGGAAAAAGAACTCGCCGCGAATCCCGAGCACCTTGGCGAAATCGATCAACTGGCGGGAGGATGGCGTCAATACTCCCTTTTCGTATTTGTCGATGGCCGTATGGCTCACACCGGTGCGCTGCGCGAACTCGCGCAGCGACAGACGGGCGGACTTGCGGGCTCGAAGCAGTTGCTGTCCGATCATGGCGAACAGCCCCGTGAGTTTACAAATGTGGCGATCTGTGACCAAGCGTAAACTCACGTCGCATCCTTGTCGATCTCGGGTCACGATTATCGCTTCGGCCGCCCAGTGGGCGATTTTGGACCAGTTCATCGCCGCCTTGTGCCGGCTGATCCGGTACGGATGTCTGACCCCCGTGCGGAGACACCGAAGCAAATGGCTCGCGGCCGCCAAGGCTGAAGCCTTGGACTCCTGGCCGCTTGCACTCAACCCCGGCGGGGTGTGACCATCCTCGGTTACCGGTTATCCTTCCCCGACCCGATCCCTGACCTCGACCCATGAAAAACGCAGTCATCCTGTTGAGCGGCGGCCTGGACTCCAGCACCGTGCTCGCCATCGCCAAGGACGAGGGCTTCAACCCCTATGCCCTGTCCTTCCGGTACGGCCAGCGCCACCTGGTGGAGCTTGAGTCCGCCCAGCGGGTCGCGGCGGCGCTCGGTGTCGCCGAGCACGTCATCGCCGACATCGACCTGCGCCGCTTCGGCGGCTCGGCCCTGACCGCGGACCTCGCCGTGCCCAAGGGGCGCGACCCGGCGGCCATGGGGGAGGGCATTCCCATCACCTATGTCCCGGCGCGCAATACGGTGTTCCTGTCCTTCGCGCTCGCCTGGGCGGAGGTCCTGGGGGCGGGCGACATCTTCATCGGGGTCAACGCGCTCGACTACTCCGGCTACCCGGACTGCCGGCCCGAGTACATCGCGGCCTTCGAGCGGATGGCGAACCTGGCGACCGCGGCCGGGGTGCAGGGGCGCCAGCGCCTCAAGATCCACGCGCCGCTGATCGACCTGACCAAGGCCCAGATCATCCGGCGCGGCCTGGCGCTCGGGGTGGATTACGGGCTCACCAGCAGTTGCTATGACCCGGGGGCGGACGGGCGCCCCTGCGGCCAGTGCGACTCCTGCCAACTGCGCGCCAAGGGGTTTGCCCAGGCGGGCATGGCGGACCCGCTGGCGGCCCGCTTCGGGGACGCCTGAGATGGACGACCGGGTCTTCCACCTCGCCGCCGCACCCTTCGAGGCCGCCCGCCGGGTCGCCATACTCCCGGCGGGGCACCGCGCCCGGCGCCTGCACGGGCACGGCTTCCGCGCCCGGGTGCGGGCCGCGCTGCCCGCGCACTGGGCGCCCTTCCCCGGGGGCGAGACCGCGTCCTTAAGCGACGCACTCAAGGCCTGTGTCGCCGATCTCGACTACCGGGACCTCAACGAGCACCTGGCCGTCCCCACCGACGAGAACCTGGCCCGCTGGATTCGCGCCAGGCTCGGGGTGCCTGGCGTTGCGAGTGTCGGCATCCGCAGCACCCGCGACCAGGGCGCGGACCTGGACGCGCTGGACCACGCCCACCTGTGGCGGCGCTTCCGCTTCGAGGCGGCCCACTGCCTGCCCCGGGTCCCCGCCGGCCACCCCTGCGGGCGTATGCACGGCCACGGGTTCGAGGTCATACTGCACGCCGATCAGGACCTTGCGGGCCAGGACATGGGGCTGGATTTCGACCATCTCGGGTCGGTCTGGGCGCCGCTCCAGGCCGAACTCCATCTGGGTTGCCTAAACGACCTCGAGGGCCTGGAGAACCCCACCAGCGAACTGCTCGCGCACTGGCTCTGGCAGCGCCTCAAACCCGCCCTGCCGGCCCTGTCCTGGGTCAGCGTCTACGAGACCGTGACCGCGGGCTGTCACTACGACGGCACCCACTACCGCATCTGGAAGGAGCAGCGCTTCGAGGCCGCCCTGCGCCTCAGCGCGGCCCCCGCGGACGATCCGCGGCGGCGCCTGCACGGGCACAGCTATCTGCTGCGCCTGCATCTGAGCGCACCGCTGGATCAGGTGCTCGGCTGGACGGTCGACTACGGCGATGTCAAGGCGCTGTTCAAGCCGGTCTATGACCGACTCGACCACCACCGGCTCGATGAACTGCCGGGGCTCGCGGCCGCCGACGGCGCCGCTCTGGTGCACTGGATTCGGCGCCACTGCGCCGCCGCGCTGCCCGCGCTCGACCGCATCGACCTGTACGAGACCCCCGGCTGCGGGGTCAGCCTGTGCTGGGGCGACCTGGGACCGGCCCTGCCGTCATGACCTATCTGGTCAAGGAGGTCTTCTACAGCCTCCAGGGCGAGGGCGCCCGCACCGGGCGGGCGGCCGTGTTCTGCCGCTTCGCGGGCTGCAACCTCTGGTCGGGGCGCGACGAGGACCGCTCCCGGGCGGTCTGCACCTTCTGTGACACGGACTTCCGGGGCACCGACGGGGTCGGCGGCGGGCGCTACCCGGACGCCGCCCGACTCGCGGCGCGGGTCCGCGCCGCCTGGCCGGCACCGGCCGCGTCCGGTGCCGTCCCCTATGTGGTCTGCACCGGCGGGGAGCCGCTGCTGCAACTGGACCCGCCCCTGATCGCGGCCCTGCACGCCCAGGGCTTCGAGATCGCGGTGGAGACCAACGGCACCCGCACCGCCCCGCCCGGGATCGACTGGGTGTGCGTCAGCCCCAAGGCCGCCGCCGGGCTGCGGCTGCTGGCCGGTCAGGAATTGAAGCTCGTCTATCCGCAAGCGGACGCGCCCCCGGAGCGCTTCACCAATCTCGCCTTCCGGCACTTCTTCCTCCAACCCCTGGACGGCCCCGACCTAGCCGCCAATACGGCGCGCGCCATTGCCTATTGCAAGGCCCATCCGCGCTGGCGCCTGAGTCTGCAGACACACAAGCTGTTGGGGATTCCATGACCACCCGTCCCGCGGCCCTGGTCCGCGGGACGGGTGGTCATGGGTTTAGGAACGGTTCACTGATAAGTTGAACAAGTCCATTAGGGTTAAGTGCCTTGATGATCGCGGAGAGGGGCGCGGGCGGGTCGGCGGCCTTGCCGGTGCCGACCTCGTTCGAGGGCTTGAGCGGTACCGACTCCCCGTCGCGCAGGTCGATGGCACCGGAGAAGCTCCGGTCCGCCCGGTAGTATTCCAGCGCCACCTCATCCGCCAGCCGCACCGGCGTCTGCGTGTCCCCAACATGCAGATGGGGCAACAGAAACCGGCCGTAGCCGTAGAGCATCTCAAGCTCGCCGATCGGCTTGCCGGTCACGCAGTCCGGATTCATCCGCGGTTCGGTGTAATCCAGGCCAGTCTTCTTGTCGTGCACAATGCCGCTGAGGGCGACCAGCGGGCGCACGTCTGGATAGCCCCGCGCGGCGATGTACCGCTGGAAGGCGAGCATGTAGCGCACCGCATGCAGGCGCGAACTGGTCACGACCATGGCCTTGGCCCGGCCCTCAAGGCGCCGCTGAACTGCCCGCGGAAGTGTTCCACCATGATCGCCGTCTTCTGTTCGATGTTGTACTCGTGCAGGCTCATGTAATGCGCCAGGGCCTTGGTCGCCTTGCGTTCCGGAAAGGCAGGATCATCGGCGACCGTCTTGAGCAGGCGGTAATACACGTCATAGGTCGTGTAGTTCGTCAGCACATCCAGGATGAACCCCTCCTCGATCGCCTGACGCATGCTGTAGACGTGGATCGCCCGCGGCGTGTCCCGAGCCGGATCAGGGTCGATCCGCCGCCCGAACAACTCCAGGGTCCGGGGCTTGGGCGTCGCCGTAAAGGCGAAGAAGCTCAGGTTCGGCTGAGGGCCGCGGGTCTCCAGGACGGCGGCAAGCCCGTCGGGTGCGCCGGGTTCCCGGCCCCGTAGCGGATGGTCCCGGGGTCGCTCCCCCGGTTGAAGGGCAGGAAGCGCGTGCGCTCCCCCAGCAGACGGGTCGTCATGTGCGCCTCGTCCGGGTCCACCGCGAAGTGCACCAGGGCACGCGCCTTAGAACTGGAACAAGGGGGCATTGGGGTCACGGTCCTCGCGATACTGCTTCACCGCGTGCCGCCAGGTCTGGCCAGTGCCTGGTTTCTTCAGTTCGCAGCTCCCGATGGGCAGGCCATTGAGCGCCAGCAGCATATCCAGGGTCTCGCCGCCCGTGGCATGGCACGGCACCTGCCGCGTCACCGTAAGCCGATTCTTGCCGAAGAGTTCGACCACGGTCGCGTTCAGCCCGTGTGCCGGCTTGAAATAGGCCATACGCAGGGTCTTGCCGTGGAACTTGAAGCCGCGGCGTAGGACATGCAGCATCCCCTTGAGGTCCAGTTCCTTGGCCAGGGCCGCGACCATTCTGGTCCCCAAGGCGTCGCAATACGCTTCCAGAAAGCCTCTCGCGCGATTATAAGCTCATCGGGCATCCGCGCGGCACGATGCTCCAGGAGCGCGAAACGGAAATTGCCACGGCAGTATGTGAGATTAGGATCGCTGACAAGGCTCCTAAGTTCAACATTTCCGCCATGTCCGCTAGCGACATATGCGGACCACCGGGACCAGATCCCTTGATCTCCGTATGCGGAACCTACATAGCGCCGACCGGTCTTAATGTCGGTAATCAAGTAGATGCCCTTGACGCTCTCTAACGCCGCCCTCCAGTCGGGGCGGCCGTTCCGCACCAGCGCCTCCAGTTCCGCAAACGATAAATCGATATCGTCGTACCCAGGAAAAGCCTGCCCCGAATAAGGTTCACGCAAAATCTCCTGAACCTCAAAACTTGGATAATGGTCTTCAAATTTGACGCGCGTCTGCCGCTCTCGGTAGGGCGAGCGAAGCTTGAGGCGCCCAATGAACTCACCTAAAGTATCCGTTAGTTCAACCTCGTAAGATTTCTGGTGGCGCGCTAAGACGCGAAAAACTCCACCAAACAGCAAAATATCCGTTTCATAATAAAACTGAATCAGGGAAAAAATAAGTGGCCGATTGAAGTCGTTCCGACTTGGCCAATACTCTTGCCAATTCTGCCATTCTTGTCTATCCCGCGTCCAGACGTCTAATGGCTGATCGTACTTATTCCATCTGGCAAAATGAATCTTGTAGTCGCTTGGCTTCGTTATCGGCCAGATGTCATTTAGTAGAATCGGCATCGTACTCCTGGCATCGCGCATCCGGCCTTCGACTTTCCGAAAGCGAGTCTCCTGCGATGCCATCCAGTCCAGGATTGCGCGTTGCTCCGGCAACGGCGGCAACGGGAAGGCGAAATCCTTAATCTTGGCTTGGTTCGTCGTCGCCAGATTCGTCGATTGTTGAGCAGTGCGGGTGAAGTGATGCTTGCCCACGTCGGATGTCATGGCGAGTGAGAGATACTCCGGAAGCAGCTTGCGGGTATCGGGGCGCACGGCGAATATATGATTCTGATGCAGGCAGCCGACCACCTCCCCGTACCAGACGCATCCCCGTCCCAGCTTATCGAAATCGCCGCCCTCGGTCATCAATACATCGCCCGACCGAAGCTCGAAGCGACTTGTCTCCGCCGAAAGGACTACCGTTTCCTTGATCTCAGTCAGGTCAAGGTATCCGTCTTGGACATTCGCAACCCGCAGATAGGGCCGGGATTCAGAAAGGTCCTCAGGGTATTCCTTGCCGAGCGTCACGCCTGTTTGAATGGTAGCGCATCGCCGGAGTCTGGTGAGTGTCCAATGCCGCGGGACATCCGCAATCCAGTCGATGCCCGTGGGCTTGAGGGGTGCGGCGGGATCAAGACCGACAGTCGCGGCAGCGTCGGGGGGCAAACCGCTGATCGCGGTCCGGGAAATCAGAGCCGTGCGTTTCTCCTGAAGCCGGTCGATCAGTTCACGCTTCTTCCCGATGAGGGCATCAATCTTCACAATCTCGGCATCGAGAAAGGCGGCAATTTCGGTCTGCTCTGCGCCGGGTGGACGAGGAAACCGATAGCGACGGAATTTCTCTCCTGTCAGGTGGTTGATGATGTTGGGATTTCCCTGGCTTTCAAAGATACCGGTGCCTGCTGCGAACACCAGGGTGTAGAACATGAATCGTGCGCTTTCGGACGTGTCGAGTGAGCGAAGACGATGGATTGCTTTCTGAAATGCTATGGTCCCGGAAGGTCCATGCCAAATTGCAGCCCTTCCGACCTCGCCCCCTTCACAGACCAGCAGGTCCCCATGCCTCACAGTGAATCTTGCGTATTCATCCGGTTCAATATCCATTTCCGGCAAGTCTTCCGTAGCGATGCAATCCCATTGAACGTCTACATTTCGCAGATAAGGAAGTAGCAAAGTGCCGGTCACACGCCTTTCGTCGAGCATTTTTCCAAGCTCAACCTGATAACGGGCGTACATTGGTGGTATTCCCCAATGCGCAGGCATTTCCCCCAACCACTCGACCCCGCTCGCCTTGTACTCGGGATAAGCCTGCCATTTCATCGCCCGAACCTCCCGCGGCTCACGACCCGGCCTCGGCTCGATAGCGCCATCCTCGCGCCTCGGCCAGGACACGCAACTGCTTGGCCTTTCCCTCTACCTGCCGCTTCTGAAAGGCGGAAAAGTCGATAACCGCATGCTCGGGGAAAGGCGCGGGATCGGGGCGTGCAGGCAGGTCGAGCCCAGCGCACTCCGCAACGGTCACGGCCTGTACCCCGCAGGACTGGAAGCCCAGGTTACCCGTGAAGTGCGCAAAGGCGGCGCTGGGGTCGATCAGGTCGCTGTCGTAGACCGAGAGACGCCCCTCGTCTTTGGGTGTGGGACGGAACGCTTGGGAGGAGACGCGACCATCTTGGATGAAATTGGGGTTGATCTGGCGCAGCAATTCGGTTTCGGCCTTCATGGGTGCTCCCCGGCAAATTCCTGCATCCGCGCTATCGCCTCTGCAACAATGGTCCAAGACTCGGGTTGCGCCAAGTTCAGTTCCATCCAATCATCCACATCGGTCCCACTGTCGAGTGAATGCCACTCGCCGGCCCGGCGGTCCAGGTCAATCTCCAGACTGATCTCATAAGTACCGAACGACCATTCCGCCTGCACGCAGCCTTCGGCAGTGGGGTAGAGATAAGGCGGCCGGAGGTCGTCCGGGTAGTAGGACGCGAAGCACTGCGCGAGCCAATCCAACCCTTGCGGGCTGGGAGCGAAGCCCCGGCCGTCGAGCCAGCCGTTCTTGATCCCACGCAAGTCATCGAGTCGCGCCGCCACGTCGTGGGGGTCAAGAATGCCGATGTGCTCGACCTCGGCCAAGCTCTGAAGGCGTTCGTTGCGATTGAACCTGCCGATACCGTGCACTTGCACCCGGGTGCCCTGCTGGAACCCATTGAACGCTTCCAGGACCGTCGGCAGGTGTTGCAGGGCTAGGGGTGAGGTTACCCGCGGGCCGTTGGTCACCTGAAGGTCGAAAGTCATTCGGTCTTGGTCGGCCTCCGGGATAGTGCCGCGCAGCGTGATCTCTTCGGTCAATTCGCGCGTCTGGGATGAGGCAAGCAAGAGCTTGCGACGGCTGGAACGGGTCAGGCGCGCCGGGCGAGCCGCGTTCCAGGGATCGAAGACGATGGCCTCGCCCTCGCGCAGACTGCGGCCGATGCGGTCGAAATAGCCGAGCAGGGGCTCGGGAAGGTGCTCGGTGATCCGGCCGTCGCGGTCAGCGGCATTGATGGCCTCAAGGATGTGCTCGCGGCCCCGCTCGAAATAGACTTGGCTACCCGGCGGGAAGAACCCATCCGATTTCGCGAACAGGTCGATCCGCGCGATTGCGCTGCCCGCCTCGACCCCCGTCAGCTTGAGCGCAATGCCGTCGGTGAAACCGCGGGGGATGCGTTTGCGCTCCTCGTGATCCTGGCGATAGCACCACTTGGCAACCTCGATGATCATCTCCTCCAGCACGGCCAGGTCCTTGAGCAGTTCCAGGGGGATGGCGTGCTCGTCGAAGCGCTCGCCCTCCATGCGGGGGCTCAAAAAGGGGATCGGTTCGATCATGCAGTCACCTCCGACAAGAGGGTCAATATCTCCTGCTCCAGCCGCTTGCTGTCGCTCTCGATCTCGGGCAGCGGGCGCGGCGGCTCGTAGCGGTAGAAGTGGCGGTTGAGCGGGATCTCGTAACCGATCCGGGTCTTCTCGTGATCGATCCAGGCGTCCGGCACATAGGGCCGGACCTCGCGCTCGAAGTAGGTCTGGATCGCCTCCGGCAGGGGCACGATCTCCGTATCGCGAAGTTCCGGGTCGGGCTCCGGGTTGCCTTGGGTGTCGGTGCAGATGGCGGCCTGCTCGTCGCGCTCGCTCAGAGCGGCGAGGATCAGCTTGCGCTCGGGCAGCGAGAGCTTCAAGCCGGTTGCGCGCACCGCGGCGCTGATCGCCGCCTGAAACTCGGCGCGGTCCATGGAGACCGTGAGACGCTTGTCCCGCCCGTCGATGCTGAAGACCCGGCTGTCGTCGTGCCGGCAGTTGCCATGGATGCGGGTGATCTCGCCGATATGGTCCGGCTCGCCGGGCTCGCCCGGGTCCCCGATCTTGTTGCGCTCCTCCTGCTGCTTCCAGGTGACACCGAAGGGCGGGTTGGCCAGCATGTAGTCGAAGGTCCAGCGTCGGCCTCGGGCGTCGCGGTCGAAGTGGTCCTCCATGAAGCTGTCGCCGCACCTGATGTTCTCGGCCTCCTCGTTGGCCTGCTCGGCGCCGATCCGGATCAGTTCCTCGAAGCAATAGCCCATCTGCATGTGGTCGACGCGCTGCGTCGACAGGTCCACGCGCGGGTCACAGAACGCCTTGACCAGCTTGAACAGGATGTTCTTATCGGCCATCTTCGCGATCTGCTGCTCGAAGCCGAAGCGCTCCATGACGGTCCGCACGTTGGGCGAGAAGGCGTCGATGTAGGCCGTGAGGTTGGGCGCAAGCTGGTTGGGGTCGTCGAGCAGGCGGGGAAAATCGAGCCGGCTCGTGTTGTAGAAGTTCAAACCCGCGGCCTGCTGCAAGAGGCGCTGGCGCAGGGTTTCCGACTTGCCCAGGTTGGCCCGGTGGACGGCCGGCACTGCCTGCTTGGTCGGCGCCAGGATGCAATCGAAGCGGCGCAGGACGGTCAGCGGCAGGATGACCTTGCGGTACTCGTTACGCCGGTAGGGACCGCGCAGCAGGTTGCAGATGTCCCAGATGAAGGCGGCGAGGTGGGCGTGGGTCTCCGTGTTCATGGGCGTCTGAAGGCTTCCTGTGATCAGGCAGCGCGGCGCGCTGTCCGCGCAGGTAGCGCGCTGAGTGGTGCCCTCGGCGGGAATTGAACCCACGACCTATCGCTTAGGAGGCGATCGCTCTATCCAACTGAGCTACGAGGGCAAGCGGGAGGACGGACGGCGCGGCAGGCCGCCGTGGGCGGCGGGCAGGCCCGGTCCCCTAGTGTAACCGAGCGGGACGGTCGAGGCATCCGCAAGATCGGAGTACCATCCGGGTCAGACACGCCCTCCAACCGCAGCCTCCCGCGAGGTCCTCACCATGACTGCCACCGCCTACCTGAAGCTTTACCTCCTGACGGTCCCGGTCTTTCTGGCCATCGACATGGTCTGGCTCGGGTTCATCTCCCGGGACTTCTACCAGCAGCACCTGGGCTACATCCTGAGCCCCACGGTGAACTGGCCCGCCGCGATCGTCTTCTATCTTCTGTTCGTGGTCGGCATCCTCTATTTTGCAGTGGCGCCGGCCCTGGCCCAGGGGTCTTGGCGGCGCGCGGCGCAAGACGGGCTCCTGTTCGGCCTTTTCACCTATGCGACCTATGATTTGACCAACCTGGCCACGCTGCCCAACTGGCCGCTGACGGTCGTGCTGGCCGACACCCTGTGGGGCATGGCCCTGTGCGGCAGCGTGGCCACCCTGAGCTATCTGATCGGTCGGCGCCTGACGCGCGCTTGACAGGACCGGCTTCTTGAGTATTTGCGGCGCTGGGGCGAATCCTGGATCATGGGCTACCTCCATCGAACGGCGCGGGAACCACCATGGCCGAGACCCTGGGACCGGGAGTCCTCGACGACCCCTTTGCACCGGATTTGTCACTCGAAGAGCGGCTGCGGGCCCTGGAGTCCGCTTGGGCGGAGCCAGGCCCCGTCCACCCGGGGGCGGATCGGCACCTGGCCGACCAGTCAGCCCGCCTGGAGGCGCTGGCGGCCGAGGTCGCGGCCCAGCGCGAGCGCTTGCGCGATCAGGAAAAGGCGATGGTGGAGCGGATCGCCGATGTGGATGACGACCGCCGACTGACCAGTTCCCAACTGCAGCGCGGGTGGCAGGCCCAGCGCGAGGAGTTGGAGACCCGGTGGCGCCGCCACAACCGTGCCGGGTTGCTGGTCCTCGCCCTGGCCCTGGCCGGGGTCGGTCTGTTCGCGCTCTACGCCCACACACGCCACACGGCCGCCGCCGCCGCGCTAGCGAGCCTGCGCCAGGAGGTGCAGCGCCTCTCCGGCATCGCCCAGCAGGAGACCGAACTGCAAGAGCGGGTGGCGGCCCTGGCCGCCACCGTGGGCGAGCTCTCCAGCCGGCCGCGCCGGGGGGGCAAGGCCCCGGACCCAGGCCCGGGGGCCGAGGGGACGGTCCCGGCGGAACGCCTGGAGCGTCTGGCGGCCGAGCAGCGGCGCCAGAGCGGCGAGTTGGAGGCCCTGCAGCGCGGCCTCCAGTCACTGGTCACCGCGATGCCGTCCCGACCGGGTCCGACCTTGGACGGCCCCCCGGTGACGGCCCCGGACACCGGAGCGCGACCCAAGCCGGCGACCCCCGAACCGGAGCCGGCACCGGTGCCGGCCGCGCGCCCCGAGGACGGCCCTGACGCGACCGCCCCGGTGCCCCCGCGCATTACCAAGACGTCGATTATGGACCGCCCCTTCGCCCTCCAACTCATGGGCGGCTATAGCCGGGACAAGATCCTGGAGCTGGCGCTGCGCCCGGACCTGCCGGACCCGGTCTATCTGAGTGAGGAGACCCGCCGGGGACGCCCCTGGTTTGTGCTGATCCATAGCCTGCACGCCAACCGTGCGGAGGCCCAGGCGGCCCTGGCGAAACTGCCCACCGGGTTGCGCTCACCGTCGCCCTGGATTCGCGACCTGCCCCGCGGGACCGACCTGGAGAGCGTCAAACGGGGGGCCGCCCCGCACTGAGCACCCGACCGCCGGGGCCGGGTCCTTGGATCGCCAGGCCCCGGGGCGGACGCCCTTGGTTCAGGGTCTGGGCCGCCCGCTCGCGGTCGCCCCGGTGGACATGTTGCCGGCTCCGTCGCTGGCACAGACCCGGTAATAATAGGTTCTCCCATTGATCCGTCCGGAGTGAACCCAGGCGGTTTCGGGACCCGCATGACCCGCTGTCCCAACGAGGCAACTGACCGGAACTCTGGTCGTGCCATAGACGATCTTGTAGCTCGCGACGCCACTATTGGCATCCGTGAAACCGCTCCAGCTCAAAGCGACCTGGGCATTGCCGGGTATTGCCACGACCACCCCATTCGTCGGTGCCGTGGCGTCGAGCATGATCGAGTCGGTGGCGGGACTTGTGCTCGTATTCCCCCAGGCATCCCTGAACCAAACCGACACGGTCTTGCTGCCATTGCCCGCCGCGAGCGTCCAGGTCTTGGACGCCGCGTAAGGTCCCCAGGCCGCACAGACGGCAGTATTGCTGATGCACATCTGGACCACCCCGCTGGGGTCCGACGCCGAAATAGCCAAGGTTACGCCGGTCGAGCGCGTCGCCGCAGCCCCGGCGTCGATTACGACCGTCCCGCCGGTCGGGGGGCTCGTCTCGGGCGCCGGCCGTGCGCTGGCGCTCGCCCCGGTTGAGCTGTTGCCGGCGCCGTCGCTGGCACAGACCCGATAGTAATAGGTCTTGCCGTTGCTCAACCCCTTGTGGACCCATGCGGTGTCGCTCCCCTGGTAGCCCGTCGTCCCAACGGCGCAGCTGGCGGGGGCCCCGACGGTACTGAATACCGCCTTGTAGGTCGCCACCCCGCTGTGGGCGTCCGCAAAGCCGGTCCAACTCAGGGCGACTTCCTGGTCCCCGGGTTGCGCGACGACCGCCCCGTTGGTCGGCGCCAGCGCATCGAGGATGATCTGAGCCGTGCAGGGTGTCGGGCTCGCGTTCCCTACCCCGTCCTTGAACCATGCCGAGACGCTCTTGGTGCCGTTGCCCGCCGCGAGCGCCCAGCCCTTGGGCGTCGCATAGGGGGTCCAGGCTTTGCAAGTGGCGGTATTGCTGATGCACATTTGCGCAATGCCGCTCGCATCCGTGGCGGAGAGGGTCAAGGTCACACTGGCCGTACGGGTGGCGGTGCTGCCGCCGTTGATTGCGAGCGAGCACCGCGGGGCCGTCCTATCGGCCCCGATCGTCATCGCCGTGCTTGAGGCGGCGCAGTTGTTGCTCTCGCTATCCTCGATGTAGCCCTGGGCCGCGTCCGCGCAGGCCAGCAGGTACCAGGATTGCCCCGGTGTCAGGTTGGGAAGCGTGACGTTTGAGTTACCGGAGTTGGGTTGACCGGGGGCAAGCGGGGGTACGAACCGGTTTCCCAATACCACATCGTCGGCGCTCTTGGTGGTGTCATGGGACAGGAAATAACGGGTCTGCGATGCCCCCACGCTGACGAGCCCAGCGTTGTCAACCGTATCCGCGGCTACCAAGGCCTGGTCCACCCCCGCCGACGCAGGGGGGGCGCCGACTGCCGATTCCCGCAGGTCGGCGAGCTTGACGAGTTGCCGGTAACCCGCGAGCAGGAAGGCGTTGTCTTGGATGGCGGCAGCCAAGCGTGCGCGCACCAGGGGGTCGCTCAGCGCCCAGCCCTCACCCTGTAGCGCGAGGTTCCATGATCCCTTGAGGCGGCTCATCGCAACCTTGCCTGTGTCACGGTCTACCCACATGCTCTCCATGTTGTTCAGCGGAGAGATGACGCTCTGTCCTTTAAGGAAGGCCGGGGTCTGGGCGGTCCGATCGCGCAATGCCTCCCACATCTCGAGTGAGTTGTCCGGCCTGATATCCGCGATCATCCCCGAATAATGCAGGACAATGACGTTTCCGTCGGCGCCGGGGGTCAGGCTGGAGCCATCCTGCGGCGGCACGCTACAGCCACCGATACCATAGGCAACGTATCCATCCGCGGGGCCTTGAGCGATCAATGGATTCTCGGCGGCGGATAGCCCGAACAGCCTCGCCGCACAAAGCCAGCTATTGTAGTGAGGCGTAGGCTGGTCACAATACCAGTTCATCTGTCGGTCGGCCTGCTGTTGGCGATACGCATCCCAGTCGTTGCCCCATTGATCCACCCCGGACAGGACCACCGGATAATTGGCGTTGTCAATGAAACCGGATCCGTTGGCGCCACACGAACACATTCCGGCCGCCTGTCCGGTCGCCGCGGCATAGGCCCAATCCACCCCTATCGTCTCCATCCCGAAATTCCTCCAGGGATTGAATGGTATTGGCGTTCCATCGTCGTAATACCCCAGCGAGATACCCAGGGACAGCCCCCGTGCGTCATTGCAGTTCAGTGGCTTGAGCAGGTCCGACCACTTGATATTGACGAGGAAGTTCTTCACTTGGGAACGTTGAAGGGCAAATCGGCCATCAGGATCGTCGAGCACCTGCAGTGCCGCCATCAGGTCCAACGCCGCGAAGGCGGTGTCACCCGACGACCATTCCGATCCGCCGGCGCTACTGGAGCCGCCGCCGGCCGTGAAGTGGGGCCAAAGGGTATTAACCCCTTCAGGTCCAGGCTTCACCTTATTGAGAAGGGTGTCGGCGATCTTCGATACGATCGTCCGGGCGTCAGCCAAGGTCGTGAACCCTTTCAGATAGGCATAGGCCGCGAGTTTTGCGGTCTTGGCGGTTGCCGACACGTTCTCAGACTCCGTCGGTCCGTCGCTGCTGCGATCCACGACGAGCCCGGTCGCGGGATTGTAGTTGGCCATGAGGGCGGCATAGCTCCAGAGAAAGGCTTGGTCGGCGGTCGGCAGGTCGGGGACATTGGCGAGCAACTGGAGGCGATCGACGGACAAGGTGTCCCCGACCTGTGCGCCGTCCAGTACCCAAGTGACAAGCTGAATGTCCTTCCTGCAAGCGGCCGGCAGGTCCCAGGTCAAGGTCTTCGGAAACGGACCCTGGACGGCCTTGGTCCATGATCCGGGGGAGACGGGGCATACGATCGTTTCCTTGCCGCTCTTGCGGGCCTTCAACTCCAGCCGCAAGGTTAGTTTTTTATTTCGCGACGGGGAGCTGGCGTCCGTCACGACCACCCTGGCCTGGGTGATCTGCCCTTGATAGGCGCCCTTGACATAGGGGCCGAAGATGCTGGTGAACGCGAGCGGCAGTTCGTCAGTCACGCGGCGGTTCACACTCTGCCACATGCCCCCCCAAGTCCAGTTTGCACCCTTGGCTTTGTCCACGATCGTGAGGGTGTATACGGAATCGCCGTCCCAAGTGTAGGCCGCATCCGCCTCGTTCAGCGTGCCGCGGTTACCGCCCACGGCGTTGATATCCAAGCCGGTTTGTGGTGTGCTGGTATCGTACTCGTCGACCAGGACGGCGAAGTCGGCCGCTAACGGACCGCGGCCCGGGAGGACAAGACAACAGACGAGAAGAGCGCACCAGACCCGGATAAGACACCCGGCAATCCACGAGCCGTGACCGGTAAGGCACTGATTCGACGAGACGCGATAGCACATGCTGTTCCCCTGTATTGGCCACCGAACGACCGGCCCGCGGTCCAGGGCCGGTTCCTCTTGTCGGGCGATCACGCGGATCACCACAAAAATGCGGGCGCTATTTCTCGGAAGGTTAGTCGAGAACCGGGGATTGTCAAGCGGTCGGGTGGTGGTCCGGTCCTGCGCCGCCGCGATCAGGGTGGGCAACTCACGCAGGCGCGCGACGGGCGCTTGGCCCTGCCTGCTGCGCCGGTCAGTCGGCGCCGGGACGCTCCAGTTCCGCCCCCGAGGACCGCTCCCGCGGGTGGCTGCACGGACTTCGCCCTGAACGGGGCGGCCGGGACTCTGCCCAACGCCAGACCCCGAAACCGGCGACAATAGGCGGTCGCTTTGACTCCTTTTCGTTCCCAACGCCATGCCCCGCCCCCTGACCCGAGACGACATCCGCCACGCGATCGACCTGAGTTCCTTCAACCGGGGCCTGCACTATTTCCGGCAGGGGATGGTGATCGACCTCACGGAGGAGCGGCGCGACGCCGAGGGCGTCAGCCTCCAGGCCCGGGTGCGCGGCAGCGGCGGGCGCTTCTATCGCCAGTTGATCTTCATCCCCGCGAACCCCGACAAACGCGACCTCACCGGCTCCTGCGGCTGCCCCGTGGGTTACAACTGCAAGCATGTGGCCGCCGCCTGTCTCGCCTACGAGGAGCGCGAGCGCCAGTTCCAGCCGACGGACGGCAGCGCCGCCACCGAGTTCCTCAAGCGCTGGCTGACCAGGGTGGTGGCGGCCGGCCAGGAGCCGGCCGCGGTCGCCGACGCCGAGCGCCTGGTCTATGTGCTCCAGCCGGGCGCGACCGACGCCCAGGGGGTCGCGGTGGAACTACGGGTGGCCAAGCCGCTGCGCCGCGGCGGGCTCTCCAAGGGCCGCCAGGCGAATCTGTATAACCTGTTGCACGGCTACTCCACCCCCGAGTATCTGGTGGCGGCGGACCATGACATCCTGGGGATGCTGCGCGCGGTCTCCGCCGGTCAGTGGATCAGCAGCGTCCCGCTCACCGGTCTGAACGGCCGGGTCGCCCTGCTGCGGATGATCGGCACCGGCCGCTGCCATTGGCAGGCCGTGGAGGCGACCCCCCTGGGCCTGGGGGCACCGCGAGACCTGCAAATGGACTGGCACGAGGGCGCCGACGGGCTCCTGACCCTGGCGCTCGGCGTGGTACCGGCGGCCCGGCTGCTGCTCCTGGAGCCGCCGCTGTATCTGGACCTGGCCGGGCACCAGGTCGGCCCCCTGGAGTCCCGGGGGCTCAGCGCCCCGCAATTGCGCGAGGTCCTCGCCGCCCCGCGGCTGCGCGCCAGCCAGGCGGAGGCCATCGCCCGCACCCTGGTGCTGGAGTTCCCCCAGTTGCCCCTGCCGACCCCGGTGCCGGTGCCGGTGACCGAAATCACCACCGCCCCGGCCACCCCCTGGCTGACCCTGACCTGCGATACCCTGGCGGGTGCCGCGACCGACCAGCTCAACCTCGATTTCGACTACGCCGGCCATCGCGTCCCCGGCCTGCCGGCGCTCACCCACAGCGTCCTGCCCGGCGGCGGCGGCACCGTGCGCATCCATCGCGACCTGGACGCGGAGCGCGGCGCCCTGGACACCCTGGCGGGGCTGGGTTTCGTCCCGGCCGTGAACACCCCGCAGCGCGCTGGCGGTCATCGGCTGCTCCCCGCCGCCACCAACCCCATCGAGCGCGCCGGCCACTGGTCGGCCCTGCTGCGCGACGGCCTCCCGGCCCTGGCGGCAGCCGGCTGGCGGGTGGATATCGCCGACAGCTTCCGCCTGCGCTTCGAGACGGCGGACTGGGACCTGGAGGTGGAGGAGGAGGCCGAGTCCGGGGGCAACGACTGGTTCGGCCTGCGCTTCGATCTCGATCTGGGCGGGCGGCGCATCCCGCTGCTGCCGATCATCGCCCCCCTGCTGGAGTTGGGTCTGGACGCGGAACTGCCGCAGATCATCAGCCTGCCCCTGGACCCGACCGGGACGGACCCCGCGGCGGCCCACCGCTATGTCGATCTGCCGGCAGCGCGTCTCAAACCCTTCATCGCGATCCTGCGCGACCTCTTCGACCGCGCCGCGCCGGGGGCGGACGGGCAACTGCGGATCTCGCGCTTCGACGCGGGGGCCTTAGCCGAACTGGAGGCCCAGGGCTATGCCATCCGCGGGGCCGAGCGGCTGCGCGAACTGGCCCGGCGCCTCAAGGACTTTACCGGCATCGAGTCGGTCGAGCCCCCGGTCGGGCTCACGGTGGAACTGCGCCCCTACCAGCGGCGCGGCCTCGACTGGCTCCAGTTCCTGCGCGCCTGGAACCTGGCCGGCATCCTGGCCGACGACATGGGGCTCGGCAAGACCGTCCAGGCCCTGGCCCATTTGTTGGTGGAGAAGGAGGCCGGGCGGCTCGACCGCCCCGCCCTGGTGGTCGCCCCCACCAGCCTGATGGGCAACTGGCGGCGCGAGGCGGCGCGCTTCACCCCGGCCCTGCGCACCCTGGTCCTGCACGGCTCCGACCGGCATCAACTCTTCGATCGGATGCCCAACCATGACCTGGTGCTCACCACCTACCCCCTGCTGTCGCGCGACCAGGAGCGCCTGGCCGAGCAATCCTTCCACAGCCTGATCCTCGATGAGGCGCAGTCCGTCAAGAACCCCAAGTCCCAGGCCGCCGCCGTGGTCCGCGCGCTCAAGGCCGATTACCGTCTCTGTCTCACCGGGACCCCCATGGAGAACCACTTAGGCGAGTTGTGGACCCAGTTCGACTTTCTGATGCCCGGCTTCCTGGGCGATCAGGGCAGCTTCAAACGGCTCTGGCGCACCCCCATCGAACAGCACCACGACCGTGAGCGCCATGGCCGCCTGGCGCAGCGTATCGCCCCCTTCATGCTGCGGCGGCGCAAGCAGGACGTGGCGACCGAATTGCCGCCCAAGACCGAGATCATCAAGAGCGTGACGCTCGGTGAGGCCCAGGCGGCACTCTATGAGGGCATTCGCCTGTCGATGGAGAAGCGGGTGCGCGAGGCGATTGCCGCCCAGGGACTGGCGCGCAGTCACATCACCATCCTGGACGCGCTGCTGAAGCTGCGCCAGACCTGTTGCGACCCGCGCCTGCTGCGGATCCCGGCCGCCGCCCGGGTCAAGGAGTCCGCCAAGCTGGAACTGCTGATGGACCTGCTGCCGGAGCAATTGGAAGAGGGCCGGCGCATCCTGCTCTTCTCCCAATTCACCAGTATGCTCGCCCTGATCGAGACCGAACTCGATGACCGCGGCATCCCCTATGCCAAGCTCACCGGCCAGACCCGCAAGCGCGACGAGGCCATCGACGCCTTTCGCTCCGGCGCGGTGAGCCTGTTCCTCATCAGTCTCAAGGCCGGCGGCGTGGGGCTCAACCTCACCGAGGCCGACACCGTGATCCTCTACGATCCCTGGTGGAACCCGGCGGTCGAGTCCCAGGCGGCCGACCGGGCGCATCGGATCGGCCAGGACAAGCCGGTCTTCGTCTATAAACTCGTGACCGAACAGACGGTGGAGGAGCGCATCCTCTCCATGCAGGAGCGCAAACGCGCGCTCGCCGCCGGGGTCTATCAGGAGACGGACGGAGAGCCGGATTTGGGCTTCAGCGGGGCGGATCTGCAAGCATTGTTTGCGCCGTTGGCGCAGGGCTAGGCCCGCAACTAAACCGCGTCCAGAACGAGATGCGTAGTTTCGGAGGCACCGGTTTCGGAAAAACTACGTTTCCTAATGTGTTGGCGGTTTAAACGCCTTATCATCGTTCCGGTCGGCGGCGATCGGTCCGCGCAGCGGACCCTACGGGTAACGTGAAAGTCGCGCCGCGACGCTGTGGGAGCGGCTTCAGCCGCGACCGGCCGCGCCGGGAACGCGGCATCGGTGCTCGCCGCAGTGCCGCAGCGCGGCCGCAGGCCGCTCCCACCAGGAATTTTCATGTTCCGGTGTGACTGGCAACCCCTCATGGCCGTTACCCCGTAGGGTCCGCTGTGCGGACCAAAGGCCGCGCTGCCAGCCGCGTCTCCAAGATGACGATCCGCAGGCTGCCCGCCGCCCCGCACGGCGACTCGCGCGAGACGCTACATAGCGTGCGTGAGGCGCTCGAGCACTTCCGTGTCCAAATCACGGCCGCGATCAAGCGTGACCGCAATATCCTCCTGATGTGGATCATCGCGCTGATGATCGCCCGGGTTGGCGTGTTTACGGCGCTGGTGAAGCTGCTGTGAGGGCAGTGGGTGCGCGCGACCGCGGCCTGTAGGCACATGCGTAGCGGACGCTGCCGGCGTCGCCGGACTTGGGCGATGTGATGCCTTGAAGCAGGCCATTCAAACCGAACTGGCGCAGAGGAGATCGGAACGATGACGGGTAAACGCAATCTGTTCGCCGAGATCATGGATGGGGTGGGGGCGATGCAGGCGCAACGGGAGGGCAAGATCACCCTGCGCACGATCGAGGTGGAAGACCTGCCGCCGCT
>Ga0247842_10002648_pt1 | contig 25959 bp, 20 predicted proteins | sample LaCruzMarch2015__3_FD_192411 | JGI IMG/M metagenome (GOLD analysis project Ga0247842, IMG submission 192411) | Freshwater microbial communities from meromictic Lake La Cruz, Castile-La Mancha, Spain - LaCruzMarch2015_19m | ecosystem: Environmental > Aquatic > Freshwater > Lake | place: Spain...
ACCTTTGCTCAATGCTTTACCTATATCAGCCAGAATCCATGTTCCTTGTTGAGCCATCTGTAAAGCCAACGGTCGTTTCATATCATGTGGGTTGGTACATTCTTTATATGCAGTTTCTATTTCCTTTTTATAGAAAATACTTATGACTCATTACACATCACTTGATTTCTTTGTGATCTTTCAGACATATTGACATCCTATCTTATAAAGGTAAATCTTTGGGTTCAAATACAAAGATACTATCACAGCTTTCAAACCTGTTGTAATACCCAAAATACAAGCTTGCTGTGCAACATCAAATGTAATATCTAACCAATTTATAGATTTTAGAAAAGCCAAATATTCGTAAAGCTGATGGGCAAATTGCTCGTTTCCTGATCTTCTACGCAAGACACACTGTTTCCATCAATACAAGATTGGGGGATATAACTTCTATTTCATAATCAAGTATATGCTTGAATACTAAATAACATTCAACGTGAAATATATCTTTAGGATCAAGCGCGCTGACGAATATATTGCTGTCTACAACAAACTTCATCTTCCACGTTCCTTTCTAATATCATCCACACTATTGCCTCCAGTAGATAATTGTCCCATCTTCTTTATATATTCGTCAAATCTCTTTTTTAATTCTTGGGATTCTGTATCATCTTTTTTGTATTTTGTCAGCTTATATGCAGAAAGACGGCTTCTTTTTAAATACAATTCACGCTCAATTTGCTTAATTTCTTCGATCATTTGGTCTATCTGTTCTTTAGTTACATGCTCTTTTTCCATTTTTAAATCCCCAATTTATGTTATTACTTCCTTCAATGATGACCTTAAACTAACTAATAGTTTTGACTTAGCAGTCTCATCAATCCCTTTAAATATCAGATAGAGCTTTTTCAGCGGCACGTATGCCATCACCAAAAGTTACCTTATATCCAAACTTCGGTAAAGCCATCTCAATAGCAGATATTGCAGATATAATATCCAGATCGTCAACGTAACCAAGATGAGCGATACGAAATATTTTTCCAGCTAAATGTTCCTGACCACCCGCAAATGTGACTCCGTATTTATCTTCGATGAACTTAACGAATTTCTTTCCGTCTATACCTTGTGGAACTTTGACAGCAGTTAATGCGTTTGCTGGCGAAGAAGCAAATAACTCAAGTCCAAGTGCTTTCACGCCTGCTTTAGTTGCTTCTGCAAGTCTAGCGTGCCTTGCAAGGACATTCTCCAGTCCTTCTTCCTTAATTTTTACGAGAGATTCTCTTAATGATAGTATGAGTGAAATACTGCACGTAAATGGGGTTTGATTCGTTGCAAGGGTTTGCTTGGCTTTTCGTAAATCGAAATAATATCTTGGGATTTTTGCCTTTTCTACTGCATCCCACGCTTTTTGATTAAGACTTATAAATGCCAGTCCCGGTGGAGTCATAAGCCCTTTCTGTGAGCCTGATACAACCACGTCAACGTGCCAGTTATCCGTTTGAAGGTCAATGGCGCCAAGTCCACTTACAGCGTCAACGACTAGCATGGTATCTTCAAACTTATTTACAATCTCTCCCAGACTTTTTATATCATGCGCCACACCTGTTGAAGTCTCACACAACGTTGCATAAACGCATTTTATCGAGGGATTTGCATTAAGCTTATCTTCAACACATTTTGGATCAACTGCATCTCCATTTTTAACTTCTATAAAGTCGAAACCAACTCCGTAAGCTTCGCACATTTCTCCCCATCTTTCGCCAAACTTCCCCCCACCAATAACCAAAGCACGATCATCAGGCGAAAGAAGATTAACCACTGCGCTTTCCATCGCCCCGGTGCTGGAGGCAGTAAGTATGATTACATCATTTTTCGTCTGGAAAACGTATTTTAGCAAGTCTGGAATTTCTGCCATGATCCTTTCAAATTTTTCTGTACGATGATGGATCATTGGTTGAGCCATTGCGAGCAGTGAATCGGGTGGCACTGGCACGGGACCAGGTGTCATGAGTCTATTTTTCATCAGCAAAATCAGTCTTTTAATCAACCGATGAGTTAAAAGACAGGTCGAAATAAGATTCGACATCCTCCTTCCTGAATATCGTTAAGGATTGCAAATTTAATAACTTCCGTGTTAAGCAACTTTAGGAAATAGAACGCGGATAAACGCAGATCAGGCGGATTTGCGCTGATCGAAATAAATAAAGAAAAATCCGCGAAAATCCGTTTAATCCGCGTCATCCGCGTTCTATTGTTAATTTATTGAATACTTACAGGTGCGCCGATCTCCATAGACTTATTCGCCGCAAGAGTCACCTGCATAGTCTTAAATCCATCTCGATATGTTGCCATGAGCTTTGATGGGTCTTTCTCTTTTATTGCCTGAATGAAAGCGTTATCTTCAATACCGAATATATCACCTTCGCCGGGAATTTGTTCAGCCTCCTGACCACTACGCTGTATACTAACAGAATGTTCCCAACCTGTGAATAAAGCTGTAAACTCGTTAGCGTAAACGTTCAGTGTTACGCCGCCGCCACCACCATTTGTAGATGCAGATGCCCATAGGTTTGCTACGGCGCCACTTGTGAATTTCAGATTGACCACTGCGGCATCCTCGATGCTGTAAGCTGTTGGTACGCCCTTGTTAAATCCCTTTGCGCCATAAGCGTGAACCTCTATCACATCACCGCAGAGGAAACAGGCAACGTCAACAGTGTGTGTAACCTGTTCGTGGAATTGTCCGCCACTCTTGTCTTTCTGAATCCACCAGCTTATGATGCCAGTATCAGCAGCGCCACGAGGTGAACCACCGATCCATCCACCAAGCATGAAAATAGCCGGATCCTTCTTCAACATTTCACGTACCGTCTGGATACCTTTGCGATAACGGTTCATGTAAAGAGCGCAACTCATAAGACCTTTTTCATCAACAGCCTGTGCGATCTGGCGTGCTTGTTCCTCGTATAGATTGACAGGTTTCTCGACAGCGAAAGGCACACCATATTTAACGGCAAGCAGTTCAGCGCCATGAGCGAATGGCGGGAGACAACAATAAACACCATCCAAATCCACGTTACGAAACATTGTATCAGGATCAGTAAAAGTCTCAGCATCCTTGCTATATTTCTCTTTAACCACATTTGTGCGTGCTTCATTAACGTCACAGAATGCAACTAACGAAACATCTGGATGTTTGCTTAATCCACCAAGATGCGCTTCAGAAATTCCACCACAACCAATAAAACCGATCTTGACTTTTTTAGCCATTGTTTTTATTCCTTTCTTATTTTAGTTTTGTTACCCCTTAAGGGGAGAATAACCCAGCATTTTTTGCTGAGAAAACCTTTGTTAATTTCTACATCACAGAAACAACATTAACCTCGAATCCGTCTATTATCTTTGAATATACAATATCACCAATACTACTTTTTCCCAATAGAACGTAATTTCCTTGCTCTAAAGTGAATACCTCTATTGTCTGATCAATTGGCTCAACTATCCAATATTCAGGTATACCTGCTTGAGCATATTCATCAAATTTCTCTATTCTATCAACATGCTCGTTACTCACGGAGATTAACTCTATCGCTAGATCAGGCACACCCCAAGAATCTTTCTGAATCCTATCCTTATGTTCGTTACTCATAAAGATAATATCGGGTTCTCTGATTTTATTCTTCCATAGCCGTACAGGCAATGGTGAAGTTCTTATTTCTCCGAGATTATTCTGTTTAACGTATTGGTGTATAATGATAGCTAAATTCAATAAAACTCTCTGGTGATCATCTCCTGGCATATCTTGTATTATTATCCTCCTGTCAGACAATTCAACTAGATAATTCTTATCTGGCAAATTAAAATAATCTTCTTCAGTCCATTCTCCTTGAAGTGGAAACAATTTTGCAATTTCCAATGCTCGGTACTCAGTTTGTATAGTTTCTTCTGCCTGAAGCACTCTAATCCCTTCCTTTTTTTATCTATTTATGCGACTTTAACAGCTTCACTAACAGGTTCAAATATTACACTATCCCTGTCAATAGCTTGAATAATAATCTGGTTAATATCTGCCTTCTCTGAAACCCATAAAATCTCAATACCAACGGCATTTCCATCAATATCATAATCTACAATAACGCCATCTGATACCTCATCTGACTCAATTATATCAGTATCTTTTAATGTAATATATAAAGCATCAACATCTGCTGAATATCTTATTTTCATGACTGTTTTCCTTTTTAGATATTTTCCTTTTTGACATGCGAAATTCAATATGTTCGCTCAATATCCAATTGTGATTCACTTCTTTATATTACCTCTAATTTATACTATCAACAATACCAATTTCGGGGATAGATTCACCATCTTCTATTATATCTTCAAGATGAAGTCTAACCGCTTCTTGAATAAATTGGAAAGCTTCTGATTCAAGGAATAAAAGTAACGGGTGACAAGTGACGCGTAACGAGTTATAAAAAAGTTGATTTACCAAATCCGTCACTCGTCACATTTTTTGTGATCTTTGTGAACTTGGTGTCTTTGTGTTTATTTCATTTTATTTAGACAATGACCTTTGTTTTACCCACATAGCTATAAATAAGGTTCAACATCCGCCTTAAACTCGTAGCTTCTCTCACCGACTCGCAGGACTATCTTCAAAGACATTTCGTCCTCAAGGCGCATTGATACTTGAGCAGTACGGAGTTCTTTATCATTAACAACGTCAGGTATATTTAATCGGCAGACAGCGATCTTCCTTATTTCTGGGTCTGATATACCCGTTCCCGGATTTTCATATACTGTAATAGCCGTTTTTCTACCGATCTTGAATCCACCGATGATGCCTTCTGCCGGCAATCTTGAGCCTTTGGGTATCGCACTCTTAAAAACAGTTTCACCATGCTGACCATATAGCATTATACCATATTGGGCGCTGGTTGGTGGAGGCGATTTAAGTAGAGTCGTGTCAACTGAAACCATAGCGGGCCATTCTGACATCGCATGTATTAAGTATGCTCCCCTTGCAACACACGCCTTCGGATCAGGATGAAGCCAGACGAATGAATCAGGGAACATCTCTGTTGCTATCTTCTTTACTATCGGTAATCTTGACGACATACCTGAAAGCACAAAAATGTCTGGATACTTGATGTCAAGTTCATCTCGTTTATTTGCTGAATGTATAAGGTCCCAAGCAAGCACCATTGCGCTCTTTATCTCATCCTCGATCAGATAATTCATCTCCTTTTCCGTCACTTCGACAGAAAATGTAAAGCTATCTATTTTATTATCATTCGTGACGTAGCTAAGATTAAGTAAAGGTAATCTTGCTTCTTCGCCATTTGCGAGTCTTTTCTTGTGTTCCTCAGCGGCATTGATTACATTCACCGTGTTTATACTTGCGGCGTTTTTTATTTCTAGTATATCCACGCCATCTGGTACTTGAATAGCGTGTTTGTCATCTTCACCGGGTTTCCAGATCAAGCGTCCATAGCCTGATTGTTTAAGTTCCTTTTCGCATTTCATTCGGATGATCTCAGCGACTTTGTCTGTTATATCGTCACCACCAAGCCGACGTTTACCATCAACTCCAAGAGTTTCTGGTACGATCTCTCTGATCTCATCTTCGCTTATCGTGTCTTTAACTTTGAGAAGTGCAATGTCAGTCGTACCGCCGCCGAAATCATATATAATAACGGTATATTCAGGCTTTTTGCTTTGGGCTTGTTCGAGTATGGCATCCAAAGCCGATGCTACTGCTTCGTTTATGAATGCGACAACCTCGACACCACACTCGTCATGAAAGGCACGTTCCAGTGCGGTTATCTGTGGACGGAAAAACCTTGCGGGATGTGTGACAACGCATCTTTTTATACGGCGCTGAAGATGCTTCTCTGTTGCATCAATCATATATTTTACTATGTGACCGGTCACCTGTTCAGGGAGGAACTCAATGTGGCGCTTTGACGTATCAAGCATTACGCCGACACGTTCCCGCTGTCCCAATTTTCGCTTTATTGACCGAATTGTGCAAGGACTGGTATCGGGCATCATTGAGAAAGCCAGTGCCTGCTGACCCACCAAGTAATCAAGATCATCCTCTTGCTTATTTCTATAATATACAACAGAAGGGAGAATCTCACGTCTTTCCCTGTCTCCATTAGTTTCACCTAAAGGCACTATATTGCTTTGTTGTGCAATTGCGCCACTTTCTACTGCACAGCACGAGTTTGCCGTACCGAAGTCAATTGCTACAATACCATCATACACAGGCATCAGGGCAACCATTAAAACGAGCTCGATATTTTTATCGGGTATCTTATAAGCTGGATGTTCGATACAGTTAAAGCTGAAAAGTATTTTACCTGTTAAGCGTAAAGGTTCACTTGATTCTGGCAACTGTGAGAGAAATTTCCCGATATTTGCACGGAAACTCAATTTTTCAGTCTGTCCTGATTTTAGTGTTTCAGAAAGCTCAAACAAAGGTTCCAGCCAATCTGACTCAACTTTCACGCTTGATATTTCAACGCCAAGTCCACCGATATTTGCAAGTTCAATAGTCACGTCTTTTGTATCATCTTCACGCCTTACAAGCATTTCACCGGGTATAGTTATTATATTTCCAGTAGCTCTCATAAACTCGATCTCAGGTCTGGAACTACGATTGATAAAGAATTCCCCTATGATCGGTTCACGGATTTTGGAGCATCTGACACGAACAATGCAAGGATGCTCTCCAACTGGAAAAGCAGAAACGTTTACGTCTAACGTGAAATTGAGTCTGCGTATTCCAGCAGGATCGAGAACTAGCGGCATTACGGAAATTTCAGAGATGATAACGTTAGGAGAAGGCTTAAATTCATCATTAGTTTTAAGTCCAATCTCGATAGATTCAACGGTAACAACGCTCTTGTAAATCTCAAGATAGCAAGCCAATGACTCTATGCCTGAATCTGATGAGCGGATAAGCTGACAAGTAGGAATATTGATGTCAGGATCAATCTTTCCTATCTCTACACTTGTTTCAGCTAACTTGTTAGCTTCATCATCCAGAGGATAACTCAAGTGTAGATATAGTTCAGGCTTTGGAAGTACGTTTATCGTCATTGGGTTGATCCCGGCGACTGTCTGCACCTGAATACTGCAATTGTAGTAACTATTTGGCTTAATCAGATTGATCTTGAGCGGAATATCCCACTTGTTTCCTGAAGGTAGTTGGTATGGCAGGCTTACACCTTGTAAAGATGGATATACGATAGATTTATCGTATAACGCTTCAACCCATTCGTGTTCGATGGAGATCGTTTCTACTGTAAGGTCAGTCTGTCCATCATTTTCAAGAGTCAGGATAAATTCGTCCTGTGCGCCTAAATGTCCAAAATATATGATATTATCTGAAAGCGATGCGCTCAGGCTTGCGACTTTTTCTCCACAATAGCTACAATAAACGTCATCAGATGACAGTTTCCATACTCCGCAAGATTTACATACACGCATTGAGGAATTTAACGAAAAATCATTCATTTAATAAAATACCTTTGTAAAATATATTCTATCTCGACATTGAAAGTTGCTGACGAAGAAGATCATTCGCTAGGCGATCAACTGTAACACCTTTCTGGTTTGCCTGTGATTGTAATATTTTTGCTAGATCATCATCTATTTCAATTTCGTAATAACGATGCCTAAATTCCACTTCTGCATCAACTGTTTGAAAATTATTGGGGTAATCAGTTGTATCGTGGGTATCCCAAAATTCTCCTGCTTCTTCGTAATTAGCAAACTCCTCTGGTATAGGATCAATTTGTTTCTTTTTGTTCATTATAATACCTCCGCTCAGATGAAGTCATATCACGTGCAGAAATTGGTAAAGCGCTTGATTTATGTTTAAGTATAAAGAAGATAGTTAAGTACCTGCCAGATTTTGTCTGACCATAGGCTACATACAGATTTTCTCCGCTGATTTTTCCTTTTTCGGATATACGTATATGTGGTTTTGAGAATAAAGCATCTTCGACTTCATCAATGGTTATATTGTGTTTGGCAACGATTTTCTCGGCAAATCTATTTTTCCAAATGACATTGTAGATTCTCAAATCAGATTCCTTATATTAGATTTAGCGATATTAAATATAAATAGATTCCTGATTACGCAGGAATGACAAAAAGTTAGTTATTTACCATTATTTTAATCCGTCTCATCCGTCTCATCCGTGTTAATCCGTGTGCTATTTTCTAAATTCTACTTCATCTATGGTTACGTGATGTTTTTTCTCTATCTTTTGAATAAACTTTTCTTTCCAGATGATTGCATCAATATTCATGGTATTTGTAATTGCCCATATAAAAATATATCGCGCTGTGGTGCATTAGCACCACAGCAAAGGGTTAAAGGGGAAAAGGGATCAAGGGGCTACAGGAAGCCCTGCACAACGAAAACCGAGCTTGTAGTAGAGAAGCGTGGGAGCGCCGTAGTCGCGGTTCGAGACCCGCAGGAGGGAGCCATTGCGGAAGAAGAGCCAAGACCCGCCACGCAAAACACGGTATGATCCTGAAGCAGAACCCGCTGGATTTAATTTTGGTGAAGTGGCATAATAATTACTGTCATACCAATCTGAACACCATTCCCAAACATTGCCTGCCATGTCGTATAATCCATATCCATTCGGTTTGAAACTTCCAACAGGTGCTGTATAGGTGTAACCATCATCATAACCATCAATGATACTCCAATTTATAAACACCTTTTTTGCACTTATATCAGCGAAGTTCCCCGCATTCTTAGAAGGAGGAAATTCGTCACCCCAGACGTATTTCTTTCCAGTAACCCCTCCTCTAGCCGCTTTTTCCCATTCTGCCTCTGTTGGCAATCGCTTTCCAATCCAATCCGCATAAGCCTTTGCATCTTCCCAGCTTACGCATACAACAGGCTGATTATCACCTTTGAAGTTCGAATCTGACCACGGTTTGAATCCGGTTTGCCAAGTTCCGTTTACATAACCATACCCTTCTGGTTCTTTGTGTCCTGCCTTTACGAATTTCCTATATTGTGCATTAGTTACCTCGTATTTGTCAATATAAAATGCGTCAAGATAGACTGTATGTATTGGCTTTTCGTCATCAGATTCATTACTGCCCATCTGAAACTCACCAGCAGGGATAAGAACCATATCATCTTTTTCAGTTAAAGTTGCTGTGCCTGATGGTTTTGTAGGCAATGGTTGTGGCTTTTGATTCTTCCAGTAATCCAGTTGCTTTGATGCTTCTTGGCGCATAATGTCGTCTTCTTGGGAGTATGGGTTATTTTCCTTAAATGAGTCAATAAACCTCTGCCACGCAGTAGCTTTGAGGTCTGCAGTACCAATTTTCTTCTCAAACTCCTTAACGACTTCATAAGCATTTTTCATCTCACCCAGATTATCAGCCCATGCTTTAATCACCTTTTCAATAGCTAATTGCCTGTCTGCTTCCTTTTTCAAGTCATCAAGAAAAAATATACTATCAGTAGGTGGTGTTGGTATCGGTGGTTCAGGCATCTGGAACACAAAGTCGCCCTTATCAAGATTGGGATCTCTGATCTTTCCGTATTGTGGATGTTGAGTGTCTTTTGAATAATTTATGACTTTCTTCTGCAAAAATTCGCCAAGTTCAACACCTGTGACGTAGCCATCTTTATCCATATCTGCTTCACCGTTCAGCGCTTCAATGAACTGACTACAGAAGATGCTGTTATCTGGTACCGGCTCATCAGCGGCTCCGGCTGTGATTATCTGACGTACAGGTTTTGCTGTTTTGTATGAGATATTTTCAGGTACTGCTCTTATGATGTCGAAAATTGACCCTGAAAAGCAACTATCAAACATAAACAAGGCATGTTTAGATTGGATACGTTTAGCGTAAACCTCGATCTGCTGCATATCCATCGCCTTATCAAAGAATCCATTCAGGTCAATGCGCGGATTTGGGGTGTCGGCAGGGACAATGTAACCCATCACACGCCCATCATCAAATTTGGCAGTATGCCCGTGCCCAGCGAAATAGAATAGAAGCCTATCATCAAGTTTACGTCCATACCTATTAATAAAACTGTCAAACTCTTGTTTCATCTGATCACAAGTGGGATTCTCTATAACAAACACTTTGAATCCCTGTTTTTCTAATGCTTCCTTAACTCTTGGAATATCATTTTTTACACCCGGAAGATCAGGGCAACCGTTGGTATATTCGCTAACGCCGATAATAAGGGCATAGCTGTTTTCGTAAAGGTACACATCCTGTCCTGCTTTGTCTTTAATTTTTAATAAACCCATATTCTTCCTCCACTTGAAGAATCAAAGGCAAAGCTAACATAAGGCACAATAATAACGTCAATCGTTTCATATTCTTGCCCCTTCTATAAAAAAACCATTTACCCATTCTACAAATACTATTACTCATACGAGTTTTTCCGTTAGTTGATGAATAGTCATAATTCATGAAAAAACACGGAGACACAGAGGCACGGAGAGAACATGGAAAGTATGAAGGATGATGGATGAAACGAAGATACTCGCTTCTTCTTTTTCATCCATCATCTTTCATCTTTTTTCTCCGTGCCTCTGTGTCTCCGTGTTTAATTTCTTTTTATTTCTATAAGTGAAAAACTCGTATTACTCAGGCACATTAAATTTTATAGTATCTTTAAGAAATCTACTGAGCACAGCGAAATCCAACGGCTTCGTCGTAGTATGAGGGATTATCAAAGTTGCGGTCGGCAATGCGCAAGTCGTAGTTGCCGTGATCGTACCATGAACTACCACGCAAAACCTTATCTGATTCAGCACTAGGTCCCGTTGGATTTGATTTTGGTGAATTGACATAATAATTACTGCCATACCAATCTTTACACCATTCCCAAACATTACCCGCCATATCATATAATCCATACCCATTTGGTTCAAAGCTACCCACCGGGGCAGGTCCGTCCCATATATCTTTCCCACCAGTGCCGTAATAGTTTGCATTATCATGGGTAATATCATCCCCCCATGGATATTTCTTTCCGACAAGTCCACCCTTTGCTGATTTCTCCCATTCTGCTTCCGTTGGTAATCTGGCGCTTGTCCATTCTGCGTAAGCATTTGCATCATCCCATGTGACGCCGACAACTGGCTGATTCGGGGCATTATATTTTGGATCATCCCAATAGTTGGGTGCTTTGCGTCCCGTAGCATCCAAGAACTGTTTATATTGTGCGTTAGTTACCTCGTATCTGTCAATGTAAAATGCATCAAGAAACACTATGTGTTGTGGATGCTCATCATTATCGCCTTCACTCTCTGAACTTCCCATCTGAAACTCCCCTGCAGGAATAAACATCATAATAGCGCCATCTTTTTCTCTGATGATTGATTCAGGTTTATCTGCCACCTTGTCCTGTATATTAGGAAGTGACTCGTCACCTTTTACTGATGTGCTTTGCTTTTCTTCTGGCTTGATTGTTAGGCTTTTAAGATCGTGTCCATTCTCACTAAGTATAATCTCATGCTCGCCATCTACGGTTGAAGTAACTTTGTGAGGCATCGCACCTACGTTCTTTCCGTCTATCCATATTGATGTGCCAGTTGGATCTGATTTAATCTCCATTGACCACGTTGGAATTTTCTCCAGGATAATAGATACCATTTCTTTCCCTTCTAGCTGAACTGTGGTTTTTGGGATTTCGGGATAGTATCCTTCTGCTGATACGGTTATAGAACGAACCACGTTTGACGGCATCCATTTACTATAAGGGGTTACACCCTCGTCATTACCGTCTATCTGCATTTTTTCGCTGTCAGGTTGAGATTTGATTTCTAATGTGTCTAGTTTTGGCTTCAGCTTTACTCTCACTTCAGCCATTTGCTGATGTTTTACGTCCACTTCTCCTTGATATGTCACATAATGCTCCAATACAATTTCAATTCTGTATGATCCTGCGGGAATGTCCTTCAAGACTAATGGAGTTGTCTCCACTGGATTATCGTCAACCTTTACATTAGCCCCCATTGGTTCAGACATTATTACCAAAGCCCCACGCTTAACAGGGAATTGAGGTTGCGCTATTTTTTCTATTGGCGTTGAAGTAACCTGAATTGGCTGTTCCATCATAACAGGCGCCTTTGTGCATCCTGCGATAAAGGTTAATAATGTGAACAATAGAAAACAGACGTTGAAGATAGTATCTCTTTGCATTGCACACCCTCCATTTTTTAATAAAGAAATGATCTTCGGGATTTTACGAGAGAATGACCTTTTATATAATAATTATCGTAATATATGTCTGCGCACCATTCCCACACGTTGCCTGCCATGTCAGGGATGCAGGAATAAAACAAGGGAAAAACTCCTTTGATATATTATAACAAAAATAATCAATAATATATACGAGTTTTTCCGTTAGCGAAATAAAAGGAAGTTAAACACGGAGACACTGAGGCACGGAGAGAACCGAGAAAGTATGAAGGATGAAATTATAATATTTGTTTATTCTTTTTCATCCACCATCCTTCCGCCTTCATCTTTTTTCTCCGTGCCTCAGTGTCTCCGTGGTTTTTAATGAATTATGACTATTCATCAGCTAACTGAAAAACTCGTATAATAATATTAGTTATTAGGAACGTTTATTCACAGGGTTTCTTGAACTGATAACGATTTCGGAAAATTGTTGACTAATGTAAGGTATTATGATATTATGCAAATATCAACAAATAGTGGAAGCGACAAAATCTCAACACGTTAATAAAAATGAAGGGAAAAACAGATTATGAAAGAAGTGAGATGGGAAAAAATGTTCCCAGACGAGTTAGAAAAGTCTTTTGATGAATGTCCTGTTATTTATTTTACTTATGGATTATGCGAGCCTCATGGTCCACAGAACGTTCTTGGGTTAGATGAGCTAAAGGCTCACGGGATCGCTTGCACAACAGCCAAAAAATACGGTGGGATCGTTGCACCACCCGATTTCTGGCACGTTCACGAGGTTGCGGGATGCGCTCTCTGGGGTAAAGACGCCGTTGGTGAGGTTAAGCACAAATGGCTGACTGCTGTCCCACCGTCACATCACTTTAAGAGCGTTTGCTATCATATTCGTACTGCTGACGTACTCGGCGCACATACAGCTATCTTCCTAACAGGTCACTATGGACCAAACTGGCAGGATTTAAAGATGCTTATTGAGCTTATTCAGCCTTACGTTGGAACAAGGTTGTATGGTCTGCCTGATTTCGAGGCAAACACCCCCGGATTTGACAATGATGGAAGAAGCGGTGGAGATCATGCTGGTAAGGTAGAGACTTCACTCATGATGGCTCTCGATCCATCATGCAATGACATGACACGCCTGCCCGCAAAAAATGAACCAGGCTGTCATTGGGCTATGGGACGCAATGCCTATGAATCCAGCAGAAAGGTCGGTGAACGTATGGTCATGGACGAAGTGGAATATCTTGGCAAGAAGGTCAATGAGTTGTTATCTGAATATGACCGTATAAAGCCCGAACACAAGTTCCGAACCTTTGATGATGTTGATAAATTCTGGAACAACGTCATCGTTCCAAAGATCAAAGATTTCGCCTGTTTAAAGCTTGATTTCAGCGGTCAAGAACGTACGATCCCGGAAGATTCTGTATGGTACGAAAACTGGAAATGTATATGATGAGTAATAAGTGATGAGCGACTGGATTATAATCAAGGTAATAATAAATGAGTAAAGTTTTAATTTTGGATTGTGAAAATTATGAATCAGTTGAAGATAAAATCAGTAAGGTTTTCGATACGTTTCCACGCCAATGGAAAGGGAAAAATGTTCTCGTAAAGCCCAATATGCTTAATGGTCGTGAACCTGAACGCGGTAATACAACACATCCAAGCGTTATAAAGGCAGTAACAAAGTGGCTGATTGATGCTGGTGCAAATGTTACTGTCGGAGATAATCCCGGCGCAATTGGAAGCAAGATAAATGAACGGTGCGCAAAAAGCTCTGGTATATTTGATGCATCTATGGGGCATTATAAAAATATCTCAAATGAACCTGAAAATATTGATATAAAGTCAAAATTTGTAAAACAAGTCGTAGTATCTAAATCTGTAATAGACTCAGATATACTTATATCACTTCCAAAATTCAAAACTCACAGTCTGACACAGATTACTGGTGCAATAAAGAACTCATTTGGCTTTCTCATCGGTGGCGATAAAGGAAGGATACACGCCATATCAGGCAATTATGAGAGCTTTGTCGAGGTTTTAGTAGATATATATCAGATACGGCTTCCTGATCTGGTTATTATGGATGCTGTCATTGGTATGGAAGGTAACGGTCCATCAGGCGGTAATTTAAGGCAAGTAGGGAAAATTATAGCTTCTGATAATGGCGTAGCTGTTGATGCTGTGATGACCTATATGATGGGTAAAAAACCAGAAAAAATTTACATGCTGGAAGTGGCAAAGCAAAGAGGACTCGGCGAAATTGATCTGCAAAAGATGGAGATAATCGGTAATCCTGAACCGATCAAAGGCTTTAAAATGCCTTCCACATTTTTTTATCAGTTTGCAGGTAGATTCTATAATAATAGAGTAATCCAATCTTTGGTATGGAGTAAACCTTTCATACCAAAAGACAAATGTAAGGGATGCGGAATCTGCGAGGATAGTTGCCCTATAAAAGCGATCAAAATGACGGACAAGTATCCTGTAATCAATCGTAAAGCTTGTATTCGCTGTTATTGCTGTCAGGAGCTTTGTCCAAATGATGCTGTGGAGCTAAAGCGTTTCGTCTAATAAACGGAGGGATAATAATGGCAAAGAAAAAAGTTATTGGTAAAAATGGAGCAGTAGGGTCGGGACGTGCAGGTTCAGAAGAAGCAGGAATACGGATGCTAAAGGCAGGCGGAAATGCCATTGATGCCGGAGTTGCGTCTGTTCTCGCTTTATCGGTTACAGATCATGACCAGTTCTGCTTCGGTGGTGAAGTTCCGATGCTCGTATATTCTACTAAGCTAAACAAGGTTGTAGCAATCAGCGGTATGGGAACTGCACCAAAAAAGGCAAGCATTGATATGTTCATCGGCATGGATGCAGTCCCCGGAACTGGAATATTGCCTGCCGCGGTGCCGTCAGCGCTGGCTACTTGTTTACTTGCTCTGGATAAATTCGGAACTATGAGTTTTGCCGAAGTGGTAGAACCGACGATTGAACTTCTTGAAAAAGGCGGGCAAGAATGGTTTCCAAGATTAAAGAATACAATTTTCAGACTGATAGATGCTGAAAAGGGTGAGAAAAACAGAAGTGCAGGACTTGAGGCTGTCTGTAAGCTATTCTACGAAGGCGCTATCGCAGACGAGATTGTTACTTGGAATCAGGGTGAAGGCGGGCTTTTCGTAAAGGACGATCTGGTGAATTATAAAGCGAAGATCGAGGACCCCGTTCATGGGAATTATAGGGGATATGAAGTATACAAATGCGGTTTCTGGACACAGGGACCTTCTATGATACAGGCTTTGAATATTCTCGAAGAATATAATTTTAGCTCCATGAATAGCAATGACCCTGAGTATATACACCTTGTCATAGAGTCTCTAAAGCTGGCATTTGCAGACCGTGACGCATATTATGGTGATCACGAATTTGTTGGCGCATTAGAAGAACTTTTACTGTCAAAAGAATACGCAGGCAGACGGAGAACGCTTTTAGACAGAGACAAGGCATGGATGGAGTATATTCCCGGTGACCCATGGAAGAATAGGGCATTGGGTCAGATTGAGTATGGAAAACATGCCTTTGTGGGAATGTCAAACGACACAACGACCTGTGTAGCTAGTGATTCGCTTGGTAACATGTTCGTCGGCACGCCAAGCGGATGGGGTTCAGGATTAAAGCCCGGCAGTACGGGAGTTGTACTTGGTACAAGGCTTCAAAGCTTCAATCTTTGGGAAGGACATCCAAACGTCATAAAACCCGGAAAACGCCCAAGAATCACACTAACGCCAACTCTAGTCATGAAAGATGGAAAACCTTATGTGGTCATCAGTGTCGCTGGTGGAGATCAGCAGGATCAGACTGCCTTACAAGTACTACTAAACATCATTGAATTCGGTATGAGTCCACAGGAGGCAATTGACTCTACAAGGTTCGGTACGAATCATCTGATAGGCTCATTCAGGCAGACACCCATTGCGATAGGGAATCTTGTAATTGAGGATTCTGTATCTGATGAGACATTAAAAGGATTGCAGGCAAAGGGACATAAAGTCCAGAAGGTTTCAGGATTTCCATCACAGGCAGTTGTCATTAAATGGCAAGAGGACGGCACACTTGAACCCGGTGGAGACCTGAAGAAGGAACGACATCTTGCAGTCTGCTAACTGGTTTACTCGCTAAGTGACTTAAATTTGTCATTCCAAACTTTGCTGGAATGACAAATTTAATCTCCAGAACTGTACAATTTAGGGGAATGGATATTCCATTATCGGGCTTTGATGTTAGACCAATTGGTAGCGAGTTTGCCTGTGGGAAAAACAGCACTTAGACCGAGTGCTCTCTCTAACCCTTGGTTCATGATGTTTTTAACATCACTCTTAGTCAAAGCTTCAGTAAAAACCGCAACATCATCAATTATGCCTTTGTACGGAAGAAGGTCTCTCGCTGGCGATCTTCCTATCCCGGTAGGCTGATTACTTGAAGGAAAAGTAATATCACCTCCGCCATCTTCTTCACCGTTTGCATAGAATGTTAAGGTATTTCCTGAATATACTGCTGAAACATGGACCCATTCGCTTTTCTTTAAGGGTGTATTGGAACGAACAGTCGCTGGTCCATTTGTTGTATACAGCTTCCCCGTCCCAGCGCTAATTCCAAATTCAACACCACCCTGACCTCCTACATCAGTGCGTGAAACTACCTGTGAGTAATCGTAAGCGTGTTTAGGGTCTTCAAAGTTAATCCACGCTACAATCGTAAAATCTCCAGTTAAATCCAAGCTCACATCATTCCCGCAATCAACATAAGCGGTTACCCCATCAAATTCCAGAGCTTTGCCGAACTTACCATCTACCCATTTAGGTGCATTTTTGAGTGTTCCGTTATTCCCCACACCAAGGGAATCTTTAACTGTATCACCTCTACCCTCATCAAGAAGCCACATTCCTGCAATAATTTTAGGGTCAATCTTGGCTTCGCTTGATACCGCAAACAACAAACCAGCAACAAACATAATAACCACGCCAATCAACAAATATCTTACTTTCATTTTGTTTCTGGTATACTAAAAAGCGAAGGGAAAAATCACTTTTCAGTACACCTAACTCCTTGTATAATATTGATTGAATCTCAGCTCTAGCTTCACTCGCTTCTAAATCCGATTTTGGCTGATTCTATCACCCTTCAACTGATTTATATAAAGGTATTGTGGAGACGACACAATCCCGAATTCAGGATATAATATCAAAGAAGTATACAAAAGTAAAGAAGAATCAGCACAAAAGAACATTAGCATTGATCTGTGAACTTTTTGATGTTGTATAGTAATATCGTTAATAAGGCAACTCCTGTGATATTACAGTTTTGAATTACTATATTTTATCATGGGAGTTTCTTTTTGTCAAAACTAATGTCCTAAGATCAGAATTTTACCTTGACTTATAAACGAAAGCATTGTATTCTTTAATGAAAAGACCAGAAGCATTATTTAGAAATTCTTTTTCGTTATAAATTAACGAAGGAGTTAAGGACTGCGAATTAAATAACTTCCGTGTTTAATAGTTGAAAGTTGGATTTCGTTCCTCAATCCAACCTACTTTTTCTTTATCTATACGGTAGTTCCAAATCGGGAAGTTATTTAATCACGGATCCTAAGTATTGAAAACAATAATTGTTACAGGAGTTAGTCAGAATACCAACTGTGAATTACCCCCGCATAAATGCGGAGGCTTCTTGCTTCAACGAAGGGCTAACAGACGACGTCTGTGAACTCCCCTCTCCACGAGCGTAACTTCGGGCTATCCCAGCCCTAGTGCAAACTTGGCTATCGTTTGTAGTGAAAATTGTACACATATATTGTAAATTGTCAATAGTTAATTGGGAGTCAATTCATCTCCCACATGAATGTGGGGGTTTTCTTGACGAAATTTCTATAAATACTGGAACAATGCCGACAGGTAACGAGATTGAGCTATGTAAGTTTTTGAAGAAAAAGTTTGATGCTGAGGGCATAATGTCAGAAGTTGTTGAAAGTGAACCGACAAGAGGCAATTTCATTGCCAGATTAAATGGTCAGGATGATGGAAAAGCAAAGCTGATGTTTATGTCTCACACAATAGATTCGCCGTCAAATGATGAGTTCTTGCAGGCAATAAAAGCGTCTTTAATTACTACTATGGGAGAAAGCATTGAAATAATGCCAACTCTGACGATCGGACTAACTGATTCCTGTGCTGTTCGTCCTCTGGGAACCATAGTCTATAATTTTGCCCCGACTCATCCCGATTCTGATCCGGGCAATAGTAACGTTCATGGCGATAACGAGTCAATGAGTGTCGAGGACCTTGTTTTTCGCACAAAGGTTCTCGTTGCGTTAGCATGTAATTTATTAACATGAATTTCATTCATTAGGGAGTGCGATTCATTAGGAGGGAGATTGACAATGTATTTGGCAAATTTTCTGCTTTGCTCATATAGCCTTTATAGCCTTATTGTTGGTCAGGTATCAGGAGAGAAGATAATTATTGATCTTAACCGTGATTTTGGAATTGGTACTGTTAAGACAAGCGATGCTAAAGTCGCATTGATAAGTGGTACCAATGAGTATTCACTGCTTGTCAGTACAGGACACAAGGAAAAATGGCCCGGTATCACTATCGAAACTCCTGAGAAATACAAAGACCTTTCAAATTTTCAGTACATTGCAATGGACGTAAAAAACGTCGGCTTAAATCATCTAAACGTCAATTGGCGCATAGATAATCCTGGTGCGGATGGAATAAAAAATTGCATCACAAGGCAAATTGACCTTAATCCCAACGAAAAAAAAACTTTGGAGGCGTCATTACCTAGAAAACTACCCGAATGTCTTGCTGATAAAATGTTTGGAATGAGAGGTTTTCCCGGTGGAATGTTGAAAGATACGACTTTTGATGTAAAAAATATCTTTCAATTTATCATATTTGTATCCGAACCAAAGATTGATCAAGCTTTCGAGATAAGCAACATTCGTGTTGGCGGGTCTTATGCGACTCCCGAATGGGTTTCTATGAACGAAAGTCAGTTCTTCCCGCTTATTGACGAATATGGTCAGTTCATCCATAAAGATTGGCAGGACAAAACTAGATCAGCGCAAGATATAGAAAAACATAAACAAGAAGAAGAAACAGATCTAAAAGCACACTCCGAACCAAAAGACTGGGACGTTTATGGCGGGTCTGCTGGTCCAAAACTCGAAGCGACAGGCTTTTTCAGGGTTGAGAAATATAATGATAAATGGTGGCTTGTTGATCCTGATGGTCATCTGTTCTGGTCTCATGGCATTGACTGTGTAGGCGATTGGAACGGCGTCACACCGATAACGGATCGTGAACACTGGTTCAGGGATATGCCCGATAAAAACTCTCCTTCCAGCAAGTTTTACGGAGAGGCATCATGGGCGCCTCATAATTATTACGAGAACAAAGGAACTTTCAAAACATACAACTTTACAAGCTCAAACCTTCTCAAAAAATATGGTGAAAATTGGAGTGAGAAATTTGCTGACGTAACACAACAACGCTTGCGAAGCTGGGGAATGAACACTATCGGCAATTGGTCAAGTGACTATATTTATCTTAAACGTAAGACCCCTTACGTTGTATCAATTGGCTTTAATGGAAGGTTACTCGAAGGCAGTGAAGGCTATTGGGGTAAGTTCAGAGACGTATTTGACGACAGCTTTGAATCCGAAGTCAGGAAAAGCATGTCATGGCAAAAAAACAGATCAGCAGGAGACCCATGGTGTCTTGGTTACTTTGTTGACAATGAAATAAGCTGGGGAGACGAGGTTTCTCTATCTATATCAGCTTTAGTTTCACCTCCTGATCAACCCGCTAAAAAGGTTTTTATTGATGATCTCAAAGCAAAATACGGATCAATAGACAAACTCAATAATGTCTGGGATACCAAATACGAATCATGGGATGCGATGCTCCAGAGCAGAGAAGCGCCTGACAGGAAAAAAGCTTATGATGATCTGACTGCCTTCTACACCAAAACAGCGGAGAGATATTTCAAGATATGCCGTGATGCAGTCAAAGAGATCGCGCCTAACAACCTTTATCTCGGCTGTCGTTTTGCATGGGCAAATGATCTTGCAGTGAAAGCATCTGAAAAATATTGTGACGTTATCAGCTATAATTTCTATCTCAGGAGTATTGAAGCCATTCGACTTCCCGCAGGGATTGATAAGCCTGTTATCATCGGTGAGTTCCATTTTGGCGCACTGGATCGAGGAATGTTCCACACTGGACTTCAAGAAACGGATAATCAAGAAGATCGTGCAAAAGCATACAAAAACTACGTGACTGGCGCATTAAAGAATCCACAGATCGTTGGTACGCATTGGTTCCAATACAGCGATCAGGCGACAACTGGTCGTGGCGATGGTGAAAACTATCAGATCGGTTTCCTTGATATTGTAGATACCCCCTATGCTGAGACGATTCGTGTCTGTCGTGAAGTTGGATATAGCATGTACGAGTTAAGGATGAAGTGATTTAGATAGGATAATTAGCCACGGATTTTCACGGAAAAATAGAAAAAATATTGGATTTCTATGCAAAAAAGGTTTTTATCCAATATCTAATGTTTTACTTCCGTGTATATCCGTGTTAATCCGTGGCTTAATTTCTTTAATCTTTATGAGGCGTTGTTATGACCCGTGACGAAATCGTGGCTGTTTTTGATAGTATAGCAGATATATTGCAGATAAAAGGCGAGATTGCGGAAAAAGTGAAGACTTACCGTAATCTTGCTATAACTCTGTCTCATGCCCTTCCTGATGAGATCATACCACCTTTTGAGCAAAATAATCTGCCAAAGATTCATGGTATTGGAACTTCTACGATAGAAAAAATAACAGAACTTGTGGATACGGGCAAGTGTCAGTATTACGAGGACTTGAAGGCGTCCATACCTCATAGCGTTCTTGAGATGCTATCCATATCAGGTGTAGGTCCTTCAACTGTTGCAAAGTTTTATCAACTAGGCATATACAGCCCTGAAGCACTCCAACAAGCCATAGATACTCAAAAATTTCGTGGAGTCAAAGGTATGGGTAAAAAGACAGAGGAAAAACTCAAGCATGGACTCGAAGCCCTATTTCGCCATAGACAGATCAGGCTGATGGGTTACGTATTGCCAACGGTTGAATCTATTGTTGATTTACTCCGTACTTCTATACCACGTATAGCTATTGTTGGTGATCTAAGGAGAAAAACCGAAACGGTAAGAAATGTCGAAATAATAGCGGAATGTCCAGATGTTCCAAAACTTCGTGAATTGCTGGCTAATATAGATTTGGTCGAAGATGTAAGCAACGATTGGACTGATTCTGGTGGAAGTTGTAAACTTACAGGCAATGTTGAAATGAAGATCAGGCTTGTTGAAAAAGAGGATTTTGGATCGTCACTTGTCCATTTTACTGGTTCTGAGGGTCATATCGCTGAACTAAATCGCAGAGCTAATGAGCTTGGATTAGAGCAACTTGAGCCGAAATCATACAAAGGCAAGTCTGAGCAAGATATTTATACAGATTTGAAACTGCCATTTATCATTCCTGAGCTTAGAGAGGACAGCGGCGAGATTGAGTCTGCCATATCGGGTAAATTGCCTGAACTTATAGAATTGAGTGATATAAGAGGTGATCTGCATATCCATAGCACATGGAGCGATGGTCATCAGTCAATAGAGCTAATGGCTGAATCAGCGAAAAATCTTGGTTACGAATATGTCGCCTTCGCTGACCATTCCATATCGTCAAGGATAGCTAATGGACTTGATGTTGAGCGAATATTAAACAAAATGATAGAGGTCAGGGAAATTAACGAAAAAATACAGGGGATTGAAATTCTCATGAGTGCAGAGGTTGACATACTCAAGGATGGCAGTCTTGACTATCCTGACAGCATCTTAGAAAAGCTGGATATTGTTATTGCAAGCGTTCACAGTGGCTTTAATATGGACGAATCAGCTATGACCAAGCGAATCTTATGCGCTATTGAAAACAGGTTCGTTCATGTCATCGGGCATCCTACTGGACGACTATTGGGAAGGAGAGACCCTTATGCTGTGAATATGGACGCTATCATTGACGCTTCAGCGGAGAATGGCAAGTCGCTTGAGATAAATGCCTATCCCGATAGGCTTGATCTCAAGGATATTCACGTTCGCAAGGCAAAAAAGAAAGGCGTTATTATAACCATAAATACTGATGCCCACAGCATCTCCGATCTAAATTTTATGAAATATGGGGTATATACCGCTAGAAGGGGATGGCTTGAAAAGAAGGACGTTTTGAATACTTTGCCATTAGATAAGCTTATGAAATTGCTACTCAGAGATGCAGATTAACGAAACCTATATAAGCCGACAATTTCAATATGATGCTAAAAAATCCATTTTTATTATGAACATATTTTTTTTCAATAGAGATACGAGTTTTTCACTTTTGCACATCAATCATCACTTGATTTCTTTGTGATCTTAGTGACCTTTGTGTCTTTGTGTTTAATAATTGAAAAACTCGTAATAAGGAGTTTACGCCATGCCAATTAAAGTAACGATTATAGGCGCCGGTAGCGTAGTGTTTTCTTTGGGTTTGGTCAAGGACTTATGCCTGACTGAAGGGCTAAAAGGCAGTAAAGTCTGCTTTATGGACGTCAACGAAGAAAGTCTGGATGTTGTTTATAAACTGGGTGTTCGATATGCTGAAGACCTCGGCTCTGAGTTGAAATTTGAATATACTCAGGATAGAAAGGAATCTCTTCAGGATGCGGATTTTGTTATAAATACTGCCACTATAACCCATAATGAATATTTTATGAAGCGCCGTCGTGAACTTACTGCCCAATATGGCTATTTTTACGGTGGTACGGGTATGCCTGAATATCACAATCTGCAACTGATGCTTGACGTGGCTTTGGATATGGAGAAGATATGTCCTAACGCATGGATACTTCAAGCGGGGAATCCTGTCTTTGAAGGTACTACGCTAATGACACGGGAAACGAGCATTAAAGTTTGCGGGCTTTGTCATGGTCACTATGGTTATCGTGAGATTGCACATACGCTCGGTCTTGATGCTGACAAAGTTGTATGGGAGGCGCCGGGTCTTAATCATAACATCTGGCTTACTGACTTTCGCTATGAAGGCAAAGATGCTTATCCTATACTTGACGAATGGATTAAAGACAAAAGTGAATCATACTGGGAAGAGAGACAGCAGAAAGGCGGATATTCTGCTCAGACGTCACCTGCGGCGGTACATCAATACAAAATGTTTGGTCTAATGCCTGTCGGTGATACGCCTCGTTCTGGTGGATGGTGGTATCATACTGATCTTGAGACACGCATGAGATGGTACGGCGGTCCAATCGGTGGAGGCGATACTCCTGAAGGGCGTGATCGTATTCTCAAGGACAAGGAGAGACATTATCAGCAAATGAAGGAAGTCGCCTATAATCCAGATATTCGACCTATCAAGCTCTTTGGTGATAGAAAAACATCTGAACAGCATATTCCAATTATTGATGGTCTAGTAAATGATAACGAAGGCACATTTCAAGTCAATATTCCAAATAATGGTGTATTAGTTGGTATTCCTGATGACGTAGTAGTGGAAGTTCCCGCAGTTGTCAACAAGAAAGGCATACAACCATTGCCTACTAAACCTTTGCCTCGCAAGATTTTGTTGGAGTGTATCTATCCTGATTGGCTAGATATGGAACGCACTTTAGAGGCACTTAAATTGGGTGATAAGTCAATGTTGTTATACAGCATTCTGAATAGCCACCAGACGAAATCTTATGATCAAGCGATGGAAGTATTGGACGCATTGCTTAATATAGAACCAAATGAACCGATGGCTTACATTGAGGATGTGAACGAACATTATAAGTTTCCAAAAAATTGGTAAGTGGTTGATGAGTTTTATAACGAGCGTACATGTTAATGGTATAGCAAACACAATAGAATGGCATGCTTTAAGCTTGCCAAATTACAATTATGGAGGTTTTCATGAATACAAACATTTCACGTTGTATTAGTGTATTAGTTTTCACACTTTCATTAGTTTAATTTTTGGTGTATTGGATTTACAAGCATCAAAGATAGTTTCACATGAGATAGAAAGTACTGCTATCGCTGGTAATAAAGCTGGTATATCTAGCACTCGTAATATTGAGGTCTATCTTCCAGATGGCTATGATAATGGTAAACATCGGTATCCAGTAATTTATTGGATCCCTGGTTATTCAAGCGATGCTGTTACCTGGGGTAGTTCCATTTACAGTAGTGTTCTTGATGGAGCTATCAAAACTGGTAGAATTACACCAACTATAGCTGTATTTATCGATGTTCATGAAGGATTATGGTTTCTCAATTCGTTGGCAACCGGTAATTGGGAAGATTTTATAGTATCAGAACTCGTGCCATTTATAGATAAAACATATCCGACAATTCCAGATCCCCAAGCTCGTGGTATAATGGGGCATTCAGCAGGTGGATACAGTGCATTGATTCTGCCAATTCTGCATCCTAATGTCTGGGGATGTATAGGTTTGAATGACCCAGCTGCTTGGTTAATGTGGTATCCTCTCATTGATAAATCAGATGTTCCTGTAACCACCGATTTCGCTCCATTACATGATGGATACAAGAATCTTCCTAAAGACATTGGTGGTTATAATTCTGTAGGCCTATATACAAAAGCCTTAATAGAGCTTGGAACTTCATTCAGTCCTAATCTGAACAGTCCAATATTATGTGATATGCCTGTCACGCCGGATGGCAATTGGGTACCAGAGATACTAGAGAAATGGAGTGCTTATGATCTTACAAATCCAAACACCATTCCACAATATACTGAAACATTGAAGAAGCTTTTATCCATAACTTTTATTGTTCCTGAAGTAATGGATCTATGGGAAACTAATAGTGTTCCCAATATATATCTCATTGACTGTTTGAACAAAGCAGGCATTTCTATCACTCGTTTGAATATGCCTGGTGGCCATGGGGCTTATATGCCAGAGCGATTTATCGCTATAACAGAACAGCTTCTGAAAGCCATGCAAGGAAGTGGAACATCAGTATCATCAAGAGGTAAGTTAGTAGCAACGTGGGGTGATATTAAGAGTAAAGATTAGATGCTACATAATCACAGTTAAGATGTGATTTCTGATGTCTTTTTATGAATTTTTAAGCTTCGTAGGAGCGGAATGTTTATAGAAAACGTCTATAAGCAAACTTAAACTCCGTCAGGAGTGAAATGTAAGAAAACATGAAAATTCACATTTCGCTCCTGCGGAGCTTTTAGATTAAGTATTTATCGTATTCTACAAACATATCACTCCTAAAGTGTTGCGGTAAAATGTCAAGCGAAAATAAATTGTAATTCGGAAAGGTATTCTACACCAAACACCATGTTTTCTATCATGTTTTGTGCAGTCAAGGATATGAATACATGGCTCATAATTGGCTTGTTTTAAGTACGCTCTTCCTACGTGTCGGTTATACCATTGTATCAACTCCATTGGAGTCATATCATTCAGCATTTTGCGTATCACATCACCGCTGAATGGTGTGGCGTCCTTTGTTCCTTTTCTTGATATTCCCTCTCCCTCTAACAATACTTTTACATTCAGACCCAACTCAGCTAAGAGAGTTGGTGAATGTAGGGCATAAGGTGATTGACTTATAGCATACATATCCTGA
>Ga0247842_10002652_pt1 | contig 25944 bp, 27 predicted proteins | sample LaCruzMarch2015__3_FD_192411 | JGI IMG/M metagenome (GOLD analysis project Ga0247842, IMG submission 192411) | Freshwater microbial communities from meromictic Lake La Cruz, Castile-La Mancha, Spain - LaCruzMarch2015_19m | ecosystem: Environmental > Aquatic > Freshwater > Lake | place: Spain...
GAATGGACAGCGAGCAGGCGAACACGTAAGCTGCGGTGACGAGGGTCTCCAGGGAAGCGTCCATCTCGTGCTCCAATCACGAGGTTGCCGTGCTGGAGACCCTCTTCTTCTGTTGAAGCCCGCCTCCTGCCTTGGCGGACAACCCGCATCAAGCCTCTAGGCCGTACGGGCGGCGTGTGCTATATCTGAGAGCAACGCGAGCGAGTGGAGGTGCCACTGTGGGCAGAGCAGAGAGACTGGCGGCGAAGGCCGAGAAGAAAGCCGCGAGGCGCAAGCATCGCGGCGGGTTCCTCATCGGCGCCATCGCCGGCGCCGCGATCGGGCTGCTGCTGGCCCCGAAGAGCGGCAAGGAGACGCGCGCGCAGCTGTTCGGCGAGGGGGGCATCGGCAGCCAGGTCGACCGTCTGAAGGGCGCCGTCGGCGCCGGCAAGGACTCGGCCGTGGATCAGTCCGAGGCGCTCAAGCGCAAGATCGAGGAGACCCGCGAGCGGCTGCGTCGGCAGATGGACGTCGGCGGCGAGGACGCTCCCGGCGGCGGCGCTCCGGTCGAGTGACCTGAGGCTTCTGCTGAAGACCGCGCTCAAGGTCGTGGCCGCGCTGGACGCGGCCGCCGTCCTGGGCTTGCTCTACATGGCGCACGAGGCGCAGTGGGTGCGTCGCGTCGATCGACGCCTTGAGGCGCCGGCGGCCGCAGCCGACCTGGACGGCCTGACGATCGTGCTGCTCTCCGATTTCCACGTCGGCTTCAGGCCGAGCTTCAACGTGCGCGCCATGCGCAAGGCCATCGACATGGCCCTCGCGGCCCGACCCGACCTCGTCCTCATCACCGGCGACTTCGCCTGTGGGCCGCACGGCTGGGCCGAGCTGCAGCGCCGGCTGCGCCGCCTCGCCGGCGCGGCCCCTCTCGGCGTGTTCGGGGTGCTCGGCAATCACGACCACGGCGACAGCAAGGCGCCGTTCGTGCAGCCCAGCGACCCGCGCGCGATCGCGGCCTGCGGGGTACGTCTGCTCGGCAACGAGGCGGTGAGCGTGCAGGTGGGGGCAGCCACCGTGCAGATCGGCGGAGTGGACGACACCGACGGCGGCCACGACGACCTGCCGGCGGTGCTCGCGGCGCTCGACCGCCGGCCGGGCGTGCTGCGCATCCTGCTCACGCATCACGCCGAGGTCGTCCTGCGGACCAGGCCCGGCGACTTTCACATCGCCCTGGCCGGCGACACCCACGGCGGGCAGATCTGCCTGCCGTTGCCTGGGCGCCGCATCCTGCTCAGCGACCTCTCGGCGCAGTTCGCCGAGGGCGCCTACGACGTCGGCGGCGGTCGCCGGCTCTACGTCACCCGCGGCGTGGGGACCAGCATGCTGCCCCTGCGCGCCTTCTGCCGGCCCGAGATCGTCGTGTTTCACGTGCAGGCGGGCGCGCCCGCGGCGGCTGGCCCCGCCGGAGCGGCGGCGTGAGCCGCCGCGGGCGCGGGCGGAGAGCCGTGGCGGGTCTCGCCGCGGCGATCCTGCTCCTGGCCGCCGCTCTCCCGCTGGCCGCCTGCGGGGTCGGGGACGACCCGTTCACCGGTCTCTGGTGGGAGCCCACCACGGCGCGTCGCATCGAGATCACGAAGGACGGCGACCAGTACCGCCTCTTGTACGGCGCCGCCCGGCGTCCGTACCAGGCGACGCGCGAGGGCGACGAGCTTCGCGTCCGTCAGCCCATCGGCGGCGACATCGTGCTGAAAGCCGCCGCCGAAGGGCGTCTGGACATGGTCAGCGGCGGGCAGACGAGCCGGCTGGTGCGCGTGCCGCAACACCAGTAGACCGCGGGGTGCTTGATCCGTCGGAGCTCCGCGGCCCCGTCAGCCGCGGGCGCCGAAGAGGCGCGCCACCCGCGGCGTGACGTTGTCGATGGCCGCCGACGGGCAGACCTCCGTGCAGGCGTAGCAGCGCACGCAGGCCTTGTCGTCGTAGGTGGGCAGCGGCGACAGCGTGATGGCGTTCGCGCCGCAGATCGTCGCGCAGTCGCCGCAGCGCGTGCAGGCATCGGGGTCCACGAGCCGGGGCCGCGCGGTGATGAGGTTGCGCGCCGTGCGGTGCAGCGAGGGCGGCAGCAGCTCCTGCAGGTCGCGGCGCGTAGGCTTGAAGTCGTCTTCCGGCTCGATGGGATCGCCGGCGAGGCGGTACGGCGCGTCCAGATCGACGAGGCCACGGCGCGCGGAAGCAGCCACCGTGTAGACGCTGCGTCGTTCGTGGGCGGTCCTGTCGGCGAGCGCGACGTCGAGGGCCACGGCGTCGTGCGCCGCGAACAGCGAGCCGAGCTCGCGCGGCGTGCCGCTGCCGGGCCCCTGCCCTTCCATGGCGATGATGCCGTCGATGATCGTGAATCGCGGGCGGATGGCCAGATGGAGGTCCAGAAGCATGTCGGCGAAGTCGTCGCGCTTCTGGGCGCGCACGTGCAGCTTGGCTTTGGCGAGGCCGGGGATGCACCCGAACGTCAGCTTGACGCCGCCGGTGAGGCGCATGAGCTGGTGCGTCTTGAGCACGCCGACCTGGACGATGGCGTCGGCGTCCACAAACGCCTTGCCCACGGGGAAGCTGCGGAACAGCCGGCCATCGGGCGCGCGCAGCTCGACGCGGTCGTCCTCCACGTCCACGATCTGCACGCCCTCAGCGGCGCAGACCTCGGTCATGCCGCTGACCTTGAAGGCGCGCGCCACCTTGGCGGGGCCGTTGAGGCCGCCGGGGCTGTCGGCGACGAACGGTACGGCTCCCGCCTGCTTGAGCGCGCGCAGCACGCAGCGCAGCGTCTCGGGGTGCGTGCTCACGGCCTTCTCGGGCGCCGCCCCGCGCAGCAGGTTCACCTTGACGGCGACGCTCTCGCCGGGCGCGACGATCGCGGGCCAGCCGCCGAACGGTTCGACGAGGCGCTCGAGGGAGGCGGCCAGCCCGGATCCGTGGACGGCCCGCACGTGGCTCACCAGCGAAGGCGCGCCGGCTTGCGCCTGCGGCCGGCCGGCGCTCACGACGCCGGCTTCTGCGCGACGATGGCCACGTGGTACAGGCCGATCTCGCCGGGCTCGTACGTGGCGAGCTCCTTCAGGCCCATGCTCGCGATGACGGCGTGCAGCTCGGCGGCGGCCAGCACGTGGTCGTTGGGCGGGCCTACGGGCCTGTCCATGCGCGCGAACTCCACCAGGACGAGGAGGCCGCCGGGGGCCAGAAGGCGGGTCACCTCGGCGAGAGCGGCCGGCTCGTCGTGGATGTGGTGCAGGACGTTGACCATGAGGATGCGATCGCCGGCGCCGTCGGGCAGCGGCACGTGGTCATCGCTGTTGAGCAGCGGCTCGACGCGGCCTGCCGGCCGCTGCTCGCGCAGCCTCTGCCGCAGGCGGTCGAGCAGGGCCTGCTGCTCGTCGATAGCGTAGAGCGTGCCGTGGGGGAGCGACTCGGCGATGGGCAGCGAGTACATGCCGGCGCCGGCGCCGAAGTCGATGACGGTCTCGGCGCCGGCCAGCTGCAGGAGCTCGACGAGCTTGGCCGGCGGCAGCTCGACCAGACGGTCGGGGTTCTCGAGCCTGGACGCGTGACTGGGGTCGAACTTCTCGGCCACGAGGCAGGCGCCTACTTGACGCAGCGGGCGTACTTGAGAAAGGCCTCGAGGGCCTTCTCAACGGCCGCCGGGGAGGCGACGGCGTCGCCGGCCTCCTCGGCCAGGCACTCGCGCATCTTCAGCGAGATGAGCAGCACGCCCACGCGATCGAGCGCCGCCTTGGTGGCGGCGAGCTGCGTGAAGATCTCCTCGCAGGGACGGCCCTCTTCGATCATGCGCTGCAGGCCGCGGGACTGGCCCTCGACGCGTCGCAGGCGGTTGATGAGGCGGCCCGCCTCGTCTGGATCCATGTACTCCTCCACGCGGCGACTATACCCCTGGGGGGGATAGGGGACAATCAGGAGAAAGCCTGAGACTGGCGAAACGGGTACCCGCTGCGGGTAGGGGTACTTGTGCGGGCGGCGCCGGGCGGCGCCCGCCGTGGCGTCAGCGCCGCGGGTCGGCCGCCGCCAGGCGGTCGAGGTCGGCGAGCAGATCGTCCGGCAACGGCAGGCCGGCGGACCCGACGCCCAGGCGCGCGTCGGGTTTCATCGAGCCGTGGTAGTCCGAGCCGCCGGTGGGCACGAGCGCGTACTTGTCCGCCAGGGCGAGGCAGTGCGCCACCGTGGCCTCATCGTGCAGCGGGTAGTAGCACTCGATGCCGGCCATGCCGAGCCTCGCGGCGTCGCGGACGATGTGCTCGAGGCCGGCGGCGTCGCTGCGGATGATGCCCGGGTGAGCCAGGACGGGCAGGCCGCCGGACGCGCGCAGCAAGCGCATGGCGACCCCCAGCGAGAGGCGCCGGCGGTCGACCCAGGCGGGGGCGCCGCGGCGCAGAAAGCGCTCGAAGGCCTCCGCGATCGAGGCCGCGTACCCGCGGCGCACCAGCGCCTCGCCGATGTGCGGGCGGCCCACGGCGCCGTTCTCGGCCGCCGCCAGGTCGTCCGCCTCGAGCGCGTAGCCGAGCTCGGCGAGGCGCTCGAGGATGCGGGCGTTGCGCTCGTCGCGGTACACGCGGAGCTCGGCGAGCTCCGCCTTGAGCGCCTCGCTCGGGCGCCCGCCGAGGAAGTAGCCGAGCAGGTCCATCGTGACGCGCTCGTGCTCGAGGTTGATCTCCACGCCGGGCACCACGCGGATGCCGAGGCGCTCGCCGGCGGCGAGCGCCTCGGGCAGGCCATCGACCGTGTCGTGGTCGGTGACGGCGACGGCCGTGAGGCCCAGAGCCGTCGCCTCCTCCACGAGCTCCGTGGGGGTCAGCGAGCCGTCCGAGAACGTGGTGTGCGTGTGCAGGTCGATCATCGTCTTAGCCTACCGCACGAGGCCGCGACTCACGCTCGCCGGCCGCGACCGGATACACTCTGACCGCCGCGGGTATGAACCCCGTAGCGCGCGGCCGGAAGCCCCTGGTGGCCGCGCCTCTCGTCAGCCCGGTCACTGCGTCCCCGGAGGTCCGCGATGCGCGTCGGCATGATCGCCCCGCCCTGGTTCCCGTTGCCCCCCCAGCGCTACGGCGGCATCGAGTTCGTCGTCAGCCTGCTCACCGAGGGCCTCGTGCGTAGCGGTCACGAGGTCACGCTGTTCGCCAGCGGCGACTCCACCACGCAGGCGCGCCTGAGCTACATCTTCGCGCGCGCCCCGTTCGAGCAGATCGAGAACGGCGGCCACCTCGAGGTGATGCACAGCCTCGAGGCCTACGTCAGGGCGCGGGAGTTCGACGTGATCCACGACCACGACGGCATGTCCAGCCGCGCCATGGGCGCCGTCGTGCACCGGCTCCTGGGTACTCCGGTGGTGGCCACGCTGCACGGCCCCGCCGACGCCGCGACGCAGGAGATCCTCAGCTCGCTGCGCCACGATCTCTCCTTCATCGCCATCTCCGGGTATCAGCGCGATGGCTTCCCGGACCTCGACTTCGTGGGCACCATCCCCAACGCCGTCGATGTGGAGCACATGCCGTTCTGCGCGGACAAGGACGACTACTTGTTGTTCATCGGCCGCATGACCGCCGACAAGGGCGCCCACACCGCCATCGAAGTGGCGCGGCGCCTCGACAAGCGCCTGATCATGGCCGGCAAGGTGAACGAAGGGCCCGAGCGTCAGTACTACAGCGAGCGCGTGGAGCCGTTCCTCTCCGGCAACATCCACTTTCGCGGCGAGGTCGACCACGACACCAAGGTCGAGCTGTACAGGCGCGCCCGCTGCACGCTGTTCCCTATCCAGTGGCCCGAGCCGTTCGGCCTCGTGATGATCGAGTCGCTGGCCTGCGGCACGCCGGTCATCGCCATGCGTCACGGCTCCGTGCCCGAGGTCATCGAGCACGGCCGCACGGGTTTCATCGTCGAGAACGCCGACGAGATGGTGGAGGCCGCCCGGCGCATCGACGAGATCGACCCGGCCGAGTGCCGCCGCGCGGTCGAGGAGCGCTTCGGCAGCGACGCCTTCGTGGCCGCCCACGAGGCCGCCTACCGCAAGCTCCTGGAGGATGCGGCTCAGACGCCCGCGTCGCGATAGTCCGGACGCCATGAAGCTTCCCTACGACGACGTCCATCTCATCGCCGATCCGCTCTACGGCTACCTGCGCATCACGCTGTCCCGCGCCGGCGAGATCGCCGAGGCGGACGTCATCGACAATCCCTGGGTGCAGCGCCTCAAGCGCGTCCATCAGCTGCAGAGCTCGTGGTGGGTGTTCCCGGCCGCCGAGCACAGCCGGTTCGCCCACAGCCTCGGCGCCATGCACCTGGCCGGTCAGCTCGCGCGGCAGGTGTACCCCACCCTGGCCGCGGTCGAGCCGGGCGCGCCGTCCCTGCCGCTGGTCGAAGAGACCTTGCGGCTGGCGGGCCTGCTGCACGACCTCGGCCACGGCCCGTTCAGCCACTTCTGCGACGAGCAGTACTTCCTGCCGGTCTTCGGCATCGATCACGAGCAGATCTCGCAGTACCTCATCGTCAACGAGCTCGGCGGGCTCGTCGCGGAGCTGCGGCGCAGCCCGTCGGGCCAGTTCGCGGCTGCCGAGGCGGTCGATCCCTGGCACGTCGCCTTCCTGGTACGCGCGGAGGAAGCGTCGGACGGCGCGAACGGGGCGGCCGGCGCGCCGGCGGGCGCGGGAGCCGCCCCGGATGGCAGCCCCATCCCGCGCTGGGTGCGCCTGCTCCACCGCGCCCTTTCCGGCGCGGTGACCGTCGACAACATGGACTACGTGCGCCGCGACGCCTACATGTGCGGCGTCGCGCTCGGCTCAGTGGACGTCGACCGCCTCATCTACTACACCTTCTGCACCGCCGACGGCCTCACGTTTCACAAGCGCGCCCTCAGCACGCTGCGCGCCTTCCTCAACGCGCGCTTCTACATGTACGAGAACGTCTACTTTCACCGCGTCGGCCACGCCATCGACCTGCACCTGCACGAGATCTTCCGGCCCACGATGAAGCTGGTGTTGCCGGTGAGCCCTCTGGACGACCTGGCCGCCTACCGGCGCCTCACCGAGTGGTCGCTGTTCACCACCGTGGAGGGCTGGCTCGACGAGCCGCTGGGCAGCGAACGCCGCGAGCTGGCCGGGCAGTGGCAGTCCATCATCCACCGTCACGTGAAGTACAGCATGGTGTACGAGCACCACGTGGAGCGGCAGCAGCCGCTGCCCGCGGCGCGCGACCTGACGAAGGAGGAGTTCCGCGCCGCCATCGTGCAGCGGCTGCCGGGTCCGCTGAAGGGCATCGAGTTCGTCATCGACATCGCTTCGCAGGACCCGCGTCCGCTCAACCCGCTGGTCGGGCCCAAGCGCATCGCCGTGTACGACCCCGCCACCGACGCCATCGAAGAGCAGCTGCTCAGCGGCATCCTCGAGTTCGTGCCGGCCAAGGCGCACCTCTATCGTGTGTTCGCCATCGGCCGCGAGCACGAGCGCGAGCTCGCCCTCGCGGCCCGGGGGGCGCTCGAAGAAGCCGAGCCGCAGAGCCTCACGAACCTTTAGGCCTCGGAGCGGGCTGGCGGCAGGGCCCGCCCGTGGGGCCCGCCTCCTACGTGTCGAGCGGGTGCGTCATGTCTTCGGGGCGCACCCAGGCGGCGAACTGCTCGGCCGTGACGTAGCCCAGGCCGAGCGCCGCGTCCTTGAGCGTGAGCCCCTCGTGGTGCGCCTTCTGGGCGATCCGCGCCGCCTTTTCGTAGCCAATGTGCGGGCTGAGCGCCGTGACGAGCATCAGGGAGCCGTCGAGGTGGCGGCGGATCACCGCCAGGTCGGGTTCGATACCGCGCGCGCAGAAGCGTTCGAAGGCGCGCGCGACGTCGGCCAGGAGCTCGGCCGATTCCAGCAGGTTGTGGAGCATCACCGGTTTGTAGACGTTGAGCTGGAAGTTGCCCTGTGAGCCGGCGAAGGCCACCGCCGTGTCGTTGCCGTACACCTGCACCGCGACCTGGGTGAGCGCTTCGGCCTGTGTAGGATTCGCCTTGCCCGGCATGATGGACGAGCCGGGCTCGTTCTCGGGGATGCGCAGCTCGCCGATGCCGGCGCGCGGCCCCGAAGCGTACAGGCGCACGTCGTTGGCGATCTTCATGAGGTCGCCGGCCAGAGTGCGCAACGCCGCGCTGGCGTTGACGACGGCGTCGTGCGCGGAGAGCGCGGCGAAGAAGTCGCCGGCCGGTCGGAACGGCTTGCCGGTGAGCTCGCCGACGTGACGGGCGGCCACCTCTGCGAAGCGCGGGTGCGTGTTCATGCCGGTGCCCACGGCGGTGCCGCCGAGCGCGAGCTCGTGCAACGCAGGGAGGGCGCCGCCGACCGTGGCGAGTGCCTGGTCAAGCTGGGCCACCCAGCCGCCGATCACCTGCCCCAGCGTGAGGGGCGTGGCATCCTGCAGGTGGGTGCGGCCGACCATCACCACGCCGGCGAATTCCTCCGCTTTGCCGTGCAGCGCGTCGCGCAGCTCGGTGACGGCCGGGATGAGCACGTCCTCGAGCTGCTGCACGGCGGCGATGTGCATCACCGCCGGGAAGGCGTCGTTGCTGGACTGCCCCAGGTTGACGTCATCGTTTGGATGGACCGGGTGGCCGGCGCCCCTTCCGCAGCCGGCCAGCTCGTTGGCGCGATTGGCGATGACCTCGTTGGCGTTCATGTTGCTCTGCGTGCCGGAGCCCGTCTGGAAGACGACCAGGGGGAACTCGGCGTCGAGGGCGCCGGCGATGACCTCCTGAGCGGCGAGGGCGATGAGCTCGGCCTTGTCCCGCGGCAGCAGGCCGAGCTCCGCGTTGGCCCGCGCCGCCGCCAGCTTGAGCACGCCGAGCGCGCGGATCACCGGCCGTCCCCAGCGGAACCTGTCGGCGCCGATGGGGAAGTGCTCCACGGCGCGCTGCGTCTGCGCCCCCCAGTAGTGCTCGGCCGGGACGCGCACCTCGCCCATGCTGTCGTGCTCGGTGCGCCACTCGTCGCTCATGGCGGTAACACTACCCGGTACGTTGCGAACGTAGTGCAGCCGGCCCGTCATGCCGGGCTCGCGGCGCGTCGACTGGAGATGCGCCGCCGCGCGGGCGCTGGCCGACCTGCGCCGCCTGCCCGGCGACGAGGCGCGCGGCGCCGAGGCTGACGTGCGGCGCCTGCTGGCTGCAGGCGAACCGGCGCCGCACGGCTGCCTCGAGTGCGACCCTTGCCTGCCCGTGGAGCCGTACCGGCGCTTTCGCGCTGTGCTGGCGGCCGCCCGCGTGGCCGCGCCCGGCGCCGCAGCGCGCGGCTGCCCAGGCTGCGGCTGAGCGCCTGGGCACGCTCCGCGTCCCAGCGCCTGGGCGCGCTCCGCGTCCCCGCGGGCCACGCCGCCTCTTGGTGCGTCGGCCGGCAGGATATAGGCTGATGTGGACTATCCACCCGTATGGGTACCTGATGGCCGGAGATGAAGCTCCGGCGGTCGCCGCGGTCGTGGCGGCGTCGGGGCGAACGAGGAGCGGCAGTGGACGAGGCCGAGAAGCGCGGATGCAGGACCGAGGGCCGGCTCGACGTGCCCTTCGAGGATCCGATCTCCAGTCTGCCGAAGACCGCCCAGAAGATCCTTGCGGCCGCGCGAAAGCTCCTCATCGAGGGCGGCTACGAAGCCATGACGCTGGAGAAGGTCGCCGGCGAGGCGGGCGTGAACAAGGCTTCGATCCGCTACAATTTCGGCAACAAGGCCGGCCTCGTCATCGCCGTCCTCGACGCCTACATCCATGACGAGTGCCTCCGTCTTGCCGCCATCATGAAGGACGTGCCGCCGGACGCGGTCGTGGCCACCGCCATGTCGGGGATGCGCAACATGCTGGTGGAAGCCGACAACTTCCAGGGCTACTTCGATATTCTTCCCCATGCGTTCCGCGAGCCGGAGCTGCGCGAGCGCATGTTGGCTCTGTACAAGTGGTGGTACCTGCAGAACCTCGCGTGGCTGGGGCTCCGCGACGTTCCGGACGTCGAGCACAACGAGACCCTGATGGGTCTCGGTGAGCTCGTGTGCGCGGTCATCGACGGCCTCTGCATCCGGGCCGGTCTCCAGCCCGAAGGCTTCGACATGGGCCGCGCTCTGCGGGTGTTCGGCCTCCTGCTCGAGCACTCCATGGAGTGGTTGCGGGCCGCGGGGGGCGAGCCGGACGTCGTCGATCACCTGTCCTGACCGCGAGCCGGCGCCCTCGCGCTGGTGCTTGACAAGGGTCGGCCGGTGGCTATCATGTCTCCACCCAGGTGGGTACTTCTCGCGGAGGCGCTCCGCGTCGTGCACGTCGGCGCCGCGGCGGCCACGCAGAGGTCTTGGAGGAGGGTGTCGTCTGGCTGCGCCGGCAGGCGCGAGGCCGCCAGATCGGCGCCGACGCCGGCGACGGGGTCGAGACGCTCGATGCGGCCGAGGAGCCCCACGTCGTGTCGATGTTCGGCGCCGCCAACGACGTCCCCCCGGACTGGCGCCTGCGTGCGCGCGGATCGCGCTGATCGACCGCCGCGTCCGCGAGGACTGGGAGGCGGCGGGGTCGATGACGTTGTACGACCGGGCGCTCGAGAAGGCTCGTCGGATCCTCGACGCTCACGTCCCGGACGCGCTCCCGGACGGCGTCGCCGACGAGCTCGCGGCGATCGTCCGCGACGCCGAGCGCGAGCTGGGGGTGGGATGATGGCCACAGCCGCCCACCCCGCTACCGCGACACCACCGGAGGGAGCCCCATGAGCACCATCCGCACCCGGACGGCGACGGCTACATCGTCGAGCTCACCCCCGACGAGCTGCGCGCCGACCTCGAAGCCGGCTGCGCCGACGCCGTGAAGCGCGGCAAGGTCCCGCCCCTCGAGGAGGCCGAGCTCGACTACCTCTACGACCTCTTCGCCTACAAGGGGCGCATCGTCGGCGTGGAGCCCGCCCCGAGGTGATCCTCACCAAGGACGGCTCGGTCAACACGCTCAACTCGGCGCAGCTCTCCTCCGGCGTCGGCCTGCCCCTGTCCCGCGAGCAGTGCGTGCGCGTCTTCGAGCGCGCCTTCCGCTTCGACACCATGGAGATCGGCCACCCCGACTACTCCTACAAGCCGGTCAAGCCGATCGTCTCTCTGGAGGCCGTGGGCGTCGAACAGGCGCTGCTCACGACGATCTTCCCGATCTTCAACGGGCGATGCCCGACTTCGGCCTCTACGCGCAGCCCGACGGCCCCTTCCCCAACCCGGCCGACCTGCCGCCGCGCGGCCGCATCGAGGAGGCCCGCGCGGCGCGGATGGAGATGGCCGCGGCCTGCAAGGCCGACATGCTCTACGTGGCCCGGTGCATGGCCGCCGTGGGCGCCGACGGCATCGACTTCGACACCACCGCCTCGGCCGGCGACGCCGAGATCCCCATCCACGCCAACGTCGGCATGGGCGTCGGCGGCGTGCCGATGTTCGAGGCGCCGCCGCCCGACGTGCTCACCAGGTGCAGCGCGGCGATGGTCGAGATCGGCCGCGTCGATGGCTTGTAGGTGGGTACTGGCGATCCCTACGGGATGTCGATGAGCCACGCGCTTGCCTCGGGCGTGGGGGGCATCCGCACCACTGGAGATCTGGTGGCGAGGATGCAGCTCCGTAAGAAGATGAGGCTTCCGCAAGCGAAGAAGTACGTGGCCGACAAGCTCAAGGTCGGCGTGGAGGATCTCGCTGATTCGACGGTCATGCGCGCGCTGCGCGAAGAGCTCGACATCGGCGTCATCACGGCCGTGCCCAGGGCGCGCAAGGGCATCGAGGCGAAGCGCAACATCGCCGCGCTCCTCGACATCGAGGCGCCGTGCCTGAAGCGTCTCTGACGGCGGGCCTGGTGAGAGGGCGAAGCGTCCGCCGGCGGGCCTTCGCCCGCGGCCAGACCGGCGCTGACGCCTCCGGCCGGCCGGCGAGAGCCGGCCGGCCGCGGCGTGAGGAACGAACGGTGAGAGCATGGCGGACGTCGGCGGGATGAGTGTGGCGCGGCGGCTGCGGACGCTCGCGTCCGTCTTTCCGCGCTCGTTCTGGCTGCTCGCCGCAGGGTGGTTCATCTACGTGCTGGGCTACGAGTGCGGCTACCCGTTCGAGTCGATCTACCTCAACGAGAAGCTGGGCATCTCACTCACGGCCATCAGCTTGATCTACGGGTTCACCCAGCTCTGTGGCCTGCCGGCCCAGGTCGCCGGAGGCGCCGCCGCGGACCGCATCGGGCGGCGCCCGGTGCTCCTGCTCGGGATCATGGCTACCACGGTGCTCTTTCCTGGACTGGCCTTCGCCCAGAGCGTGCCGCTGGTAGTGGCGCTCATCGCCTTCGAGGCGGCCTTCGGCTGGGGGATGTTCCAGATGTCGAGCAACGCCGTGGTCAGCGACGTTGTGCCCGAGGATCGGCGCGCGGAGGGCTACAGCATCGCGAGGACGGCCGCGAGCGGCGGCATCGTCGTGGGCCCGCTTCTCGGCGGCCTGCTGCTCCGTCACGACCCGAGCTACCGCTGGCCGTTCATCGCCGGCGGGGTGATCTGCGCTCTCTTCCTCGTGGTCGCCTTCATCTGGCTGCCGGAGACGCGACCGGCCGCGGCAGCGGCACGGGAGAGCGTCCGCGCGACCTTCGCCGGGTACCGTGCCGTGCTGCGCGACCGGCGCCTGCTGACCTTCGCCGCCGTGACCCTGCTGCCGCTCTACTGTCACGGCCAGTTCCTGATGACCTTTCCGATCCTGCTCAAAGACACTGTGGGCGTGTCGATGAGCACAGTCGGCCTGCTGTACTCGCTGTACGCCCTGTGCAACGTGCTCGTGCAGTACCCGCTGGGGCGGCGCCTGCGGCATGCCGACCGGATGCGGGTGCTGGCCGTGGCCAGCACCTGCACGGGCGTCGGCCTCTCAGGCGCCGCCTTCGCGCCCCAGGGAGTCGTCACGGCGGCGTTCGTGGTGGTCGTGAGCTTCGGCGCAGCACTGCTGATGCCATTCTCGGTGACCGTCATCTCCCACTTGGCGCCGCTGCGCCTGCGCGGGCGGTACATGGGCGCCTGGACGCTCGTCTGGACGGCCGGGGTGGCTCTGGGGCCCATCTTCGGCGGGCTGGCGATGGACCGGCTCGGGGGTCGCGGCGCGTACGTGCTGGTGCTGGCCGCCGGCCTGACCGGAGCGGTGCTCTACCTGCGGCTCTCCCGACGGCGGACGATGGAAGCGGCCGGGAGCTGAGGGGTCAGCTTTCGCTCAGCCAGCCGCGAGGAGGTCGCCGGCGGCGAGGTCATCCGCTGCCTCTCGTCGCGGTGATGACTGTCGCGACGGCCTGCGTGCGCCCTCAGCCCGAGGACGGCGCCGACAACCTCAGGCCGTCCCTCTCGAGGACCTCGGGGTTGCAGACGTAGAGAGGCGTCTCGCCGCGCAGAGCGCTGACGACCTCTCGGCACGCCTTCTCGCGGACCTCCTTCCCCGAGCCCCGCGACATGAACGCCGTGTGCGGCGTGAGGATGACGTTGGGCATCGAGTACAGGAGGTGCCCTGTGGGCGGCGGCTCCGGATCCACGACGTCGAGCGCGGCGCCCGCGATGCTGTCTGCGGCGAGCGACCGTGTGAGCGCCTCCGTATCGACGCAGGCGCCGCGGGCCGTGTTGATGAAGTACGCCGTGGGCTTCATGCGCGCGAGGGCGGCGGCGTCGATGATGAGCCGCGTCTCGTCGGTGAGTGAGCAGTGAAGGGACACGAAGTCGCACGCCAAGACATCGTCGAGCCCGGTCTTCTCGACGCCGAGGGCGCTCATGGCAACCTCGTCCACGTAGGGATCCAAGGCCTTGACGGTGAGCCCGAAGGCCAGCGCTCTGCGCGCCACCGCGCTGCCGATGCGGCCCAGGCCGACGATGCCCAGCGTCTGATGGCCGATGCGATCGGGCTTGCCACAGGCCGCGTAGTCCCAAGCTCCTGCGAGAACGGAGTCGTGCAGGCGGGTGATGTTGCGCCCCAGATCGAGCAGGAAGCCGAGCGCGTGGTCGGCGACCTCGGCAGTGCAGTAGTCCGGCACGTTGGTGACGACGATGCCCCGCTCGGTGGCCGCAGCCATATCCACGCTGTTGAAGCCAGTCGCCATGAAGGCGACGATCCGGCAGCGCGGCAGGTGGTCGAGCACGCGGGCGGTCAGCGGCGCGTACGCGGGGAGCAGGGCGTCGGCCGTCGCGCAGGCCTCGATCAGACCGTCTTCAGTCTCGAGCTCGTGCTTCGCGAAGGCGATGTCGAGGCCGGATTCCGTGAACACCGCGTCCTCGACGACTCCGTCCGATGCTCCGCGGTCTGTCTGGATCACAGTGAACATGAGGCGCTCCTCAGTGGCCGTGGGGTCGGGGCCGGCGTGGCCCACATTCAGGGCCCAGGGCCGCGCCGATGGCTCGCGGCACGGACCTCTGGCGCGACGGTGCGGCGGATCACGACTTCGCCGTCATCGCGGATCCTGATCTCATCGCCATGCGCGACCGTCTCGAGGAACGCGTCGCCCAGGCGATCGACGACCACGATGCGCTTGCCGGCCCAGAGATCGGCGACGATGAGCCCGCCGGCCGCCAGCGAGTCGATCGCCTGCGAGAACAGCAGCGCCCGCGGCGCGTTGCCCATCTCGATCAGACGCTGCCACACGGCGCCGCCGGACGTCGAACCGGTCGAGCTGGGAAGGCAGATGACCTTGCCCGCCAGGTCGCGCCCGTAGAGGTCCGCGTTCCCGCTGTCGGCGCAGATCGCCACGCCGGAGGGCTCATGGATGCTCGCGAAGAAGCTGGCGTACGTGTTGAAGCCGCCGTGACTGACGACCGCGACGCCCGTCACGTTGCCCGCGAGGACTGGGCGCCCCGTGAAGGTGAGAAGCATCGCGGACAACCTCAGATCTCCCCACCGACGAGGATCTCGACGATCCTGCGGTCGGGGAAGAAGCGCGCGTTGGTGTAGGTGCGCAGCTTGGTCGAGTTGGTGATGATGGCGCTGCCGGCGGCGAGGTCGTTGTCGAAGAGCTGCATGGGGCAGCCGGCGCTGAGCATGACGCCGGCTGCCTCCAGATCTCGCCTGGCGCCCCCGGCCGCCGCGAGCCGCGCCAGCGTCTGCGGCGCGGCGCACAGGGTGGTCGGCACCTGGATCCGCGCCTGCCGCCGCGCGCGCAGCGCGGCGCTGAGGCTGCGCGCCCACCAGTCGATCTGCTCCAGGCTGATGTGAGGGCAGCCGAGGTAGCACTTCTCCGGGCGCGCGTCCTTGTCTCGCCACAGGACCGGGTAGGAGGCGACGAGGTCGGCGAGGACGTCGTCGTCGATCACGTAGGCGCGGTGATCCGCAGCGAGGACGTCCCTCCCCTGAGCGACGGCTTCCGGGGTGACGCCCTCGACGTGGAAGAGCCCGACCGCCCCGGCCGTGGCGCAGGCGGCGCCCATCTCGCTCAGGTAGTCGCGGGTGGGCGCATCGAGGTCGGCGCTGAGGAAGCGGTCGAGGCCGCCGACCAGCGGAACGTCCGCCAGCACGCGTCGGCCGATGGCCGCCCCCAGCAGCTGGGGCAGCGGCAGGTCGGCGGTCTTCACGTCGATGCGCCAGGTGGCCCGGCGCGCGCCATCCTCGAGCAGGCCCGACAGCGGCGCCTTGCCGGCGATGTTGCACAGCAGGTCCATGATGGCGCCGTTGCGGTTGGTGCGCGCGCCCAGGACGGAGTTGGCGTAGACGACGCAGGCGGACTCCGACCAGGCGAGGATGTCGCCGCTCTTCGGAGTGTTGCCGACTTCCTCCAGAAACGGGCGGCAGGTGTACGCGTCGGCGTCGCGCGCGCCCAGCTGGAGGAGCAGGTCCTCGTACCGCGCCTGGTCCCGGTACGCGCCGTCGAGGACGGCGACCTGCCGCGGATCGAGAGCCCAGTTGTCGTAGTCGAGCGGCGGCCGGGGGTCGAGGGTGAACGGGTACTTCGTCCTCAGCCCCGCCGCCACGAGCTCTTCGAGCATCTCCAGCGACGGGGCGATGCCGGGGATGGCGTAGGCGATCACCAGGTGCCCGTCGCCAATGATGTCGACAAGCCTTTCGGCGCCCAACGCCTCCCCGTATTGCACCACGGTCCGCATGACCTTCTGCAGCACCGGGCCCTCGCCGCCGGCGAGGACGGCCTCCTCTTTCGGCGTCAGCCGGATGTTCGCCGCCTGTGCTGCGTCGGGGGCCATCGCCCTCACATTCCTTTCAAGCCTTCGACCCGCTCCCGCCGGTCATGCCGCTGCCGCCTCGCACGTGGTCAAGACGGCGCCGGCGCCCGTCTTCGCCGCCGCCAGCTTGGTGCTCGCCTGAAACGACGCCGGCTGACGCGCTGCCGCGACGCCCGCGACGCAGCCTACTCCTGTGCCGGCTTCAGGCTCTTGCGGATGTCCTTCGTGCGGATGACGAGGTGCTGCGGATCCGTCGGCGAGGGCTCGAAGCCGTACTTCTCGAAGAAGCCGCGCGGCCCGGTGGCCCCTGCGTCGACCAGGACCGCCCGGGAGAACATGGTGTCGGCGGCCTGAAGACAGCGGGACAGCGCCTGGAAGAGCATCGCCGCGCCGAGGCCGTGGCCCTGCTCGGAGGTGCCGACCGCCAGCCGTTCCAGCAGGATCACAGGGACGTCCAAGGGCCCCTGGCCGGGCACGTGCGCGGTCGTCGCGGGGGGGCTGACCGTGGCTGCCTTGAGACCGAAGAACCCGACCACAAGCCCATCGCGCGCGGCGATGCGGGTCTTGCCTGCCCGCTGGTCCGCAAGGGCGCGCCCGGTGAGGTAGTCGTCGAGGTCCGCGTCGCCGCAGCCGAAGCCGGCGACGTCGTGCGTCTCGGCCAGGTCCTCGAGCCGGAGCGGAGCCTCCGCGCCGCCGAACGGGCTCGACGCGGCGGCGGCCTCGCTCAGCGCGGGGATGGCTCTCGACTTGCCCTGGAACTGCTCCCCGAAAGCGGCCCACCGGTCGTCCTCCAGGACGAAGCGGGGCTGGTCGGCAAGCACCGCCTCAGGTGCGCGCGCGACGACCTCACCATCCTGCCCGACCGGGCACGCGAGCTCGCACGCCCGGCAGTACCTGGTGACGTTGGTGAGCTCGTCGAGCCCCATGATCGACCCGTCGAGCACTTCGAAGTCGACGTCGAGCTGGTCCTGCTCCTGCTTGCAGAGCGTCCTCTCGTACTTCCCGCTGCGGAACGCGGTCCTTGGACAGACGCGGTGGCACGGCCTGTCGCACGCGGCGCACGGGTCGAAGTCCGGGAGGGGAGCCGTCGGCTCAAGCTCGGCCTCCATGAAGATCCCTCGAAGACGAAGCCGCGGACCGAACTGCGGCGTGATCAGGAGGTTGTCCCTGCCGATCACCCCCAGGCCGGCCAGAACAGCGGCGTCCTTCAGGAATGCCCCTCCATACTCGATCTGGTACGGCAACGATAGGGCGCCCATCCCCAACTCTTCGTTCATCCAGACCCGAAGTCGCTTGGACTGAGCGGCCAGCTCGCAGTTGCCGGGGGTGAAGCCCCTGACCTTCAAGCTCCACCAGTCGAGGACGGGCTCCGCTGCCGGGTGCGCAAGCCCCCACACCAGGACCGACTTGAACTCGTCCTTCCACTCCACGCCCTTGTACTCGGGGTAGAAGGGGCTCTCGTCGTAGGTCGCGTAGGAGGGAGCGTTCTTCAGGTCGGCGATGCGCGCGATCCCGACCAGCGAAGCTCCTTCCTCCTTCACCTTGTCCATGATCCTCTGCCTGAGCCCATCTTGCCTCATCTGCTTTGGTCCTTTCCACGCGCGTTCAGGCTGATCAGGGCATCGGCTGCGATCGCCCCACGACCTTCGGCGAGGAGCATCAGTGGGTTGATGTCGAGCTCCACGACGGACGAGGGGTCCTTCTCCACCATGCCTGCGACCGCCAGGATGACATCCGCAGCGGCGTCCAGATCGGCAGGGGGGCCTCCTCTGAAGCCGTTCAGGAGAGGCGCGCACTTCAGCCGATCCAGGGCGCGCAACACCTGCTCTCTGGTGACCGGGAGCAGGAGCGACGCGCTGTCCTTCATCAGCTCGACGAGGATCCCGCCGCCGCCGATCACGAGATACGGGCCGAATTGGTCGTCCCGGGCCACGCCGACGATGATCTCCGCCACGACTTGCTCGACCATCCGCTCGACGAGATAGGAGTCGGAGAGGCCCGACATCATCGACGCGGCCGCGGACACCTCGTCGGTGCTGCGGAGGTTCAGGCGGACGCCGCCCACGTCGGTCTTGTGTGCGACCCCCAGCGCCTTGATGACGACGGGGAAGCCCAGCTCCTCGGCCGCCGCGACAGCCTCCTCGGCGCCGCGAACGATCCGCGACGCCGGGACCGGCACGCCGGACCGGGCGAGCAGGCTCTTGGACTCAGCCTCGTCCAGCACCGTGACGGCATCTTGCGCCCCTCGACCCGGATCCGTGAGCAGCGGCAAGCTGGGGGGCCGTTGCCAGGCGACGCCGATATCCACCGCCGCCTTGACGGCCGCGACCCCGGCGTCGATGCCGGCGAGCATCGCGACGCCATCCTCCATCAGGCGCTGCGCCACAGGCTCCGAGATCGTGTCCGAGAAGGTGGCCATCACCGCGCCCTTGGTGCCGGTCTGCTTCGTCGCCCGAACGAAACCCCGCTCGGCCCCGCCCCAGGTCGACTGGTCGCACTTGTCTTCTCTCGGGTAGTCGAGCAGGCTCAGTGCGATGTCGAAGTCGTCAGACAAAAGGGCGCCGAAGATCTCGGCGTTCGCGTCGTCGTCGTCCCAGCTGAACATCTGATAGTCGAAGGGATTCGAAGCCATCACTCGCTCGTGCACGACCGCGCGAACGCGGTCCGCCGCCTCTGCGGACAGCGGTGGCAACGTCAGGCCCGGACTCAGGGCATCGGCGAGAAGGGTGAGATCGCCCCCCGAGGTGCTCATCGCCGCGATACGACCGCCCTTGAGCGGACCGAGGACGTGCAGCACCTTCAGGGCCTCGACGAGCGCCTCCAGAGAGTCGACCCGGGCTACGCCGAGGCGCTCGAACAGCGCGCTCACGAGGACGTCGGATCCGGCCAGCGAGGCGGTGTGCGACATCACGACCTTCTGAGCGACCTGCGAGCGACCGGTCTTGAGGGCGACGATGGGCTTGCCCAGCTCCCGGGCGACGTCGACCGCATCCTGGAAGGTCTTCGGGTCGGGCATCGCCTCGAGATAGAGCCCGATCGCGGTGACCTGATCCTGGCGAGCGAAGATCTTGATCGCGTCGTGGAGGTCGAGCTTCAACCTGTTCCCGAGAGAGACCATGTAGGCGATGGGAAGGCCGCGCCGCTGCATGGTGATGTTGAACCCCACGTTCGACGACATCGTGATGATGGCCACTCCCCGGTCCACCCGCCGGCCGCCCTGCTGGTCGGGCCAGAGCATCGCCCCGCTGACGTAGTTGAGGAGCCCGTAGCAGTTCGGTCCGACGAGGGGCATGTCTCCCGAGGCCTCGAGGAGCTGCTTCGTGGCCTCGAAACCGTCCTCGCCCGCCTCCGCGAAGCCGGTGGCATAGGAGATCGCGCCGCCGCAATCGCGTGCCGCGAGATCCCTGACGATATCGACGGTGAGGTTGCGGTTCACGCCGACGTACGCGGCGTCGGGGCTTCCCGGCAGCTCCTCCACCGAGCGGTAGACGGCGCGCCCCTGGATCTCGTCCTTCTTGGGATGGACCGGCCAGATCTCGCCTTCGTAGCCCATGAGGTCGCACTGGCGGATCACCTCCTGGGCCTGCGCACCGCCGAAGACGGCTATCGAACGCGGGTTCAGAAGACGCTCGAATCGCGTCGGATCGATAGTCACCGCATCCATCTCAACCTCCGTAGTTTCCAGCTCTTGTTCTTGCCGCCGCCGGCGCGGAGTCGAGCGCGCGGAGACGAAGGGCGGCTCGGACCTTCACAGCCTCAGCCCGCCATCGACGGGGATGACTCGTCCGTTGACGTAGTCGTTCTCGAGCGCGAAGCGCACGGCGTGTGACACTTCGGCGGGCTCCGCCATCCTGCGCAGCGGTATGGCGGAGGTCAAGCGCTCGCGCGCGTCCTCGGGCATCGACTTGGCCATCTCCGTCGCCGTGAGCCCCGGGGCGACGGCGACCGCACGGATGCCGTAGCGCGCGAGCTCCATGGCCCACGTGCGCGTCATGGCGACGACGCCCGCCTTCGCGGCGCTGTAGTTCGTCTGGCCGACGTTGCCCATCCACGACAGGGACGAGATGGAGACGATGGCGCCGCCCGTGCCCTGCGGCGCCATGTGAAAGGCAGCTTCGCGGGCGCACAGGAAGACCCCGGTGAGATCGACGTCGATGACCGCCTGCCACTTGGCGAGCGGAAGCTTCACAAGCGTCTCGCCCGACCTCTTGATGAGGAAGCCATCGCGGTTCAGGCCGGCGTTGTTGACGACCGCGTCGATGCCTCCCATCTCCGACGTGAAGCCGGCGAAGAGCCGTTCGACACTCGCCTCGTCGGAGACGTCGGCCTGCTGCGTCCACACCGACAGGCCGCTGGCCGTCGCCTCACGCTCGAGGTCTGCGAGGCTTGCCTCATCGAGGTCGCAGACGCCCACGCGGGCGCCCGCCGCGGCCAGGTCCAGGACGAGCGTCCGCCCCAGACCGCGGCCCCCGCCGGTGACGAGTATGCGCGCTCCAGCGATCTTCACCTTGCCTCCTCCTTGCGGCCGGCCGCTACGGACCCTCGGGGCGCGAACGCCTCGTCGATTCTCCTACGTCGTCGTCGTGGGTAGGGCGCCGCTCCGCGCGGACTCTCGCGGAGCGACAGGGGAGAGCGCGGTCAAAGGGCCTGTGCGTCCTCGTTGCTCACGGCGCCGCGTCCGAGGGCGAAGGCCCGCTCGTTGACGGCAAGGATCTTGGCCGGCACGGCGGCCTTGAGGCCACGCTGCCAGGAGTCCGCGGTGAAGGGGAACACCGCGCTCGCCGCGCCCAGCAGCGCCACGTTGACGGCGCGCACGGTGCCGGCCTCACGCGCCAACGCCTCGGCGTCGACCGCGATGAGCCGCACGCCGCGAGCGGCGGCCGCGGCGTGCAGATCGTCGGGGTAAGCCTCTTCGCCGCGCAGCACGCTGCCTGGGGCGATGCGCGTGGTGGCGGCGCACACCAGGATGCCCTGCGGGCCGAGCAGGCGGAGGCCACGGTGGCCCTCGAGGAGCTCGGTGGCGATCACCACGTCCGTGGCGCGCGACACGGGTGACCACACCCGCTCACCGAAGCGCACCGTGCTGACGACGCTGCCCCCGCGCTGCGCCATGCCGTGGACCTCGCTCGCCTTCACACGCAGGCCCTCGGCGGAGGCCGTCTCGGCGATGATCGCCGCGGCCAGCAGGATGCCCTGGCCGCCGACGCCCATGAGAGATACGGTGGTGACGCCTTTCATCGGTCGATCTCGTGTTCCGCGTAGCCCAGGGCGCCTCGGTGGCAGACCTCGATGCACAGACCGCAGCCGGTGCATCCGTCGGTGATAGACACGAAGTCCTCACCTGGCGCAATGGCCGGGCAGCCGATGTCGAGACAGAGACCGCAGACGTTGCAGCGCTCCTCATCGACGACGATCTCGCCGAGCTTCTCGCGCACCATGAGCGCGCATGGCGCCTTCGCGACGAACACGCTCAGCCCCGGCGCGTCGATCTCGGCCTTGAGGGCCGCCTTGAGGGCGGGGTAGTCGGCGGCGTCCACGGTGACGCAGCGGATGCCCATGCCATCGCACATCCTCTCGATGTCGATCGCCGGACCCTCGGTGAGGTCGGCCCGCAGGCCTGAGCCGGGATTGCCCTGATGCCCGGTCATCGCGGTGGTGCGGTTGTCGAGGATCAGCACGAGGCCTTCGGCCCCGTTGTAGTGGGCGCTGATGAGGGGCGTGATGCCCGAGTGGAAGAAGGTGGAGTCGCCGATCACGGCGACGGCGGCCTTGCGCCCCAGGGCCTCGTTGAAGCCTGCCATGACGCCGACGCTGGCGCCCATGCAGAGGGAACTGTCCAGGGCGTTGAGCGGCGGGTCGGCGCCGAGCATGTAGCAGCCGATGTCGCCCATGGCGGCGAGCTTGTGACGCTTCAGGGCCGTGAACACCGAGCGGTGCTTGCAGCCCGCGCAGAGCACCGGCGGACGCACCGGCAGGTCGGCGGCGGGCGGCGGGTCGGCGAGGCGCGGCGCCGGCGGGAAGACCGGGAGGCGTCGCTGCGGCGGCGTGCTCGTGACGTAGGGCTCGAGCGCCTGAAAGACGATGTCCTGGTCGAGCTCGCCGTCGGCGGGGATGGCCTCTTTGCCGATCACCGGCAGACCGAGCATGCGCACCTGCTCCTCGATGAACGGGTCTAGCTCTTCGATCACGACGACGCGAGACACCCGCTCGTACAGCTCCGCCACCTTCTTGTACGGGAGCGGATGCGACATGCCGAGCTTGAGGAACCAGGCGTCGGGGAAGGCCTCGCGTGCGTACTGATAGACGACACCCGAGGTGATGATGCCGAAGTCGGCGGCGCCGGCCTCGAGGATGTTGAGCGGCGACTCCTCGGCGCGCTGGCGTAGCCGCTGCAGGCGCTCGATGACGAAGCGGTTTCGCAGGCGCGCCCACTGAGGGACCATGAGGTGCTTGGTGATGTCCTTCACGTACTCGCGCGCCTCAAACTCTACCGGCGCACGCTGCACGACCTGCCCACGCCCGTGGGAGAGCTTTGTGGAAGAGCGCAGCAGCACCGGCGTGTCGAACTCCTCCGACAGGGCAAAAGCCTCGGCGACGAAGTCGTAGGCCTCCTGGCTGTCGGACGGCTCGAGCATCGGGATCTTCGCGAACTTCGCGTAGTTGCGGCTGTCCTGCTCGTTCTGCGAGGAGCTCATGCCGGGGTCGTCGGCGCTGACGATGACCAAGCCGGCGTTGACGCCGGTCTCGGTGAGCGTCAGTAGCGGATCGGCGGCGACGTTCAGGCCGACGTGCTTCATGGTGACGATGGTGCGCGCGCCGGCGCGAGACGTGCCGACGGCCGTCTCGAGCGACACCTTCTCGTTGACGCACCACTCGGCGTGGATGCCCTCAAGACGGGCGGCGGTCTCGATGATCTCGGTGGAAGGAGTGCCTGGGTAGGCGCAGGCGAACGTGGCGCCGGCGCGTACGGCGCCATAGCCAATCGCTTCGTTTCCCATGAGGAAGAGAGTGCGGTCCATGGCCGCGGACTATAGCCGAAGCCACTTCGGCCAGTCAAGCAATACGCAGGATGTCCTCCTGATAGTGACTACTGCACCGGGATGAGACACTGCGGATCGGTGTTCCGCCGAAGAAGCTTCGGCAAGAACGCCGAACACGCGGCGAGGCGCTGGTCCGGCCGGGTCCCAGGGAGGACTGGAGCCCGGCCGGCCGTCCTCAGGCGTGCCGACGCTCGTCGCTCGCCCGTCGCGTGCGTACGGGGCTTCGAAGCAGGCGGCGGGCTCAGCCCGTGTACTTCTCTCGCAAGAGCTTCTTGTCGAGCTTCCCGACGCTCGTCTTGTCGATGGCGTCGACGAAGAGGATCGTGTCGGGCACGGCGAACTTCGAGATGACGCCCTTCTCGGCGTACTCCAGCACGAAGCCGCGGATCGCCGCGGCGTCGTCCGGGGCGCCCGCCCTGAGGACGACGAGCGCCATGGGGCGCTCGCCCCACTTCTCGTCGGCGACGCCGATCACCGCCACTTCGCTCACTGAAGGATGCTGGCCGACGATGTTCTCGAGCTCCAGCGAGGAGATCCACTCACCGCCGGTCTTGATGACGTCCTTGATGCGGTCGCAGACCTGCAGGTAGCCGAGCTCGTCGATGCTGCCGATGTCGCCGGTGTGCAGGTAGCCGCCCGCCCAGAGGGCCTCGGAGCTACGGTCGTCCTTGAGGTACCCCATGGTGACCCAGGGGGCGCGCACGACTATTTCCCCCGTGGCCTTGCCGTCGTGGGGGACGTCGTCCATCGCTGCATCGACGACGCGCAGGTCCACCAGGGGGTTCGGCCGGCCGGCCCTGCAGCGGATCTCCAGCTCGCGCGCCTCGTCGAGGTCGGCCATGTCCGCGGGCAGGTGCGCGCTCATGATGAACGGGCAGGTCTCACTCAGGCCGTAGCCTCCGTAGATGTCGATGCCCCTGGCCAGAGCCTCCTTGCAGAGCGCCTTGGGCAGAGGCCCGCCGCCGATGATCACCTTCCACTTCGAGAGGTCGGTCTGCGCGCTCGCCGGGCTCTCGAGAAGCATGTACATGATCGTGGCCACGCAGTGCGAGACGGTGACCTTCTCCTTCTGTATCAGACCGAGGAGCACGGCGGGCTCGTAGCGGCCTGGGTAGACCTGCTTGACGCCCATGAGAGTGGCCATGTACGGGTAGCCCCAGGCGTGGGCGTGGAACATGGGCGTGATCGGCATGTAGACGTCGTCGCGGTGGAAGCTGCCCTGCCCCGGCGACATGGCCATCGCCGAGAGGCCGGCCAGCGTGTGGAGCACGAGCTGACGGTGGCTGTAGTACACGCCTTTCGGGAGCCCGGTGGTCCCGGTGGTGTAGAAGGTCGTCGCGCAGGTGTTCTCGTCGAGCTCCGGGAAGTCGTACGAGGCGGAGCTGCGGGCCAGGAGCTCCTCGTACTCGGCGACGAGCGGCACGGTCGTCGTGGGCCTCTCCGTCGCGTCGCTGAGGAGCACGAACTGCTTCACGGTCTCCAGCCGGTCCCTGATCTGCTCGAGCACCGGCAGGAGCTCGGCGTTCACGAGGATGACGTCGTCCTCCGCGTGATCGATGGTGTAGACGAGCTGCTCGGGGGACAGGCGCACGTTCACGGTGTGCAGGATCGCGCCCATCATGGGCGCCGCGAAGAAGCACTCCAGGTAGCGGTGGCTGTCCCAATCCATGACGCCGACCGTGTCCCCGGGCTTCACCCCCAGGCCGGCCAGCCCGTTGGCCAGCCGGCCGAGCCGCTCGGCGAGCTCACGGTAGGTGTAACGCACCAGGTCCCGGTAGACGATCTCCTGGTTCGGAGAATGAGCCAGCGGGGCGTGCAGCAGATGCTTGATCAGCAGCGGGTAGGCGTAGGCCGAGGGGGTCTTCTCGATGAGCGTCGCGGGCATGCCGGTCCTCCTGGTCGTCAGGGGCAGGGGTCAGTGTCCACCGCGCAGCCGCGATCTCCCGGCCCGCAGAGTCTCTCGGCATGTCTCTCGCTTTCAGGCGCGAACTGCATTGTCCGGCCATGAGTCAGGATAACATCCGGGCAAACGGTTGACGAGCCGGAGATGCTCCAGCTAGCATGCAGCCAACTGACCAAGGGGGATGGTGTGGACGCTCTCGACCGCCGGATTCTCATCGAGCTGCAGCAGGACGGCAGCCTCACCAACGCCCGGCTGGCGCAGGCGCTGGGCCTCTCGCAGTCGGCCATGTCGGAGCGCGTGCGGCGCCTGGAGCAGGACGGCCACATCACCGGCTATCGCGCCCTCGTCAACCCCGCCAGTCTAGGGCTCGGCCTGCAGGCGTTCGTGGCGGCCGTGCTCAACCATCACAGCACCGAGTCCATCGAGTCGTTCGAGAGCGGCCTCGTGGCGCTCAGGGACGTGCGCGCCTGCTACCACGTGGCCGGCCGCTTCGACTATCTGCTTCACGTGGCGGTGCGCGACCTGGAGCACCTGGGCCGGCTGATCAAGCACGACATCGCCGCGATCCCCGGCGTCGACAAGGTCGAGACCATGCTCGTGTACTCGGAAGTGAAGTCCGACGAAGGCTGGCCTGTCCAGCCCGAGGGCTGGGAGGAGTGAGGGCGGCCGGCGCTTTGCCGGCGGATCTGTAGAGCGCAAGGAGGACGACGTGTCGACCAGGAAGAGCGTGTTCGACCTGCACGAGATGAAGCGCGCCGGGAAGCAGATCGCCTGGCTCACCGCCTACGACTACCCCACGGCTACCTTCGAGGAGGCCGCCGGCGTCGACATGATCCTCGTCGGCGAC
>Ga0247842_10002653_pt1 | contig 25936 bp, 22 predicted proteins | sample LaCruzMarch2015__3_FD_192411 | JGI IMG/M metagenome (GOLD analysis project Ga0247842, IMG submission 192411) | Freshwater microbial communities from meromictic Lake La Cruz, Castile-La Mancha, Spain - LaCruzMarch2015_19m | ecosystem: Environmental > Aquatic > Freshwater > Lake | place: Spain...
CTCCGCAGTCAACATTTTCTATCGAGCGAGCGACTCAGCTGAGACGGTTGAGCGACCGAGACAGCTTAAAATATAATGTTTACTCGCTGCTTGACTTTTTGTAAAGAATCAATTATAATTTAGCATAATTAAAATTAACATAAATTGGTTGCAACAAACTAATTTATAAATATTATATGAAAAATTATACACGTCTTGTTTCAACAATAACTATATTTTTGGGTGTCGCAGTTTTTTTAGTCCCTGCCGTCGTTAATGCAGCGGATCCGATATCGGGTCTTTTCACCTTTATCTCTCCCGCAGGCGGCGAGAAAATAGTAGTTGGAAAGACATATGATATTCAATGGAAGGGGCCGATTAAATGGATAGTATCCCCAAGAGTTATAGAGTATATATCGGACGTGAAATTAATACTCAGTTGTGGAGACCCGTTGTTAGGGGCAACAAATGACACGGTAATAGTAAAATCTACAGATAATGATGGATTATATAAATGGTCAGTTCCTAAAAAAATGGGACTGAGTGATTATTGCAGGATAATTATACAAGATAAAAAAGGAAAATATTATGATGTTAGCCCGTTTTTTGGGATTGGCATGACCCCACCACCAACTCTAAATGTTTCCTGTTCTGTTTCTCCAAATCCATCTACCACTAATCAAGCCGTGACCTTTGCTTCATCGGTTTCAGGGGGTACTGGCTCATATTCCTATTCCTGGTCGGGCGCTTGTACAGGATCATCTGCCAATTGCAGTAACTTTTTTCCAACCTTAGGAAGCTATAATGCTTTATTAGCAGTAATTTCTGGTAGCCAATCTAAGTCTGCTATTTGCTCAGTAAATGTAATCGCACCAATCCCAAGTGGCACCCTAACTATCAGTAAAGACTCCTCATCTCCAGTGGCTGATATAGTTATTGGTAATTCAACAATTACTTTGGGCGTATTTAGATTAGCTGCTAATAATGCCGAAAATCTTGATGTTGATGAAATAAATTTATCTGTGACTGGCGGAAACGCTGTTAATGTCTATTATCTCTACAATGGAACCACATTGTTGGGGACTATTGCGGGGGGCACATCTCCAAAGTTCATCCTATCAGACGGAAACCTAGTTATCCCCTCTAATAGTTATATAAGAGTAACTGTAAAAGCAGCATTAATGCCGGTTGATGGTGCAGTTGTTCAAAATGGCGATATTATTACAGCAAGTATCTCCACCACAGATGCCGTTAAGGCAATCGGATCAAGTTCGGGCACCCAAATTACATCTGGCATCCAAACCGCAACCGCCAGCACGATGACGATAGTAAAAGCTAAGCCAGTCGTAACATTGGCTCCGGGGTCCCCCTCAGGAGTTTTGTTTCCAAGTACATCTGAACAATTGGCAATATTCAACGTTTCAAATCAAGGTGCAGACGATGTCACTTTCTCAAGCTCGGAATCGAACCTATTTGTTGTCCAAATTTTTCGTAGCCAAAACTCGAATGATGGGATCCCTGGTAATTATGTTTTGAAAGATGAGAGTGGCACAACATTGTCAACAATTTCTGTTGCCGATTCCGCCTCGTCAGTAACCTTTACCTTTGTCGCTAGTCAGTTCACTGTTGCTCCTGGCGAAACTAGGAAATTGTATGTTTACGGCGATACGCACGAATACACAACCCAATATGATTCAATTCAATTGTGGTTGAGTGATTCTGCCGATGCCAACATTAGCTATTCAATCAATAGTGGAACAACGATTCCTGCTGGTACAAAGATATTTAGAGGAAATATTTACGCAGGTACGCTTGTAAGACCGTAGGTTATAATAATTATAAACAAAAACAGCGATAGGAATGTCGTTGTTTTTGTTTGTCTCTCTTATTTTTTAAGTGTCAGAATTTTTTGAGTCATCACTAATCTAGTTTTGATACATGCAAGCAATTCTCTTTTTTCAATGATGCTACCTTCTTTGAGTAGGTATTTTGCATAATCTTTTAGGTTCATGTTTAGAGGTTTTAATTTTTTAGCTTGGTTTGATTCTATAAACATTTTCTGAAATTTATTGAACCTTTCCAGTTCTTCCTGGAATTTATGTTTCATGCCGATTTCATTAATATCCATTTGATCCAGAATTTTTATCATCTGCTCAATCAATTCTTCTTCTCTAATATACCCTCCTTTACAATGGAGGTCTTTTGATCTTGTGCAGCCATAATATACATAGCGAGCAGCAGTTCCATCTTTTAACTTTTTGTATTTCTCGTCAGCTGTTACTCCAGAGCCACAATGTCCGCAGGTTATTAATTTCGTGAAGGCGAACTCTTTTATCTCGGACCTTACAATGTGATCCCGCTTTAATTGTTCTTGGACCTTATCGAATAGTTCCTTTGTGATAATCGCCTCATGTTTGCCTTGATACCAGTTACCACTCTTTTCAGGATATTCGAAGGTTCCATAATAGAAGTGGTTTTGCAGTGAGAGATAGATATTTGATAGAGAGAAATTCTTGTTGCCCCTAGTTTTAAAGTTAATCTCAAATTTCAACCAGTGGTAGAGTTTTCTGCCTGACCACTGGTCATTAGCTACTTTTTCATACATTTGCTTGATTATTGGAGCTCGTTCAGGATCAATAATCGCATGACACCTCCTATCAGTTCTTTTTTCATTGAGATATCCTGTCGGAGCTACTCCTGGTCGTAATCCCATCTCACATCTCGTCCTTAGCCCGCGTCTTACATTTACTCCTCTGTTGTCATTCTCAAGTTTAGCCTGAGATCCTAATATCATTAATAGAAACTTCTCGTTGGGGGAGTTGGCAAACCTTTGACCGTAGGTTCGTATGTCTAATAACAACTTTTGATCCATCAAGTCCACTATTGAACCCAGGTCTCCGGCGTTTCTCGATATTCTATCAGGAGCCCATGTTAGTATCCCATTAAACTTACCTACTCGGACGCCGTTAACGAGTTCGTTGAATATCGGCCTTTCGCCAGCCGTCTTGGCTGAGTGGCTTTCCCTTTTTATCTCCACTACGTGTAGATTCTCTTTTTCAGCTATTTGCAGCATCTCTTTTACTTGAGAATCGATGCTTAAAATTTGCTTCTCTTCTGACTCGGTGCTCTTGCGAGCGTAGAGGCAATATTTAATAGTTGGAGCTATTACCGCCGGACTACTACTTGTTTGCATTGTTCCTTGCATATTTTTGTTATTTTTTACTATTAATACCTACCCTAAGGAATGACGCAATCACGCTAAGGAGTCCAGAGCGTCCGAGGTAGGTAAACTGTTGGTAACTAAAGCTTCACAAAAGGCTTTAAACGAGGTAGTATAAAATAACAATTTAATATTTCGCCTAACCCTTATAGATTTATTTGTAAGGTATGGCACCCCTGGTTAAAACAAATCCCGCTACAGGATAAAGAGCTCGTCGTCAGCTCACCTGTAGCGGGTCTTTCCGAAAGGATTGGGTAGCCGAAAGGCTATCACTGGCGGCGAGCTTTTTGTTCCTCGCTGCTAGAAAGGCATATAAATAAAACCCGCTACAGTATGCCAAAACAACAAGAAATCGAAAACCTCGTTAGGAAATACGAGGATATTAAAAATTCAGGAAAATTAAAATCCTACAGCGAAGAGCAGACCAAGAAGGATTTTATATTGCCTCTTTTTGAAATACTCGGCTGGAATGTTTACAGTAGGTCAGAAGTATCAGCCGAAGAAACCATTTCCTCAGAACGTGTAGATTACGGGTTCTATCTAAACGATAGGATCAAGTTTTATTTAGAAGCTAAAAAGTTCAACGTTAATATCCACGACGAAAAGTTTGCTAACCAAGCGATAAAATATTCCTTTAATAAAGGAGCCACGTGGGCAGTGCTAACAAATTTCGAAACCCTTATTGTTTTTAATGCTCAAGACATAGAAGGTAAACTTTCAGATAAAAGATTTTTTGAAATTAATTATAGCGAATTTCCAGATAGATTTGACCAGTTGAGCCTTCTTTCAAAGGAAGCATTTAAGAACGACCTCTTAGACAAGGAAGCTGAAAAAGTTGGGAAAAAGGTTCAGAAAATATTAGTTAGCAATCTACTATACAAAGACCTGCAAAATTGCAGAGACATTTTAACCAAAGACCTGGGTCAATGGAATAGTGGTATTGATACTGACTTATTAGATGAAGGCGTTCAGAAATTACTGGATCGTCTCCTTTTTATTAGAGTGGCGGAAGACAGGGGCATTGAACCTCAAACCTTAGTTCCAATGATTAGGCAGGCCAGAGACACGACTGGAAAACACCTCTATCAGTCGATGACTGAAAAGTTTCGTGAATTTGATAGTTTTTATAATTCTAATCTATTTTCAGAACATCCTTTTGAGCAGTGGGAAGAATATAGCGGAGCTACCGAAAAAGTTATTAGTATTCTATATGGCAAAGAAGGTTATTATGAGTACGATTTTAAGGCAATGCCAGCTGATGTGCTGGGTACGGTTTATGAAAATTATTTAAGTCATAGACTTTCAAAATCAAGAAAAGGAACAACTGTCTCAAAAGATGCTGGCAAAAGAAAAAAGCAAGGTATTTATTACACTCCTAGCTATATTGTTGATTACATTGTGAAAAATGCGATAGGGCCTATTTTGGATAAATGTAAAAACATTGAAGACCTTAAAAAGATTAGGGTTTTAGATCCAGCTTGCGGATCTGGCTCATTTTTAATTAAAGCTTTCGAAGTTATTTTTGAAAAGTATAAAGAGTTCGGATTTAGAGGTCCCGAGAATCTATTAAAAATACAAATACTTCAAGAGAATATCTATGGTGTTGATCTAGACCAACAAGCAGTTGAAATAACAAGACTCAATTTGCTTATCAACGCTTTAACCAAGCGAGAAAAATTGCCATTCTTAGACAATATCAAAAATGGTAATTCATTAGTTTCTGGTACGGACGAAGAGTTACAAAAGTATTTTGGTAAAGATTTTCGAGACAGTAAACCATTCGGCTGGCAGGAGCAATTTTTAGAAGTTTTTAAACAAGGAGGATTCGATGTCATTATCGGAAATCCACCGTATGTGGGTAGCCTAGAATTATCTAATACCTTGTCCGAAAAAGAAAAAGGTTTTTTCAAAGATAAATTTAAATCAGCCGTAGGCAACTTTGACCTTTACGTACTATTTTTAGAAAAATCTTTGTCGCTTTTGAAAGATGGAGGAAATTTGTCTTTTATAGTCCCAAATAAATTTTTAGTTAATAATTACGGGATAGAAATAAGAAACATGTTATTGGCTCAGTCTGTTTTAAAATTAGTGAATTTTTCTAATTTGCCGATTTTCAAATCGGTCGGGGTTTATCCGGTAGTTATGGTGTTACAAAAACAGCAGCCGAAATCAGAACATAGGGTTGAAGTAGGATCAGTGAGCGAAGATTATAAAATCAAATATAACGATTATCCTCAGAACAATTGGCTGTCAAATAAAGACAAAATAATAACCTTTAGCGAAGAAGAGGGAAACGAGGATATTATTAATAAAATTAATAAAAAATCTATAAACATTGGCAACATAGCAACGGTGAACTCCGGCACAACCGGTTTCGATTATTCTAATTACGGAAAGCTAATATCTGAATCAAAGAGCAAGGGGTTTATAAAATTTATAATCACCAGGAATGTTGAGCCTTATTTTATTAATTGGGGCAAAAATATAAACTACTTGAAGAGGAAATTTTCAACTCCATATTTTGATGTTGAAAATAAAATAGTCACCGAAGGACGGAAAAAATTATATAAGGATAAAAATAAAATAGTTATCAGGGGTATGTCTAAAAAGGTAGTCGCAGGATTGGATAACGAGGGGTGCGCACTTGGAGTTGGAGCTTATGCGATAATTAATTCTAAAATCGATAATAATTTGCTCTTAGCCTTTTTAAATAGCAAATTAATCACCTTTTACTATATTTCTAAATTTCAAAACAAACATTTAGCGGGCGGATATTTGGCGTTTAACGCAGGCCAAATAAAAGAAATACCTATTTTTGATTTTAATAAAAAAGATAGAAATGATGTTAGTAAATTATTGACAAATCTCGCTAAAAAATTACACGTAAGCTATAAATTATTATTTGAAGCTACGGAGAATTCAGAGAAATGGAATTCAATAAAATCTGAAATTGAAAAAACAGATAAGGAAGTTGACCAGAAAGTGTATGAGCTTTATGGGCTAACGGGTGACGAGATTAAGACGATAGAGGATAACATTTGGGAATAAAGGTCGAAGTTATATTAAATTTATAATCAATATGGAAAACAAAAAATGTAAAGAATGCAAGTCGGATATCCCGGCCAAAGCTAAAAAATGTCCGAATTGCGGAACGAACCAAAGAAATTGGTTTATGCGCCATAAGATATTAACCACATTAGGCATTTTAATTGTAATAATTATTGCGGCCAGCGCTTCCAATGGCGGGCCAAAAAAAGTTGGAGATAACGGCCAGCAACTTCAATCTTCCCAGAATCAAGTTTTTAAGATTGGAGATCGCGTCCAAATGGGAAATGTAATAATAACTGTGAATAAGGTGGAGTTTTCAAATGGCATTACCTTCATGAATCCTGCGGAGGGAAATAAATGGTTGGATGTTAACCTAACCATTGAAAATACTGACAGTAATCAGCAATATATAACAACATTAGGCCAGATGTTTGTTAAAGATTCCGATGGTAATAGTTATAATGTTTCCCCAACAGATAAACTATTACAAAATCCATCTGTGGGGTTAGACGGCCCCATTCTGGCCAAAAGTAAAAAAACTGCTTGGGTCGGGTTTGAAATTAAAAAGGGCGCAAAAGGATTGCAATTTCAATATGCCGCAAGTATGTTTGGAGGCAAAACAGCGATTATTGATTTGGGAAATTAATAACCACGTGAACGTAAAGACGGGGCTAAAGTTGCCCTGTTTTTATTACAAAAATTACCGCTTGGTAATAACTGATGATAGATATTTTCTTTTAAAGATTTCTTCTATTAGAAAACTTTCGCCATGGCACAAGAACCCAAGATAGGATTGTAGAGATTGCGAGAGCGAGTTTTTGGATATTATCCCTTCGTTATATTCATTTATCCTAAAATCAAACTTTTTAGACATTCTTTTTTTCGTTTTTGTCCTGACTAATTTATATTCGTTAAAGACAACGTAACCAAGGAAATCAACTCCTTGGATTATTTTTCTTATTGTAGTTTTCTCTTCGTGTATTTTGAGTGATAGGTTTTCTTTTAAAAACAGAACTATTACAAGAATAATCTTTTCTAAATACTCCTTATCTTCAGAAAGGATTAAAAAGTCATCAGTATAGCGAAGATAGTATTTTACTTTTAGTACTTGCTTTATAAATATGTCGAGCTCATTTAAGTAGATGTTCGCGAATAGTTGAGAAGTCAGGTTCCCGATAGGAACTCCTTTGTTGACTCCCAAGAGAGAATGCTTTGACGAAAAGCTTGATATAATCTTCTCTAAAAGCCAGACTGTATCATTGTCTTTTACCTTCTTTTTTAAAATGGTGAGCAAAATTTTATGATCAATCGTGTCAAAGAATTTCCTAATATCACACTTTAAAACAAAACATGAGTTCCTGCCGTTTTTGCTTGCTTTTCTTAGTGAATCTTGCAGGAATTGGACGCCCTTATGCGTGCCGTAGTCCTCCCGGCAAGAAAAGGATGCGGAGATAAAGCTAGCCTCAAAAATTGGATTTAAAATCTGGAAAACGGCATGGTGCAAAATACGGTCTCGAACCTGTGCTTTATGGATATTTCTTGGCTTGGGATCCGAAATGGTAAATGAACTGTAACTCGAATGTCTATAGGTTTTGTTTTTTAGTTCTCGGTGCAGTAAAAATACATTTGCTTCAAGATTCCACTCAAAAAGACGGACATCTTTTTTCTTTCTTTTACCATTTCTAAATTTATCCCAAGCCGAGAAAAGATTCTCCGCAGATATAATTTCATCAAATAGGTTTTTGTAGATCTTCATACAATTAACTAATTAAAAAAATAAAAATATGACAGACGAATTTGATATACCAGTGTTCAAAAAAGCTTACGACTTCTATAAAATGTTCTACATGTTTAGGACAACGGTTCCAAAACAAGATAAATATACCATCTATCTGAAATCAGAGAATTTGATAATAGAAATAATAGAAGGAATACTATCGGCAAGCTACAAACAGAAGTTCGAAAAGATTTCTGTTCTAGAGAGAACGAGTTTAAATCTTAATGTCCTTAGGGTATTTATCCGTTTAATGAAAGAAATACAGGCGTTGGATAATAAGAAATATTCAGCCCTAGAAGAAATTATAGACGAGATAGGAAGAATGCTCGGCGGATGGATTCGTTCCTTAAATCCTAGACAAGTCTAATAAGCAAAAGGCATTCAGAAATGAATGCCTTTTGCATTATAGAGAGGAGAGACTTCGGAAGGAGGGCGGAAGCCGAGCCATAGTTCTCGTTGGCATTGTCGACATCGTTCGTATCGAACCTGACCCTGCCATCGTTGAAGTAGAAGTACGGAGCGTGGCCGAAGGACGAGTCCCCACCATCGGAAATATGCCCTTATCCATCCATAGCACCGGAGGCAGAGGTTTGCCGTTCCTTAATAGAACCTATATCCTCCTTTAACCTCCTGAATTTTATTCGACGGCATCTTTTAAAAAAGAACCCGCCACAGATAGGGCAAGCAGTATCTCCTCAAGCAACGCGCTCTTTAAATCCTTGGACTTAAAGATTCTGGTTGTTATTGAAAAGAGAGTTCGGCGACAACTATCCTCGACAGCTGTTCATTAGCCTAGTCTCATCCTCATTATACGCCAAAAATATTTTTTGTAAAAAAAGAAGGCGTTGTCTGTTCACAGACAACGCCTCTCTCGAAACGAAAGGTTCAAGTGAAAATGATTCAATAGAACCAAGCGTTCAAGTTTCGAGGATCGCTACTGCGGAAGGAGGGCGGAAGCCGAGCCATAGTACTCGCGGGCACCGTCGACATCGTTCGTATCGAACCCGACCCTGCCACCGCCGAAGTAGAAGTCCGGAGCGTGGCCGAAGGACGAGTCCCCACCATCGGAAAATTCGTCGCCGGCACCGTCGATCCAAAGATCGTCGTAGTGCTGGAGGCGTTCCGGGTGAGTCAGGAGCATGATCCCGATGCTGAAAGCATCGAGGCCGAACTCGGAGGCCGACATGACCTCACGGGCACGGCGGACACTGCGTCCTGCGTGACGCTTGCCGAACTGGCAGGGGACCACGAGAATATCGTTGTCCTTCTGCTGCTCGCCCAAGGATTGGAACATCTTGGCGGTCTTTGCGGACTGCCGGATGTGCTGTTGATCAATCTGACCGTCGCGGTAGTTGTAGAGCTTGCCACGGGCCTTCTTGATCAGGTCCAGAACGATCTGGACTGCCTCTGGGTAGGTCTTGGCGACCTTCTGCCACCTCGGGATGGCGAACCATCCCTCGGCTCCCGCGGGGAGTGGCTGCTCGGCCAACTTCTCGTTGGCGTAGCCGATTCCCGGGAAGAGTTGACGCAGGATGTTGGTCTGCTCGGTGATTCCCTTGGGCTTGTAGCCCGAGAGATAGCCGTAGCTGGACTCGACTTCCTCGTCAACGAACTGATTGGTGGCGGAGTGGCTTTCCAGGGCCTCACGAAGGCTTTCCTGAAAGTCTCCACCGTTTTCGATGAGACGCTGAGCGCGTTCATCGTCGAGGCCGGCCTTGTTCAGAACCGCCTCAAACAACCCGACAATGTGCAGACCCTTCGGATCCCGAGATGTGAACAATGTCTTTGACATCGTCATCATCCTTCCTAGTCGCAATAGCGACTGTTTACAAAGTGCTCATTGCGAAAGCCTCGCAATTAGGCAGCCAAACACTCTGTTTAGCATAGATGCATTATACCAAATTATATGTCTTATGTCAAGGTTTTTATAGCTCTATACCCATATTATCCTTGGGACTACTGGCGGATCTTCAATTACGCTTAACACTAGGCTAGAGAATGCATCTGCTAAGTCATCATGTTTTTCGGTACCAAAATGAACAATTTGGCTGATAAGCTCTTCAGCTCCTTGTCTGGGAAACTTCACTTTACCAGTTTTAATTATGTGGGCGGTAAGCACTAAACGTGTACGCTTATCTTGATTGCCAGGATGGGTGGTTTTAACATTCCACATTCCTTCTCGTTCTAGTTGTTGGGGCAGAGACTTTTGATAAGCCACGTCTTCAACAACTAATTCGGGTGGATGGCCGATCTCTTTTTCGTAAATCTTATTCAGGTCTTTACATAGTTCAACGGTTTCGGGAAAGGTAATTTTTCTGTTAATAATTCCTGGCAGAATATATATCTCAGTATCTGTGCTGCTATCGAATAGTATCGCAGGCACCATGGCAGTGTAATCAGCCGAATCTTTTTGAGAAATAGCAAGATCGATTCCAATGCGCACCCCATAGTGTTTTGTGTAATTGTAACAGTCCTTCTCGCCCCTATTGGGCAATTTGTCATAATACTGGATCCAATCTTTGTGGATAGCCTGTTCGTCGCTCGGAATAATTTTGAGCATGTATTCTCGTTCCCATGCAAAGTCATTCCCTAGATTCCGTTTTTCAGTTTCTATATCTTCCATAGCAGGATATTTACCAGTCCACATTATTTTTCCATTTTGGACCAATGGGTATTCCCTAAAGACTCCATCGATCTTTTGCTTGTCGATATCTTCTTTGATGCGCATAAGCAAAGAATCTTCGTGCAAAAGGTTCCCAATAAGTACCAGCTTGGTATTTTTGTCTCCTGCAGGGATAACTTCTCCGGTCAGCCATTGGTGCGTTTTGTTTCTTCCCTCCTTTGTTTTAGTAGAAGCTAAGTCTTCCACATCATCTCCGATGATTAAGTCCGGCCGATGCTGATTATGCCTTAATCCTCTGATGCTTTGCTCCGAAGACGCGGCTGTAATCCTAGCATTGTGTCTTGAAAACACCAGAGAGACAGAACCCCATTCATCGTCCTCTTCTTGAAATGGTCCGAGGTCATTCTTAAGAAGATTATTTCCCTCCAATTCTCGCCTCAGATTCATCATGTGTTGTTTGGCCTGAGTTCTTGTTTGGCAGATTATCAACACAAACTTTTTTTGCTGCTGGCCGAGTATAGCCCAAAGAGGATAAGACATTGTAAATATGGATGACTTAGCCGAGCCACGGAATGCGACAATAAACAGCTTCTTTAAATCATTTCTCTCTGTTAGGTGGAAAAACTCTTTTTGGAAGTCTGCAGTCAGATATTTTATATAATGAGAGAAGTAGAAGTTAAAAAACATATAGTGGCTTTCTTTCACTATTGCTGTACGAACCCGACGATCCTTAAGCATCGCGTCTACGATCTCAGGTGGCAGGGGTTGCTGATTGAGGTTTGGTTTGTCCTGTATCGGATTTGGGCTCCGTACTGGTTTCAGTATCTGTTTTGGCACCGTTTTGTTTGGGTCCGTTGTCTGGTTTTCCGGAGTTTTCTCCGGTTGGTTGTTGTTTTGAGTTATTGTCTTCATTGTTTTTGTTGTTAATTTTTTCTTTACTATCGACCATTTTTTCCTCAGGGGCTACTATTCCAGCTAACCGTAGGGCTTCTTTTACCACTGCCTCCTGCTCGGGATTTAGTTTTTCCTGCGGCTGAGTCGTTGATATTTCTATCCGTTGGGTGTATTTGGGGTCATGGTTGCGGAGCCAGAAAGAAATCGCTGACCAGTTTTTCTCCCTGATTAAGGAAATAAGCTGAGACTCGCTTAATTCGTTTATGAATATTTCTCCTTCAGTTAGCGCTTCTTTTACTGCCCTCTCAAATTCCTTATCCTGATCCCGCCAGCGATAAAATGTAGCTCGACTCACGCTTGCTCTTTCGCAAGCAATTTGGATTATCGGAGTTTTCCGTAATTGTTCGATTATTACTTTTTTCTCTTTTGCTTGACGGAGCTGTACTGAATTTAATTCTCGTTCGTTATCAGTTTCCATGTTTGATAAGTTTAGGCTCCTTATTTGTTAATTTCGACCAACGGCGAAGAATAATTTCTGCATAAGTGGGAACTTTTTCCATTATGTAACAGCGTCTGCCCATTTTTTCTGCTGCAATCAAGCTTGACCCCGATCCACCAAAAGGTTCGACAATCAAGTCGTCTCGTTTAGTTAAAACTTTAAGGTAGGGGATGAGTAGTTCTAGCGGTTTTGTGCCAAAAATTACGCTCTGTCTAGAGCTTTTTTCGTCTGCTGCATTAAGCTCGACAAAATCTGTTGGGCAATACTTTTTACCTTTTTTATAGCTTTCCCAATGGGGCTTTCCCGACGTGGCGAATAGGGCGTTTTCGTATTCGTTTTGGAACAGCTCATCCTCTGCTTCTAAATTGAGCTGAACATTTCCGCCAGTTCCAACCAAAGCAATATCTGCCTTATTAAAAAACTTATACTTTGCGGCAAAGCCGGAGACTCTGTTGGGCAGATGCCATGTAATAGTGTTTCTGTACTTCCAATATTTCTCAAGCTCATTCCAAATAATGCGGAGGTTTTTTGGATTTTCAAAAACAATAATAGAAAAGTCAGGCTTTTGTGCTTTAGCGACATTTCCCATCCAAAGTTCTGTAAAGTTGTCGGGCAAGACATCGGTTTCTAAATACTTCCGATCGCGCTTCAGTCCAAATCCTTCTGTTGGTTTGCCGTTTTTCTTTTTGCCTTTTAGATAATCAAGAATATATGGGGGATCAGTTAGGCACATGTTAGCCTTCTCGTTGTTCATTAAAGTAAGGAAGTCTAATTCAATTGTTGAATCCCCGCACATTAACTTGCTATCGCCAAGCTGATATACATCGCCCTTTTTAACTTTAATTTCTGTGATATCTAGTTTTCGGAGTTCTTTTTCCAAATCAAAAACCTCGGGCGTTTCATCTATAGCGAATATTTGGTCTAGGTCCTCGCTTGTGAATCCAATTTCTGAAAGAAATGATTCCTCAAAATTTGCTAACATTTCCCAGTTCCATGCTCCTTGGTTGGCATTCATCCTTAACAGAAGCTCTTCTTCTTTTTCTATGCTTGGTATATTGAGATAAATTACCGGAACAGTCTGTATCCCAAGATTTTTTGCTACCGTCCAACGAAAATGTCCTGAAATTATCTTATTTTTCCTTTCCGGACACGAGTTGGCTATTATCGGCTCCGTAATCCCAAATCTTTTGATGCTTTCTGCCAGGTCTGCTGTAGCTTTTTCCGTCCATATCCTTGGATTATTCGGGGATGGGTATAATGTTTCGATTGGGACATAAACTATGTTTAATTTGTTATTTAATTGTTTAGTTGTTTCTTCCATGTTTTTGTTTTTTGATAATTAAGAAGCATAACCTATAGGTTATGCTTCTATTAAAACACATGGATTTTATGCAGTAGGAAAACTATAATATCATTCTTTCCCGAATCTGTTTGTTTGAAGTTTTTTTATACTCCTGCTAATTTCATAAACCTTATTACCTTTTCTTTTACTGCCCAATAAGTTTTGGGCTATTTCCTTATTTCCCGTTTTGTATTTTTCTCCGGTGGCCTCGTCGTACCTTATGCGGTTATTATGCCATCTTGCTACTTCGATCTTTTTATTAATATCTTTCAGCGATTGGTATTTTGGGAGATGTTCGCCAAACCAGCTATTAACTTGAGTTTTTAGCTCTCTCAGATCCTCGTCGCTTAATTTAGAAAATATTTTTAGTGGTACATATCCAAGATTTTTTCTATCCCTCATCAGCCCAGTAAAATCACCTATTGCGAAATTGCTCGTTGGTATATTTATTCTGCCCGTTATTATGTAGTTATGGAGAAAGCTCTCATAATTTATTGGTAAATGAAATTTTTTTATTATGATTTTTCTTGCATCGGAAAAATAGTTATGTGGTATTCTGTTATACAAAAGCTTGTTTTGCTTATTGGCAACTGCTATGTTTATCTCGCCATTTTTTAATTTTTCTTTTATTCGATTTTCTTGTTCAATAAACTTAGGATCGGCCATAACCTCGTCACTTTTTCTATCCATTTCATCGGACCATTTTTTCGTCCAATTTCCTACTTTGTATTTGCCTTCCGGTATATCTAAGCGTCGGCGTATTCCTTCCACTTCTTCCTGAAACTTAGGGTACGAAATGAGAAGCACAATATTATCACGAGTTTTTTGAAGGGAAGGGAATCGCCAATCAAGATATTTTTTAGAAGATTTTTTATTCTTAGAATTTTTCATAGATATAACTTTACTTACCTATTTCAGAGTTGTAAGCTTATATTAATCGTCGGTTCAATTATAGATTTTATTATTGATAAAGGCAATTAAACAAAGATGGAAAATAAAATTGATTTTTCTCCTTATTCGATATATGTGGGTCATAGGCCATTTAGAGTTGCTTTTTTAGTTGACCCCAACGGCGATCAAGCTTGGATTGATCGTGTCTTTGAATATAATCGGGGAAAATGGGGTGGTAGATTTAATCCCATTATATTTACTGATGGGAAAACTATTAAAGATAATTGGTGGAAATTTTTAAGAGATTACGATCCGGATATTATCCTGTCTGTTGTTGAATTGAGTGAAGACCTGCAAAAGAAAATTCATATTTTTCTTTCTCCACTTAGGGTTGAACAGATAAGACCTGGTGAACAGTATATTGGCCTAGATGATGACCCTTTGTCTATTTTACCTACTGGTAAAAATGTTGCACGAGTATCTCGCGCTTTTCTTAATGATAAGTATTCATTGGTTATTTTTGAAGTCGAGGAATCCACCCCTGCGGTTATTAAACAATTTCTAGAAAGAAATTTTGGTCTTCTCGAGGCCGGGAGAATGACGCCTTATCACATAAAGAGAGGCTTAGAAACATGTACACTAAAATCATATAAGATTACCGATTTCGAAACTTTAAATTCTGCCATGTTGGATTTGGGAGAATTTAGGAATTTAGTCGTTTTTCCTTCTCAAATATGTTCACTGCCCAATTCGTTTAAGGATGTCAAATATGATTATAACAATGAAAAATTCTTAGTAATAGTGGGCGATTCATCTGAAGAATTAGCATACCTATGGAACCGCACTATTTGTATAGGGCAATGGATGCGCACCGGAATCACGCAACTTTGGGTATCTAACGAATTGGCGAGGAATCAGGTCATTAAACCTGGGCTTTCTAAATTTTTGAGTCGTTTTGTTGGTCAAACTGGCAATAACAATCAGCATGGTGCTCATTTCGTAACTTTTTCTCTACCTGATGGCGATATCGAAACCATCGCAGCTTCTTTTAGAGGGACTACATGGCACCCGATTACATCTGCGGAACTTGCCGAAACTCCAATTCCTAATTTTGGTCAGGAAATACCATTTTTCTTTTTAAAACGCGGACTTGAGTTACACCGTGCTCACTCCAACGAAGAACATCTTATTTTAGATGAGCCAGATGTAGAAGAAGGTGGCATGGGCGGGCAATTTTGGTTTGTTGACTTATATGTTCAATTTAGGCCAGAAAGATTTACCAATATCATCGGCAGGGATTATTGGTGGCAGTTACCACGTAGAAATAATATTATATATGATCTTAAATTTTTTAATAAGGCTGCACGCATAAACGAGCATGGGTCATTTAGTGTACTGATGAGGCGCAGGACTAAAGGATTTATTACGTGGGAAGACGATCCGTTGATCATTAAATTGCCCGAAGATGTGGATATTTTTGGTGCTCTTCTTTGCGGGGATCGGTTTGATTATTACAAAAATAACAGCAAAGAGAAATTTTTATCTCGCCCGTTTTATAGTTTGCAACGCTCAGATAAGGGAATGTACTTATCGGGCGTTCTTAGCCTTTTTCCAGACTTACTGAACGCGCATCATTTTTTTGAGGAAAGATTTTGGCGGAAAACATTTGAGCGGATGGCTAATCAAAGCGATGTTAAGGACGAAAACAAAAAAGCCGTAATTATAAATAAACTTACAAAGAGTATTAAATTGGGTAGGGACTTTAAAAATTCAAAGGAGGATATTGAATGGTTGGCAGAAAAGGTTTTAGTATTTTCAAAAAGCTATGCAAAGCAGGCGGTTGACTTAAGTTTCCGTGAATTAGCCGACAGTGCCAAAAAGGAAAATGATGAGTATAATCAGAAACCATCAGGGTCACAAATTGAGTTTGATGAAAAAGAACTCAAGCGTTCGGTATCTGATTTATTGGAGCTAGGAGTATTATTGTTGGGTGTAATGCCCAAATGTCCTAGGTGTGGCTATAGAATTTGGTATCATTTGGACGAAGTTAAACAAGCAATAATTTGTAAGGGGTGTGGTTACCAATTTAATTTACGGTCGGAAGAGAGGTGGTATTATCGACTAAATAGTTTAGTTCGGGCGGCGGCATCTCTTCACGGCACAGTTCCCTTACTGCTTACCCTTGGACAAATTGATGATGATTCGAGGTCGTCTTTCATGTTTGCGCCAAGTATGGATTTGTTTTCTAAAGATGGAGAAGGGGGATCAAAAGATTATATTCATTGGGGAGAAATTGATCTTTTAAGCATTAGAGATGGTAAATTTATCATAGGTGAGATAAAGCAAACCGTTGGATTATTTGATGTTTATGATTTTAATCGAATGGCTGAGGTGGCAAAAAAGGTTCGGCCAGATATTATTATCTTTTCTTCTATGGACGAGAAACCCAATAAATTGGTTAGTGATAATATAGAAAAATTAAAAGCAGAATTATCTGATCTTGAGATCGATGTGCAGTGGTATCCGCTTCGGAGTTGGGTATTCAAACCTCGGCCAGTTTAATAAGCAGCGACTTATTGGGAAAGAAGGAGCTCGACTAAAATAATTGAATTTTCAAGCCGCGAATGCATTTTGAGCAAGTTATCAAAAATCTCGAAAAAGTGCTGGAGGATAAAAACCCAGCGATTTTTAAAAGTGCGTGGATATTAGAGAATAGTCCAGAAGTATACAGGTTTATAATAAAAAATATTAGGACAAAGACAGGAGATATAGATTGGGACAAAGTCATCTCTTCTTTAAATAAAAGGTTCCAAAGGATATGGATCCCGCCACGGCATAAGCCACAAAGAGTAAGGTTATACCGAAACAAAAAGGAAGTTGATTCGGTTCTTAAGGATTACAAAGATAAACTGTATATTTTTATTGCTCCGATAGACGACAATGATAAGCGATTAAGAGATGCCATTTCTATACCCCTAGTGCGTATCGCTCAAAAGGGGAATGTGCGGGCACAACAGAAATTAGTATTTTTACTGAAACAAATAGCCCAACAGTGGATTGAATACTGTCCAAGATTTTATCGGTGGCGTGGACACAGCGATGACCTAGAGCCAAGAATTACTGCCTGCATACGTTGTTACCGTTTTACGGGTTCATTCATTGGTTATCTTTTTAAGAGTTTAGAATATTCTGCCTTAGGATTAAATTCCTTTCAAGCATATTCCCTAGATAGTTGTATCCCGGGTACAACATTTAGCATGGCCGATATTCTAACCAAAGATCCTCAAACTGGTCAGGTGGTTAAGGCTCGCGATGTCGGTTCCTATTACTTCCACTAAAATGGCACAGGCCACTGTCTCATTTAGGAATTTGAAACACGGCTATTTCGTGTCTCAAATTGTCTCATTTCCTAACAAAAACGTTGGAAGTAAGCGCGATTGAGACATAGCTAAAACTCTTTCTATTTTGCCTAAATTTGCTATAATCAACCCAGACCGACTCGCCTAGTTTCGGAATCCGTCAGAAACGCCTAATTTGTTCCTGAAATTCCATTCCGAGACCGAGTCACACCGCTTGGAAATTAAAACACATTTTAACTAGATTTTTTTAAATATGTTATTGGATATTATTTTTGGGCTTAAAACACATGCGATATTTGATGTCTGGACAATAGAGCATCTGTTGAGTGGCATATCAGTTGGGTTTGCAGTTAAAAAGAAAAATCATAAAGAATTTCAAAAGATTTTAAATGTTGATGAACATCGTCATCATTCGTGGTGGTTTGATTTAACAGTCGTTCTTTTTTTGCATATCTATGGGAAACCATAGAACACTATCTTGAAACTGGTTTAGCCGGTGCGAGTGTCCAATATTGGTTTCAAGGAGTAGAATTTTGGCCAAACAGAATAATTGCAGATCCACTTATGTTGGTTTTAGGGTATATAGTTGCACGAAAATATCCAAACCTTGTTTGGCCTGCAAGATTTTTATCTATAGCTTGGTTAGTTTTCCACATATTCGTTTTCCCTCATTCCATGTATTTGCAGGATCTTATAATCAAATAAAAAGCGATTTTTGATAGAAAAAAATGGAATTAGGGTTCTGGAAAAAATTTAAACGGCCGATTATGGCTATTGCTCCAATGTCTGGCGTCACAGACGAAGCTTTTCGTTTGATGTTTTTAAAATATGGCTCTCCCAGTGTTTTTTGGACAGAGTTTGTGCCAGTAGATGGTTTATACTCGCGGGGGAGGGAATACTGTTTAGAAACCTTAAGTTTTGATAAAAAAGAGCATCCAATAGTTGCTCAAGTTTTTGGCGGGAGTTCAGCCAACTTTGAAAAAGCCGCAGCAGAATTAGCCAAACTTGGTTTTGATGGCATAGATATTAATATGGGTTGTCCAGATAAAGACATCGAAAAACAGGGTGCTGGCGCAGCATTAATTAAAAACCCCGACTTGGCTGTTGAAATAATTAAGGCTACAAAGAGAGGGGCTAGCAAGTTGCCGGTTTCAGTAAAAACAAGAATTGGATATAGCAAAAATGAAATTGATAAATGGATTCCCGCGGTTTTAAAAGCAGAGCCAGCCGCCCTAACTGTGCACTTTCGCACGAGAGACGAATTATATTTTGTTTCAGCACACTGGGAGCTAGCTGAAAAAATTGTTAAACTCAGAAATAAATATTCGCCTAAAACCTTGATTATAGGAAATGGTGACGTGAAGTCTGCCGAAGAGGCCCGTAAATTAATAAAAGAAACAGGACTAGATGGGGTTATGATTGGGAGAAGCGTTTTGGGCAACCCATGGTTTTTTTCGAAACACACGCCAACGCTTAGTGAGCGATTAAACGCCGTTATTGAGCACGCCGAAATTTTTGATGAGCTACATGAGAAATATATGAAAAAAAATGGGTGCTGCAAACAATTTGCTAGCATAAGAAAACATTTTCATTCATATACTAAAGGGTTTAATGGAGCAAAAGACTTAAGAGAAAAGTTAATGAAGGTTCGAAACGCAAAGGAGACGCGCAAGGTAGTAGAAAATTTTTTAAACAAATAAATCGCTATAAGGGCGATTTTTTGTTTACACTGAGGCTCGCCCTGAGTTTGTCGAATGGGTTGCCGAAGTGCTAGAATGCATATATGACGATGTCAAGCAAAAATTTAACTGCGATTCTTTGCTGTGTGTCTTTTTTTGCTGCACCATTTTTTTGCTTGCCTGCGCAGGCAGGTTTAGCCACCGAAGTAAAAATGGAAAAGATTTTTTATATGTCTGGGTCAAAGGAAAAAGAGGGGATAGCGAGTTTAAAAAAGAATGCTAACAAAATTGATATTATAGCTCCACAGTTTTATGGAGTTTCTGCGAAACTAAAACTGACAGGGGCGCTTAGCAATAATTTAAAGAAAGTTATAAAAGAAAAGAAAGTGAAGGTTATGCCGTTAGTGGCAAACGCAGATTTTAAACAAAATATAATACATAGCTTGTTGCTTTCTCCAAGCGCGCAAGATGCAGTTATAAAATCTCTTGTTAACGTTGCAAAAAGAGAAAAGTATATTGGCTGGCAGTTTGATTTTGAAAATATAAGCTATTTAGACAGAGATTTATACTCTGCTTTTGTAGAAAAAACAGCCGTGGCTTTGCATAAAAATAATTTGATTTTGAGCGTGGCCGCGGTCTCTAGAAGCGTTGATTATGAAGACACAGATGCTTTTAAAAATTGGGGAGGGGTCTTTGATTATGAAAGGCTGGCCAAGGCAGTAGATTTTATAAGTTTAATGACCTATGACGACCCAAATTCAGTTGGGCCCGTTGCTTCCTTGCCTTTTATAAACAAGGTTTTAGCTTATGTAAAAGACAAGATTCCAGCAGAAAAGATGTCTTTTGGAATTCCGTTATATTATTGGGGCTGGAGCACAAATCCACATAAAAAAGTTGTTTACAGCGGAACATACGACAAGCTTTTAAATATAAGAGCTAATTATCGTCATAATTTGGGTTTTGACTCAGTTTTAGGCGCATCTTGGCTAACATATTTTTGGCAGAATAAACAATATCAGATTTGGTACCAGGGCAAACAAAGTTTTGCTAATAAACTAGATATTATAAAACAAAACAATTTTAGGGGGTTTTCTTCGTGGGTTTTGGGGGTAGAAGACCCAGAAATTTGGAGCACCCTAAATCATTGAAGTTTTGTCAAAATTAAGCTAATATAAGCACTATGGATATTATCCTTGTTTATTTAATTACATTGGCCTCGATTGTGCTGATTTTGATTGTGCTAAATATTTTTTTGTTTATATATGCTAGGGGCGCAAACAAAAAGATTGATATTTTGTTAGAGAAGGGTAAGATAAAAGATTTTAAAGATATATTTTTAGGGCAAAAAGAAAAAAATGATGGTTTAGAAGAAAAGATAAAAGAAGCATTTTCAAAAATAAAAGATTTAGAAGACATAAGCGAAATAACTATTAGAAAAATAGGAATAGTGAGGTATAACCCTTTTAACGACATGGGGGGCAACCAAAGCTTTGTGGTTGCAATGTTAGATAACAAAAATAATGGATTTTTGCTTTCTAGCTTATTTGTGAAAGAGGGCAGCAGGGTTTATGCAAAAACAGTTAAACAAGGTAAGTCAGAATATATATTGTCTGATGAAGAGCTTAATGCATTAAATAAAGCAATTAACTATCATGGCTAAAAAAGACACCAAGAAATCAGTCGTTTTAAATAGGCCACCAGTGGTGGTGGTTTTGGGTCACGTTGACCATGGTAAAAGCTCTCTCTTAGAGGCCATTAGAGACTTTAGAATAACTGCAAAAGAGTCTGGCGGAATTACCCAACACATAGGAGCATATGAGGTTGAAGAAAAAGGAAAGAAAATAACTTTTATTGATACTCCAGGGCACGAGGCGTTTTCTGCAATGCGAGCCAGGGGAGCTGAGGTTGCTGACATTGCCTTATTGGTAGTAGACGCAGCACAATCGGTTCAGCCACAAACAAAAGAGGCAATAACGGCCATAAAAAGAGCAGAAATTCCAATGATTGTGGTGTTAAATAAAGTTGATTTGCCAACAGCCAACCCCGAAAAAATTAAAGGAGAACTTTCTAAAATAGATGTTTTGGTTGAATCTTATGGAGGCACCATTCCATCGGTTGAGGTTTCTGCAAAAGATAAAACAGGAATTGATGAATTGTTAGAGGTTATATTGTTGGTTGCCGACATGCAAGATTTAAAATCTGAAAATGATGTTTCTGCTGAAGGATTAATTATAGAGTCATATATGGATGGGTCAAAGGGGCCAGTGGCCACGGCCATTGTTAAAAGGGGCACCTTGAGAAACAAAGACATTATTGCAACCGATCTGGCCTTAGCTAAAATAAAACACTTAGCAGATTCAAAGGGAATGCCCATTAAGGAGGCATTGCCATCACAGCCAGTAATTATTTTAGGATTTGAAACTGTGCCTGCGGTTGGTGAAAAGTTTAAAAGTTATAAAACAGCTGAAGAGGCAATGTTAAAAATTAAAACCGAACAGCCAAAAAGAGAAATTGGATCTACTGTTTTAGAATCTGACCCAAATAAAAAAGTTTTAAATATAATTTTGAAGGGAGATGTTTTTGGTTCGTTAGAGGCAATAGATGGAATGTTAAAAAATTTGCCACAAGATAAAGTTTCTTTGAGAATTTTAAAAGCCGAGGTTGGAGAAATAAACGAAACAGACGCCAAATTGGCTGAAATGTCTAAGGCCGCAATAATTGGATTTAGAGTAAAAATTAGCCCATCGGTGGTTAAGTTTATGAGAAACGACCTATCTAGTCGCCTAAGAATTAAGACCTTTGATATAATCTACGAGTTAATTCAAGATGTAAGGTCGGGGCTAGAAAAAAGCCTAGAAGCTGAAGTTGTTAGAACAGAAATTGGAAAATTAAGAACGATTTTGGTTTTTTGGGGAGAAAAAAATAGACAAATTGTTGGCGGAAAAATTACAGAAGGGGAGCTCAAAAAAGGGTTAAAGTTAGAAGTTTTTCGCGAAGATAAGAAAGTCGGAGCTGGGAGAATAATTAACCTTCAAAGAGACAAGAAAGACATAGACAAGTTAACCAAGGGCGACGAGGCGGGAATATTGTTTGAAGGAAATATAAAAATTGAAAAGGGAGATATTTTGGCCGCCTACGTTGAAGAAAGAAGAAAAGGAGAGCTTTAATTATGGTTGATAGAATAGACAAAGTTAACTCACTAATGCAGCATGAGCTAGGAAAAATCCTCCTAAAGGATTTTGCGTTTTCGCCAGAAGTTTTAGTCACCCTAACAAGAGTTGAGGTTACTCCAAACCTAATTGAAGCTAAGGCCTATGTGTCGGTTTTTCCAGAACAAAAACTAGAAGGAATATTAAATGCATTAAACAAGTCAGTTTATGACATTCAGTATAAGATTAACCGCACGCTGAAAATGCGCCCAATTCCAAGGATTAGATTTGTTAAAGAAACAGAAATACTTAAGGCGGCAAAAATAGAAGAGCTTTTATATAAGGCAAAAGAATCTGATGCTAATCTGGGGGAGGTTGAAAAAAAACCAGAAAATTGATATAAGATAAAATAAGATTAGTTTATTGGCCAGGTAGCCAAGTAGTAAGGCGTTGGTCTGCAAAACCAACATACGCGAGTGCAATTCTCGCCCTGGCCTCAAAGTTAGTTTTTGTGTGTTATGCCCGAGTGGTGGAATGGTATACACGACAGACTTAAAATCTGTTGATCGAAAGGTCATGCGGGTTCGACTCCCGCCTCGGGCACAGTTATAATAAGCTCTCAACTATGGGCACATTTTTCCCTAAAAATAAAAAGACCACCTTTTAATCGGGGTGGGGGGGGTTGTTTTATTGACAAATATATAATTAAGATTTATAATGCACATGTATCGTTCAGCTCGTAAACAATCAAGTAAGAGAGGAGGAAGTGTGATGGGTTGCATCTTCTGCAAAATCGTAGCCGGGGCCGAGCCTTGCCATAGAATATGGGAGGATGAGGAGCACCTGGCCTTTTTGACCATTTATCCCAACACTCTTGGCGCATCGGTCGTCATTACGAAGGAGCACTGCACCAGCTACGCATTCGATCTTTCGGAAGACCGCCTTACAAGGCTCGTTCTGGCCGCTAAGAAGGTGGGGAAGCTGTTGGACGAGCGATTGCCTGGCGTAGGCCGGACTGGGCTCGTGCTCGAAGGTTTCGGTGTGGACCACGCGCACGCAAAACTTTTTCCTATGCATGGAACAGGCGGGATGAAAGTGTGGACGCCCATCCTCTCCACGGTGAAAACGGTGTTCACAAAATACGAGGGATACCTGTGTTCTAACGGTGGTCCGCGAGCAGATGACGCAGAGCTCGCGAAACTTGCCGCGCTGATCAGGGGTAAACCCTGAGCATTCTTCGGTTCAAAGCCTCATATGAGAAATCTCGAAAGGGAAATCTCGTATGGGGTTTATTTTTTTATCAAACAAAAGACCCGCATTACTGCGGGTCTTTTATATTTGGCTTAGCTTTCTAGAACTTCCATTTCAACTGTTTTAACTCCGAACTTGAGCGCTGACTCTCTGTCTGGCATCCATATGTCGATATGGTAGTTGCTTTTTCTTCTGTTCATTCTGTCTTCGACAACGAAGATTTTGTCACCATATAGTTGTGGAATTTTTACTTTTGTTCCAAATGGTAACATGTTGTTGGCAATTATGCCGTCCTTTACCTGCTTGTTAGACGCAGTTGTAAAAGGGGAGTCATCTGTTTGGTCTGGGGTGCTAGAATAGGCTGTAACTACAACCTTAAGCGTTCTAGCAGCTTTTTGAGCCTCTTTAGCTACATAGGTAGCATTTGTGGTGTTCTCAAAGTCGGCATTGGTTGCCCTTGGCATAACTATTCCCAATAGGCAGACGCCTATAATAACACCTGCACATATTGAGCCAGCTAGAGGGGCTTTCCCTACCAAAATAGCGCTGTTTTTGATGCTTTTTAGTATATTCATAAAGGTTTCTAATTAAAAACTCCCTTTCGGAAGTATGCATATATATTAGCATAGAAAAGGGTCCTTGTCAATAGTTACAACACAAAGTAGCGCTATGCGTCAAGGGGTCAGTTTTTAACAAAAAAACACCCATTTTAGCGGTTTTCTTATAATAAAACTTATTGTTGTTGATTTTTATTATATTTAGTATAATAAAGCTAATATATAATAGTTAAATAATTTTAAAGATATGTCATCATTTATTATTGCATTAATCGCGCTTGTCGTTTTCTTTGTTATTGCCGGGCTAAGGGTCATCGATCAATATGATCGTGGTATTATTCTAACCTTAGGAAAGTACACCGGCACAAAAGAACCTGGATTAAACTGGATATTTATTGGTATTCAGAGAATGATAAAAATTGATATGCGTATTACAACCACAGACATACCACAGCAAGAGGTTATTACAAAAGATAACGTGCCTGTTGGCATTAACGCGGTTGTATATTTTCAGGTGCAGTCAGCTGAAAAAGCAATTTTAAATATTAAAGACTACACCATGGCAGTTTCGCAATATGCACAAGCTGCTTTAAGAGACGTTATCGGAGGAATTGAGCTTGATGCTTTGCTTTCAGAAAGAGAAAAAATTGCAGAAGAAATTCAAAAAATTGTTGTGGCTGCCACTCAGTCGTGGGGTATATTGGTTACAGACATTAAAATTCAGGACATTGAGCTTCCTGCCGACATGAAACGTGTTATGGCTAAACAAGCCGAGTCTGAAAGAGAGAGAAGGGCTATAATTATTAGAGCCGAGGGAGAATTTCAGGCATCAGAGAGGTTGGCACAGGCAGCAGGGGTGCTTAGCGCCGTTCAAGGAGGCATTTCAATGAGAACTTTGCAGACTATAGAAAAGATTAACCCAGATCCGTCTAAAACAGTTATTTTTGCCCTTCCAGTTGAGGTGCTAGAGGGCATCAGGGCAATAGCACAAACAGTTAAGCCAAAATAAGAGAAAACAAAACGGCAATTTAAAAACGTACCCCACGCGGGGTACGTTTTTGTTATGGCCTACTTTTATATCTCGTTTAAAAATGACTGCGCCAATTGTGCGGTTTCGGCGTTCGACTGATAAAAGTTTTTCCAAACTACAACAATATCTGCATCGTTAAAGATTGCTTTTTGTACTTCGTTGATAGTGTCTCCACCAGCCACGGCAACTAAAATGTTATAGTTGCCTTTAATTTGTTTTATTTGGTAGTAGGGGATTTGCTTTTCTTTGGATATCTCGCTTTCATCAACCCCTCTGTGAAGTATTACTACGTTTGGGAGTTTTTTTAGCTTTTTTAATAGCTCGAGGGAGTTTCCAACATTCATCATGTCTACCATTGAATCGATATTGAATTTTTCGCATTCTTCTATAAAGCTGTCTATGGTTTCTATTGGAGCAACTCCAAGGCAGGTTGCGGCGTTAGCTCCGGCATCTGCCATCATTTTTACCTCTCTTGTGGCTAAGTCTGCACACTTGTTGTCGGCAACTATATAGGTGCCAAATGGGGCCATGCCCTTTATTCGTAAAATAGCATTTGTGCCATATATTTTTATTAACGGGGTTCCAACTTCAATTAAAATTCTGTCTGAGGCAGGCAGTTGTGAGATAATTTCTTCTGC
>Ga0247842_10002660_pt1 | contig 25876 bp, 25 predicted proteins | sample LaCruzMarch2015__3_FD_192411 | JGI IMG/M metagenome (GOLD analysis project Ga0247842, IMG submission 192411) | Freshwater microbial communities from meromictic Lake La Cruz, Castile-La Mancha, Spain - LaCruzMarch2015_19m | ecosystem: Environmental > Aquatic > Freshwater > Lake | place: Spain...
ACTACAAAATGCCACAAGAAGTAATGATTGAGAATAACCAGTTTAAACAATTGAACCAATATGTTAATCTTAATTTAGATGTAAAAAACAAAATCCCAAGTGGTGCACTTGGGGGTGGAATTTAGCCAACCTCTCTAATATCCATTATACTCCTTTTTGATTTTTTGTCAAGAGTTTTGCCTGATTTTATCCAAAAGTTCTGCAAATCAGTAAAAAAAATTACACTTAATATTAAGTATAAAACGAAGAAGAGGGACCGACACGTTGTCGATCCCTCTCATAGTGACCAAGCAAGGCATGCCTTGCTTGGTCTAATGGCTAAGAAAGGACCTGGCGGCACTAACCAGGTCCGGAACCATGCGCGCTGGGCAGATGGAAAAAAGCGAGTTACCCCGACGATCGGGTTGGCTCGCGCAACAGTGTGCCGAACCCATCTTCTCCCCGGTTCCGAAGAGTTTATGTTGGATGAGATTGCCGGAGTCCCGACATTCCCAATCCAACCTCTCTAATATCCATTATACTCCTTTTTGATTTCTTGTCAAGAGTTTTGCCTGATTTTATCCAAAAGTTCTTGAACATCGTTGGGAATATAGATTTCTTTTCCCTTAGGGCTGACCGCCGGATAACGCCAAGCGCTAATAATACAACGCTTTTTTCTATTTTGGTGCATAAAGTTTTGGTACATCACCCAAATCTCTTTTGGTTTTTTTGATGATCCATAAGGTTGCATGACGGCGATTGTGTCTGGCGCAATCCCCTCTTCGGTTCGTGCTGGTCGCCACAAAACATTTCTAACTTTATTTTCCGATAAACCATAATAGATCATCTTTTCAATTGCATGAGTAGTCCAAACAGTTGTATCGTCGTTTTTCGGTTTCTTGAACAACATCAATATAAACTTAAAACTTAAAACTCTTACCCCGCACCAGAGCAAAGCACGGTGCGGGGTGATAGAAATTCTAGATTCGTAAACTCATCAAAAATTTCTAATCATGTTCCTTGCTTCCAGTCCTCCAGATATTTCTTTTGTTCGGGCGTCAATCTATCAATCTTAATTCCCATCACATCTAATTGAAGTTTGGCAATTTTTTGATCTATGTCTTCTGGAAGAATGTAAACTTGGCTCTTGAGCTTGCCTTTATTTTTTACTAAATATTCGGCAGCCAGTGCTTGTCCACAAAAAGACAAACTCATTACAGTCGCAGGATGACCTTCGGCAGCGGCGAGATTAACTAACCGTCCCTCAGCAGCAACATAGATTTTTTTGTTATTTTTAAGCGCATATTCTTCCAGAGATGGTCTAATTTGTTTTACACTTTTGGCGATTTTTTGAAGCGAGCTCAAATCAATTTCAACATTGAAATGACCAGAGTTTGCTAGGACAGCACCATCTTTCATTAAAGGAAAATGCTCTTTGCGGATGACATGCTTGTTGCCAGTAACTGTAATAAAAACATCGCCGATTTTGGCGGCATCCACAAAAGTCATAACCTCATAACCGTCAAAACGAGCTTGAAGCGCTCGCAAAGGATTAATTTCAGTCACAATAACTTGCGACCCCAATCCTTTTGCTCGAAGTGCCACTCCTCTGCCACAATCGCCGTAACCTACAACGACCACGATTTTTCCAGCAAATAAAATATTGGATGCGCGCAAAATTCCGTCAAAAGTTGACTGACCTGTTCCATAATAATTATCAAACAGATGCTTTGTTAAATTATCATTAACCGCAATTACCGGATATTTAAGTGCCTGATCTTTTTCCATGGCACGGAGACGGATGACACCAGTTGTTGTTTCTTCTGTGCCACCGATAATATTTTTGAGTAATACTTTATGTTCTGAATGAATTATTGACACCAAGTCGCAGCCATCATCAATAGTTAAATCAGGCGTAGTTTTTATGACATTTTCAATATAGGTATAATATTCTTTGGTTGTTTCGCCTTTGTAACCAAAAACTGCTACGCCCTTTTTTGCCAAATAGGCGGCAATATCATCTTGAGTGCTTAATGGATTACAAGATGCGATAGCGACTTTTGCGCCACCGGCAATCAGAGTTTCAACAAGCATAGCGGTTTCCTTGGTAATGTGGAGTGCCATTCCAATGTTTATACCTTTGAAAGGTTTTTCTTTTTCAAAACGTTTTTTAACTGCCATAAGCGCCTGCATTTGGCTTTTTGCCCAAAGAGCATTTTTTTCACCCTGGCTTGCTAGTTTTATATCTTTGACAATATATTTTTGCATAGGTTTATTTTGGAGTTTATGTGTTTTCTTTGTCATTCTGAGCTTTAGCGAAGAATCTCGAGATCCTTCACTGCGTTCAGGATGACACATAAGATTGTCTCAAATTAATGTTTCGATTTTGTGAGCAATTTTTCTAAGAATTTTATTGAAATTTTCTGTAGTATCTATTCTAAGCACTTTTTCTTTTTTAGTAAAATTTTCAAAAACTTTTTTTTGGTTTTCATAAATATAAGGCCTTCCATCGGATACAAGATCATTTTTTGCGCGAATTTTTAATCTTTTTGAAATAATATTTTTTGGTACTTGGCAGTGAATAATTAAGTAAGGAATATTAAGGTTTTTTGCCATCATTTCTGCTAAATTGCGCCAGCGCCTATAAATAAAACTGGCGTCTAGAACAACACCATGGTTTTGTTTAAGATTTTTTTCAGCCAATTTTACCATACGAAGATAATTTTTGTCTCTTGATTTTTGACTGAAAATTCCTTGTTCAAATTTAAGGTATTTCCTGGTCTTAGGACTGAGACCAGCTGATTTTTTTAGAATAACATCAGACTGAATCATATTTAAGCCAAGTCTTTGATTTAATAACTGGGAGAGATGAGTCTTTCCGGATCCGGTGAAGCCGCACATAATTAAAAATATTGGTTTAGGGAAAATTTGAATTGCGTAATTATAAGCCAAGACGAAATATTTTTTTGCAGTGGTTTTAATTTTTTTTCTTTGACTTGCGGTTAGATCCTGATTATTAGTCTGAAAACTTAAAATTTTTCCTCTAACATAAGCACGATAACATTTGTAAAAATTGATCAACAAGAGCAATTCTTTATCTTTTGTTAATTTTATATATTCTTCCAGAATGATTTTACTTAAATTTTCGTAATGATGGAATTCTAAATCCATCAGGATAAAAGCAAGGTCAGAAGTTATGTCTTCAAAACGAAACCTTTCGTTAAATTCGATCGCATCAAAAATATAGAATTTATTTTTGTAAAAAAAGATATTACCCGTATGAAGATCTCCGTGTCCTTCGCGGATTTTGTTATTGGCAATTCTTTTTTGAAAGAAGTTCTTCTTGTTCAATATAAAACTTTCGATGTTTTTCTTAATATAGCAATACTCTTTTTTCGTAATGGTTGAATTAATAAATGGCTTTGTCTGTTCAAAATTTTCCTGCCAATTGTGCTTGACATTTTTAAAAGAATTAACTTTAATATTAAGGGGCGCTTCTTCAGTATTTTTGTGAAAATTCGCAATAATTTGCGCTAACTCTTTAACACGATTTTCATTTAAAATGTCTAAAGAATTTGCGAGAAGATTTTTTTCTGGCAATCGTTTCATTTTAACGGCGTAATCTATTATTTCGTACTTCATATCTGTCATCCTGAGATTGCCTAAGGCGACCGAAGGATCTCGGGATTCTTCCCCTGCACCATACGGTACAGGGTCAGAATGACAGGTAGGAATATGATTCCCTCCTTTTTTAATCAATGGCACTATTCCGAGGTATAATTCTGGGCATAATCGCTGATTTAACCTAACTTCTTCTTCGCAAAAAAACTTTCTTTTTTCAAGTGTTCTAAAATCACAAAAACCAAAATCTACTGGCTTTTTAGTTTTATAAACAAACTTATCTGTTAAATAAACTTTCGAGATATGGGTCTCAATCAATTTAATATGTTTTGATTTGTCAGGATGTATTTCTGGGTTGAGAAAGACCGTACCATGTTTCATGTTGAATAAAAACGCAAAACCACAATTCAAAACTAAAAAATTTTAACTTTTAAACTTTGACTTTACGCTTTGCATTTTGAGTTTTAAGCTTCTAATATATTATAGTTTACATTATGAAAGTTTTAAATACTTTATTGTTTTTTTATCTAATTTTATTCTTTAAGTTTAACTTATAGGAATTTTAAATCAAGATATCCGCCTACACTAAAGCTACGGCAGGATTATTGATTCTGTATTTCTTATGGAACTTATTCTGAGCTTATTAAATGATCTCCTAAAACACAATACCCTCTTTCGCTAAAGCTACAGACGGGTTATTGGCTCTGTAATTTTCGCTTTACTTAAAAACAGAGCCAATAAAAAGACGGACATATTAGTCCGTCTCGTCTCCGTAGTAATGATCGCTTCGATCAAGACCTTGTTCCATCAAAATCAAAATCAAGACTGGTTCATTTTCGGTAGAAACCGGATGAAATCCTTCTGACCCATGAGCCACTTCAACTCGACCTTGGCTTTGTCCGGGAACAGTAAGTTTTTGAGAACCACTTACGCAACAAATTTCTGCTTGGCCGGCAATGAGGAAATAATATTCTCCTCCGATTTCATGCCAGTGGTCTGAAGTATGGCTTTGTGAATCAAGGTACCCAAGAAGAAAACCTGGAACACCTTCAACTTGCGCAACATAGAATGCTTCTGAATGAGCAGATGGCGAGCGTTCTGGTTTTTTGTGAATCTCCCATCTATGATCGAGAGCTAGATAAATCACATGTCCATTGATTTCAATTCTTCGGCACCGCCATTCTTCAGGAAATGATCTTGCTAATGAACGAGCGAAATAAGGAAAAGGACTAGCTATTAATCTTGGAAGATTCTTTCCTTGGAGTTCTTTCGGAATTTCAAAACTCTCAGGAAATCTTACGAATCGCATGCGCATTTTCACCTCCGCTAGAGATTCTTATTGAGTGAAACGAAATTTAGAATCTGTTGCGCCTGCCGAAGCTTTCTTGGTCCTCCGTAGTTTTAACGAAGGAGACAGCGAAGGCAGGCTTCAATATAGGCGGTTATAAACTTCTTGCCGCAGTCCTGAGCTTGTCGAAGGACGAAGGAGGACAGCAATTAAAGAACCTTATAATCCTACTATGTTCTACATTTTTGTCAATCTAAAGTAAAATAATCGTAAAATTATTTTAATGTTTAAGAAGTGAGACTTTATAAGATTATTGTAAAAAATATGAAACCCCGCACCAGTATAAATACGGTGCGGGGTTATTGATTGCGTAATTCTTCGTTGCTCTCAGAAACGCAATCAATAAAAAGAGGAGTTGACGCTTCGCCAACTCCTCCCGGCTTGTCCTCCCATCAGAGAGCAAATTTTTAACTCCTACAGGTTTTATCAGGCTGCAAGGCCTGTTATTGTGCAGCCGATACTGCATTTACTACCCGCAGCCACACTAACAGCTCTGATCGACGAACCCGCGCTCTCACGCAAAGGACAGTCTATTTTTCTTAGAAGGGAGTGCATTGGGTTCCTTCCGGGGATTACCTTTGCCAACCCTCCAACATCTATTATACTCCTTTCCAGTTTTTTGTCAATAGTTTTAGAAAAAAATACTAATATTTGCGAATAAAATCATACAAATAAATACGAGATTCTTCATTTGGTTCGACCCTTCAACTAAGCTCAGAGCAGGCAAGCTCACCGTGGATCATGCAGAATGGCCTAGTTGTCATCCTGACCCTGTGCCGTATGGTACAGGGGAAGGATCTCGGGATTCTTCATTTCATTCAGAATGACTATTGGTTTTTCCAATCATCAATATATTTCTTTTTGGAGATTTGGTTTTTTCAATTTCAAACCCTGTCTTTATAAAAAGTTTTTTCAACTCTCTTTTTGTAAAAGCATGGTGATATCTTTGGTGTTGATTTTGCCAGGGAATATACAAATCGCCCCAATCAAGCTTGCTTTTATGCAAAATTTTTAATAAACTATACTTGACAAGTAATTTGAAATATTTTCTTTGCCAAAGATTCCAAACAATTAAAATTATCTTACCGTCTTTTTTTAAAACTCGTTTCGCTTCTTTTAAAAATTGAATTCGTAATTCTCGAGATGGAAGATGATGAAAAACTGCAATTGAATAGACAATGTCAAACGAATGATCTTTAAATGGCAAATTTATCCCATCGCCAATCACAAATTGTCCTTTTGGATATTTTTTCTTGGCAACATTGATTAGATTTTCTGAAATATCTATGCCAGTATATTCAACCTCTTTGTCTTTAAGGATTTCGTAAAGCCGTCCATTGCCGCAGCCCAAGTCTAAAACTTTCATACCGGATTTTGTATAATCTGCCAAAGGTTCCAAGTCCCAGACGCGATGGCGGGTCAATTCAAACTTCTCGGCAATATTGTTCCAAGTATTTTTGTTATCAGATAAAATTTTATGGGCAATTTCTATTTTCACAATTTTTAATTTTCAATTTTTAATTTTTAGTAAATTTCTAATGAATTAATTTTCAATTTTGCATTGTAATTTTGCACTTTGCACTTTAAATTTTAAACTTTCATTGTGCTTTCTTATCTTACCAAACAAATCATTAAAATAAAACCTACGACAACTAGGCAGGTTTTTTCTTTGAAGCGTGAGGCGGCTATTAAATTTAGCAAAGACAATTTTCCTAAAAACTCAAGCATTCTTAAATACTACCGAGAAAATTATAAAAAAAGAACAGACTCACTTGATAAATATTTCGAAAAACTTTTGCGTGCTGCTCCGATTAGAAGTTTATCAGGCATCGTCTCGGTGACAGTTTTGACCAAACCTTATGAGTGTCCGGGAAAATGCATTTTTTGTCCCAAAGAAGTTGGTATGCCGAAAAGTTATTTAAAAAATGAGCCGGCTGCAGCCAGAGCACTTACGCTTAAATTTGATCCGTATTTACAGGTAAAAAGACGCATTGAAAGCTTGGAAGCGCAAGGCCATAATGCAGATAAAATTGAATTAATTATTTTGGGCGGGACATGGTCGTATTATTCTAAACAATACCAAACTTGGTTCATTTGTCGTTGTTTTGAGGGATCTAATTTCGTGAATCGTGAATCGTTAATCGCTAACCGCGGAAAACGCCAAACACTGCAAGATATTCAGAAAATCAATGAGACGGCGAAACATAGGATTATTGGCTTAACGATTGAAACCAGGCCAGATTATATAAATGAAAAAGAAATTAAACGATTGCGCAGTCTTGGCGTGACGAGGGTTGAACTGGGAGTTGAGTCAATTTACGATGATGTTTTAAAGTACAACAAGAGGGGTCATGGTGTTAAGGAAATTATTAATGCCACAAAACTTTTAAAAGACTCAGGATTTAAGGTTAACTATCATATAATGCTTGATTTGCCGGGATCAAATCTTAAAAAAGATGAAAAAATGTTCAAGGAATTATTTTCTAATGAAAGATTCCAACCAGATTGGCTTAAAATCTATCCGACATCGGTTATAAAAACAGCGCCCTTATATAAATCATGGAAGAACGGTAAATACCAACCATGCACAGGCAAACAACTAATAAATTTAATTATAAAAATAAAGCAACTAATTCCTCCTTATGTTCGAATTACTAGAGTGATTCGTGATATTCCCCTTCAAGATATTGTTGCTGGATCTGAAATTTCAAACTTAAGACAAGATATTACCAGAGAAATGAAAAGACAATCTCTTTTTTGTCAATGTATTCGCTGTCGCGAAATTCGCGAAGGAATTTATGATAAAAATATTGAACTTGTCAGGCGGGAATACGATGCTTCTGATGGTAAAGAAATATTTTTAAGTTTTGAAGATAAAAAAAGAAAGCACCTTTATGCCCTACTTCGTCTGCGCATTCCTTCTCAATACTTACCCTCAAAAAAACATTTTATAAAAGAATTAACTGGCGCCGCAATTATTAGAGAGCTTCATACTTACGGTGATGTAGTTGCCTTGGATAACAAAGCAAAACAAGCTACTCAACATAAGGGGCTTGGTCGAAAACTTATGATGGAAGCGGAAAGGATTTCAAAAAAAGATTTTGGTGTTAAAAAAATTGCGGTAATTTCAGGAATTGGCGTGAGAGAATATTATAAAAAGTTGGGATATAAGTTGGAAGGAAGCTATATGGTTAAGAATTTTTAATTTCCAATTTTTAATTTTTAATCAATTTTCAATGACCAAATTTCTAATTGTCATCTCAACACAAAAAATCTTATTTTATTGATATTGTTCTTGGGATTCTTCGTTTCACTCAGAATGACAAAATATTCGTGTCATCCTGAGGTCGCTTCAGGCGACCGAAGGATCTCAGCGACAACTGACAAAAGAATATCTATCAATCTACTTAGAGATAAAATTGGAAAAAAAGAGCCGAGCAGCTTATGCTCGGCTTTGCGTTATCCTCCAGTTCCGCAACCATGAGATCCTCGTACTGAAGGATCATGATCTACTGTTTTGCGCAGGAAAGGACCAGACGAAGCAGCGGGAACAATCAAAAATCCACTTTTTTCTAACTTTTCAACAATTCTTGTCGTCATTTGCTCGAGCGTTACATCCGAGGCGAGATTGGCTTGTTCTCCAAATTCAACAATTGCTGATTTGATAACACCCTTAACTCTTTTGTCCATTTCTCCTCCTTTGTTATTCCTATCTTACTTTCATGCGGTAGAAAGAACTACTCTCCCCGAGGTAAGAAATGATACCGGCGATAAAAGTCATTAAGATCGTATACTCCGTTATCTTATAAATAGACAGAGTATAATAAACATCAAAAGAGAAAAGAGGAACAGCGAATACAAGGCACAATATAGATGTTAATCTGTTTCCAAGAACTTTCTTTACAAACCATAGCTTAATTCTCATGGCGTACTCCCTTTGTCTTTTTCTCTTTTTTGTTGCGATGACATATTTAAAGCACCAAAAAGAAAGACAAGAGCGCTGATAAGTGAAGCTATTAATGCTGGTAAGGCATTATTAATCAAAGTGGAATATGTTGCTCCACCAATCGTGAGTACAATGCCTAATAGAAGACATATCGTCATTGTGTGTTCGCTTTGCCGAATCTGTCTGATTAATGTCATTATCTCTCCTTTTATCTCGTTGTGAATCTATTTTAAAGAACCATTTTCATATTAATACTAAATCTCAAATAGGTCAAGGTCTTATGCAAGAGATACAAGGAGAATAAGAGATAAGAGGGATACAGGGGGTGAAATGGATATTTATTGATATTCGTTGATATTATAAATATGATAATTTTAATTTAACGGAAGTCGGACTTCCGTTAAATTGGGGAAAATAAAAAAGAGCTCCTACAGAAGCTCCTTTTTTTGACGATTATTTTTTAGCTTTTTTCTTTGATGGTATTAAACTGATAATTCCATAGACTATCAAAAATAGAGCAACAAGATAATTAAGAAAATCAGGAAGAATCAAGACTAAAATACCAAAAATAATAGCGATGATGGCGATAATTTGTTTATTTGTTAATTTCATTTTTTTCACCTCCCTTAGAGTTTTTTCTTAAGCATTGCGAAAGTTAAAAACTCTTAGATCCTGAGGTCGCCTCAGGCGACCGTAGGACTACCTTTCTTTTGTGAGCATTACGAAATCTTAAGCCTTGCCGAAGTCCTGAGCGAAGCCTGCCCTGAACCAAGTTGAAGGGTCGAAGGACGAAGGCAGGCACTGAAAAAACCACAGAAACCTTTGGCGAAGGAGGACAATGCTATGAGTTCAAAAATCTTACATCCTTCCGAAGCTCCGGTTCGCCCTGCCTACCGGCAGGCAGGCGGAGCGAAGAAGGATTGTATTTTTCTTAAGCATTGCGGATAAATTCCTCACCACCATTTTACCATACATCAAATTTTTTTAAAATGTATTAATTAAAAACAAAAAAACGGCTAAGCCGTTTGTTGGTAATTAATAATCAATAATCAAGCCTATCTCGCAAAAGGATTTTTTGCTCCCCTAACTTCGAAATGGAGATGACACCCTGTTGAGTGGCCAGTAGTTCCCATATAACCAATTAAATCGCCTTGTTCGACTTTATTATCAATAGAAACAACAATCTCACTAAAATGACCATAGAGAGTTTCCACTCCGTTTGGATGGTGAATTTTTACATAATTTCCATAACCACTATTCCAACCAACACCATCGGCTATATTTATTGTTCCTGCAGCAGCAGCATATATCGGAGTTCCACACTTATTGGCTATATCAACGGCATTAACATTGTGAAGAATTCCCCAGTTGCGCCCAGAAGTAGGATAAATAAAGTAACCTGCTGATATTTCATTATCGGCTGAAACATAACTTGCATAATATGTTTTCTTTGGTGGAGCAACTACGGGAGGTGTTCCTCCGGGAATAACCAATTCATCGCCAATACTTATAAAAGCATCGGCCGGTAAATCATTAAATTCAATAATATTTTCCGCAGAAACATTATATTTTTTAGCAATTAAAGAAATATTTTCTCCGCTTTTAACTGTGTGCTTTGTGCCGGATATCGGCAAAATCTCTATTGCTTGGCCAGGTTTAATAGATGACTTAGCTGTTAATTTGTTTGTCCAAAGAAGTGTGTTCAAAGAAACTCCGTATTCGTCTGCGATTGTTGAGAGAGTGTCTCCTGATTTGACAGTATATTCAACAATTTCTTTTCGATTCATAACCATATCTGGAGCTATAGAAGGAATAGTGTACCCCAAAAGACTGTTGTCCCAAATAGTTAGAATATTGTCTTGTTCTGTTGATGTTGTATTTTCGTCGTTACCTCCCTGACCTGCTAGAATCTTTGACACTTTGGTGTAATTTAATCCCTGAGGCGTAAGCCCTTGAGCTGAAAAATTGCTTACTTGGCTGACAATGAAAGCGCTAATAATGCAAAAAACGAAAGAAAATAAAATAACCGCTGCCATTCTTGATTTTATTCTTACTGTCAGCAGTTTCTTCAGATTATTAAGTTGTCGGTTGATACTAATGGTAGTAAGTTACTTTTTAAGAACGAACCTCATAAACGGAAATTTCCTTCATTCTTTTATAAAAAAACCACTTTTTTCTTAGTGGAACTAAGGTTACCATAGGCCAACAACCAAGTCAAGAGTTTTTGGGGATAATATATCAATTTCTAATTTTCAATTTTCAATTTTTTAGACCACTTAAAAATAATAAAAAATTATTTTTTTTCTAGCCATTAAGATAAAAGAACTTTTAATCTTAATTTTTTTTATGATATAATATGTTACAATCATATAAAAATTTCGTAGTAAATAATATATATGTTAATTAGTAATTTTAAACCTATGTTAGACATTATAAAGAAAAGCAAAATAGCAATGAACTTAATTGCTGTTCTTATTGTTTTTGTTCTAGTATATATAGGCGCATCAGTTGCCTATAAAATTTCTCAGATTCAAAGCAATGGCCGTGTTACTAACCAGCAGTTAAGAGATACAATCGTTGTGACTGGCGAAGCCGAAACAGACATCAAGCCAGATGTTGCTCTTATAAGTTTGGGTGTTACTAAAGATTCGAAGAATATTGCTCAAGCTCAAAATGAAAGTTCAAAAGTTATGAATGAAATCGTTACCATTCTTAAAGAGATCGGTATAAAAGAAAAGGATCTTAAAACTACCAACTATTCAATTTATCCGAAATATGATTACAACCCACAAAATGGAAAATCAACTTTAACTGGCTATGAGGTTAGCCAGAATCTTCAGGCAAAGATCCGAGATTTTTCCAAGATTAGTGCTACTATCCAAAAAGCCACTGATTTAGGAGCAAATCAAATAGGCGGATTGAGTTTTATTATAGACGATGAAGTTAAGGCCCGTTCTGATGCAAGAGGTTTAGCGATTAAAAACGCTCAAGAAAAAGCGAAAGTTCTTGCCAGGCAGCTAGGAATAAGTCTGGGCGATGTTATTAATTTTTCTGAATCTGGAAATACTCCTCAGCCATACTACGATTACGGAATTGGCGGAGGAATGAAAGAAATGACATCCTCTGTTGCGCCAACCGTAGAACCGGGTACCAATAGCGTGAACGTAAGCGTTTATTTAACTTACGAAATTCTACACTAATGAATTTGTTTTTTTAAACTATGATTAATAAATCAAAATTAGAAAAAACATTTTTTCACAAGCACGCATTTATCACAGTAATCATTATCTCTCTTGTTGTGTCTGTAGTCATTGGTTTTATTTCTGGATTCGCAGCTTTCAGGTTGTTTGTTAAAATTGATGGAAATAAAATTTCTCAAGAAACAATTTCAGGAAACGACAACCAATCAGAAAACAAAAATTCAAGCCAAAGCATTGAAAGCAGAGCCGTTGATTATCAAAATCAAATTGTAAAAATCATAAACGACACAAGTGCTTCTGTAGTAAGTATTGTTATTAGCAAGGATCTTCCAAAACTAGAAAATTACACAAACACTCCTTTTCAAGATTTTTTTAAAGGTACTCCTTTTGAGGGTTTCTTTGGACCTTTAGATCTCAATCTTCCTCAATTGCCTCAAGACGAATCAGGCAAGGTTGAAATTGGCGGAGGAACCGGTTTTGTTGTAGGAGCCGATGGTTTAATTTTAACAAATCGACACGTTGTCTCAGACAAGAACGCTGATTATACAGTTGTCACCAATGACGGCAAAAAATATGATGCCAAGATTATATTTCTTGATCCTGTTCAAGACCTAGCCTTTATTCGTGTAAAAGGATTAAGCCTTAAACCTTTAAAATTTGGCGATTCTGACAAAATTGAAATTGGTCAAACTGCCATTACGATTGGCAATGCTCTCGGAGAATTTGGCAACTCTGTTAATGTCGGAGTTATTTCCGGGCTTAAAAGAAAAATAGACGCCTCTACAGGAGCTAGTTCTGAAACATTAGATCAAGTTATTCAGACAGACGCGGCTATTAATCGCGGAAATTCTGGAGGACCCTTGCTCAATATTTACGGTGAAGTTGTTGGCGTTAATACCGCTATGGCCATCGGGGCAGAAAATATCGGATTTGCCATTCCGATTAATGTCGCCAAGAACAATGTTGAGACAATGGTAAAAACAGGAAAAATTGTCTATCCGTATTTAGGAGTTAGGTATGTTTTGGTTGACAAGACCATCCAGCAAGAAAACAAACTTTCCGTTGATTATGGCGCCTTAATAATCAGGGGTGATACCCAAACTCAATTGGCCGTTATGCCGGGAAGTCCGGCTGATAAAGCTGGTCTCTTAGAAAACGACATTATTCTTGAATTTAATGGTAAAAAAATAAACGAATCTTATACTCTTTCAAGGGCAGTTTTTAACCAAAAAGTCGGTAGCCAAATTACTCTCAAGGTTTTATCAAAAGGGAAAACAAAAACCGTCAAAATCAATTTAGAAAAAATGCCAGCGGATTTTGGCACTGAATAATTTTAAAAAATCACTTTGTATTAAAAATGAGAAAATATTTCTTGCTGAAGTTTATTTTGTTTTGTATTATTTTTGGCGGGAGTATTTTCCTTCTTTTTTTTAATCCGTATTTAAAAATTTCCCATTGGAAGATAGAGGGTGTACAAATGGTTGATGTTAAACCTCTAGATCAACTTATTCAAATTGAATTTCAAAAAAAATGGTTTTTCTTTAGTCAAGATAATTTTTTTATCGCTCTTTTAAAATCAAATTATCTGGAAAAAGTTTTAAAAAAACATTTCTTGGAAATTGAAAATATTCAAATTAAACCCGATTGGAAAGAAAATCCGTTTGGTAATTTCGTAATGACCATCAAAGAGCGGCAAAAAGCAGGTATCTGGTGCAATAATAATCCTGAGAATAGTTGTTTTTATTTTGATAGCAATGGTTATCTTTTTCGCAAATCCCCAGAAAGCAAAGGCCCTTTCATTATAGAAGTTACTGACACAGCTTCTCTTGGGCTTGGGCTTGGGGGAACTGTCGGTGACACAAATCTTGTTTCTGGCTTGCTTTCCTTGCAAGAAGAATTAAAAAAAATATCAGAACTTGTTATTGAAAATATGACAATCATAAATCAGAATTACGATTTTATTATGCAATTAACTAATGGTTGGAAACTTTACTTCGATCCGAAGATTGATGTTGTCAATCAATTTCGTGTTTTTAATGTATTGATCGCGGAGAAGAAAATTTCTCCAACTGATCGCATTGAATACATTGATCTTAGAATAAAAAATAAAGCGTATATCAAACGACCCTAAGAGATCGTTTGAACCATAAACTTTAAACCATAAACTATAAATTACGAACTATTTTACAAAATAGTTATTTTTTTACGCTTTTTTCTTGACTTTTGATATAATATATGCTACAATGGAATTGTGATGCGAAAAGCACTTTTAAAATAAATATTGGATCCCTGATGTTGGAGAGGACAAAGTTAAAATTGTACTTTAAAAACCTCCTTTCCTCTCCAGCATTAGCGGTCCAATTATGGACCCAAAAAACAAGGAGGGAATGTGTCACGAAGCAAGCACCGAGGAATCTCGTTCTCTCATCTCAGCGCATATCGACGCGGTCCGAAACCCGTCGACAATGATGCCGATCATCAGTCAAGATTCAGCAATACTGATCCTTGCGAAGGGAGGCTCTATAAGTGTGCTCGAGTTGAGAAACTTGAGGAGCTTCTCCCTGAGGGATCGGTTGAAGTTGCCGAAGCAAAGGCATCTGGCTGATTCCAGTGGAACATGTGAGAGGAAGGTTCGTCAGTAAGCGAACCTTCTTTTTGTTTTATCGCGCATACTTTAAATTTCCCGACACTTAGTGTCGGGAAAAGTATAACCAGCTTGACCATGTGTGAATATTGCCCAAAACGCTTGATTTTTGAATAAGTTTGTGGTATAATAGGGAGTGAAAAGAAGATTGGGTTCTTACATTCAAATACTCAAAGAAAGGAGGCGGAATGTCGGTCGGAACGTTCTTTGTGATTCTTCTTGTTCTTGGGGCCGGACTCTTTATTGGCTATCTTCTGTGGGGCAGAAAGTTGCCAAGGAAGACCGAAAAAGTCGATATCCTCAAAGGCAGCAGAGAGGTTATTGACGAGAGAGTCGGGAAGATTCTCAAGAAAAGGATGTCGAGAGATGAAAAGTGGTTCATAATAGCAGCTCTCTCGGCTCTTGAGGCGCTGGACGTGCTTGTCATTCTTCCTGCGCTTTCTGGGTCAATGCTCAGAGCTCAGGAGACTGGCGATCCTGGAAGCCTGTCGTGGTTCTTTCCATGGCTTTGGCAGGCGTTCTGGTGGCTGGTGTTCGTGGCTATCGCCATCCTTCTATTTGTAGGTATCTGGAAGATGGCGCGACACAAGGTGTGTTCCGCCGAAGAAGGCGAGGACAAGAAGGGAGGAGAGTAGTTCTCCTCCCTCTTTTAATTAAAACAAAAACTACTTATTAATTTAAAAATATGTTGGAGGTGAGACCTCCAACATATCATAAGTAGTTTTTCTTTTTTTTATTCGAATTTGATACCAATAAGTCCGTGGTAGCCATTGAGAAATTCTTCACCGGTCATTTTATTTTTTCCTTCTACTTGAACTTCTTCTAACAAGAGAATTCCTTGACTACAAAGAATGGCTGGTTTTTTTTCTGGAGTTTCTGTGAGTTTTCCCTCTTCAAAGCTTTTTGTTTCAGGATCAATGGCTTTAGCTTTTAAAATTTTGAGGCGCTTGATTTCTTCTTTGCGATTGAAAAATGTATAAGTGCCGGGCCAAGGATTTAGGGCGCGAACAATCCTTTCGACATAATCAGCGGTATTTTTCCAATCAATTCTACCATCTTCCTTTTCAAATTTTTTCGTATAAATGGCATCTTCGTCAATTTGAATAAGAGGATTAATTTTTCCGAAGATCCAATCTGGTAAAGTCTTTACCAGCAAGTCTGCGCCTGCTTCTGCTAATTTATCTCTTAAGCCTTCAAAAGTTTCTTCTTCGATAACTGATGCTTTTTGTTTAGCGACAATCGGGCCGTGATCGATGCGTTCATCCATTTTTATAATCGTTACTCCCGTTTCAGTTTTTCCCCAAAAAATAACAGATTGAATCGGAGATGGACCGCGATATTGAGGAAGAAGCGAAGGATGAATATTGAGGCAACCGTGTTTTGGAAGATCAAGAACATTTTTAGGTAAAATGAAATTTGTATCGGCAACAATAATTAAATCGGATTTTAAAGAAGCAATCTTTTTAATATTTTTTTCTTCCTTGATTGTGTCTAATTCAAGAACTTCGATTTTGTTCTCGGTAGCAATTTGCTTTGTTTCACAAGCGCAAAGTTCTTGAGAGCGGCCGACGGGCTTATCGTAAGCACAGACAACAACATCGGGCTTGTATTTTGATTTAGCAAGCTTGCTTAAAACGATTGATCCAAATTTTCCGGTGCCGATAAAAGCTATATTCATTTTGAAATTTTTAATTTACAATTTCTAATTTTTAATCAATTTTTAATTATATAATTTTCAAACGATATTGATAAATGCCGAATATTTATGCATTTTTTATATCCAGATACCACATATAATGGTCGTTAACTTTGTGATTCGGATAGGCTTCCCAATTTTGCACGGATTCTTTTTGAACGAAAGAATTATTTATTAAAATGTTCTTTTCAATCTGATCGTGTTTGCTTTGGAAACCTGTTAACCAGAGAATACCTTCGCCTTTAGCATAGCTATTTATTTCTTTTTCTCTCAATTTCCTTTTTATCTTTTGCCAGATTTTTTTTAACATATTTATGATTTTAAAAATGAGTGGACATTGGAACGCCCATAAACTTTTCATTTACTCTGTCGGAAATCAAATTACGTGGATGTCGGACATCTACAGCCAAGTTTTTTGGTAAAATCATTGTTTTGTCTGTATTGGCGATAAGGGATGTCAGACATCTACGGGTTTTTTTATTTCTCTATTTTTCTGACTCTTCCGCAGAACCTGTGTCTTGATTTGACCCTTGATGCATGCCGAGTTTTTCTTCTTGAAAATTGCGCACATCGTCATTAGCCTTTATAGCTTGTTCTAATAATTTATCGTATTGTTCCGCAAGTTTTAATGCCTCGCCGTGTGCCCGATCGCGCATCTTTACTAATTGATCTCGTGTTTGTGTGAGTTGTTTTCCATAACGTCTTAGTTCTATTCCTCGTGGATCTCGAAGAGATCTTCCTTCTTTTCCGACTATTTCGTTCCATATCTTGTCATAAGTATCTTGATCTTGATTCGCTTTTGAGGCAAGTTGATCATAATTTTCTCGATCAAATTTTTCAGGATTAAACATAGTTTTGTGTAATTAATATTTTTAACTGGTTATATTCGATGTTGAAATAATAGATTCAAAAAGAAAAATTTGTTTATCTATTATTTTATATAACATTTTTACAAGTTATGTATTTAATTATTTGAAGAAATTCTAATTTTTATATTTTATCCGTTTCAGTTGTTTTTTCGTCAAAATAATGAAATTCGATTTCAATGCCAAAATTTTTTCTGAAATAATCTGCCATTTCTTTATCTGACTTAAAATCAAATTTATTTTCTCCAAGAAATAGATCAAAATATTTCTGCTCAAAATTGTCAAAAGACGGATCGGGATTTTCTACTTTTTCGACTAATCTAAAATATATATAGCCTTTATCTGAAAATATTCTTGTTCCATTGATAACTGATTCAGGATGTTCTAAAAATCCTTTTATGTCTCCGGGACTGGGCATTAATCCTGCCACAAAACTATCTGGCAATATTTCTTTACATTCTAATTTAGTTTGGATTTGAGTCGGATGATAATGTCCGAAATATTCTCCTTTTAGAAGCGTACTGCTATTTTTTACCTTATCTCCTATGCCAATAGATATTAAATGATCGTTGTGTTTTGTTAATGAAATTTCGAAAGAGGATTTTTGTTGGGCGAAATTTTCTAGAATTGTTTGTAAATCTTCAGGCGTGAATCCTTCCTGTTTTGCGAAAACAAGATTGATCCTTTCTCCTTTATAATTAGCTGTTTTAGGTAAAAAAGCAGGTATTTCTTCAATATTTGCAACAATAATAGGTTTTTCAGCCGAATTTTCAGGAATTCTTTCTAACCATTGATTAAAATCTATTTTTTCTTCTTCGGTATATTCAATTCCTAATTTTTCTACTATTAAAGATTTTTTTTCTTCTAATGTATCTAATTGAGTACCGTCTGGATTGAATCTTCTTTCAAAATTTTCCATGAAGAAATTTATATTATTTATTAAGCGAATATTTAGATTAATCCAATCGCTTTTTTGATTTGTGCCATTTTTTTGCTGGCGAGGATTTGTGCTTTGGCTCTCCCCTTCTCTAAAATTTCCTGAATGTATTCCGGGTTTTGTTCGAGGTTTTTTCTTTTTTCGTGGATGGGTGCCAATTTTTTAATTAGTTTTTCTGTGAGCGCTTTTTTAAATTCCGCATGGCCGTCAAAATCAAGCATTAAGTCCTTAATCGGTTTTTCTTCGCACAGACCATAAATGGTTAAAAGATTGGCAAGCGCCGGCCTTTTTTCCAGATCAAAGCTGACGGTTCTTTCCGTGTCGGTAACGGCCGACTTAATTTTTCTTTCAATTTCCTCTGGCGTATCGGTAATAAAAAGACAACCATCCGGTTCGGATTTACTCATCTTTTTAGAAGGATCCTTGAGACTCATGACCCGAGCGCCTTCTTGCGGAATCAGCGGCTTGATGTCTTTAAATGTTTCGCCAAATTTATTATTGAAACGGCGGATAATGTTTTGAGTTAATTCCAAATGCTGTTTTTGATCATCTCCAACTGGCACCGCTTCTGTGTCGTATAATAAAATGTCGGCAGTCATTAAAACAGGATAATTCAAAAGACCAGCATTGACAATTTCTTCTTTTTGTGATTTATCTTTAAACTGAGTCATGCGCTGGAGTTCGCCGACAGAAGTAACGGTATTTAAAAGCCAGGCGAGCTCGGCGTGTTCTTTTATTTGTGATTGGATAAAAATAATTGATTTTTCAGGATCAATGCCGCAAGCCAAAAAATCTAAAATCGTATCATTGATGCGAGATTGAAAATCTTTAGGATCATAATCAACAGTGATGGCGTGCAAATCGACAATAGAAAATACCGCCTCATTCCCCTCTTGAAGCTTGACCATATTTTGAATTGCGCCAAAATAATTGCCGATATGAAGTTTTCCTGTTGGTTGGATGCCTGAAAAAATTTTCATAGTAGTGTAAACATGAGATCCTTCACTTCGTTCAGGATGACTTGTCATTCTGAGGCAATTTATGGTGAGTATGTCGAACCAAGCCGAAGAATCTATTTTCAATACAATGATACTTGAAAAATATAATTTCTTCAAATGTGAATATCTTATTTTTTTATTTCGCCTAAAGCTTTTATAACTTTTTTATGGATTGCTTCTGGTGGTAGAAGAATGCCATTTTCATCTTCGCATTTTATGGAAATCCAATGGGAATATTTTTTCGCTAACTTTTGGTACATTCGAAGAGAATTAGTTAAGTAATCAACATCTGTTTCAACCCTATCAGTCCCCCGCTGCCTTTTATTAATTAATGTAAGAGCATTTTCAATATTGATATCAAAGAGAATAACGAGATCTTCCTTGGGAATACCTAAATCACTATGCTCAAGTTTTTCGAGCCAAACAAGGTATTCATTTTGTTCTTCCGGTGTTTTAAATTTCCAAGTTTGATGTCCTTTGTTTGAAGTTGTATAGCGATTTAGGGCAACAACATGACCTTGTTGGCTTGCTTTGCGAATTTGATTGGCGACTGTTTTTCTATCAAGAGCATAAAAAAAAGAAAAAAGTTTAATAGGAATATCACTGGGGTTGCAAAACTTTCCATCAAGAACGAGGCGTAATATTTTCCCGCCAACAGTTTTTTGGTACTGAGGAAAGTCAAAAGTCTTAAAAGGAATACGAAGCTTTCTTAATAATCCAATGAATAACCTAAATTGAGTTTCTTTGCCTGAGCCATCAATACCTTCAAAAACAATAATCTTACCGCTGATCTTTGATTTTCTTTTTCTCGTTAAGAGAAAGTATATTTTATTTAAAAAATCGTTCTTCATGTTTATTTCTTAACCTATCCTAACCTAACTTAGGGGCTAATCAAAGAGATAAAAAGAACAACTTATCAACAGTTCTTCAATTTGATTTAAAATTTTTTTTGAGTAGATTGGGAATAGAGTTCTTTGAAAAATATGAAAGAAGTCCTTCGACTCCGCTCAGGATTTAAGAATCTTCATTTCTCGTAAAAGCTCGAAAGAAACAATCCTCCTTCGTTCCGATGAATCGGAACTTCGGAAGGATGTAAGATTTCTTAATTGTTCGCGATGCTCACAAAAGAAATCTAACAAAGGAGGTGAAAAATGAGCAGACACGAGTTTTCTGGCTGTTGTGGGGATTATCCCGGACATGATCTTAGGATCTTTTTTAGAAGACAACTTCTAACAATCGGAGAGCCTGGAAAAGCTCCTGAAAACTTTATTGGCATTGATCCTATGAGAGAAGATGACCAGTTAAGAACTCAGTGGTCTTGGGAATTTGAAAGATTGATGAAAGAAAGAGTTCTATTCAGATCAGGTAGAGTTTCTTATTGGTCACAGAGATTCGAAGGTATCATGAGATCTCGCCTTCGAATGGGTGGTCAGAGGTATGGTTGGCTTGGTAGTCCTGATAAATCACAATACGATAGACTCAAAGATGTTCATAACAGAGTTGATCGTTATAAGAAAACAGGAGATCCTAGACATCTTGCCGATGTAGCCAACTTTGCGTTACTTGAATTTGTCGAGGGCGATCATTACGCACGGCATCTACCGGAAAGAAATGATTTGCTTGGCAGTGCCCTGGTGACCCATTATGTAAGAGAATTGTATGATGCACAGGGAATAATTGACATTGTTTTAGGCGAGATTCTCTTAAGAGACGATACTGTTTTGCAAATCATTGAAATGTTGGCAAATCGCTTCAAGTTGTCTTACAATCTTGCCTTATTGGCAGACATCGCATCGTTAGCGATGATAGAGTTCATTAATTGCAGAACACCACTCCATCTTCTTCCGGATGATGACGGTGGAAAAAGAACCGATATCAGAATAGAAACATAACTCTCGTACAGAAGAATGTGCGAGAGTTTTATTTATTGCTTTTGAGTCAAAATTTGGTAGAATAGGGGCAGTTACCACGAATGTCAAAAATAAAAAATAAAATATAAAAAATTTGGTAATTTTTTTCAAAAAATTTTTCACTTTTCATTTTAAACTTTTAATTTTTTTATGCTAACTTCTCTTGAAGAAATAAAAAATCGTTTGGACATTGTTGATATTCTTCAGGGTTATTTAAAATTAACAAAAGCAGGAGCGAATTATAAAGCCAGATGTCCTTTTCATAAAGAAAAAACCCCGTCTTTTGTTGTCTCGCCTGAAAAACAAATTTGGCATTGTTTTGGATGCTCAAAGGGTGGAGACATTTTTAAATTTATTATGGAGATAGAGAATTTGGAGTTTAAGGAAGCGCTAAGAATGCTTGCCGAAAAAGCAGGAGTGAAACTCCAAAGAGAAGATCCAAAATTGATATCGCAACGAGAAAAATTATTAGAAATAAATAAGGCTGCATCTGATTTTTTTGAAGAAGTCTTAGAGACTGAAGCCAAAGAAGCGTGTAATTATCTAAAAGAACGTGGTCTTACTCAAAAAACAATAAAAGAATTCAGACTTGGATATGCGCCGAATGATTGGCGACGACTCAAGGACCATCTCTTAAAAGTTGGATTTAAAGAAACTGACCTGATCACATCGGGATTAATTATTAAACCAGAGTACCAAGGTAACAGTAAATCTAGCTATGATCGTTTCAGGTCGCGAGTAATGTTTCCCATAGAAGATCTAGCGGGACATACCGTCGGTTTTTCTGGACGAATCTTTCCTGAGCCGGAAAAAGGAGACAGAGCGCCGGCAAAATATATCAATTCGCCCAATACGCCAGTCTATAATAAAAGCCGCACTCTTTACGGATTAACTCATGCCAGAGAGGCAATTAGACAGAATAAATTTGCGATTTTAGTTGAAGGAAATTTAGATGTTTTAATGTCTCATCAAGCTGGCGTAAAAAATACCTTGGCAACCTGCGGAACTGCCCTAAATGAAAATCACCTAGTTTTATTGAAGCGATATACTGATAAATTGAAACTTTGTTTTGATCAGGATGAAGCGGGAAGTATTGCGACTCATGGAGCAATTAGAAAAGCGTTATCGCTGGGATTTTCTATAAAAATTATTACTTTTGATGGCGGTAAAGATCCTGCCGATATTGTTCTTTCGGATCAAAAAAAATGGAGTGAAATTGTAAAAAAGGGAGAAGAGTTTCTTTCTTATACAATTGATAAAACTATCAAGAAAAATTCTTCAAAAACACCCAATGGAAAAAAAGAGATTGCCAAAGAAATACTGCCCTTAATAAAAGCAATTGCTAACTCAATCGAGCAATCGCATTGGGTGAATAAGTTAGCAGAAATTTTAAAAATAGAAGAAAAATATCTTTACGAAGCTCTGTCAAAAACCAAAGACACGATTATCAGAACGAAAGAAAAAGATGTATTAACGTTTCTTGATCAGAAAGTAAAAACAAGACGAGATATTCTCGAAGAAAATCTAGTGACGATTTTTCTGAAATATCCCCAAGTCCTAGGAGAGCAATTTAAGGATTTTAATGGTAAAATAATTTTAAACGAAAAATTAAGAAATTCGTTTGAAAAATTCATAAAGAATCCTGATTTAAAAACAATTGCTGCTGACGAAGTTTTGGGCTACTTATCTTTGAAGGCGGATTATGATAAACTTTTTAGCGAGCTATCTGCAGAAGATGTCGTTAAAGAAGTTGAAAAAATTACAGCCAATATTAAGCAGGGAGAAAACAAGAGCCATCAAATTGAGCTTATTGAAAAAATTAAATCAGCGGAAGCTAGCGGAGACATAAAACTTATTAAAACTTTAATTGGTGAGCTTCAAAAAACTTTTGAAGAATAAAACCATGCTAGAAAAACTCAAGGGTAAATTTAAAAGGAAGCCCGAGAGAAATCGCTTAAACCAGAAAAAAGTGATTAAAAAACAGAAAACAAGAAAGATTCAAGAGAAACGGAAAACAAAGGGCAAAGAAAAACCTCGATCAAAACCAAGGCCTTCTGTGGTTGTACCCAAACATCAGACAAAAAAGATTTTAAAAAAAGAGACAATGATAAAACCTAAAAAAATAAAGCTATCCAAAGATCAAGAAAAGAAAATCAAAGAAGAATCTATTAAAAAATTAGTTAAGCGAGGACGAACACGCGGTTTTGTAACATTTAATGAGATTTTGCGATTTTTCCCTAAAATAGAACAGGACCTGGATGGACTTGAAGAATTAATGGACAATCTTCGTGATGAAAGCATTTTGATTCAAGATAGTCAGGAAGCGATTGACTACGAAAAACCCAAAAAAGAAACAAAAAAAGACGAAGAAGAAGATGAGACTGGAAAAGAATTTGAAGCGACAAGAGATGATGTTGATTCAGTGAGGCTTTACCTGAGAGAAATTGGCAAGGTGCCGTTGTTAAACAGAGAGGAAGAAATAGACTTGGCAAAAAGGATTATTCAGGGCGATGAAAAAGCAAGGCAGTCTCTAATTAGAGCTAATCTAAGATTAGTGGTTTCGATTGCCAAAAGATATTCTGGAAGAAGTTCTCACCTGAGCTTTCTCGATTTGATTCAAGAAGGAACTTTGGGACTAATAAAGGCGGTGGAAAAGTTTGATTATCGAAGGGGTTATAAATTTTCTACCTATGCGACTTGGTGGATCAGACAAGCGATTACCAGATCATTAGCTGATCATGCCAGAACGATCAGAATCCCAGTTCATATGGTTGAAACGATTTCAAAATATACCCAAATCAGAAGAAAACTACTTCAAGAACTTGGCCGTGATCCACTACCTGAAGAAGTTTCGGCTGAAATGGGTCTTGAGCTTAGAAAAATTCGTCATATTATGAAGATTTCTCAAGATACGGTTTCTCTTGAAACTCCTGTTGGCGACGAAGAAGACAATACCACCCTTGAAGAATTTGTTGAAAATAAAAAAGAGCTCTCTCCTTCTGAATTAATGGCGCGAAAAATGCTTAAAGAACATATTTACGAAATCATCACTGATTTGTCAGATAGAGAGAAAAAAATCCTTGAGATGCGTTTTGGTTTGAGCGACAACATTACTCACACCCTTGAAGAAGTGGGTCAGGTTTTTGGTGTAACCAGAGAGCGTATTCGTCAAATTGAAGCAAAAGCATTGACAAAAATTCGCGATCATGAAAAAGTAGACAAACTAAAGGGATTTTGATTTCATCAAAATCTCATTTTCAACTTTCAATTTTCTATTATCAACTTCTGACATGAAATTGTTTAGATTCAGAGATTGGAATGTTTATAATGACTCGATAGTTTTTAGACGCGAAATACTTAGAGACATCTCACCTAAGTTAAACAAAGTGAGAAGTTTAATATTGGCGAATCAACTTGAGAGGGCTTTAGTTTCTGTAGTTTTAAATATCGCCGAGGGTGCATACAGAAAAACTAATAAAGATTTTGCAAGATTTCTCAATCAAGCGACCACTTCTGTTAATGAAATTGTTTCATGTCTTGATTTATTACTAGATGATGCTATAATCGATGAAACTTTGCATAAGAAATATCTATGTAAGGCTGACAATTTGGTCAAGCAGTTAAGTGCATTTGCGAAATCCGTCCTAAAATAGATAATGGAAAATTGAAGATGGAATTTGCGAAGCAATATTCCCGGGTAGTTCAGCGGTAGAACGCCTCGCTGTTAACGAGGATGTCGGTGGTTCGAGTCCGCCCCCGGGAGCCATGAAGTAGAGCAAAGCACACTTCATGGTCGTGAAGCGTGCCGAAGGCTCTGCTTAACGACTTAAAAGGTGTGTTTTTGTTTTTAACATGAAAATGTTTTGTGTTTATGTTTTGTATAGCAAAAAAGACAGTAAATTATATATTGGTTTTACAACTAACTTAAAAAGACGCCTAACCGAACATTTTCATGGTCAGTCAAAAAGTACCGCCTTTAGGCGGCCTTTTTGTTTGATTTTTTGTGAATATTTTCTTTCAAAGAAAGATGCGTTGAGAAGAGAAAAATATTTCAAAACCACTGATGGTAAAAGAACATTGAAATTAATGTTAAAAGAAAGCTTGAAAGACGTAAATTATTAAAGAAGTCGTGGCTTTTTATTATTTTAACCTCAAAAAGCTTGCTTTTTGGATTGGAGTATGGTATCATAAAAGTAGTACCATCGAAGACCAAAAAACAGGGCTAAGGGAGGTTGCTCATGGCTTACGGACAGACCGATCAAATCATTGCGTTAGGAAAGGATCTTAAGGAGAGTATTGATCTTCTCGTAGCCGTTGCTACAGGAAAGAAGGGCAAGGATGAAGTAAGGGCGTGGTTGGAGAAGAATTATCCAGATCGGCGCGTGGAAACCGTTAAGACTAATAAGTGGTAAGCTATTGCCCCGTCATTCCCCTAAAAAGGAGACGGGTTTTTTTATCCTCCAATAGTTCTCTGCCTATCGGCAGACAGGGATAATCGTCCGCCCAAGCGAGTTTTGTATCTTAAAGTCACGCCTAGCGTGGCTTTTTGGTATTTTAACCATAAAAAGCTTGATTTTTAGATTGGAGCATGATATAATAATACATATAACCTAAGCTAAATTCCACCCCCAAGTGCACCACTTGGGATTTTGTTTTTTACATCTAAATTAAGATTAACATATTGGTTCAATTGTTTAAACTGGTTATTCTCAATCATTACTTCTTGTGGCA